>WNEZ01006355.1_pt1 | contig 10368 bp, 8 predicted proteins | sample 5400521 | NCBI WGS metagenome assembly WNEZ01 (sample SAMN13153339, study PRJNA577476) | soil metagenome | isolation source: 120 cm saprolite under Douglas fir tree site 2 hole 1 replicate 1 | place: USA:California | collected 2015-04-18
AGGGCCATCCCATCGCCATTGAGGGCCTTTGGGGATTGAGCTTCGGCAATGGCTTTGTGGCGGGAGACACCAACCAGCTCTTCTTCACCGCAGGCATTCAGGATGAGAGTCACGGTCTCTTCGGCAAAATCACTGCGCCTGGCAAAGGAAACCAATAAGAAAATCCCCGTGCCTGCCTGTGCCGTTGCGGGGCGCTCTTGCCGGGCGCCCTTTTTCTTTGCCCTGCCTTTTTTCACGCGCGGGCGAACATGTTGGGCAGTGTTGGAGAGCTAGTTCGGTATCGTAGCCTTCGCGATAGTTGCGGAAGCCGGCCCCAAGGCAACCAGAGTGCATGCGCATCTCTAGCTGCTGCCAGCGGGAGCCACAGCGACAACCACCGTTGCATATTCGCGCAATTCCTTACATTGCTGCGGAAGAATCCAGGTAAAAAGATTTTTGTCCACTGCCGTTTGGGCGACGACCGCACGGGAATGATGATTGCATCCTACCGTACGGCCCAAGAGGGCTGGTCTGCGGAGAAAGCCGAAAAGGAAATGGATAAGTTTGGCTTTTCCTTCACCCACAGACGTCTGATTTGCCCCGGCCTCATCCGCAAGCTCCCAGGTGCTCGATCATTCGCCCTACCGAGACAAAGGGAGCTGCCATGGGCGCGCTCAAGGTCTTGACGGACATGGGGCTTTTCATCGGCCAGTCGGAAGAGTTCTTCGAACTGCTGCGCGATAGCGGAAGATGCAGACGAGGCCAGACGAGAGTGTCGCTGAGGTGGTTTGTAGTGATTCTTTGGAAGGCGCCGCTCCGAAACCGCGGCGCCTGTTTTATTCTAGGGTGCCAGATGAGATACAGGATGTTCCCGTGAACAGCGATGATGTGCAGCAGAAAACAACGTGAGCTTCATCGTGGAACAGCGAACATCCGGGGAAGCGGGAGGTTGAGTGCGGCCCCCAGAGGCAAGGCGATTCACACCGGAAGAAGTGCTTTCCGGTGAGCACAATATTACGGAAACTCCACCGAATCAAAATGATCGCCTCACTTCGCGACAGCAACGGTTTGTCCTACCTGTAGAACTTGACCATTCGAGAGCAAGACGGGCAACGACAGCGGCTGTCAGAGAATTGTCATCAAACAGTCATTTTCCAGAACACTCCGTCGTCAGGGTAAGGGACGTAGACGATGCCGTGGCCAGGCCCGGGACAGCTCCGTTGGTAGGCGCTCTAATTGAGAGATGCGCTGATGAAGAAGCCAGTGACGCGCTCGCGGTGACGGCCGCCGTGGATTGGACATCGTTGCAGTTGTTCACATTTCCGGCAGAATCAGTCTTTACGAAGTAGCCTTCAAGCTGATTGTTGAACTGGAGTGTCCATCCCGCAGCGACAAAGCCGCCGTCGCCTGTCACGCCTATCTTCTGGAATTGCCTGGCTGCAGTTGCGTTGCCGTAAGTCTTCTGCCACTGAACGTTACCGTTGGAGTCTGTCCTCACGATCCAGGCATTGTAGCCCCCGTTGTAGCCGCCGGTGTAGAAGTACCCAGAAAATGCATATCCACCGTCGCTAGTTTGACGGACCGAATTGAATTGACCTGTTGCTCCACTTACGACGTAGGTCTTCGCCCATTGCACCTTCCCGCCAGAGCTGAGTTTCAGCGCTAGTGCGTTCTGCAGGCTGACATAGCTGTAGCCTCCTACCATATAGCCTCCGTCCGAGGTCTGTACGATGCTGTGGCCGATACCCTGTGAACCGGAGGTGCTGTACAAAGCCTGCCACTTTACGTTGCCACTTGGGTCGAACTTCGCGACGAGAACATTCGGCGGCGCACCGGAGAATCCAGCGAGCGCATACCCACCGTCCGTGGTTTGAAGTACCGAATTTGCTAAGGCACTGTTCGAAGAGCCAAGCGCTTTTTGCCACTGTACGTTTCCTGAGGAGTCCAGCTTTTCGATCCAAGCTTGGACGATGCCAAATTGCGAGGGGAGAGTGAGGCCTGCGACTACGTATCCTCCATCGGTTGTCTGTCGAATATCGTTTGCTTGCGCGCCGCCGTACGTTTTCTGCCACTGGATGTTTCCGTTTGAATCAAGCTTGGCGACGAAGGCACATTCGGAGCAGCCGTTGGAGTTTTGGACATCGCCAGCCCCGATGTATCCTCCGTCGGAGGTCTGGCGGATTGCGTAGAGCTGAGAACTGCCGCCTTGGGATTGATACTGTTTCTGCCACTGGATGTTACCGCTCGAGTCAAGCTTCACGACCATTGCGATGTAGCACGTGCTCGAGCAGAAGTTGGCCCCAACCACATACCCGCCGTCGGAGGTCTGCTGAACATCTTCCACATACGAGAATTGGGGCGAGATGGCTTCCTCGAATGTTGTGCCAGTACTAGCGAGCGCTGGAATGGCTGAGCTGAAAACCAGACCAATGGCAAACAATTTTACGAAGACGAGCATGAGAATCGACTTGGGGATTTCGGTTCGAGTCATACGAATATCCTTCCTCCACTGCTAACGCGACAGTGAATTCTCAGGCCAGAATTCACTTCCTGGTCGAGTAACGCTATCACGGCACAGGAAGAACGACGCGGAACGGCGTCCACTGTCCGAACGGAAACTGGCTCGTTTTCGGGCTGAGGCCATACCCGACTATGACCGTCCCGTCCGCGGAGACGCCCACGAGATTGTTCAGGTCGACCCACTTGTTGGCCGTTTTGACACCGGCTGCTTGCAACACCGTCAGGAGGTCCTGCATTCCCGTTTTGGCCGTCCAAACGAAGCAGTGACTTGAGCCCGTTGAGCCGCTGGTAAGCGACGCCCCCACGATCACCGTGCCGTCCTTATTGACCGCGAACGCAGCGCTCTCCGGTCCGCCGAGAGTGCCAATGTCGACCATCCCGGTGGAAGCGGTCCAGCGAAATGCCCGCCAGAAGCCACTCACTTGGTGCTCGCCCACGATCACTGAGCCATCGGCAGAGATGGCGATCGCAATGCTGCCGATGCCGGGAACACCGATGTCCTTCAGCCCACCGGCAGGCGTCCAGCGGAAAGCATTGAAGGTCGCCCCGAACATGTCGGAGCCATTTATGGCTGCCCCCACCGCCACCGGCGACTGCGCCGTTCCCGAGAGACCGAAGGCTGCAGTCTGATCTTGTTGGCCACGAAAGGGGCCGAAGATTCCGGTTTGCCCCGATGTCTTCCACCAGTTGTCGCCGCCCGCGACCATCGCGCCGTCGGCCGTTACCGCGCTGGCTATGTTCAGCGGCAGCGTCGTCAGACCATTTGCAGCCGTCCAGCGGAAGGCGGCAAATTGGTTGGGTTGCGGGTTCTCCCCAACCACGACGGTACCGTCGTAGGAGACAGCACCCGCGCCAAAGAAGTCGCTGCCCGCGATCGGAGTGAGAATCTGATAGCCGCCGGCGACTCTCCACCGATAGCCCTTGACAGTGCCCGAAGAAGTGCACGTAGTCCCCCCGTCGGCACAGACCCATCCGTAGCCCATGATCGTCGAACCATCACCTGAGATGGCGCTGGCGTAAGTGCCAGCCGCAGGCCAGACCCCAGACATCTGGCCCAAGCTTTGAAAGCTGGCTGTCTGGGCCGCTGCGGGTCGCGCTAGGGTCGCTGCCAGGGCTAGCAGAAGTAGAAATCTTGGCAGTCTGTGGACGACGTCCCGCGTGCGCGGGACGAAAAGCATCGCTAATATTCGTCGAGTCATATCGCTTATCCTTTCTGCAAATACCTCCTGCAATTACGGCGTGTAGAGCTCGGCGCTGGCGAGTTGGGTACTGCCGTCAAATCCCCCAGCGGCCAGCACTTGCCCGTTCGTGAGCAGCGTCGCCGTGTGAAATTCGCGGACGTGGTTCATTAACGCTGGCACTACTGAACGGCCAAGAATTGGTCGACGAGTCGTAGAGACGGGAGTAGCTCGTGATACTGTACTTGTCCCTCCCTCCAGCGACCTGGGCTTTTCCGGTACCGAGCAGCGTCAATGTGTGGCCGCTGATGGAAGGGGTGACATAATATTGTCCGGTCATCGTCCACATTTTCTTGGTCGGGTTGTAGAACTCGCTGGCGGAGCTGGCAAGACCTGTGCCTCCGAAGACCAGCACGTCTCCGTTCGGGAGCAGCGTCGCCCTGAGGTTGGCACGAGAGACGTTCATGCTGCCGGAGGCCTTCCAGGTGCCTGTGGACGGGTTGTAGAGCTCGGCACTCGTGCCCCCTCCCGCGATCAACACTTGGCCGTTTGCCAGCAATGTTGCCGGCGTGTTGACACGAGCCACGTTCATGCTGCCGGTGGCTTTCCAGGTGCCCGTGGATGGATCGTAGAGCTCGGCACTGTTGTCTGGGTAAGTAAAACCGCCAATGCAAATCCCGCCGGCCACCAGCACCTTACCGTTGGGGAGCAACGTGGCGGTGTGGTTGCCGCGAGTTATGGTCATGCTGCCGATGGTCGTCCACTGGCCCGTGGACGGGTTGTAGAGCTCGGCAGCGCTGGTGCAAGAAGTGCCTATTGCGGAACTGCCATTGCTGAGTCCGCCGGCGACCAGCACCTGACCGTTCGCGAGCAGCGTGGCGGTATGGTCTGTGCGATCGGTAGTCATACTGCCCGTGGCGGTCCACTTACCCGTAGCCTGGTTATACAGCTCGGCGCTGGGGAGAATTGTGGCGTTGCCGCCCCCGGCAACCAGCACTTCACCGTTCGCGAGCAGCGTGGCGGTATGGTGGGTGCGAGCGGTGGTCATGCTGCCCGTGGGAGTCCAGGTATTGGAACTCCCAAGTGCTGGGACGGCGGAGCTCGCGATCAGTCCGCTGCCGAACAATCCGACTAATACGAGTGCGCGAATCGCTCTGAACCTGCGTATGGTTGCGTGAACCATGTCAACCTCCCATACGACGGCTGGAAGGCAACCAGAATCCGTGTCGTCTAGACGGTCCTGGTCGAAACACCGATGAGTCATCGGTGCTCTGGAAACCGACCCGGAGGCTCTTCAGCAGGGCGAAGTTAACCGAATTCCATCTCTGTTGTGTCAGAAAACTGTAAAGAGTATGTCAATTCTTTCGTCATTCAGGCTCGTTCGCTCCGGTGATATTGGCCGTCTCTATTTTCTCCGTTTCTCTGTAGTACGCCTGCTGATATCCGTCGCAATATGCTTCGCGATAGGCTTGTTTGTACTCGCTCAGGTCACCATTGCTATCTGAGTAGCCACGATCCGCTTTTTGGTACTTCTCCGTGGCGTTTGCTTGGAAAGACCCAGATCGGTAGCGCTGTTGAACTCCATCTGTAGTGCCGTCGCGATAGCCTCTCTGTGCAGCTAGGTTCGAAGATCCGAGCTGCTCCGAAGCCGCGCCGCCTTGAATCTCGCGGTAGGCCTGCAGATAGGCAGAGACGAACGAACGGCGGTCCGCATCAGTACTCCAGCGGCCGCTCGTCAGGTGCGGTTTCCTGCCGTGCTCAGCGTCAAGCCGAGCTAGAAACAGGCCGTCCCGGAAAGCTGCATCTGTCTGCTTGTTGACGTTGCCGGCCACAACGTGAGAACGATAAAGTGCCACTGTGGCAAAAATAGCGGTTGCTGCCCCAGCGATGACAATGACGAATACATATACGGATAGTTTTTTCATGGTTTCTCTCCTCAATTCTTTGTCCACGTCTTTGTCACGCAGCCCGGTTCAGGCAAAATCAGCACCGTGGTTACGTTCCAGACCGTGGCTTAAGAACAAGATTGACGGCCTTGGTTTCGTTCGCACCCACTGTGATCTGCTGGGTTGATGTGCCCAGCTTCTCGTGCCAGGCCTCAACCGTATAAGTGCCCGGAGGCAGACTGCTCAAAACGAAACTGCCGTCCTTGCCCGTCACGGCAAAGTATGGATGTTTGAACACCGCCACATAACCATGCATCCAGGGATGAATATTGCACTTTACCGGGATCGCAATCTCGGCTCGCGAAAAAGTTTCTTCCGTTTTGGAATTGGGAGGCTCAGACTTGTTCCATTCGCGGTTGTTGGCGGGTACAGGATGGATATTGTGAGAAGTTGGATCGTCGTTGACCACTTCCAACCGCTGATTCGCCTGCATCGCCAGCACGTGAGGCAGATACATACACCCCTTTTGCGTGAGAACGACTGGCTGACTGGGCGGGTCGAAAGTCTGATTGCCCAACCCGTCAGAAATGAACACGATCACATTCTGCAGCCCGCCGTTTGCATCGGTGACCACATCCTGACTCAAAACCGGAGTTCGATGCTGTTTGGCGCAACTTTGGTCAGCCGCCATGTTGACGGTTGTGGACTTTGGCGCTGTGCCCACGAACTTGACCACTCCTCTGAGAGTAGCGGTGGCAGCGGTGGTGTTGCTTACCGAAGCGGGAGGACCTGCCTTCACAGCCTTTAGGCTGCAAATACAAATCATCGCTGTCAGAGCAACTATGGGAATGAGGCTCTTCGTTGTCATACAAACCAACTTTCTGCCCCTGGCGCGTGGGAACCTGATTTTTCTTCTTTTGCGAACCCTGCTATCAACGAGGATACTGACGAAGAAAAGTGGAGTTGTCATCCCACAGTCAATTTCAGGTCACTTTTGTGTTGCGTTGGCACGCCCGATTTGCGTGAAATTGGGATATGGCATAACTGCCACCGGCTAAAAGGTAGGGGGCTCGAAGAACTGTGTGATTAGAAGGGTGGTAGAGATTTCCTTGTGTACAGACGAATAAGGGCTTTGAGAATTTCCCGTACAGCGTGACAAGACTTGCGAGTACACTCGATGGGATTCCCACCTCGGGGCTATGCCACGAACTTGTAGCCTGAGCCACGCAATGTGCGAATGTGTACTGGATGGTTAGGGTCCCTTTCCAGCTTTTGCCGCAGCCTGAGAATGTGGGTGTCGACCGTGCGGGTATGAGGATGGCCTTCGTAGCCGAATACCTCGCTGAGTATCTCACCGCGTGAGATGACTCGTCCTGCATTTTGTACGAACAATTTGAGCATCTTGAATTCGTGCGCCGTGAGCCCGACGGGTTGATCGTTGAATGTCGCTTCCATCCTGGGGAAGTCAACCCGAACCTCCCCGAATTCCGCAGTGGCGGGGATGTCGGATCTTCGTGTATGCCGGATTGCCGTTCGCACTCGAGCCAGCACTTCTCTGGGACTGAAGGGTTTCGTTACATAATCATCCGCCCCCAGTTCCAATAGCACGACCTTATCCTCTTCCTCCGTCGACGCACTAAGAACAATGATGGGCTGTGTAGATGATTGTTGCCTAATCTCACGACAGACATCTTTTCCCGATACAACTTTTCCCGATACAACCGGCAAACGCAGGTCGAGGATAATAGCTGTGGGAGCGGCGGTGCGGAAGGCCTCCAGCGCCGACTTGCCATCACCCCGGATCTCAACGGCATATCCCTCGGACTCAAAAAGGCGTTTCAGTGCCTTCTGAGTGCTTTGATCATCCTCGACGATCAGAATCGTTTCCATAATCATCGGCCCTTGGGAAACCGAGCGTCAACTTTGAACCGCTGCGATTCACGATCCTGCTCGGCACCACTTTGCACCAACCAGCACCTGGCCGTTCGGGAGCAGTGTTGCTGTATGGGCTGAGGGGCGCTTTTCCAGTTGCCTGTGATCGAGAAGGTGCCTGAACCGCCACCAGCCTCCTTGGTGCGGGCCGGGGGTGGACGTGGTCCCTAACAAAACGATGGCGATAAGTCCTACATCCGAAAGAATGCGAATCGTTCTAAATTTGCCTGCGCTTAAACGGATCATGTCAATCTCGTTTCGTAAGGCGAGGGCGCACGGGTCCGGCGTCAGACGACTCAGGGGGGAAGACGCCCTGGCCTTGACGCGTTTTGATGAAAGCGCAGAGCGACTGGCCTCGACGCTCTGCCGTTTCGTAAAGGTAATCAAATCCGATCGCAGTTGTTGTCACAGAAAAGCAAAAGATTTGTCACTTCGTTTAAGACGGGGCGACTACTCTCTCTCTTTTCCAATTTATTTACAAAGTTTTGACAACTCCGGTTGACCTCATGAATCAGAATGGCTCACGCACGAGCGCTTGCAATTGTCGGCTTCAGACAGCCAATACTCGAAAGTGGGCTGGAATCCGGGGCCATATCGGCTGTGCTGGTGGTGGTCACGAACCTTTGGGAGTGGCCAAGATGGAACTTGGTCCAAGCAGCCCACAGGAGGGAAAACGGGTGTAAGCTATTGCCCGTTTTTGAGGTCAAAAAGGAAATCTAGGCCAAGTTGTTAGTCAAGACTTTAGTTCTACTGGAGGTACGTTTATGGCTCGAACAAATCCGCTCATTTCGACATTTCTGCTGTTTACCCTCTTTTGCGGCATTTCCGCGACTGCCTTTGCACAAGACGACGGTCCCGACCTGGATATAAAGAGCGTTGCGGTCGGCGATCTCGGCGCTTCTGCCGCAGGTGCTACAAGTCCAACCGGCACCAAACGCCCCCCTCGCGTGGGCCCAAACATCCGCGCAAACGCAGCCCAACAAGCTTTCCCCGACGGTCTGCTGGGCCGCAGTGAGACCACTGTGGCCTCAACATCCGATGCCCAATCCATCATCGTAGGTTTTAACGATGCCCAAGGTTTCTGCGGAGCACCCTTTGGCTTCCCCTGCACGCCGGAGACCCCGCCTGGACTTTCCGGCTTCGCCTTCTCTACCGACGGCGGCCTCACTTTTACGGACGGCGGAGCTCCCGACCCGGCGCTCTTCAGCAACGTTTTCACTCGCGGTGACCCGTGGATGGATCGGGGAGGCTTCGATAACCTCACCTTCTATTACGCCAACCTCTCAGTGGATGCAACGACTGGAGCAGATCTCGGAGCAAGCGTTCACCGGGGGCACTTCGACGGTCTTGGCGGCTTTGCCTTCCAGGACGTGCGAACGTTTAACGCACCAAACGCTCCCAATGACTTCTACGACAAGGAGGCCATTGCCACGGCCAAGGATCTCAGCGGAGCCGGGTATGTCTCGCTCACCAACTTCATAAAGGTTTGTGGATTCCCACAGGCCGGCTTCGGTCAAATAGAAGTGTGGCGCACGCATGATGCCGGGAATACCTGGTCGGGGCCGGTGATCGTGAGCGCCGATAAAACGGACATCACCGATCCGAACAATCCGTCGTGCGGCTCAGGGGGTGTGCTACAGCAAAGCTCTGTGCCGGCGATTGGTCCCAACGGCGAAGTTTACGTAACCTGGCAGCTTGGCCCTCACCTAGGTCCTACGGGAACCAGCGCCCAGATTGTGGTCGCCCGCTCTCTGGACGGCGGCGTGACCTTCGGCACGCCGGCAGTAGTAGCGAATATCAACTCGATGCGCAATGACTCTCCTGTAGGTTATAACCGCGACCGCATCAATGACCACCCACGTGTCGCGGTGGCTACCTCCGGGTCCTTCAAAGGACGGGTTTATGTGACCTTCTACAGCGCGGTCGCCCCCGTGACGGCCGGGGCGCTCTCACCATGCCCAGCTCCTCTTACGGGGACCTGCCGCGCTCAGCGCCTGACTTCGTCCCAGGTGTTCGTAAGCTTCTCAGATGATAAAGGGCTGACTTGGACCTCGGGAGGGACCGTGGCAGCTACGCCGCCCACCACAGGGGTGAAGCGCTGGTGGCCGGTGGTGAACGTCGAGCCCGGCGGGACGGTGGATGTTGTCTATTACGAGAGCCAAGAAACCACAACCGCATCCAATCCGTTCTGCACTATCAGCGTCGGAGGTGGGATACGCCGTCGGGGGACGGCGAACTCGCTGGTGAATACTTTCTGGGCGCAGTCGCTGGACGGTGGCACAACCTTCCAGAGCATGCCGTTCCCTATGCAGATGAGCACGGCGACGACGAACTGGTGTACTACCGCGAGCAACATCCGGCCCAATTTTGGGGACTACATCGGAGCCACCTTTGGCGGCAATAAAGTTCTAGCCACCTGGGGTGATGGCCGCAACGGCGTGCCTGACACCTTCTATGCCACAGGCCTCGGCGCCGGCAAGTCAAAATGATCGGTTAGAAAAGAACCTCAAATATCGCCGGGCGGAAAACAAAACGTTCTTCGCCCGGCCTTTTTCTGGTTGATTCCCGTAGAGGCTGCCCGAGGCACGCCACCAGGCAAATTCGCTTTGAAATCATCCAGGTAGCTCACGGCAATCATAATGCAATTTGCAAAACTGGATCTCGCGGGCTCCTAGCGGTTGTCTCGCACACGACAGGTAATCACTCGCATTGTGGGACCAGTACGTGTGGCGAGATTACCTACCGCGCCTAGCCTCATCCGCATCCTCCGCCAGATCGCGCAACAACTCAAAGAATGCCGGCGGCTGGCCAATGAAAAGCCCCATGGCCGTCAAGAAATTGACCACACCCATGGCAATCCCCTTTGTCTCGGT
>WNEZ01010975.1_pt1 | contig 10368 bp, 10 predicted proteins | sample 5400521 | NCBI WGS metagenome assembly WNEZ01 (sample SAMN13153339, study PRJNA577476) | soil metagenome | isolation source: 120 cm saprolite under Douglas fir tree site 2 hole 1 replicate 1 | place: USA:California | collected 2015-04-18
CTCGACCGCGGGCCGTCCACGACACTTCGGCCACGTAGAGGTCGCCGCGCGAGTCGACGACGCAACCGTGCGGAGCGATGAACTCGCCGGGCTTCTCGCCGGCGAAGCGACCGCCGATCCGGCCCACCAGGTCGCCCTTGAGCGTGACGATGCTCACGCGGGCGCCGATGTTGGGCACCTCGGCGCTGACCGACAGCGCCGCCGGCAGCTCGCCGACGTACAGGAGGCCACCGTTGCGCCGGTCGGAGAAGAGTCCGCACGGGCGGTAGAGGTTGCTGAGCTGGGTCAGGTACTTGCCCTTGTCGTCGAAGATCTGAACCCGGTGATTCTCACGGTCCGCGACGTACACGCGCCCCTCGGCGTCGGTGGCGATATTGTGCGGGATGTTGAAGCATCCCGGGTCGGTACCCGGCTCGCCCCATGAAAAGAGCAGGCGGCCTTTCGGATCGTATTTATGCACGCGCGAGTTCCCATATCCATCCGACACGTAGATATCGCCGTTCTTGGGGCAGAGCGCGACGTGAGTCGGCCGGTTGAAGGGCTTGCCGCCGTGGAGCGTCGAGGGCTTGTCGGGATCGCCGAGCGTCAGCAGGAGCTTTCCCTCGGGGGTGAACTGCCTGACGGTATGGTGCAGATCGTCGGTGAGCCAGAGCGTTCCATCGGGACCGATCGTGATCCCGTGGGCGCGCCGGAACACTCCCTCGCCCCACGATCTCAGGAATTTTCCCTCGCGGTCGAACACGATCACCGGATGCTCGCCGCGGTTGAAGACGTGCACGTTGTCCTTGGCGTCGACGGCGACGCTCGTCGACTCCACGTACGACCACCCCTCGGGCAGCCGCCCCCACCCCTCGACCGGACGGTAGTTCATGCGTGTGACCTCCCGGGTCCGCGCCTATACTGCCACAACGCGTGACGACAATCCCATGAGCGCGCCCATCGGCCTTTCCGTCAAACGTCGCGAAGATCGACGCTTCCTCACCGGACGCGGTCGCTACGTGGACGACCTTCGGCTCCCCGATCTCCTGCACACGGCGATCGTGCGGAGTCCCCACGCCCACGCCCGAATCCTCGCGGTCGATGCGCAGCGAGCGATGGCGCAGCCCGGTGTGGTCGCGGTCCTCACGATCGCCGACCTGCCGGAGTGCGCCGCGGCAGTGCCGCCGCTCGTCCCGTCGCCCCGGCTCAGACCCTACGCCCAGCCGGCGCTCGCCGGCCCGAAGGCTCGCTACGCCGGCGAGGCGGTGGCGGTGGCGGTCGCCGACGACGCCTACCGCGCCGCCGACGCCGCCCAGGCCGTCGACGTTCGTTACGACGTGTTGCCCGCGGCGGCGACTGTCGACGCCGCCCTCGCGGCGCGCGCGCCGCGAGTCTTCGACGAGTGGCCCGACAACGCCGCCGGTCCGTCCGACGGCGCCGTCGGCGACACCGCCCGCGGCTTCGCCGAGGCGCACGTGGTCGTCGAGGCGCGGATGCATGTGCCGCGGGTCGCCGCGATGCCGATCGAGCCGCGCGGCGTGCTGGTCCAGCCCGAGGCGCCGGACGGCCGGCTGACGATCTGGACATCGACCCAGGTGCCGTTCGCCGTCCGCGCGGCGGTCGCCGCGGCTCTGGGTCTCGCCGAGGAGCAGGTGCGCGTGATCGCGCCCGACGTCGGGGGCGGCTTCGGCGCCAAGGGGCACGTGTATCCCGAGGACGTTCTGCTGGCCGCGGTGGCGCGCCGGCTGCGGAGGCCGGTGAAGTGGATCGAGACACGTCGCGAGCACTTCCTGGCGACGGCGCCCGATCGCGACCAGCGCCATCGCGCACGGCTCGGCGTGGCCCGGGACGGCGCGATCACCGCGGTGGAGACCGAATTCACGCGCGACGGCGGCGCGTATCCGGTGATCGGCGACGTCATCACGCTGAACACGATCAACCACCTGCCGGGGCCGTACCGGATCGCGCACCTCAAGGGATCCGCCGTCAACGTGGTGACCCACAAGACCTTCACCGCTGCCTATCGCGGCGCCGGACGACCCGAGGTCGCCTACGTGCTTGACCGGCTCCTCGACCGCGCGGCGCGGCAGAGCGGGCTGGATCCCGCGGCGCTGCGGCGACGCAATCTCATCCGCCCGGACGAGATGCCGTACACCACGGGGCTTCGGTACCGCGACGGCGTGCCGATCGTCTACGATCCGGCCGATTATCCAGCCGCGTTCGATCGCTTGCTCGCCCGCTTCGGGTACGACGAGTGGCGCGCCACGCAGAAGACGCGGCGCGCTTCGCCGCGACCTATCGGTATCGGCCTGTCCGCGTACCTCGAGGGCACGGGGATCGGCCCGTTCGAGGGCGCCGACGTGCGGATCGATCCGAGCGGGATGATCTATCTCCAGATCGGCGTGTCCTCACAGGGCCAGGCCCACGAGACCACGCTCGCCCAGGTGTGCGCGGCCGAGCTCGGCGTCGACACGGAGCGGGTCGTCGTCGTGGGCGGCGACACCGCCGTGGTGGGCTACGGCAACGGCACGATCGCGAGCCGCGTCGCGGCGGTGGCGGGGCCGGCGGTGGCTCGCACCTCGCGCGAGGTCGCGCGAAAGGCGCGGCTGGTCGCCGGTGAGCTGCTCGAGTGCGCGCCGGCGGACGTCGTGCTCGCCGACGGCCGCGCGCACGTCGCCGGCATGGCCGGGCGCCGCGTCGAGCTCGCCCAGCTGGCTCGCGCGTCGCTGCGGAGCCCGACCCTCCTGCGCGAGGGCGCGCCCGGGCTCCACGCGTGCGCGTTCTTCCGGCCAGAGACCGTCACGTGGGCATTCGGCGCTCACGCCTGCGCCCTCGAGGTCGACGTCGAGACGGGCGAGCTTCGCCTCCTGCGCTACGTGGCGGTGCACGATTGCGGACGTCCCCTCAACCCGATGGTCGTCGAGGGCCAGCTCCACGGCGGGATCGTCCAGGGGATCGGCGCCGCGCTGGCCGAGGAGCTGATCTACGACGACGCGGGGCAGCTCTTGACGGGCTCCTTGATGGAGTACGGCGTGCCGAAGGCCGACCAGGTGCCGCCTCTCGAGATCATCGCGCTCGACTTTCCGTCGACGCGCAACGAGCTGGGCGTGAAGGGCGTGGGCGAGAGCGGCATCATCTCGCCGGTACCGGCGATCGCCAATGCGGTCGAAGACGCGCTGGCCGACCGCGGCGTCGAGGTCACGCGCGTGCCGCTGACGCCAGCCAGTCTCTGGGAGGCGCTGCGGAGCGCTCGGCCGCCGTCCGGATCCCGGTAGTCCCTTCCACCTTTCCGCGCGTCTGCCGCGTATAACTGGTCGAGATGGACGAACGCGCGTTCGCCCGCACCGCGGAAGAGTATGCGACCCGGCTGTACGCGGTGGCCTTCCGGCTGCTCGGCAACCGAGCCGACGCGGAGGACGCCGTCCAGCGAGCGCTGCTGAAGGCCTTCGAGGCGCGCGAGTCGTATGTCAGCCGCTGGGCGGTGTCCACGTGGCTCTACCGCGTGCTCACGAACGTCTGTATCGACGAGCTGCGCCGCCGCCGCCGGACGCCGCCCGAGCCGCTGCCTCGCGGGCGGGCCGGCGCGGGGGTCGAGCGGCTGGACCTGACGCGCGCGCTGGACACGGTGCCCCGCGAGGCGCGCGTGCTGCTAGCGCTGCACTACGTGAACGGTCTCGGGTACCGGGAGCTCGCGACCATCAGGGGGATCTCGATCAACACGGTCAAGAGCCAGCTCGCTCGAGGCAAGGCGATCTTGAAGCGAGCGCTGGAGGGATAGCGACATGGATCGGATCGACACGATGCTCGAAGAGTTCTTCGCGCCCGAAGCCCCGCCCAAGCTTTCGGAGCGGCTCCTCGGAAGCCTCAGGGCCAGGCCGGCGGGCCTCGAGAAGCTCGCCGACAAGTTCAGGATCGAGGCGACCGAGCGCGGTGTGGCGCGGCTTCGCCCCGGGCGCGGCGACCACGGCGCCTCGGCCCGCGCGCGCGCTCACGCCGAGCGCGCTCGGCGAGAGCTGCGCGAATACCTGGCCGGCCGCCGGACGTTCTTCACGGTGGCGGTCGACCTCGGGGGCGTGGGCGACTTCCAGGCCCGCGTGCTCGCCGAGGCCAGTCGCATTCCGTTCGGCGAGGTCGACTCCTACTCGGCCCTCGCGGGACGCGTTGGCCATCCGCGGGCCGCCCGCGCGGTCGGCAACGCGCTCGGGGCCAATCCGGTGCCGGTGATCGTCCCCTGCCACCGCATCGTTCGCGGCGACGGAACCTGGGGTCACTACGCCTTCGGCGGCGCGATGAAGACCCAGCTCCTGCGGCTCGAGCGCACGACACCCGCGCTGATCGGCTGCACGAGCACGCGGATCATCTGCCGACGCGGCTGCGCCCACGAGCAGCGAGTGGGCGAGGCGAACCGAGTCGTCTTCGCGTCGGTCGCCGACGCTGCGAGCGTCGGATACCGTCCCTGCCGCGTGTGCCGTCCGTCGCGGGCGGCGTGAACGACGGAGTCCGTGTGTTAGGATCCCGGCGATGCGACGGCCTCTCCTGCCGACGCTCCTGTTCGTCCTGGCCGCCGCAGCCCCCGCGGCCGCGCAGCTCCCGATCTTCGATGCCCACATCCACTACAGCCGCCCCGACTGGGACGTGTACCCGCCCGAGCGCGCGCTCTCGATTCTCAGCGCTGCGGGCGTGCGCCGGGCGATCGTCTCGAGCACGCCCGACGACGGCACGCTGAAACTCTACGAGAAGGCCCCGAAGAGCATCGTCCCGTTCCTCCGGCCGTACCGGACGCGCGACGACATGGGGAGCTGGCACAGCGACCCCGGCGTGCAGGCCTACGTCGAGGAGCGCCTCAAGCGCAGCATCTACCGCGGCATCGGCGAGTTCCACCTGAGCGCCGCCAACAGTGGCGGGCCGACCGTCAAGCGCATCGCCGAGCTCGCGGCCGAACGCGACCTCTTTCTCCAGGCCCACGTCGACGACGTCACGATCGAGAAGCTCCTGACGCTCTATCCCAAGGCGCGCTTCCTGTGGGCGCACGCCGGCATGTCGGCTTCCGCATCCACCGTCGGGCGCCTGCTCGAGCGGTTTCCGAGGCTCTGGGTCGAGCTCGCGCTGCGGACCGACGTCGCGTCGGGCGGCACGCTCGATCCGGAGTGGCGCGCGGTCTTCGTGAAGTATCCCGACCGCTTCATGGTCGGCACCGACACGTGGGTGACGTCGCGCTGGGAGGTCATCCGCGACTACCATCGCGACGTCCAGGCATGGCTCGCCCAGCTCCCGCGCGACGTCGCCGAGGCGATCGCCTGGAAAAACGGCGAGCGATTGTTTCCAGTCCCGGCCGGGCAGGAACGGCCGGGAAAGCCCTAGTACTGAGGCTAGGCTCCGCCCAGGAGGCGACGGTCGGAGTCGTAGCGCAAGCGCGAGAGCGCGTCGTCCTTGTCGGTCCACAGCACCTCATCGACTTCGTGATCGTGCTCGCCGACCTTCTCGAGCGGTCGCATGAGGTACCAGCGCACGGTCTTCTTGACTTGCCGGCCTTGCCGCCGAAACCAGTAGGTCACCGGCGCGAGCTCGCGCACCAGCTCGCACCGGTAGCCGGTCTCCTCGCGCACCTCGCGGAGGGCCGCATCCGCGCTCGTCTCACCAGAGGTCAGCGCGCCTTTCGGCAAGGTCCACACGGGTTGGCCGCGCAGGTCGCGGGCACGGATCAGGAGCACGCGGCCTTCCTCGTCGAGGACGAGGCCGCCGGCAGAGAATTCGAACAGCACGCGAGAGCCCTCGCCCGGCACGCTCCGATAATACCTGCGTCACCCCGCGTGATACCATTCGTCGCGGCGCCCACTTCGCCCGCGCCGGGGGACCACGCGTGACGGACCGCGTCGACCTGCTCGCGCACTTCCCCGCCGGCTTCACACCCCGGCCGGAGCAGGCGCGGCTTCTGGCTTCGCTGGCCGACGCCATCGCCGAGACCCACGACAACCCGGCGGCCCCGCGCGTCTTTCTCGTCGAGGCGCCGCCCGGCGTCGGCAAGAGCCACGTGGCGATGGCGCTGGCGCGTTGGAGCGGCGACGCGTACCTCCTGACGTCCCAGAAACTCCTGCAAGATCAGTACGAGCGCGAGTTCGGCGCCGACCTGCAGCTCGTCAAGGGCCGCGACAACTACCTCTGCGAGCGCTACCCGGACGCGCGGGTGCCGACGTCGCGGGGCATGTGCCGACGACCGCGCGGCCCGGTCTGCCAGTGCCCGTACGCGCGGGCGAAAACGGCCGCGCTGGCCGGCCCGATCTTCTGCACCAACACCGCGTACTTCGCGACCTTGCGCCACTGGCGCGCCGAGCAGCTGCGCAAGCGGCGGCTCCTGATCATCGACGAGGCGCACAACCTCGAGTCCCAGCTCGTCAACGTGTTCACCGTCGCGTTCCCGCCCGAGCAGGCCAAGGCGTGGTTCGGCGGGCCGCTGCCGCGTCTCGACTCGGCCGACGAGTACCGGAGCCTCATGCGCGACCATCTCGAGCGGATGGAAGGACAGCTCGAGACGGTGACGCGCGCGCTCGAGATCATGCGCCCCGCCGATATCCCGCCCGAGACCTTTCTGAGCCTTCCGCCCTCGCGCGCCGAGCAGGAGCTGATGACCGAGCGGGAGAGTCTGGAGACCGCCCTCGCCCGGGTCCGCTTCTTCGTCGACGCCGAGGACCGGGAGTGGATCGTGCGGTATCCGGCCGAGCCCGGCGCTACGCTCGAGCTGGTGCCGCTCACCGTCGCCTCGATGGCGAGCGAGTTCCTGAGCGAGGCCGCGGACCTGGTCGTGCTTTCCTCCGCGTACCTCGGGCACCGGAGGGCGCTCGCCGAGTGCTTCGGGCTCGACGAGGACGCCGTCCGGTCGTTCGCGAGCGATTCGCCCTTCCCGCTCGACCAGCGGCGGATCGAGTACCGTCCAGTCGGCGCGCTTTCGAAGACGACTCTGGCCCGACTGGAGCCGGTGCTGTTCGCGGAGGTCGCCGCGATCCTGGCCGAGCACCCGCGCGAGAAGGGGCTGATCCATGCGCCGTCGTACGCGGCGGGCCGGCGCCTCGTCGCGCACCTCGCGACCCGCGAGCCGATCTTGTCGCGCCGGCTGATCTGGGTCGAGTCGACCGAGGCGAAGGCGCGCGCGCTCGAGCTGCACCGCGCCTCACCGTCGCCGACCGTGCTGGTCTCGCCGTCGCTACGAGAAGGCGTGGACTTGCCGGACGATTTCCTCCGTTTTCAGATCGTGACGAAGCTGCCCTACCCCGACCTCGGCGACCCGTGGACCGCCGCCCGCCAGGCGCGCGATCCCCGCTGGTACGCGCTCGAGACGGCGAAGGCCCTGGTGCAGGCGTACGGCCGGTCGTGCCGCCACGCGGACGACCACGGCGTCACCTATATCCTCGACGGCCAGTTCGAGCGCTTCCTGGCGCACTACCGCGTGCTCCTGCCGCCCTGGTTCCTCGACGCGGTTCGCGCCGCGATGCGCGCGCGCCATCCGGATACGTCGTTCGAATGCTAGGATAGCGGCACGTGAATCCGCGTGACGTCGACGCCGTCATCCAGTCGGTCCGCTTCGAGCTCTATCGCGAGAACATCTACGGCGCGCTCGAGATCGTCGAAGCCGCGCGGGCGGCGCACCTCGATCCGCGCTATGCCGAGCTGGCGGCCCGCATCCGCTCATGGCTCACTCACCTGGAATCCCGGGAATCGTACGTGGCCGCGCAAGAGGAGCAATATCACCGGCTGCGCTGGCGAATGGGGCTGAAGCTTCTCGAAAAGCGGATCCGCATGCTCATCGGCCGGAAGACGCGCAAGCTGGTCGAGCGGCGCGCGCGCGACCCCGAGTTCCAGGAGCTGGAGCGGGAGGTCGCCGGTGTGCGCCCTCGTCGCAAGCTCGACATCGGCAGCGGCGAGGGCGGCGTGGCGATGGCGCTGGGCGCGCGGCACCCCGGCCTCCGCGTGGAAGGCGTCGAGGTCTCGCCGACCAACGCGAAGATCGCCCGGCAGCTCAACCGCTACGGCAACGTCGGCTTCCGGCAGGGCTTCGCGGAGGAGGTCCACCTCTACTTTCCGGCCGGGTCGTTCGACCTCGCCTATTCCTTCGCGGTCCTCGAGCCGGCAGACGTTCGGCCACCGTAAGGACTTCCGGCTGGTGAAGGTGCCGGGGGCATGGAAGCACGGCGAGCTGCCGGACTGCTTCGAGCCGATCGAGTTCGGCTCGTTCTTCGTGTCGTACGCCAAGGACGGCGGCTAGGCTACCGCGCGGCGCCCTTCCGGCTCGCGGCGGCCGCCGAGCGGCCGGCGATCCGCCCGAAGACGGCGCCCGCCATCAATCCCGCTCCACCCGGGTAGTTGTGATAGAAGAGCCCGCCCACGAGCTCGCCGGCGGCGAAGAGGCCGGGGATCGCCCGTTGCTCGCAGTCGATGACCTGCCCCTCGCTCGTGATCTTGAGGCCGCCGAACGTGAACGTGATGCCCGTCGTCACGGCGAAGCCAACGTACGGCGGGGAGTCGAGCGGCTGCGCCCAGTTCGACTTGGGCGGCGTGATCCCGCGCGTCGCCTTGCCGTCCTTGATGGCCGGATTGTAGTCTCCGGGCTGGAGGGACGCATTGTAGGCGCGGACCGTCCCGACGAATCCGTCGACGTCGATCTCGAGCTTGCGCGCCAGCCCTTCGAGCGTCATGTCCTCGGCCTTGGTGACCTCACGGATCCGGTACTCCTCACGCAGGAGGTGCAGCACCTTCTGGTCGAAGATCTGGAACGCGGTGCGGCGGGGCTGCCCGATGACCGCGCGTCCGTACTTCACGTAGGTGTAGTTGCGGAAGTCGGCGCCCTCGTCGACGAAGCGCTCGCCGCGAAGGTTCACGATGAGCCCGAGCGGATACGAGTGCTTCTGGAAGTTGTCGCCGACCTTCCGGTCGCCGTGCCACGGCGCGTTCAGGTCCCACTGGACAGAGTGACAGCCGCTCCAGTGCCCCCACGGCAGCGCGCCGATCTCGAGGGCCATCTTGATGCCGTCACCGGTGTTGTACGGCGTGCCGCGAACGCGCGCGAGCTCCCAGTTGGGCCCGAGGTAGCGCGTGCGCATCTCCGGATTCGCCTCGAAGCCGCCCGACGCGAGCACGACCGCGCCGGCGTCGATCGTCTCGGTGCCGGTGGGCGTCCGTACGGCGACGCCGGTGACGGCGCCGCGGTCGTCCGTCACGAGCCGCATCGCCTTCGACTCGAAGCGCACGTCGACGCCGTGCTTGGCCGCTGACTGGTACTCCATGTCGATCAGCCCCGCGCCGCCGCCGACCGCTTCCAGCACCAGACCGCCCCAGAAGCGGAACCGCCCGCCGACCTTGTAGGCCTGCCGGCCGAACATCGGGATCCAGCGGACGCCGCGATCGCGCATCCAGCGCACCGTCGGCAGCGACTCGCGGACCAGCTGCATCGCCATGTCCGGATCGGCGCAGTCCTCGGTGACCCGCATGAGGTCGTCGTAGAACTGCTCGTCGGTGTACGGGTCGACTTCCATCGAGGCCTTCTCCTCGTCGGAGAGGTCCCCGACCAGGTCGCACAGCTCCTCGAAACTCTTGAAGGCGAACCGGAAGCCGCCCGCCGTGAAGAAGCCGTTGCCGCCGCGCCAGGTCTCGGGCGCCTTCTCGAGCACGAGGACGCGCGCGCCGTGCGCGCGCGCCGAGAGCGCCGAGCACATTGCCGCATTGCCGCCGCCGATGACGATGACGTCGTAGGCCACGTGGATTACCCTATGAACTCGCTGATCTGAATCTGCGGCGGGATGCGCCGCCGGCCATGCCCTTGTCCACCTCGGTGCGGACCAGCCCGAAGCTGCCCAGGCGCTCGCGCACGAGCTTCATGTGCCGATTCACGTCGTCGTCGTGGTCGAACTTCTTGCCTTCGGACGTGGCGTCGAACACGGAGATGCGGACCATGACGACCTCCTGGCTCCTAACCTGACTGGCCGGCCCGGTGCGCCGGCGCCGCTCACCGTATTCGGCTGGGCAGCCGCTGTCAAGGGCGAGAAACTCCGCGCCGAATCCGCGCCTGCAGCCGCCCTGCTCTCGGACGATGTCCGCTAACCGATACCGCCTTGCTCTTCGCAAGTCGATGATCATCCGCGACGGCGTGTGCCTCGCGATTTTTCGCTTGACAGCTTTCTGCGTGCGCGGCTGCCACGTGTCGCCAGCACGCGATGAATGTTTCTTCAGCGGTCCACAGAAGCCCGGAGAGGCCACCATAGGTGCGTTCGTCGAAAAATGTGCATCGTGCAACGATCGCCGCGCGTCGCGCCTCTCGAGTGGCTCTGAAACTCGGATGTAGCGTCGCCTCATATAGAAGGGGGACTCGTCATGAAAACGCTTTCACTCGATCGGCTGGGC
>WNEZ01008751.1_pt1 | contig 10365 bp, 8 predicted proteins | sample 5400521 | NCBI WGS metagenome assembly WNEZ01 (sample SAMN13153339, study PRJNA577476) | soil metagenome | isolation source: 120 cm saprolite under Douglas fir tree site 2 hole 1 replicate 1 | place: USA:California | collected 2015-04-18
GTGGCGTTGCCAAGGCTATCTGTAAATGTGAATGCCGTGCTGGCCTTGCGCAGTTGGTGCATCGCATGCGGGCGGAAGTCGTGCAAAGAGACGACACCCGCTACGACGGGAGAGAGAGCGGCGGGAATTCGAGGATCGCTCATGTTGCCAATATGCCTCTCGCCTTTGACCTCGAGGTGGTGAATTTCCGTCCGGAAGGCGTTATGCACCTGGGCGGCGGTGCCGGAGAAATCAATGAGCATGCCGCTGGGGTAGACCACGTTGACGCGAAAACCGTGGGATTCTAGCCAGCCACTGACGGCGTCGAGGTCGGGTTTTGCCAAGCCGAACCGCTCGCCGAACTCCTCCGCCGTCAGCCAGCGATGGAAGTTTGGCGAACCCTTCGTTTGGAGTTCGTCGATGAATTGCTGGACGGCTTGTTCCTGTTCAGGAGAGCGCTTCAGTTGAAGAAGCATGTGCTCCATGGCGAAATCGTTCGCCACGGCGCCGCGATCGTTCGCGGGCCGCGCTTCGGGATGGGTGCTGCCCTCGAGCACGACACGATTCATGTCATCGACGCTTTGCGTGATCCGCGGCCGAGCATGCAGGCCTGATTCGACTTGTGCGTTGACAGCCGGCGCGGCGATTAGCACGGCGAGGACAACGAGGGATAAGGACCCCCATTTGCGAACCATGGGTCCCCTTTCTTATACGAAAATTTGCCCCAACCAGAGTGCGGAGAGAGACACCCCCGCCCCAAAAGAGCGGGAGCGTACCGTAGTGCGTAGACAGGTCGACGGTCGGGTCCTCATGCCTGAGAACTCCCAGCAAGACGTGGCTTATCACAGCTCAAAACGAGAGAGAAATGCCCTACCGATGAGTAAAACTAATAGCGGAATTTGGCTTAAAAAGCAACGGCCGAACGGCCAGTTTTCGGACAGGGCCGCGCGGTTCGAAGGTTGCGTAATTTCTTGCGCCTTGTGAGGCGGGTAGAAGGCTGCACAGGCGCTCATGGAGACTGCACGAAGGGAGCGAGACGATATTCTTCCTCGTCTGAAACCACTTGGCTGAATAAATCCCTGTCGTGGTCTACAAATAGGTTTTTGGGAAGCCCAGATCGATTCCGGACGTATGGTCGCCAACTTGGAAACTATGCCAGCGCCTTGAGGTTGCACTTCTGAACGTAGCGGTCATCTGGCTGTGTAGTCGCGTTACCGGACAAATGCGGTTTGAAAGGTAGCTGCTCGAGCGGGCAGATGTACTACATTTTTAGTACAATTGCCGCTTTGGAGCGTTTCAAATCTTCCACCCAATTCTCCCAAATCAATATAAAATCAGTACGTTATTCCTCGTGGGGCCCGTAGCTCAGCGGTTAGAGCAGCGGACTCATAATCCGTTGGTCCTAGGTTCAAATCCTAGCGGGCCCACCAAACAACCTGCCTGTCCTGATCTCACAATCAGTTGATTTTCCCGCTTTCGACTTTTTGCCCGAAGCCGCGGGGTTGGAGAATTGAACTGCGTAGCGGCCATCGGAAGGAATTCAAATCGGCTTGTGAGGCCGCGTGAGGCGCGGAACCAAGTGCCGTTCTTGTGCCAAAGATTGGATCTCTAATCTAGCGCAGCGCCCGTTTCAGGCGCTTCGCGGTTTTCTGCAATTGGCGTTTGAGAGCATCGAGCTGTTTCGATATATCGTCGAGCTCCTTTTTAGCCAGCGACCCTGCCCTCGCAACTTTTTGGACTCCGCGGTCCGCTTTGCCCATGGCGGTGCCAATTTTCACCGCAACTTGCGTGAGCTTGCTCTTTTTGGCCATCGTATACCTCCATCAAGGAATAGCGTCATCCTATACCCGAATGATTCCAAAAGGCATTAACAAAACCAGGATTGCGCGCAAGCAATTCGCGGAGCTGCCGGTGCAAGAAACAGTTCTTCGGCGCAAGACTCTAGGCAAGGCCGGCCTTCGAAAGAGGCAATTCGCGGATGCGCTTTCCGGTCGCGGCAAAAATCGCGTTGCAGAGCGCGGGAGTAAACGGCGGAACGCCGGGTTCGCCGATGCCTGCCGGCGGCGCATCGCTCGCCACGAGGTGCACGTGGGTTTCGCGCGGAGCGGTGTTCATCCGCGTCATCGGGTAAGTGTCGAAATTTGTCTGCTGGATGACACCGTTCATCGCGGTGATCTCGCCATAAAACGCCAGGCTGGTGCTGAAGGTTGCCGCGCCTTCGAACTGTTGCATCGCCATTTCCGGATTGACAATGGTGCCCGCGTCCACGGCCGAGTCCACGCGGCCGATTTTCACTTTGCCGTCCCTATCCATCTCCACCTGAACGACGGTAGCGACATAGGTCAGGAAGCTGCGGTGAACGGCCAGCCCCATGCCAAAGCCGCTGCCGTTTTTCTTCTTGCCCCAGCCGGCCTTTTCCGTGGCGATCTCCAGCACGCGGCGGAACCGCGCCGTATCAATCGGGTATTGATCGTAATCGGCGAAGTAGTTCGGATAATCCTTGGCCAGCTCGGTTTTGGGGATGACGCGGTCCGGGCCGAGCAGGGACAGCACATAGTCGCGTGGGTCCTTCCCCGCCGCGTGCGCGAGTTCGTCCGCGAAGGAATGTTCCGCGAACGCATGGAAGATATTGCAGACGCTGCGGAACCAGCCGATGCGCACGTGCGGCGGCGCCGCGCCATTTTCCGCGCGGTGATTTGGAATCGAGTACGGCAGATCGCTCCAGCCATAGCCCATCCCCTCCGCGTCCGCGTAGAACGCATTCGCATCAAACGTGGAAGCGATTGGGGGGAAGGTGCTCCGCTGCAACCAGGCAGTGGCCTTGCCGTCCGCCCCGAGCGCGGCCTTCAGATACATCGCGGCGTCGCTATGAAACATGTCGAACTGAATGTCGTCCTCGCGGCTCCAGACCACCTTCACCGGCCTGCCCGATTTTTTCGAAAGGACCGCGGCTTCCACCGCAAAATCCGAAAACGATTTACGGCCGAACGCTCCTCCGAGCAGCGTGACGTTCACCGTGACGTCTTCTTTCTTTGTGCCGACGGCCGCGGCCACCGCATCGCGTGCCGCCTGCGGATGCTGCGTCGGGGCCCACACCTCCACTTTGCCGGCTTTGTAATTGGCGAGCGCGGCCGGCGGCTCCATGGAAGCATGCGCGAGCATGGGCGCGTAGTACTCCGCTTCGATGATCTTTCCGCCTTTCGTGAACGCCTCATCCACGTTTCCAACTTCGCGCACGACCTTTCCGGGCTTGCGGGAAGTTTCCTGCAACTCCTTCCTGTATGGATCGGACGAAAAGGACTTGTGTTCGCTGTCGTTCCATTCGATATGCAGTTTTTTCTTGCCCTGGATGGCGGCCCAGGAGTTGTCCGCGAGCACGGCCACGCCACCCAGCGCCTGGAACATGATGGGCGGCTTAAAGGGATCAATCGTGGCAGTCTGCTTCACCCCTTTCACGGCGAGCGCCGCTTTGTCATCCACGGATTTGACGGTGCCGCCGTAAACCGGAGGATGGGCGACGTTGGCGTACAGCATTCCGTCCATTTGCATGTCAATGCCGTAGGCTGCCTTGCCGGTGACCATGTCTTTCAGATCGTAGCTGGATGCGCCCTTGCCGATGTACCGCCATTCGCTGCGGGTCTTCAACTTCAATTCTTCTTTCTTGGGAACCGGAAGTTTCGCAGCGGCTGCCGCGAGTTGGCCGTAGCCAAGCTTCTTGCCAGACTTTGCGTGAACTACTTCATGGAGGCCGGTGGAGCACTCGCCTTCCGGGACGCCCCACTGTTGGGCAGCCGCGCGCACCAGCATGAGGCGGGCGGTCGCGCCCGCTTCGCGCAAAGTGTCGAAGAAGCTCCGCACCGAATGGGACGTATCGGTATCCTGGTCGCCGTATTTTTCATCACCCGTGGCCTGCACCACTTTCACGCGCGACCAGTCGGCATCCAGTTCATCCGCCACGATGCGCGGCAGCGCCGTCCTGACCCCGTTTCCCATCTCCGAGCGGTGCGCGACGATGTATGCGGTTCCATCCGTATCGACCGCCAGGTACACGCTTGGCTGCAGCGGCGCCTTAGTCATGGCATCCGAGCCGCTGACACTTGCAGACGCACCGAACATCTGCTCCGGCAACAAGCGAACGCTCAGAACAAATGCTCCGGCTCCGAGCATGCCCTTGAGGAATCCCCGCCGGCCGCTCAGCAATTCACGATCTCGGTCGGAAACATTTTCGATACGAATCATGAGCCCTCGCTCCGCCACTGGACGAATAGAGATGCAAGACCGTTTAGTGCGATGCTACATCCTACCGCCAATCTGATTTCTTGCAAGCCCGGCAACTGCGAATCATGCCGTCGGGCGGCCCGGGAGTTAAGTGATTCCACGCATCGGAAAAATGCCGCGTTGCGATTTTGGACCGGACAGTACAATCTGAAGCACGGAAGAACAAAGCGTCATGTCTCCAGACTTCATGAAGCGCGCCATCGCACTGGCGCTGGAAAATGTCCGCTCGGGGAGCGGCGGGCCGTTCGCTGCCCTAATCGTCAAAGATGACCGCGTCATTGCCGAAGCCACGAACCGCGTCACTCTTGCGAACGATCCGACGGCGCATGCGGAAGTCGTGGCCATTCGCGAGGCCTGCCGCGTTCTCGCTGATTTTCAACTGCAGGGCTGCGATCTCTATACCACGTGCGAGCCTTGCCCCATGTGCCTGGGCGCGATTTACTGGGCGCGCCCCGCGCGAATTTTCTACGCCGCAACCGCGGCTGACGCCGCGAGTGCCGGTTTTGACGACGCTTTCATCTATGATGAGCTGAAGATTACACCGGCCGGACGGCGCATTCCCATGACGCAGCTTCTCCGCGACGATTCCCTCGCTATTTTTTCAGCCTGGAAGCAGCAGGAAAACAAAACGCCCTACTGAGTCGAACGCTCGATTTCCTAGCCTCACCCGCAATCCAAGAGCGTTTACGATTCCGGCCAGGCGCCCAGCGCCCGCCGTAAATCGACCAACTGACCCAGGTGATAGGCGTTGTGATCGGCCAGCAGCAGCGCCTCGCGCAGAATCGTTTGGCCGTCTCCGTGCGGAATCGCCGCGTACAAATTCGTTTTCGGGTTTTTTACCAGCTTGGTCATTTCCCGGAGATCGTGCTGGAACCCTTGCACGCTCTTTGCCCACGCAGCTTCATCCGGCGGCACGGGCGTCTTCGGCCAGTAGCCCTCGGGAAATCCCGGCGAGACGTGCTTTGCGTTGCGGCTGAATTCCAGGATGTCCCATTGCGCAATCCGCGCGTGCTCCAGCAACTGCCATCCGGTATGTGGCAAGCCTTCGGCGAATGCTCCTCGCTTGGCTTCGGGAAATCCCTCGATCGCGTCCATGAAGTGTACGTGCGCTTCGCCTCCCTTCAAGAGAGAGACAAGCTGCTCGCGCAACCCCTGATCGTGATTTCCCGCCTTGCTTTTCTTTTTCTTGGTCCGCTTCGTTTTTTTCTTCACGTGCGTTTCCTATTTTTCCGAGAGAAGCAGTTGCTGCGGCGAGTCCGGAACCGAATGCTGCGTCGTTCTCACGAACCCGGCATTCCTGAACATTTTCTCATATTGCGAGAAAGTGTAGGCATCGCCCGAGTCCGTTCCTGCCAGCATGATAAGGCTGAACGCCGCGGCCGTCGGCGGTGTTACGCGGTCTTCATTGGGCACGAATTCCAGCGTGATAGCCTTTCCGCCAGGCTTCAACGCTCCATGAACACGGCGCATCAGCTTTTCGCAAGTTGCCACGTCGAAGTGGTGAAAAATGTTCGTAAGCAGCACGAAATCGTAGCCGGTGCCAAATTCTGCTTCGAACGCGCTGCCCGGCCGCGTGGTATAGCGGTCTGCAACGCCAAACTTCTTCGCGTTTTCCAGCGCCACTTCCAGCACGCTGGGCCAATCCAGCGCCACGATCTGAGCATAAGGATTCCGTTTCGCCACGGTGACTCCATACATCCCGTGCCCCGCCGCGATGTCCAGGACCTTGCAGGGCTTTCCTTCGCCGGCGCCCGTCAATCCTGCGATAAATTCGGCTGGTGAAACCGCCAGCGGCGCCATCGAACGCGCAAAGTTGATCCAAACCTCGTCGTTGGGCTTGGTGTTGTCTCCCACCGCGCTGGCAGTGCCGCCCTTCCGCACTGCTTCCGCCAAAGCTTCAAAGTTTTTCTTGTGCCACGGACTCCCAAGAAAACCCGCCATCGACGCCAGGCATGCCGGAGAATGGCGATTCAGAAAAACGGCCGACTCCTGAGTGAGCGCGTAACGCTCCCCCTCCTTGGTCAAGAATCCCTGGATGGTCAGGTAATCGCACAGAATCCGCACGCCGCGCTCCGCAGCACCCGTCTTCGCGGCAAGAAGAGCGGAGGTGTTCGCGCCGTCGGCGATGGCGGTGAAAATATCCAATTCGATTCCAGCTTTCAGCGCGGCGCTTTGTTGGAAGGCGCAGAGTGTATTGAAAATGTGCTCCGGGGTCGGCCGGCTTGTTGCCATAGGGGTAGCCATGAATGAACTCTCCTGTTCTGAGATGTGGACATCACAGATTATATACGCGGAAGCTCTCAAAACGTTTCTCTCCGCAGGCAAACGGATTGCCCGGAACCCGCCCGGCTGGCATACTCTCTTTTCCCCGCAACAACCAAGAGGCAATCGATGAAACGTGAATATCACCGCTGGTACTCTCACCGGCTCGGCATGGAGCTGGGCGTAGTGGTCTACGGGCATTGGGGCCCGCCGCTCCTGGGTTTCCCGACCAGCGCCGGCGACGAGTGGGAGCTTGAGGGCCAGAGCATGGTCGGCGCGCTCGCCGATTTCATCGACGCTGGAAGAATTAAGTTCTTCACCGTGAATTCGATCAATGGACAGAGCTTTTACAACAAGAGCGCGCACCCGTTTCACCGCAGCTACGTCCAGGTTGTTTTCGATTCTTACCTGCGTGAAGAGGTCGTTCCCTTTATATGGAACAATTGCCAGTCACAAGGCATTGCGATCTCGACAATGGGCGCGTCTTTCGGCGCGTACCACGCAGCGAATAGCCTCTTCAAGCACCCCGACGTCATCAAACGCTGCTTCGCGATGTCCGGCGTCTACGACCTGCGGAACTTCATGGACGGCATGTACGACGACAATTTCTATTTCAACAATCCCGTCGACTACCTCTCGAATGCCAGCGATCCCTGGTTCTATCAGCAGGTCGCAAGTTGTGACATTCACATCAGCACAGGTACGGGTCCCTGGGAAAACAGCGGGCCCGCCTACCGCCTCTCCGAAGTTCTCTCCGGCAAAGGCATCCGCCACTCGCTCGACAACTGGGGCCCGCAGGGCGGCCACGACTGGCCGTACTGGAAGCACGAGATGCGCGAATATATCTCCCAGCTTTTCTGAGGCTGATGTTCGGCGGGACTTGAAAGAAGGTCTTCAGGCGAGGCCGAGGTGGTCGAGCTGGTACTGGCCTTTTTCGATGACCTGGTCGTCGTCGATCCAGACGTCGCAGTTGCGGGTAAGCACGTCAACGTGCGTCTTGGATTTCCAGTCAGCGTGGGTCTGGCTGCCGTAGGGATCGCCAAAAGCGATATGCACACCGGGGAATTTTTCATCCTGAAGCAGAATCCCGATCATCTCGGATAGCCCAAAGTTGGTCCCGAACGCGAGTTCACCGACCCGGTCGCTGTTTTCGTCCGTGTGACAGTAGACCCAGAATTCCTGCTCCAAATCCTTGCGGGCACAGGTGACGCCGACGAGCCGCGCGCCCTTGATCTCCAATGTCAGCGGCGTGGCCTGCAGATCGCCGTATTTTCCGTTGAAGTGATCGCCGGCCGTGGCGTCGCAGACGAAGGTGCCGTCCACCGTCGCGGGTGTGGTGAAAACTTCGCCGGCCGGAAGGTTCGACCAATAGCGCGGGCTGATGAGCCCGCTGGTCTTCACCCAGTTGAGGCCGCGGTCGAAATGCGCAGCCATCTTCGTGCCGGCTTCGGTTTTTACCGTGAGGGTTTCGGCGCGCAGCATGCGTTCACGCAGGCTGTCGCTCAGGCGATCCACCATGCGGTAGTCCGCGCGCATGCCCTGCTGCATGATCTGCGGCGTGATGCCGACCATGTGCGCGTAACGAATCTGGCGGCGCTCGACCACTTTCACGATGGCCATGCGTGCACTCAGTTCGCCCGGCTGAGGCGTCATGCACATCACGCCGACATCCGCGGTTTCCATAGCGACCAGCACCTCCGCGGGCGCGGCGCCCATCGGACGAGGTCCAAAATCTTCCAGCAGCAGCCCGGTGTAAAGCGCGTCTTGTTCGTCAATCGCTGCAGCGATACTGGCCGCGACAGCGCGGCTGGCTTCATCGGCAGTCAGCGCCACGTGTTCGCCGGGACGCACACTGAGACACGTTTCCACGGCGTTCCGCGCGCCGGGCATCAAGTCTGGATGTGGGGGACCAAAGTTCATCCTAATAATTCTACTTGAATCGTTCAAATTTGCTACCTCAGACGGCTTCTTGCTTCTTTTTTTCAACTGACCATTAGGACGGCCAAACTCCTGCCGCAACGCACAAGCGGGCTAGGCTTCGCAGGTCAGGAAAAACGTCTCCGATGAATTAGATGCTCAATTTCGCGGCGAGACTCGAAAAGCAGGAACCTGGCCTCCGCCGCTGGTCACATTGGCGAGGCCGGTGGCGCTGAGACGGGTAAGAAAGCCACAGAGTTTTCCGCGGAACAAGTACGGGGCGAAATCCACCAGCATGTCGCGGTAATCGACCTTGCCAACGGCCGCGATGTAGGGGAAGACTTCGCGGCGGATGGGGATGCGTTCCTGGACGATCCACACGCCGTTCTTCGCCGAAAGCGCATTCTCGATCGCCGCGTCCCAGGCGGCTTCACTGGTTTCCCAGCCGAGGGTCACGCCGGAGCCGCCATACTCATCGCTGGGCTTAAGGACCAAGTTTTCGCGCACCTTACGAATAAACGGGAGTAATTCGATGGGCTGGCCGTAGTGTGCGGTTTCGACGTCCGCGACAACTCGCGTCCAGGGAATATGCCTCCGGATCAGTTCGCGCTCGCCGTGGGAGAAGAGCGCGCCATTTTGCTCGTCGGTCAGCACAGCGAAAAACGCCTTCACATGCGGAATCTTGCAGCGGAAGTTGTTCGCCACGCACACCGCGTTCGCCGAGTAGGCTTTGACCAGCGCGGAGCACTCGGCCGGCTTGGCCACGATGTCGTTGATGAGCACGCGGCGGTAGACGAGATCGATCTTCTTGTCCTGCGCGACGAGCGATTTGCCGTCCCACTTGAGCTCGCGTGGATCAGCGATGAGCGTTGGTATGCCCATTTTCTCGAAGCGTTCCTTGAGGATTTCGAACTCGCTCACCGTCGGAACGTCTTCCCAGTCCACGATAGCGATCTGCGGCTTCGTGGACGATCCTCCCCAGTCCAGGTAGCTCATCACCAGAGCATCGAGAAGCTTGGCGCTGAGTGGGTAACTGTGAACTTCATAGATCTGCGCAAATTTGCCCATCACCGGGAGCTCGCGGAAGATTTCTGCAAGCGTTTCCGCGTAGCCCGCACCCGCCGGCGATTCGCCGTTATATTCCGCAAATTTCAGCGAGTCCGGAAGCAAAAACGCATCCAGCCGCGAAGCCGTGCTCGCCCGGCCATACCCCGTAGGAATCCGGGCGAGACGTTCCTCTTCCTCCCGCAGATGGAATTGTGCGAAAAGATGTTTGTCGTCGAGCGCTGTAGTTATAATGCGCTCGCCAAGATCCGCGACTGTTTCCGCGACGGTTCTCACTCGCGCTTCGTCTTCTGGAGAAAGAAAAAACGGGCGGAGGAAAGGGCAGTGAACTCGGTCGCCAAAGGTAAGCCGGGCTTTGCGCATGCGCTTGAATAAATCCTCCGGGAGCGCGGGCACACGCAGAAGCGTGGCTTTCAATATGGCGTGCCACTCCTCCGCAGGGGATGGAGGCAGGGCCGAAGGTGTTGGAGCGCTGGTCATTTCATCACGATCCCCGCGCGGACCTGGCAGCGGGGGCGGCCGCAGGCTTCTGCCCGGCAGCGGCGCTCTTTGGCGCTCCCGTAAATCCGGCGGTTGCGCCGATGCCCAGCATCTCTTCCCAGCGCGGCCAGGGATGCGAAGCCTTGCCGTTCAACGCGCGGTCAATTACCAGCCGCGCCATCTTTTCCACCACCTGCTCGAAATAGAATTCCGTGATGCGGTCGCGCTCGAAATCCGGCGCGGGATTCAGGAAGTCGATGGCGTAGGGCACGCCATCTTTTACGGCGAACTCGATGGTATTCATTTCGTAGCCCAGCGCCTGGTTGATAGTCTGCGCATCTTTCACGACGCGTTCGCCTAGCTCTGGCGTCAGGTACTGGTGGT
>WNEZ01018499.1_pt1 | contig 10365 bp, 14 predicted proteins | sample 5400521 | NCBI WGS metagenome assembly WNEZ01 (sample SAMN13153339, study PRJNA577476) | soil metagenome | isolation source: 120 cm saprolite under Douglas fir tree site 2 hole 1 replicate 1 | place: USA:California | collected 2015-04-18
CACGATCACGACGAAGCAGGCGCCCGAGCCACGCGGCCCGTACGTTCACGCCCGTGAGCACGAAGGGCTGATCTACGTCACCGCGCAGATCGGCCGCGACCCCCAGACAGGGGAATTCGTGAAAGGAGGCTTCGATGCGGAGTTCAACCAGGCGATCGACAACCTCGAGGCCATCCTGCAGGCGTCGGGGTCGTCGCTCGAGCGGGTCGTCAAAGCCCAGATCGAGTTCGTCGACGAGGGCGACCTCGACGCGATGAACCGGATCTACGGCGAGCGCTTCCACGAGCCCCTGCCGGCGCGCACGAGCTTCGGCGTCGCCTTCCTGTGGAAGGGCGCGAAGGTCCAGATCGACTGCATCGCATCCGCGGGCTGATGGCGTCACACCGCGGGATCGTCAGCAAACGCGGGCCAGAGCCCACGGGGTCCTATCCCCACGCGCACATCGCGGGCGAGATGGTCTGGGTCACGGCGCAGGCCGGTCGCGACCCACGCAGCGGCGAGCTCGTTCCAGGCGACATCGACGGCCAGCTGAACCAGGCGATCGACAACCTCGCCGCCATCCTCGACGAATGCGGCAGCTCCCTCGACCGCGTGGTGAAGACGCAGATCATGTACACGGATGCCGCGGATGAAGACGTGATCGACGCCGTCTACGCCCGTCGCTTCCGCGCGCCGCTGCCGGTGCGCACCACCTGGGGCGTCAAGTTCCTCGCCGCAGAGCCAGGCACCGAGGTCGTCCGCGTCCAGATCGACTGCGTCGCGGGAGTCGGCTGAGCTTGGGCGGACGCTTCGACGACAAGGTGGCGATCGTCACGGGCGCCGGCCGGGGCATGGGACGTGCGGTTGCCTCGCGTTTCGGCCGCGAGGGCGCGCGCGTGGTGGTGGCGGAGGTCAACTCCGAGCACGGCGAGGAGGTGGCCGGCGAGATCCGGTCGGCCGGCGGCGACGCGACCGCGGTGCAGCTGGACGTCTCGAAGCCCGCGGACGTGCGCCGGCTGTTCGCCGCGGCGGTGAAGCGGTACGGAGCCGTCGACATCGTGGTGAACAACGCGGGGATCGCCGTCGCGCGTCCGCTGGTCGACTACACGGAGGAGGATTGGGACCGCCAGATGGGGGTCAACGTGAAGGGCGTGTTCTTCTGCTGCCAGGAGGCGGCGCGCGTGATGATCCCGCGGCGCCAGGGGAAGATAGTTAACTTCGCCTCCACGTCCGCGTTCGTGTCGTCGTCGAAGCCCGAGGTCGCTTACGACACCAGCAAGGGCGCGGTACGTCAGATGACGGTCTCGGTCGCCGCGGAGCTCGCGCCGCACAGCATCAACGTCAACGCCGTCGCCCCGGGAACGACCGCCACCGAGATGACGAGGAGCACGCTCGCCACGGAAGAAGGGCTCGCGTGGCAGCTCGCGCGCATCCCGATCGGCCGCGTGGGACAGCCGGACGACATCGCGTCGGTCGTGCTCTTCCTCTGCTCCCCGGAGGCGAGCTACATCACCGGCCACACCCTGGTCGCGGATGGCGGATGGCTCCTGTACTGACGTGAGCGTGGACATCGCCGCCGGAGCGGGGCCTCTGCTCGAGCTGAGGGACATCCACAAGTCGTTCGGCCATGTCGACGTGATCAAGGGCATGACCGTGACCGTCCTCAAGGGCGAGCACGTCGTGATCTTCGGACCCAGCGGCGGCGGCAAGAGCACGCTGCTGCGGATGATGAACCTGCTCGAGCTGCCGGACTCCGGAACCATGACCTTCGAGGGCAAGCAGTACTTCCCGCACACGGAGAACGCACTGATCAGGCACCGCGTGCTGCAGCACCTGCGCAGCCAGATCGGCATGGTGTTCCAGCGTTTCAACCTGTACCCGCACCTCGACGCCCTGCACAACGTCACCCTCGCCCTGACCGACGTGAAGAACATGTCGCGCAGGGCGGCACGGAAGAAGGCCGAAGCTAGCCTCGCCGAGGTCGGCCTTAAGGACCGCGTCGACCACTACCCCGCCCAGCTCTCGGGCGGACAGCAGCAGCGCGTCGCGATCGCCCGCGCGCTGGCGATGGACCCCAAGCTGATGCTCTTCGACGAGCCCACATCCGCCCTCGACCCCGAGCTGATCGGCGAGGTGCTCGGCGTCATGGAGCGCCTGGCGCGCGAGGGGATGACGATGGTGGTCGTCACCCACGAGATGGGCTTCGCCCGTCGAGTCGGCGATAAGCTCGTTTTCATCTCTGGCGGAGTCATCGCCGAGTCGGGCGGGAAAGAGATCCTCTCCAGCCCTCGGGAAGAGCGGACCAAAGCCTTCCTCGAGGCGGTTCTGTAGAGCGGCTAACAGAACGAACGCTCGTTAGATTTCGATCTTGACAACAGGCCTCGTTTAGACGAACCTTCGGCCATGAGTTGGAACCCCACCAACTACCAGTTCGCGTGGAATGTCGTATGGGAGTACAGGGGATGGCTGTGGGAGGGGACCCTTCTCACCTTGGAGATCGCGGCGGTGTCGATGTTCCTGGCCATGGTCTTCGCGCTGCCGCTGGCGCTGCTCCGCATGTCGCGCGTCTGGCCGCTGAGCGCCGCGGCACAGATCTACATCGCGGTCATGCGCGCGATCCCGCTGCTCGTCTTCATCCTGTGGATGTACTTCGGGGTCACGCTGGTCACCGGCCTCGGGGTCGATGCCTTCGGGGCGGGCGTGATCTGCCTGACGCTCCAGTACTCGGCGTGGCTCGCAGAGATCTACCGCGCCGGGCTGCAGGCGATCGAGAAGGGCCAGCGCGAGGCCGCGCTCTCCACCGGGCTCAGCCGCTCGCGCACGTTTGCGCGCGTGATCTGGCCGCAGGCGTGGCGGATCATCATCCCGCCGCTCGCCAGCAACTTCATCGGCATCATCAAGGACTCGTCGTTGGTCGGCGTCATCGGCGTGAACGAGCTCATGCGCCAGGCCCAGATCGCCGACTCGCTCTCCTTTCGCCCCTTTGAGCTCTTCACCGCCGCGATGGTGATCTACATAATCCTCGCGTTGATCATCTCGCCACTGGCGAGCCTCATCGAGCGGCGCGCAGCGCGGAGCCTGAGCCTGCAGACGCGCCGCACAACCCGGGCCAGGAGGTCTTTCGGAGCGGCAGCATGAGCGTGCAGAGATATGGGAGGTAGAGAAGGAATGTCCGAAGAACTGGAAATCGAGGCAGAGGCGAAACCCGAGTCTCCATCGCGACTTTCGCGGATCTCGCGGCGATCGCTGCTCGGCACCGCCGCGCTGACCCTGACGGGCGCCGCGCTGGCCGCCTGCCAGACAGGAGGCAACGCAAGCGGCAACTCCAACACCGCGGCCTCCACGGATTCCCTGCTCAAGAAGGTCCAGGACCGGGGCCAGCTGAACGTCACCACGTCGCTGCTGTACCCGCCGGAGTTCTACAAGGACAGCAGCGGCAAGCCGGTCGGCTACGACATCGACGTGCTCAACATGGTGGCCAAGGACCTGAACGTCAAGCTCAACATCATCGACGTCCCCGACAACGCCGCGAGCATCGCCAACGTCCAATCGGGCAAGGCCGACGTCATCAGCGCCGGCCTGGTGAACACGCCCAAGCGCGCCCTCGTCCTGAACTTCACCAAGGGCTACGTGCCGTACACGCAGATCCTGATGGTGACGGCGAGCAGCAATTACAGCTCGATCTCGGAACTGAACCAGCCCGGCAAGAAGATCACGGCTCTGACCGCGTCGACCGCCTTCTTCCGCGCGCAGCTCCTCTTCCCGAAGGCCACCGTCACTCCGCTCGCCCAGGACCAGGCGCTGCTATCGGTCGCGACCGGTAAGGCGGACGCCTGCCTGGTCGAGGACTACCTGGCCAAGCCGTTCATCGCGCAGCACTCCAACGTCAAGCTGTGGAACAGCGGCCAGGGCATCGCCACCGAGTTCGGCTGCTGGGCCGTGCCGGCGGGCGACTACCTGTGGTGGCGCTGGCTCGACAACTGGATTTCGTACAACATCGACAACGCCCAGCTTCCCGGCATGTACACGAACACGTTCGGCCTCAACTGGGTCCACCCGTCCTAGCGAATCACACCGAATTCCTCCCATGCGCGATGGGGGCCGAGGAGAACCCGCGGCCCCCATGCGCACCGGGATTGAGATTCGATGACACCACCGCCTGACCTGACCGAAGTCCAGCTCAACGTCGACGGCGCCGTCGCCACGATCACGCTCAACAAGCCGGAGCAGCGCGCTCGGCAAGCCGATCGTGGGGCGCATCAACGGCCACGCGCTGGCGGGCGGGTTCGGGCTCGCGTGCGCGTGCGACATGCTGGTGGCCGTGGAGACCGCGGGCGTCGGCACGCCGGAGATCAACGTCGGCGTCTGGCCGATGATGATCCAGGCGCTGCTCTGCCGGAAGCTGCCCCAGAACGTCGTCCTCGAGATGGTGATGCTGGGCGATCGCTGGACCGCCAACCAGCTCCAGTCCTATGGGCTTGTGAACCGCGTCACCTCGGCGGACCGGCTCGACGATGAGACGCGGGCCCTGGCCGGGAAGCTGGCCGAGAAGTCCACCGCGATCATGCGGCTGGGCCGCGACGCCTTCTACCACCAGTGGGACATGGACCTCGAAGCCGCGCTCGAGTACCTGCATGGCCAGGTGACGCTCGTCACCCTGACCGAGGATTCGGCGGAGGGCAGGCGGGCGTTCTTCGAGAAGCGCAAACCCGAGTTCAAGGGCCGATGAGGAGTTGACCGAGGTGAGGGCCGAGCTCGTCGGCACAGTGTGGAAGGTCCTGGTCAAGGCGGGCGACAGCGTCGATATCGACCAGGAGCTGCTGATTCTCGAGTCCATGAAGATGGAGATCCCCGTCATCGCGCCGCGCGCGGGGACGGTCCAGGACGTGAAGGTGAAGGAGACGGACGTGGTCGCCGAGAACCAGGTGCTGGTCGTGCTGGCGTGAGCGAAGCCACCGCGGAGATCGCCGTCGACGAACTGCGCTACAACGAACTCGTCGAGCGGGCGCTGGTCCGGATCCGCGGCATCGGCATGGAGCCATACCTCGACCTCGGCTCGGAGACCCGTAGTGGCACGAGGTTGAACCGGGAATACATGGCGGCGATCACCTTCGAGATGCGCATCCTCGGCAGCCGCCCGGCGAGCGCGAAGGCGGCGCTTTTCGATCGCCCGCTGCGGGCCCCGATCGTCGCGTCGGCGCTGTGCGAATCGCGGATCCTCAAGCGCCTCGGGCCTTGGGACACGCCGTACCTGGAGCAGATCGCCGGAGGGCTGGCCGACGCGGGCAGCATGATGTCGACGGGCGACGTGAGCCACGACGAGCTTGGGCGGATCGTCGATCAGGGCGCGCCCGTGATCCACATCGTCAAGCCGTACGCCGACCAGGAGAGGATCTTCCGCGGTCTCGAATCGGCGCGTTCGCTGGGCTGCGTCGCGGTCGGCATGGACACCGACGCCATGTACCTGGAGAAGGCATGGGACGAGGAGCCGGGGCCTCCGTACCTCGGTTACCACAGCGTCGAAGACGTCGCGAAGTACGTGCGTGCCACGCCCCTTCCTTTCGTGGTGAAAGGCGTGCTGAGCGTCCAGGATGCAGTGGCGGCTCGCGACATCGGCGCGGCGGCGATCGTGGTGAGCAACCACGGCGGGGAGACGATCGATTACACCGCGCCAGTGCTGGAGCTGCTGCCGGCGATCCGCAAGGCGGCCCCCGAGCTCATAGTGCTGGCCGACTCAGGCTTTCGGCGTGGAGCCGATGTGTTCAAGGCCCTCGGACTCGGCGCGCAGGGAGTCGGAATTGGCACCCAGCTCGTGATCGCGTGCGCGGCGGCGGGACGCGACGGCGTGCGGCGAATGATGGCCCTGCTGCAGGAGGAGCTCGAACGAGTCATGTGTCTTACCGGCTGCCCCACAATTTCCGACATCGATCCGTCGGTCCTTCACCTTCCGCCGCCAGGCGAAAACCTGTGATCGCGGGAATCGACTTCGAGCTAGCCGGCTGAGGCCGGTTGGTGCGCAGCTTCATACTCGGGCTGCTGATCGTAGTCGTCCTGAGCGTGACGATTCTGTCGATGCGGCCCGGCGGGCTGCGCCGGCAGCTGCGATTCGCCGCCCGCCGCTTGCGGATCTTCCTCGTCCTGGGCGGCACGTACGTGATCGGCTCCGGAGCGATCCGGCTCCTGGTGCCATCAGGTCCGGTCGCGGACTACGGACCCATCGTGCTCGCGATCGTGCTTGCGGTCGTGCTCGTGGTGATGAGTCAGGATCCCGCCGGCGAACGTCGCTGACCTGACCTTCGAAGGATTGGGAGCACCTCCTTCCCCAGCGTCATCACCGCACGTTCGGGGTCAGGTCCGAGAGGCGGCCCGAATGAGATGTGCTCCGCCCCCTCCTTGACTAACCAGGCGCAGCGCGCCAGCACCTCCTCGGCGTCACCGACGATTCCGAGGCGCAGCATCGCCGGGGTGACGAGCTCGGTCGCGCGATCTGGTCGTCCGGCGGTCAGCGCCTTCTCGATCTCGGCGAAATCCTGCGCGGAGATGGAGGCGCGCTCCAGAAGCTCGGAGGCGAAGCTGGCGCCGTAGTACGCCATCTTCTCCGCCATCGCTCGGCGCGCGGCCGCCGGGTCATTGGCGATCGAGCACCACACGCAGGCTGCGATGTCCAGGCTCGATACGTCACGGCCGGCGCGCTCGGCGCCGGCGGCGATGTGCCGCCTCGCCGTCGGAAAGTGCTCGGGAGGAAACAGCAGGGGCAGGGCCCCGTCCGCGAGCTCGCCAGCCAGCTCGAGCATCCGTGTGCCCATGGCGCCGACGTAGATGGGTACCTGGATCGGCGCCGTCCACAGGCGGGCCGGGTGTGAGAAGCCGGGTGGCAGCCGGCCGTCGAAGAGATCAGTCAGCTCACGCATAGCGGTTCGTGTGCGAGGCAGCGGCCGCGGCGGATCAAGTCCGGCCCACCGCAGGAACCGGTCCGCCCCGGCGCCGATGCCGAGATCGAACCTGCCGCGCGCAAGCTCGCTCAGCGACGCCGCGACCATCGCGATCTCGGCCGTATGCATCGACACGGGGTTGAAGACGCCGACTCCGAGGTGGATGCGGTGGGTCTCCCTCGCCGCCGCAGCGACCAGCACGGTCGCCGACTGCAGGAAGAGATCGTTCGACACCCAGATCTGCTCGAAGCCGCTGTCTTCGGCGAGCGCCGCGAGGCGGGCGAAGCGTTCGGGCGGAAGGTCGTTGTTTAAGCGCACGCTGAATTTCACGTCCGGCCCGCCGCTAGTGTGTGCCCATGAATCCGGACATGCGCCGGCACCGTGAAGGCACGGAGCTGGAGGCGGAAGCCGGATACTCGCGGGCGATTCGCCGCCTCGGCCATATCGCTGTCAGCGGGACAACCGCCACCGCGTCTGACGGCAGCGCTCTTCATCCAGGCGATACGTATCTTCAGACACGGACTGCACTCGCAACCGCGATCGCAGCGGTCGAGGCACTCGGCGGACGGCTCGAAGATGTGGTGCGGACTCGCGTCTATCTCGCTCCGAAGGCCGACTGGAGTTCAGCCGCGAGGGCGCACAGCGAGCTCCTCGGGCAGGTTGCCCCGGCGAACACCATGCTGCATGTGGCGAGGTTGATCGGAGACGGATTTCTGGTCGAAATCGAGGTCGACGCCCAGGTTGAGACCTGAATTACCTGCGAGTGCCGGCAGTCGCGGCAAGCCGAGGATCAAATAAACCGCGAGTGCCGGCAGTGGCGGATGGTTGCGGTGAACTCGCGATCAAGCAATTGCTCCCTTGAGCACATCGCCAGAATTGCAACGCGCCGAGATGTCGACTTTTGAGGGTCCGCAGTCGATGACGGCTGGTTCGACTGAGCGTGTCATAGTCATTGCCGGTCGTCATGGCGGACTCGCGGATGCCATCGCCGATGGGCTCAACGCCAAAGGCGTTACCGTTGCGATCGCCGACGTAACAGCGGGCGAGATTCTAGTCCGATCTCACATGGACCGATCCGACGATTTCCGGACCACGGGTTATGGCGAAGCGGGAGGTGCCGGTGCCGATCGGCAGGTTGCTCGTTTGCTGCATCTTGTGGGCCGTGTCGATGGTCTCGTCCATCTAATGCCCGCGAGCACCCCCTCGGGTACTCACGCAACAGGTCCGGATCCCGTCGGCTCGAGCTTTCATTCTGCTCTCGCTCTCATCCTGGCTGCGTACAGCGGTTGGATGCGTGACAACGGCGGCTGCATTACAAACGTGCTGGGCGCGCACCGATATGAGCCGGACGACACGAGCGGGACCGTGGTACACGCTTCGGTGGACGACGCACTTGTATTGGCGCTGACGCGGGAGCTCGCGGCCGAGTTGGCGGGGCTAGTAGACGTCAATGCAATTGTTGTCGGTCCCGTGGACACAACATTGGAAGTCCTACTCGGAGACTCGATCAGGCGTCCAATTCCAATGGAGCCGCGAGCCAATGAGATCGACACTATCACCAAGGCAGTCATCGACTTTCAAACATCCGCGCGTGGAAGCCATAACGGGGAAGTCCTCGTGTTGGACCTTGCCTAAATGACCTGGTGCGATTCGATGCTGGTCTTAAGGAAAGCGAAGCGTCTATGCGTAAACGAAACCGCCATCGATGGTTAGCACGGCGCCGTTGATGTAGCTAGCGGCATCCGACACCAGGAACGCTACGGAGCTAGCGACCTCGGCCGGCTGCCCAAATCGGCCCATCGAGATAAGCCTGCGCAGCTGGTTGCCCGTGCCTTCATCTTTCCAGAGCGCCTGAGCGAATCGCGTCTGAACGGTGCCGGGAGCGACGGCATTAACTCTGATGTGGTGATCACCGAGTTCCATCGCGAGCTGCTTGGTCAACTGAATCAGGGCCGCCTTAGAAACTCCGTATGCCCCCAGGCCAGCTGCTGGGTGTAAGCCTGCAGTACTAGCTATCGTGACTATCGTGCCGCCGTGCTCGTACATCCATGCTTTTACGACTGCCTGGACAAGCAGCAACGCACCACGCACGTTTACCTCGAAGACCTTGTCCCAGGCCCCCAGCTCGATATCCACAATCGAACCCATGAATGGGTTCGTGCCAGCGTTCACGACCAGAATGTCGATCGCTCCTAAGCGGTCCATTGTTGTGGTGACCAGGCGTTCGATGTCCGTGGGATTGCCAGCGTGAGCTGACACACCAATGGCCGCATCGCGATGCTGGGCATTGATCTGCTCAACAGCGTGGTCAAGGTCGGGTTGTTTGCGACTCGACATGACAACTCTAGCGCCAAGGCCGGCTAGCTCTTCCGCAACAGCGAAGCCAATTCCTCTGCTGCTGCCTGTGACTAACGCAATACGTCCAGCAAGATCGACATTCCGCATCGCTCAAAGCATATCCAGAGCCCACGGCTGGCACCCTTCTAACGGGGCAACCTCATCCGCCGTACGCCATCGCGGCCGGCCGCGGCCATGCGACGACAAGCTGCGTGCCAAGACCCGCACAGCCCGCGCCGCGGGCGAGCGCCTTGAACACGTCTGAACCGCGGCGGAAACCCGACTCGACCAGGATGGTCGCCCCAACACCGTCCAGCGACGCAGTAAGAATCAGGCGGGCGTCGCGCGAATCAGCTTCTGGTTGTCTTTGGCTGGGGGCGGCCGTGGCGGACCCGATCCCGCGCCGGTCTCGTTTATGGCCGTCGCGATCAGGTCCAACTCGCCATCCGTCAGCGTGATGTCAGCCGCAGGCAGCCAGCCTTCGACGTGGGCCGGGGTGCTCGCACCAACGATCGCCCCGGTTACCTTAGGCCACGAGAGCACCCACGCGAGCGCGGCGGCGACGACGCTCGTGCCTGAGGTGCGCAGAAATTCCGTCGTCGATGGTCGACGAGCATCGGCCCGGCATCACCAGCACGGTGTCGGTTGGCAACGATCTCAAGCTTGAAGTTGCGGTGTTAGCCCGGCTACTCTGCGGCCTCGTGCTCTACGCGTCTATCTATATGCTGCTGCGGCTGGCGATCAGCTTGGCCGTGTTGCGCAGTAGCTCGGACGCCGAGCGCGACCTTGAGATTCTCGCCCTACGCCACCAAGTCGCCGTTCTCCGTCGTCAGGTCAAGCGGCCGGACCTGCTGCCGGCCGACCGGATGATCCTGGCTGCACTGGGCATGAGATTGTCACCTGGGTGCTTGCTCTTCTCTCCCGCCACGTTGCTCCGCTGGCATAGGGAGCTGGTGCGCAAGCATTAGGCCGCATTCCGCTTGCGCCCGCGGCGAGGCCGGCCACCAATCTCGGATGAGCCGCGCAACCTGATTCTGAGTTTGGGCCGGGAGAACCCACGTTGGGGCGATCGCCGCATCCAGGGCGAGCTCCTCAAGCTCGGCTACCAGGTCTCGGC
>WNEZ01022039.1_pt1 | contig 10363 bp, 13 predicted proteins | sample 5400521 | NCBI WGS metagenome assembly WNEZ01 (sample SAMN13153339, study PRJNA577476) | soil metagenome | isolation source: 120 cm saprolite under Douglas fir tree site 2 hole 1 replicate 1 | place: USA:California | collected 2015-04-18
CAGCGCGCGCAGATCGCCCGTCATCCGCAGCGTCCCTACACACTCGAGTGGATTCCCCTGCTCTTCACCGATTTCGTCGAGCTCCACGGCGATCGCAACTTTGGCGACGACAAGGCGCTCATCACCGGCCTCGCCAAATTTCGCGGCCGCCCCGTCGCGGTCATCGGCCACCAGAAAGGCCGCGACACCAAGCAGCGCGTCGTTCGCAATTTCGGCCAGCCCAAGCCCGAGGGCTACCGCAAGGCTCTGCGCATCATGCAACTCGCCGCTAAATTTGGCCGCCCCGTCTTCACCTTCGTCGATACTCCCGGTGCTTACCCCGGCATCGACGCCGAAGAGCGCGGCCAGGGTGAAGCCATCGCCCGCAACCTTCGCGAAATGGCCCGCCTGCCAGTTCCCATTCTCGTCACCGTCACCGGCGAAGGCGGCTCCGGCGGTGCGCTGGCCGTCGCTGTCGGCGACCGCGTCAACATCCTCGAAAACGGCTTTTATTCCGTCATCTCGCCGGAAGGTTGCGCCTCCATTATCTGGCGCGACGCCGCCAAAGCCGAAACTGCGGCCATCGCCATGAAAATCATGGCCGGCGACCTAAAAGAACTTGGCATCATCGACGAAATCATTCCCGAACCAGACGGTGGCGCGCACTCCGATTACGAAGGCGCCGCAAAAATCCTCGGCGACGTTCTCGAACGCCAACTCCTCGTCCTCACTAACCAGAGCATCAAAGAACTCACCCGCTCCCGCTATGACAAATTCCGCCGCATGGGCCAATTCTTCGACTTCGGCGCCTGATCTGGCGTCGCCACAGATTCCGCCCGTAGAAAACACATTGTAGGAACGCAACATTGCTGCGCCCCATGTCCGCAAAATTCCTCTGCCCGGCGTTTCTTTTTATCCGGAAAGAATTCTTCTCACATCCTTCAGCAAAACAAACAGGTGCATCGGATCTGTCGGCGATGGCATGAAATTGAAATGCTCATAGAACCGCCGTGCCTCTTCATCCTTTGCGTGTACGGCAAACGCACGTATTCCGGCTATATCGGCGGCTTGGAGTGTGCGCTGTAACGCGTCTCGCAACAGCGACTTTCCAACACCCTGCCCCTGCCAGCGGCGGTCAATCGCCAATCGCGCCAACAGCATGATGGGCACCGGATGTTTTGCTAGACCCTTCGAGAGCCGCAGGGGAGCGTCTACCAAGACCACATGACCCACCGCAAGGCTGTAATAACCCGCAATGTCTTCGCCAACGAGGCCGATGTAAGTTTGTGCGGCGCCAGCCATCTGGTTCTGCAAGGCATACCGCACCAGATAGCGGTTTAACTCTTCGCGGCCACAGTCGAAACTTTCGAGAGTATGGTCCGGCCGCAACTTTTCTATTCGGCGAAACTCACTCACTTCCGTTTTTCCACATCAAAAAATCCAGGCTCTTTCAGAAGCCGCCGAAGACGGGGCAGGGAATGGGGAGGCGCGTCGAGAGCTGCGAGAAACGCCTTCCACTGTGTCGCGTTCAGCGTAAAGAGACGGCGGTCGGCAAGCGCCTCGTCAGCGCGCGCCAACGCGCTTTCCAGTACAAACTCGCTGACCGAACGATTCGAAGCGGCCGCGGCCGCCTGCAGCGCCGTTTTCGCATTTCGGGTCAATCGCAAATCAAGTTTTTCACTCCGTAAAGTCTTTGTCGGCATAGCGACCCCTCACTGGAACGAGCCTACTAAGTGCGCCAGACAATGTCAAGACACACAAAAGTGGTCATGCTCAAGCCTTTTCCGTTGCTTCCTCCGCTCCTTACCTCCTCTCCTTCCTCTATTTCCTCTTTAGCCACGCCTCCCGCAACCTCGCATTGTCCGCGCCTCTCTCCCGCACTACTCTGTCCTTGTACCGCCACAGGGAAACGCCGGCTGTCGTCTGCTCCGCCCGATTAGCCCGCAAAGGACAAAGCCAACCATGTCGGAACCGTTTCGCCCGTACGAAAAGCTCGTGGACATCACCATTCTCGGCAAAAAATTTCAGGTGCCGGAGCGCAACTCTCTCCTTCGCTGCTTTCAGTTCATCAGCCCCGAAACGGTGCCTCCGCTCCAAACTGCCTTCGGACACTACCGTCTCCAAGTAAAGACTCCCTCATATTCACGCAACTTCGTGCGCCAGTTCGTGTTTCACCCCACCAGGAACAACTCGGTTGCGGGATAGCGTTACCCCATTACCATCCCGGTCCTGCAATCGCGTTCCTACGTGTCCTTCGTCTGCACCAAAGCCCGTTTGCATACCCCGTCCCAACTGCTCTACGCTTTCAAGTACTCCATGACCACTCACTCTCTGTTTCCTTGTGACGGCTGCGGCCAGCCCGCTACCTCCGAGCACATCGCCCGCCGCCTCCAGCGCCTTGAATGGACTACGCGTTTCCGTCCCCTCCACATCCAATCCGCCCTGCTCGGCGGAATTTCGCCGGAAGCTCTAACGCATTTTCTCTATTCCCCTGAAGGCGCCTTCACGGGCGAAGCCCGGCAAATTCTCGATGCCGCACAAATCTCCACAGTAGGGAAGTCCCGCGAATCCGTTCACCTCGAATTCCAGAAGCGCGGCCTGTTCCTCATCCACGTTCTCGAATGTCCTCTCGATCCTGGTGCAAACGCGCAGGCTCTTCTTGAGCGCCAACTCCCCTCCGTGTTCACGCGCATCCGCCGCTCGCTCAAACCCAAGCGCGTCGTCCTTTTTTCAGTAGAACTGGCTAGCCTCGCGCCCGCCTTCCTTCGTTCCGATTTAGGCTTTCCCATCGTTCCGGCAACGGCTCAACCCTTCGATCTTTCTAACCTCGCTCCACAGGCATTATCGGAAGAGTTTCGCGCCGCGCTGGCTTGAGCAACGCGAAGCTGCGTGAAAGGCTTTAGCGCGACCAGCACAACTCTTTAGTTATGCTAAGATTACGGAGTTACGCGGCGCTCGAGGGGTAATCTATGAAAAACCGGGCAAAATTCGCTGTCGGGATCAGCGTAATCGTCTTTTCGCTCGCTTTTCTCGCCTGGCTAGGCTACGGCGAAAGCAAAACCTACTATCACACCATCGCTGAGTACCAGACTCTTCACGGTTCGGATTTGAGCCGCCGCATGCGCCTCGCCGGCACCGTTCAGGAAGGCAGCATCCACCACATTCCTGGCCGCGTCGAATCCGCGCCCGGTGGCAAATCCGCCGCGCCGGCAGGTAATTCGCAAAGCAGTATGTAGCGCGCCAGTTTGAGCCGCCGGGAGGGGCAGTAGCTCTATGGATGTATTACAATTTTTCCATGGCCTACGTCGTCGCTCATAGCAATCGCGACCTCGCTCCCTTCTATAAAGTCGCCGCCCTGTGGTCCGGCCAGGAAGGCTCCCTGCTTTTCTGGAGCTTCCTCCTCTCCATCTACGTCATTTCCGTGCTCATCACCTATCGCAACAAAAATGGTGAACTGATGCCCTATGTCGGCGTGGTCCTCGCCGGCGTACAGATCTTCTTCCTTACCCTCAACAACTTCGTCGAGAACCCGTTCAAAACTCTAGCGGCCGCCAACGCCAGCGGTGCGCTCGAACCCTTCACCCGCATGGACGGCAACGGCCTCAACCCGCTGCTCCAGTATCCGGAAATGGTCATCCATCCCCCCAACTTGTATTCCGGCTATACCGGCTTCACGATTCCGTTTGCATTCGCCCTCGCCGCATTGCTCGCGCGTTATCCCGGCGAGAAATGGATTCACCTCACCCGCAAATGGACCATGATCGCCTGGTGCTTCCAGTCCGTTGGCATTCTTTTGGGCGCGCATTGGGCTTACGCTGTTCTCGGTTGGGGCGGCTATTGGGGATGGGACCCGGTCGAGAATGCTTCGCTGCTTCCCTGGCTTTCCGGCACCGCTTTTCTCCACTCCGTGATGATGCAGGAAAAACGCGGCATGATGAAGGTCTGGAACGTCTGGCTGGTTTTCTGCACCTTCCTTCTCTGCATTCTCGGCACTTTCCTTACGCGAAGCGGAATTGTCAGTTCCGTGCATGCCTTTGCCAATTCCCAGATTGGCCCGTGGTTCGTCGGGTTCATGGCTCTTACGCTCTGCGTGTGTTTTGCCGCCTACTTCATTAACCGAGACTATCTCAAGAGCGAAAATGTCCTCGATTCCGTGGTCTCCCGCGAATCCAGCTTCCTCTTCAACAATCTCCTTTTCCTCGTTGCCTGCATCGCCGTGCTCTCCGGCACGCTGTTCCCGGTCTTCTCCGAATGGTTCACTAGTAACCGCATCAGCGTCGGCGCGCCCTTCTTCAACAAGGTCATGATCCCCATCGGCCTCGCGATCCTCTTCCTCACTGGCGTCGGCCCGCTCCTCGCTTGGCGCAGAACTTCTGCAGAAAGCCTCAAACGCAATTTTCTCTGGCCCACTATTTTCGGCATTATCAGCGGTGCACTCGCGCTTCTCCTCGGCTATCGCGATTCCTTTTCCGCCGTATGCCTGTTCCTCTGCGGCTTTGTAGCCTGGGCCGTCGTCCTGGAGTTCTACCGCGGCGCCAAAGTCATCGCCGCACGCAGCAGCGTCAATCTCATCGTTGCCTGCCAGGAACTGGCCATGCGCAATACCCGCCGCTACGGCGGCTACGTCGTCCACTTTGGCATGGTCCTCATCTTCATCGGTCTCGCCGGTGCGGCCTTCAACACCGACGTGCAGAAAGCCATGAACCTCGGCGATTCCATGCAGGTCGGCCCCTACAAACTCATCCTGCAAAGCGCGGACGCCAAAGCCGAGAAAAACTACACCTCCGACCGCATGATTGTCGAAGTCCTGAAAAACAACAAACAACTCATGCTGCTCTATCCCCCGTCATTCACACTTTTCTGAATCCTCTCGTCAAATGGATTTGGCTAGGCGGCGCCGTCGTCGTCCTCGGCACCATTCTCGCGATTCTGCCCAATCGCAAAACATTCATCGCCCTCGCCGCTGTCCCGCAAGCCGTGACAATTCCCGGCGCCGCGCCAGCCTTGAATCCCTCCATCACCCTGAGAGAAGGCCATGACTAAGCGCCGTTCCTTCACCGCTCTTGTCGCAATCGCCGCGCTCGCCAGCTTGGCGCTCCTCGCCCAGCAGCCCAGCGACAAGGTGAAAGCCATCGGCGGAAAATTTCAATGCATGTGCGGATGCAATCAGATCCTCTCGCAATGCAATCACGTCGGTTGCTCAACCTCCAAGGCAATGCTGAAAGAACTCAGCGCTTGGGTCGCTCGTGGCGATTCGGACACCACCATCTCGCAAGCTTTCGTGCAAGAGTTCGGCACCACCGTCTATGCCGAGCCTCCCAAATCTGGCTTCAGCCTGGTTGCCTGGGCCATGCCCATCGTCTATTTTCTTGTTGGCCTCGCGCTCGTCGTCTTCATTATTCGCAAATGGCGCAGGGATCCGTCGGCCGTAACTCCCGAAGGCGTCGCGGTCGCGGGAGTTTCCCCGGAAGCTCTCGCGCGAGCCCGCTCTCTCGCCGCGCGCGAGACCGACGACTGATGGCCGCCGCGTCCTTACGAATTTATTCAACTCGCTACAGGGGAATCACAACTTGCTCTTAGCTTCGTTCATGCTCTTCTTCGCCACTTCCGCCGATTGGGCGGTCCTCGGCGCTTGTTTCGGCCTCTCCGCCGCGGTGCTGCTGTTTATTTTTTACATTCAGCCGGATGCCTCCGACCTTGCTCCACACCGCACCATTCTCGATCAGCTTCTTGAACGCCGCGACACCATCTACGAAAATCTCCGCGACCTGAAATTCGAATACCGCGCCGGAAAATATTCCGAAGCCGACTACGAAGCCATGAAAAATTCCCTGGAAAACGAAGCTGCCATGGTGCTCACCGAGATCGATCAGGTCACCGAATCGCAAATTCGCCGTCCGCGCGGTTCGCGCCCGGCAGCCGCGGAGCGGAGCCCTCGATGACTTCGTCCCGGCCCTCGTTCGCCATCGCAGTCACACTCTTTCTTTCCGTCGCCGCGCACGCAGGCACGCTGCACGGCAGCGTCATCAATCGCACCACCGGCAAACCAGTTGCAGGCATCACCGTTACTCTGGTTCAGCCGCAAGGCGGAATGATCGATCTCGGCTCCGGCAAAAGCGATTCCCTGGGCGCGTTCTCCTTCGACAACAACGCCATCGGCAGCGGTCCCGTCCTCGTCCGCGCCGAATATCAGGGCGTGAAGTTCAACGCCTTCGTTCCTCCCGGCCGCCCGGACGTCACTGTCGACGTCTACGAAATTTCCAAAGATCCCAAGACCGTCACGATTACCTCGCACGTCATCATCTTCCAGCCCAGCGGAGACAAACTCATCGGCGCCGAAGAATATGGCGTGCTAAACAATTCTCAACCTCCCGTCGCTTACCTCCGCACCGAAGGCAATTTTGAGTTTGCTATCCCGGAGAAGGGAACTCTCCAGCAGGTCGCCACTACCGGCTCAACAGGCATGGCCGTCACCCAGGCGCCCATCGAAAAGGGCAACGGGCGTTTCGCCATCGCACATGCCTTCCGTCCCGGCGAAACCAGTGTGCGCCTTTCTTACGAGCTTCCGTATTCCGGCAATACCGCCGCCGTAAAGCTTCCCGCTCTCTATTCCGGCATGCGGCTGCTGCTCGTTGCGCCACCGGGAATCACCCTCACCGGCGAGGGCATCAATCCCGCGGGCCAGGAGCAAGGCATGATGGTCTACACCCATCAACCGCTTGCCGCCAAGTCCGCGCTAAGCCTCACCATCGCCGGAGCCGGCACTCCGCAATCCGCCTCCTCTGATGGAGCGCAACAGCAACAACAGGAAGTCCCGCAACAGGGCAATTCCCGCACCGGCAGTGAAATCGTCCAATCCGTTCCCGGCCGCCTCGACGATTTCAAGTGGCCCCTCCTCGGCGGCATGGCGCTGCTCTTTGCTCTCAGCGCCGCACTTCTCTGGCGCAAACAAGTCATTGTCGCTCCTGTGGCGGAGATTTCCCCGGAACTTGCTGCACCACCTCCACCGGACGCGAAATCTGCTCCAAAAAAATCAGCCACGGATTCCTCTGCCGCCCCCGACCCAGTCGCCATCGTCAATGAACAGGTCGCCGGAAATCTTGAGGCCCTCAAGGAATCCATCTTCCGCCTCGAACTTCGCCACCAGGCCGGAACCATCTCCGAAGAAGAATACGCCCGCGAACGCGTCCGCGTCGAAAAACTTCTTCGCGACCTCGTGCGCGGCTGAATGTTTTTCCGGGAGCGTCCCACGAACCGTCACCTCCTCCAACTCGTTCGCGCGCCGCGCCTCTCGTCGCAATGCGCTTCGCCGAGAGGACTCCTCCATTGACCTCCGCCGCCCCTCCTCCCACCGGCCTTCGCTTTAACAACGTCGCCAAACGATACGGCGGCCTCTTCGCTCTCCGCCGACTCTCGCTCGAAGTTCCTCCCGGCCAGTGCGCCGTCCTCGCAGGACGCAACGGCTCCGGCAAGACCACGCTCCTCCGCATCGCCGCACAGCTCGTTCGCCCCACCGAAGGCGAATTCGCTTTCGTCGCAGCAGGTTCAACAGCCACAGCCCCGCGCCCCGGTTATGTCGCCCACTCCACCATGGTCTACGACGAACTCACCGCCGAGGAAAATCTCATTCTCTTCGCCAAACTCCAGCAAGTCCCCGATCCCGCCGCGCGCTCCGAAGAGCTTCTTCGCCAGGTCGGCCTCTTCGATCGCAGCGACTCTCCCGTTCGCACTTTTTCCCGCGGCATGCGCCAGCGCATCGCCATCGCCCGCGCGCTTCTCCATCGCCCGTCCGTCCTGCTCCTCGATGAACCCGCCACCGGCCTCGATCCCCTCGGCCTCGCGTGGCTTGCCGGCGCACTCCGCGATTTGCAGGCCAGTGGCTGTACCATCGTCATGAGCCTCCACGGCGAATCCGAAATTTCCGCGCTCGCCAACCGCGCCGTCCGCCTCGAAGCCGGCACCATCGTCGCCGACACTTCCTCCGGCGCATCCCTCACCTCCATCCTCAACTTCGGGAGCGCCTGACTTTCACCATGAGCCTGCTCTCCAACACTTCCGCTCTTCTCGGCAAGGAACTTCGCACCGAATTCCGCTCCCGCGAACTTCTCTCCACCACCATCGTCTTTATCCTGATCGTCGTCGTACTCTTCAGCTTCACGTTCGACCCCACTTCTGCCGAATCCCGCCGCTTCGGCCCCGGCCTGCTCTGGCTGGCATTTCTCTTCGCCGCGTCCCTCATGCTTCAACCCTGCTTTCTCCGCGAGCAGACCAACGACACGCTCAGCTCCCTCCGCCTCGCCGTCAGCGATCCCTTCGCCATCTTTCTCGCCAAGCTCGCCGCCAACACTCTCTTTCTCCTCCTCACCGAACTCCTCATGCTTCCCGTCTTCTCCGTCCTCTACAACGTCTCCATCCTTCCCGAATTCCACTGGCTCCTCCTCGTTCTTTTTCTCGGCAATCTGGGCATCTCCATCGCAGGCACCGCGCTCTCCGCCATCTCCGCCCAAGCCCGCATGCGCGAACTCCTCCTTCCACTTTTGCTTCTGCCGTTGCTCACTCCCGTGCTCGTCGCCAGCACCGAAGTCACCATCGGCCTCATGGACCCCGACCCCGTGATCCAGTGGAAGGGAATTGGTTTCCTCGCCGTCTTCGACCTGGTTTTTTTGACGGCGCTATGGCTTTTCGGCGAATATCTTCTGGAGGAATAATCCCGAATGGCGAAACGCATCCTGCTCGGCGCTGTCGCTTTGCTCTTTATGATCGCCGCCGCCTACGCCGCTTTCTACGTCGCTCCCGAAGAACGCACCATGGGCGTGCTCCAGCGCATTTTTTATTTTCACGCCAGCAGCGCCTGGGCCGGCATGGACGCCTTCTTCGTCTGCTTCGTCGCCAATCTCCTCTACGTCTGGAAGCGCGATCAAAAATACGATTGGCTCGGCGTCTCTAGCGCGGAAGTCGGGTTGGCCCTCATCACCGTCGTTTTGATCACCGGCCCCATCTGGGCAAAGCCTGCCTGGGGCATCTGGTGGACCTGGGACGCGCGCCTCACCTCCACCTTCGTTCTCTGGCTGCTCTACGTCAGCTATTTGCTGCTGCGCTCGCTCATCGAAGAGCCCGACCGCCGCGCGCTCCTCAGCGCTCTCTTCGGCATCTTTGCTTTTCTAGACGTGCCCATCGTATTCGGCGCCATCCGCTGGTGGCGCACCCAGCATCCGGCTCCGGTCATCATGGGCGGTCCCGGTTCGGGTCTTGATCCCACCATGAGGAAAGTATTTTTCTTTTCCGTGCTGGCGGCGCATTTCCTCGCGGCCTTCCTGATTATCGAGCGATTCATTCTTGAAAAGTTGCGATCCGAGGTCGAAGTCCTGCAGCGCGAGGCGGAGGCCCAATGAAAAATCTCAACAGCGTATTCGCTGCTTACTTGATTGGCTGGGGCGTTTTCTTTTTCTTCTACCTCACCATCGCCAAACGCACCTCCGACCTCCGCACCGAAGTCGACCGCCTCAAAAATTCTCTCCCGCGGAGCAAGTAACATGGCCGCCAAAAAACGCGTTGGCATCGTTCTCTTCCAATTAGGAGGCCCCGACTCCCTCGCCAACGTCGAGCCTTTCCTCCGCAATCTTTTCCTCGACCCAGACATCATCCCGCTCGGCCCGCTGAATTTCATCCGCGGCCCCTTGGCCCGTTACATCGCTTCCAAACGTTCCGTCCCCGTCTCCGTCAAATATGGCCAGATCGGCCGCCGCTCGCCCATCGGCCTGCTCACCGAACGCCAGCGCGTCCGCCTCTCGCAATCTCTCGAACCCTATCTCGACCCCGTCGCCGTTACCGCAATGCGTTACTGGAAGCCGCTCACCGAAGACGCCGTCTCCGCTCTCCAGCGCGCGGGCCAGCTGGATGAACTCGTCCTCCTCCCGCTCTATCCGCACTATTCCTACGCCACCACGCTCAGCAGCCTCAAAGAATGGCGCCGCGTTTACGGCCAGCCGAAAGAATCTCTCCCCGAACACGTCATCGATGATTTCTACGACCATCCGCTCTACATCCGCGCGCTCGTCGATAACATCGCCAAAATGCTTCGACTCTATCCCGATAGCTCGCGCATCCATCTCGTCTTCAGCGCCCACGGCCTGCCCATGAGCCTCGTCGAAAAGGGTGATCCTTACCCGCAGCACGTCAACGAAACCGTTCGCCTCGTCTGCGAGCAGGGCGCCCAGCGTTTCCCCAACTGGCCCAAGATCCACCTGCTCTGCTTCCAAAGCAAAGTCGGCCCCAACAAGTGGCTCGAACCCTCTCTCACCGGCACTCTCGAACGCCTCGGCCACCAAGGCATCAAGGAAATGCTCGTCGTGCCCATCTCCTTCGTCACCGAGCACATCGAAAC
>WNEZ01033283.1_pt1 | contig 10362 bp, 9 predicted proteins | sample 5400521 | NCBI WGS metagenome assembly WNEZ01 (sample SAMN13153339, study PRJNA577476) | soil metagenome | isolation source: 120 cm saprolite under Douglas fir tree site 2 hole 1 replicate 1 | place: USA:California | collected 2015-04-18
TAAAAGCACTAGCGTGTGAACCAATGTACACACTCTCTTTCTTTGCCAGTGGATGAGAACCAAGTCCACTGATGGCTACCAGATTGAGAAACTACCGCGGGGCTCGCGGAAAGTTCAATGCCTGTGGAGGCGATGTAAGCCCAATATGGGAGGCAACTCCGCATAACGGCAATCTCCAACGAAGCAGGAAACCCGACTCGCGAGGGTCGGAATCCCGTCACCTTCAGGCGATTGGGAGGATGTCAAGTTGTTCTCTGCCTCCTTCCAAAGATGGCAAACCTGCACGCTGCATAAAAATGAACTGCACCCGAAACTTTCCTGTCCAAAGTATGACTCCATTATACATGGGTTAACGCTTATGAGTCATCTTTTTGGGTTGCTGATCGCCGACTACGCGACTTCGGTCTGGAGCCATAATCGCCAAAGGGATCGTCTCGTTCTCGCACTGTCTGGCGGAAGCCCACCACTTGCGCACGAGCGACGAAGTTGTACCCTAATTGTCATATTGGGTTTCCGTCCTTGACGCCAGAGTTATCAGGTATGTACGCTATAAACTAACAATAATCAAGTTCTGTTGAAGAGAGGACGAACATGCAGGGATATCTCTTATTGGAAGGCGGTGCCGAATTTGGCGGCCAGATGGCTGTGCCTGACCTGCGAGCGATAGAGCTTGCAGGTGGCCCTGCTGCACTCATCACTATTATTCCCACGGCAGCCGCACCCGACAACAACCATCAGCGTGCAGGACGCAATGGCGTGAGTTGGTTCCAGAGCCTGGGAGCGACAAACGTCGAACTGCTGCCCCTCATTGATAAAGCCTCGGCCAATGATCCCGCAATAGCCGCCAGGATCAGCCAATCGCGCCTGGTTTACATGCTCGGCGGCTTTACTGGCTACCTGGGTGAGACGCTGGTAAACAGTGCAAGTTACAACGCCATGCTCAAAGCCGATGAAGCGGGAGCGGTCATAGCTGGCAGCAGTGCGGGAGCAATGGTCATGTGCCAGTATTATTATGATCCCGGCCGAGGTCAAATCGCCGAAGGGCTAGGCTTTGTCCCCAATTCCTGCGTATTGCCCCATCACAATACATTCGGCAAAGGCTGGGCACAGCAATTGTCGAAGCTGCTACCCAATGCGGTCCTGCTCGGCATCGATGAAAGGACCGGCATGCTGGATGACAGTGACGAAAATGGAAGTGGGGGAAGAAAGACAGCATGGCGGGTGTATGGTCAGGGTGCGGTTACGGTGTATCGTCGAGGACACCCAACGGTGTATGAGGCTGGAGGAATACCCTCCGTCCTACTCTGATGATGGACTCTTAGCGAGCCAACAGCTTAGCAAGTTGACGAACTGCCAAGAGGGGTGCGCTTACTTCTGTGCTCGGTAAGGTCCGCTAATATGCTCAAAGCGGGGGCGGTAGCGCGTAGTATGATAGTCGGTAGGGTCCACGCGCCGGGCAGGCAAGTTTTTACCAGGAATATCGGTAGAGATGAAAGCGCCATCGCGGTACGCCGCCATCACACCGTGTGAGCCCGACTCGACCAGGCTCATAACTACATTGGCGTAGTAGATCGCCATATGCTTGTCATAGACCTCCGGTTCGCCACTGCGCAGGAAATAAGTCAGATCAATCGGCAAAAAGCGCACACCGGGCAGGCGGCTAGTGAGTTGATCAGCCAGGAACTCCGCCACATTCGCCTTCTTGCGGTGGCCATAGGCATCAGGAGGACCGACCTCCGGCACAGGTATCCCCAGGTTGGCACCTTCCGACAGCACTACCATTGAATAGTTTTTCGGGTTCTGCCGGTCCCGGACAACCAGGTTGGCCAGCGTATCGATATCGGCAGGCACCTCGGGGATCAGCAGCCGATCGGCCCAGGTGACAATGGCCGTTTCGAAGGCTGTGAAACCAGCATCGCGCCCAAACATGCGGAACAACACTGTCTCGCTATGTGACCCAGCGGTCGAGCGGATGCGGCTGATAAACTCCCCCGCCCTACTAATCGCCGTTTGGAAGCCAATACAGTAGTCGGTGCCATGCACATCGTTATCCATCGTCTTAGGAATGCCCCAGACCGGCACGCCTTTTGCCACCAGCATAGCCCCATAACTCAAAGTGTCATCGCCGCCAATCACCACCAGGCCGTCCAGCTCAAGAAAGCTCAGATTCGCCAGCACCTCGTTGGAGAGATCAACCCGATCATCCTGCCCATGCCCGGCCCCGTAGGCTGCCAGGTGTGGTGGCAGATCTCCCACGCGCATGTTCGCCGGATTGGTACGCGTCGATTGTAGAATTGTCCCGCCCTGGCGGTCGATAGTGCGCGTATTCAACCTGGTCAAAGGCATCACATAGCTGCCCTGCCAGGTGCTGGGATCCTCGGGACGGAAAATCAGGGCTTCGCGACCGCGTGACCGGTCAAGAAGAGTGATACCTTCCCACCCGGCCCGCAATCCGGTCACGCGGATACCCGTTGATTCCGCACGATAGACAATTGCTTTGATTGCCGCGTTCAGTCCTGGCACATCACCTCCGCCGGTCAGCACACCTAATGAGCGAATGGGATTTCTTGCCTGTCCTGGCATAGTTCATCCTCCCTTTGTATGATTCTCTTCTTTCCATTGTCAGAGTTATTCACGGGAGATAGCATACCACAATTGTCATGCTGCCTACGCAGTGCTTCATATATCACTCAGCATTTACTAACTATGTCTCTTACCATCCCACATTCCGCAGTTTCAGCCGGACGGCAGGCTCTGCATGAGGTTCGCGCAAGGTGGAGATTCTTTAACCGGATCGACCATATTATAACCAGATCGTAACTCATTCTTAACCGAGTGGAGCACCCTATCAGATATACAATTTTCGTATCCTTCTTTGAAGAATATTGATTTTATCTATTGCATCCCACATTCCGCAGTTCGGGCCAGCATTTTTTGCAAAATCGCATGTAGCGGGGATTGCCACCGTAGAGCTCTTACCTACCTCTACAGTATAAAATGGCCTGCCACCCAAGTTTGCCAAAAACACTGCGGAATGTGGCTGCATCTATGAATTTGCATATTTATATGGTTTAATATGGTAGGATAGGTTTATTTCTGACCACAGAGGAAGTCACCTACATTTCAGATTGGGGGTAATCGGATGAAACTGCTGCTTGTTGACAGTGACCGTCATTTGATCGAGATGCTGACCGGTTGGCTGAAGACATTGGGATACGACGTGCATCGAGCCTATACCGGCGAGCGAGCGAGGAAGGAGTGGCTGGAACAGCAGCCAGACCTCGTCATCCTGGATACTACATTGAAAGATGTGGATGCATTAGCGATGTGTCGGGAGCTGCGCTGTGTGCATGACGCGCTGGTGCTGGTGGTGACCGATGGCAAAAGCGTGCAGGATGAGGTTCATTGCCTGGAGTCGGGAGCCGATGACTATCTGCGCAAGCCCTTCTTTCCTGAACAACTCTTAGCCCGCATTCGTGCGATTGGCCGGCGAGCACGCTCCACCCTGGAGCAGCGGCCTTCCTCGATTATCACCGTGGGACCCATCCGCGTGGATTCGCTGCATAACGAAGTCAGCATGCACGGCAAAACGCATCGCTTAACGCCCACGGAGAGCAAACGGCTACAATGGAGATGGTGAAGCCTCCTTAATCAAAGCACATATCCGCCACTTACGACAGAAGATCGAACCAGACCCGGCCAACCCGCGCTATATTTCTACTGTGCCAGGGGTAGGCTACTCGTTGATACGCCATCCTATCGAGGAGCTTGAGTCCAAACAAGAAGTGCCCACCTTACACCTTATTTCTGGGTAACCTACCTACCATATTGAAATGGGATGCAGTGCTGTACGGTCTGCTGCAACTTGTTATCTACAAGCTTTGTTCAAGAGACTGACAAGGCATATTCCTCTTTGTGCTGATTGAATGTGATGAATCCTTCACATAACAAGTCATATAAAAACCTTATTTGCATATATACCAACATCACGTCTGCATTTTGACGTATTACTCTTTCATAAAGGGCTCCAATCTATTGAGAGATGGGTGTCGGGCTATAACTATCACACATACTTTGAATGGGGGGATAGTTCTAGTACAATGAAAGAGACAGTTCAGGATCGACAAGTTTGTCAGATACCACGGTTTCGCTCGTTACGCCGAGTACCGCTGCCCTATAGGGATATTTTGCCCTTGAAGGTGATGATGCGGCATCAATGTCTTGTGGTAGGTGCTTCGCAAGATATGCTGACTGTTGCTATTACTGATCGGCAAGACATATCGATACTGACGCTACTGAGTAAGTTAACGGGACGAACTATTTTCCCCGTTCTGGTTGATCCTGTCCGAATGCATTTACTTATTCAACGTATCGATCGCTACCAACGTAGTAAGGGCAATGTATCAGACTATCTCTGGTACCTGCACCGGCTCCAGGTCAAGGCAATGGTGATGCCTTTCACTTGCAGGGATACAAGGCGAAAGTAGCGAAGGAGTGGGTACTTTCGCTTCTTCTTTACTCTGTTACCGCGAGCATCATTGTCGCTTAAGATATGTGGAGTCACAACGTATTTGTAGACATTTTTCCTACTTCCATTGACAGCTATTATGCAAGCCACTAGAATAGCCTCACCAGTCAGCAAACGCGCAACCTAGCAGCACACTCTGAAAGGAGATTCGCCTATGGATGCCATTATTGGACGTTATAAACTAGGCTTGAAGGATGCTGGCCTCAGCATTAAACATGAGGCGGGAATCGCCTTCGAGCTGACGATAGAAGAGACCTTGGGACTCTACACTTTCCTCGATGCGTATAATGAAACACTGCGCGCTCTCAAGGACGACGATGAACTGGAGACAGAGAAGTTGATCCGAGTGGTCAAAGATGACGCCAAGAAGGACGAGCAAGCTTGACCCTCAATCAGCCTGATGACAAAGAGTACCACTCTGCTCACTCGTCCTGAGCTCATTCGCTCTCCTAGGCGTGTATGAGCCCACACCTGGGAGGGCTTCTGAGTTAGGAAACGTCCTCGAATTCTTCTTTGAGGAGTGCTGATTGGGTCTATTACATCTATGAATTTGCATATTCATATGTCATAATACATGAGATGGGTTTATTTTTAACCAAAGGGAAAGTCGCCTACATTTCTAATTGGAAGGAATCAGATGAAACTGCTACTTGTGGACAGCGATCGTCATTTGGTCGAGATGCTGACGGGTTGGCTCAAGACGCTGGGATACGACGTGCATCGTGCCTATACTGGCGAGCGGGCGAAGAAGGAATGGCTGGAACAGCACCCGGACCTGGTCATCCTGGATCCGGCGCTCAAGGATGTGGATGCCCTGGCGATGTGCCGCGAGGTACGCCGCGTGCATGATGCGCTGGTGCTGGTGGTAACCGATGGCAAAAGCGTGCAGGATGAGATCCATTGCCTGGAGTCGGGAGCCGATGACTACTTGCGCAAGCCCTTCTTTCCTGAGCAGCTCTTAGCCCGCATTCGTGCGGTTGGTCGGCGAGCACGTTCCACCCTGGAGCAGCGACCTTCCTCCATTATCACGGTGGGACCGATCCGTGTAGATTCCCTGCATAACGAAGTCAGCATGCACGGCAAGACGCATCGCTTAACACCGACTGAGAGCAAACTGCTGCATTTGTTGGCCATCAATGCCAACGATGTCTGTACTGCAGGCCAGATTGTGACCTACATTTGGGGTTATAACGGAGATGGTGAGGCCTCATTGATCAAAGCCCATATCCGGCACTTACGTCAGAAGATCGAACCGGACCCGGCCAACCCGCGCTATATTTCTACTGTGCCAGGGGTGGGCTACACCTTGATACGCCATCCTCTCTGCAGTTCAGTACGGTCTGCTGCGACATGTTATCCGCAAGCTCTGTTCAAGAGACGAACAATGCGTTTTGTCTCTTGCTATCTATACTCCTCCACGTCCTCGGATCATCACCGGAACTGTTAAGGCAATGAGTTTGAGGTCCTCCCAGAGAGACTGGTGTTGCAGGTAATCAATATCCATTTCGACCATATCCTGAAAGGTTACACGACTGCGTCCATAGACTTGCCAGATGCCTGTTAAGCCTGGTTTTCCAGAGAGGCGCAGCCAATTGTGTGGTGTATAGAGTTCAACTTCGTAGGGAAGAGGCGGGCGTGGGCCCACTAACGTCATCTCACCACGCAGGATATTGAAGAACTGGGGCAATTCGTCGATGCTGGTCTTGCGGATAAAGCGGCCAACTCTAGTGACACGCGGGTCATCGGAGAGCTTAAATTGGAACTTGATAGCGACGACAGTACCCACATTCATTTCCTGGCCATTCATGTACTTGACGATAGCATCGCGATGAACGGAGTCATCATTTTTCACATACATAGATCGAAATTTATACATATTGAACTCAGCACCCCTGAGCCCCACTCGTTTCTGTCGATAAAAAATAGGCCCTTTCGAGTCCAGGCGAATCAGTACTGCAACAACAATGATGACGAGACAGAGAGGAAGCAGGATGAGTAGAGTGAATACAATGTCTAGGAAACGTTTTGCTCGCAAGTAGCCAGGATCGAGGTTGATTGCCTGAAAGGACGCAGATTCAACAATCATGGATGATCCCTCCTAAAATCGTGGATTTGAGATGGTGGTGTATATCTGAGGATTGCCTTTATAATCGTAGCTAATATCGGTGTATAACAGGTGTGGTTTTTTGGGTAGATATGGTGAAGATTGGGGGAGAGGTTGTTACAAAGGTTCAGAAATATAAAAGTACTGTCTCTCTTCGACTTATATGGTTATGTCTTCTACACCTGCGAGCAAGGGTTCAACCAGATTGCAACCACTATCATTATCTGGTCAGTACTTCTGACCATTAACATATTCTTAACATATCCTTAACATATATAGGGATACTATCCGTCACCCGCATAGAATGCCTATTTTATGGAGCAGCATGACGTATGCAGATACCTCTCGTAGACCTACAAGCCCAATATCAGACCATCAAGCACGAGGTGATGGCGGCTTTTGAAGATGTGCTTGAGAATATGCAACTTTTTCTTGGCCCACAAACCCAGGCGTTTGAGCACGAATTTGCTATCTATTGCGGATGTCGCTATGGCGTGGGTGTCTCATCAGGAACCGATGCCCTTGCCCTTGCATTGTGGGCATGCGATATTGGCCCTGGTGATGAAGTTATTACCGTCGCCAACACGTTTATTGCAACCGTTGAGGCGATTGCATTGGTGGGGGCTATACCCATTTTAGTTGACGTTGATCCAGATACTTATACACTAGACTGGCGGCAACTCGACCAGGTTCTGACGTCTCGCACGCGGGCCATTCTCCCTGTGCATTTATATGGTCACCCCGTGGATATGCAGCCTGTGCTGGATTTTGCCCGTGTTCATGGATTACGGGTGATCGAGGATGCGTCGCAAGCCCATGGAGCTATCTACCGAGGACGACGAGTGGGTAGCTTGGGAGATATAGGCTGTTTTAGCCTCTACTATAGTAAAAACCTGGGAGCTTATGGCGAAGCTGGTATCTCGGTGACCAAGGATAGTGAACTTGCAGAGAAGATGCGAATGGTGCGGGATCATGGTTCTCGCGTGCGCTACCACCACGAAATCATGGGGGTCAACGCCCGCCTGGATGAATTGCAGGCTGCTGTATTACGGGTGAAATTGCACTATCTGGACCAATGGAATGCTGCTCGCCAGGCACATGCTCAGGTATACGGAGAGCGACTGCAAGATGTTGTTGAAGCTCTGCCAATTGTGCGACCATGGGCAACGCATGTCTACTGCTACTATGTGGTGCAAGTGCAAGAGCGTGATCACTTTCGTATGATGCTGGAGCAAGATGGCATAAGCACGAACATTCACTACCCCACACCTATTCACCTGCAACCTGCATCTGCAAAATATGGCTATAAGCAAGGCATGTTGCCTGTGACGGAAGCTGTGGCTGGGCGTATTGTCTCCTTACCCATGTATCCAGAACTGACGGAAGAGCATATACAGCTAATTATCGATGCCGTTAAGAAATATGCAATACCAAATGTTTCGAGAGTCTAGTTGTGTTTGGCTTACTGGATCGAAAAGACGAAAGTGACATATGTTAGAGAGGAATGTTTTCACTATGGAGGATCTTCGCTTTGGAGTCATTGGCTGGGGCTACTGGGGTCCAAAAATCGCACGCAATCTGGATAGCTTGCCGCATGCGGTAATAACGATGGTGGCAGATAGCGATGCTCACCGCTTAACATCACTGGCTGTGAACCAGTATCAATCGTGGGTACGCAAGACGACTCAAGCAGAGGATGTCTTCCGTTCAGATGTCGATGGAGTTGTCATCGCAACTCCTGTGCGGACCCACTATCGGCTGGCGAAAGAGGCTTTATTGCATGGAAAACATGTGCTCGTAGAGAAGCCGCTCACCACCAGTGTAGCGGAGGCCGAAGAACTTGTTGCCTTAGCAAAGGAACGAGAACGTGTGCTGATGGTCGGGCATACCTTTGAATACAACCCTGCCGTCAATGAGTTACGCAAACTGATACAAAGCGGAGACCTGGGGAAAATCTATTGTATTGAGGCAGAGAGAGTGAATTTAGGACTGTTCCGTAGTGATATTAATGTCATCTGGGATCTTGCTCCGCATGATATATCGATCCTGCTCTATTTACTTGGTAAGAAGCCAGAACGGATTAAGGTGCAGGCCCATGCTCATCTTCAGCCGCATATCCATGATATCGCCCATCTCGACCTGGGTTTCGCGGATGGGATGACTGCACACATCCATGTGAGTTGGCTCCATCCACGTAAGATTCGTCGAGTGACGGTGATCGGCGATAGAAGAATGGTGGTCTATGATGACACCAAACCGGCTGAAATGATCAAGATTTACAACAAGGGTGCCGATGTGCATGCCGACCCAGGCGTCTCCTACCGAAATGGGGAGATTACTATTCCGTATATTAATTGGGTTGAGCCCTTGAGGTTGGAGTGTGAGGACTTTGCCAATGCTATTCGCACAGGTACGCAGCCACGTGCTCATGGCGGAATTGGGTTAGAGGTCGTGCGGGTGTTGGCGGCTGCACAGGAGGTGCTGGAGCATCAGGAAAAGCGAGACATAGCGGCTAAAAGTTCAATTGCGGATATTCAAAATGTTTGATTATATACCAGGGGGTGAGTAGATGAAACATATGATCGAATTATACACTATTGGCGATTACCTCAAGAAAAACCCAACCTGAGTGGAGATTCTTTCTCATGAAAACCAATTTGCGTCGAAAATTCTTTTCCTCTCCATGGCTTTTGGTTGGTCTTGTTTTCCTGATTCTGATATCATAATGTGTTACAAGGAAAGTATGGCTGATCCTTTCTATGGTAAAAATAATAGCCAAGTTACTGTGGAATTTCGAACTCCCAGTAAATAGACCAGAACAAGCGTTACTTGGAGGAATGTCTGGAGGTTGGTGGGATCCTGCACAACCAGGTTTTCCCTGGGTCGTCGCAAATGCCTCAAGTTGGGTGTTTGCTGGCACAGGCCTCAAGAACGGTGACAGTTTAGCAGGACTTGTTGGCTTTGAATACGATAAAGTGAATAGCGGGTATCCTATTCCCCCCGGTCTCTATTCTAAGTGCTTCACCGGTCGTAGATCATTTACAGAGGCACGATGTTGCGAATTCGACACTCTATACAGCAGCGAGTGGTGCACGCATCTTCAACGCGGGAACATTTCAATGGTCGTGGGGTCTTGATCCATCGTGTCCTGTAAATAAAATGAAAGTAGTGAGTCAAATAGTACAGAACATTACTGACAACATCCTTGAGAGCTTTGAGAGAAGTTCTGATAGGTGAGGAGGGATGTACTCTGAACGTGGTTTGACTTTACTTGCTGATGAGTTTCCCAATGGGATAACTCTGTCTTCTCATGCGCCACCTCTTCAACGCTTCCGTTCACCTGAACTGGTTCCTCCTTTCGCTCCTCTTGTATTCTACCCCTTTACCCTGCTTCTAAAAATCTTAACCAAACTTAGTACCTTCATACCATTGTCAGTGTCATCTATACAAAGATGTACAAAGCTCTATAGTAAGATAGCAAAGGATACCACAAAATAGCAACACGTGTTATCGGCATTCATTTCAGATCATCGTTTGTCTCATAACGGTATCTGTGAAAGCCGAAGGAGTTCTCTTTCAGGGAGAAACTCAGCTCTCAAGGAGTACTGCCCTTGTCTGGGCAGGACACTAAGGAAAGATTTCGGAGGAATTTATGCGAAAGCTACAACATAGAATTTCCGCTAAGCTGTTTACAGTGCTTCTTACTATTTTTCTTGCACTACCCATGGGC
>WNEZ01006365.1_pt1 | contig 10359 bp, 8 predicted proteins | sample 5400521 | NCBI WGS metagenome assembly WNEZ01 (sample SAMN13153339, study PRJNA577476) | soil metagenome | isolation source: 120 cm saprolite under Douglas fir tree site 2 hole 1 replicate 1 | place: USA:California | collected 2015-04-18
AAGTGCAGACGATAGCCGCCGATTTCAAGCCAGCGCTTCAACAAGTACAGTTGCGTGCTCTTGCCCGAGCCGTCCGTGCCTTCCACGACGATCAGCGCGCCGGGATAGGCGCGGCTGGGCACCGGGCGCCCTGGTTGCGGCAGCGTGGATTTCGCCGCTTCCGGACGCGGCGCTTTTTGTGTTGAATCTTGAATTTCAGTCGGATTCGTCGGCACGATGAACTCAGTGGGCTGCAGCCTATCCCTTCGTTGTTACAAAATGATTACAACACACTGCCGCCCGGACCCGCAAAGCGGCCCCAAAACTAAAAAACCGTGACTTTGAAGTGCAGGAACTTTTTCGGATTCTGCCGGAAATCCCCGATCAGTAGACGCAAATCGCCTGTCAGTCCGCTCAAATTGTCATACAACTGCGGGTCCGAAAACAGCTTTCCCGCAGTCGTCGTGTTTTCGTTCAGCTTCGCGGTTGCACTAGCCACATTCGAGCTGGCATCCCGCAGCTTGTTATACAGAGTTTCGTCCGTCGCCAATTTGCCCAGCGTTCCCTTTCCTGCCCGCACGTCGCTGATCATCGCATTTCCACCGCTGAGCGCTTTCTTTGCCTCGTCATACAGAGTGGGATCGTACAGCAGCTTACCCAGCGTCCCTTTTTGCGCGCGCACGTCTCCCATAATCACGTTCACGTTGTCCACGGCGGCGTTCACTTTGCCGTACAGCTCGTCCGAGACCACCAACTTTCCGATCGTCCCCTGTCCTTCTTGGATATTGCTGACCATCTGGTCGGTCTTCGCCAGCACGTTGTTCAAATGCTTGTACGCCTGATCGTCCGTCAGCAACTTGCCCAGCGTCCCGCGCCCTTGCTGCACGCCGGCGAGCAACTCCTTCACGTTGTCCGACAGCGCCTGCAGGTTCGCCAGCACATCCGCGCTGCGCTCGACTACTTCCTTGATGGCCTTCTCCTCCGTGCCGATGATTTCCTGTCCTTCTTTGAGAGGCACACCGGTGAAACCGCGCGTTATGTTCACAACGCGGTTGCCCAGCAATCCCTGGGTGACCAAGCTGGCCGTCGAATCGCTCAAAATTTCTGACTGAAATCTGCGGTCGATCCGCATCACTACTTCGATATTCTTATTCTTATTCCGAACCCCTCCAGGCGTGCGTGAGGCGAGCCTAATGGACTCGACGTTTCCGACTTCGACGCCGTCAATGCGCACTGGTGCCCCCATGGCCAAGTCGGAAGCCTCAGGCAAGTACGTTCTTAGCCGGTACTTCGGGCCAAGGAATTTTGCTCCCGTGACATAGAAAATTCCCACGGCCAGCACGAATAAACCGACCAGCACAAACAACCCGACGCGCAATTCCGTCCAGGTCAGTTGTTTGCGCTGCGCCATGAACTTCCCTCCGACCCTCCGCCACGCGCTCGATAATTAGTCTCACAGACTATCAAATTCACACCAAGAACCGCTGCAAATACGCATCCTTGGACTCCGCAATCTCCTCGGGCTCGCCTTCAAAATAGACTCGCCCTTCCCGGTAAACGAGAAATCGCGTGGACGCCTCGATGTCTTCCGCTGCCCTCCCACTTTCCTCCGTGCGCACCACCCGCTTCGCCTCGGGATCAAACCGAAACCTCGCCAGCGCGAAACCATCCTGCAATCGGTGCGTTGCCAGCATTGCGGTAACCCCAAATACATCGCGCAGCCGCAGAATGAGCGTAATAATTGTTTGCGCCGTTACCGGATCCAACCCCGCCGTGGGCGAATCGTACAAGACAATCGGCGGACGCGTCGCCAGCGCGCGCGCGATGGAGACCCGCCGCCGCATTCCTCCCGACAACTCGGAAGGCAGCATTTCGCCTGTGTGCTCCAGCTCCACAAACCGCAGAGCCTCCGCGACGCGCGGCTCGACCTCCTCATCATTCAGGCCGTCCTCGCGCAATCGGTACGCCACGTTCTCCGCAACGCTCAACGAATCAAACAGCGCGCCCTCCTGAAACACGAAGCCCACCTGGCGCCGGTACGTCAGCAATGCGCGCTCGTTCATGGACGATACTTCCTGTCCCAACACCTCAATGCTCCCCTGCGACGGGCGCAGCAACCCCGCGGCCATCTTCAGCGTGAGTGTTTTTCCAGTTCCCGTCTCGCCGAGCAGCACCAGCGTCTCGCGCGGCATCACTTGAAAGGACACTCCACGCAGAATATCGCCTTCCTCGAATCCAATTCTTACGTTTGCGAATGTTACTACCGCGGAGCTTTCGGTTTCTGGTCGGAAGGGCCTCAAAAGATCTTGTCTCCGAGGTACAAAGCAAGTCTGGTCAGGAACAAATCCGCAGCGATGATCATCACCGACGCCACCACCACGGCCTGCGTCGTCGCGCGTCCAACACCTTGTGTGCCGCCGCGCACCGTCAACCCCTTGTAGCATCCAACCGTCGCCAAGATGAATCCGTAAACCAATGGCTTCGTCATCCCTTGCATGATGTCTGCGAAATCCAGCGCATCGATCGAGCGCGTCCAGAATTGCACGGCGTTCAAGCGCAGGGTAAACACCGAGGCCACGCAGCCGCCCAGCAAGCCGATAAAGTCGTTAAGCGCCGTCAGCAGTGGCAGCATCAGAACCGCTGCGACCACGCGCGGCGTCACCAGCTTGCGACTGGGATCCGTCCCCATGGCACGCATGGCGTCCACCTGCTCGGTCACCAACATCGATCCTAGCTCGGAAGCGATCCCCGAAGCGGAGCGGCCGGCCACCAGGATTCCTGTAAGCGTTGGCCCCAATTCACGCACCAGTGCGAGGGCCACCACGTCCCCGGTCAGTGCCGTTTGTCCAAATCGCGTGAACTGCGAGCCGGTCTGCAACACCATCACGGCCCCGATGAAAAAGCCGGACATCAACACAATCGGCAGCGACCCGACTCCGATATCGTCCATCTGGTCCAGCATGTCTTGGAAATAGCGCGGTCCCGTAGCCAGATTGGCCAGCGAACGGCCAGCCATTTCCGAATAATCCTGAATATTGGAGAGGAGTTGTTTGAAAGCGTCGGTTAGCACCGCACCCATGGAAATGCGTTCCACAGGTTTGGCTTCGCGACCTGCGACCTGGAAAGGAGTGTCTGCCACAATTCCCTATCGATTACCGCGACCAGCTCCAACCCATTGCAAGACAAACACTAAGCCAGAAGCGTAACCGCCCACGCCAGCAACGTCAAGCATAGCCTGTGGCTCGGCAAAAACCTGTCACCCCGGACTCTCCGACAAGGATAGGTGTAGGACCTCAACCACGTTACTACCTCCCAGCAGCGTGCCCCTCTTCCCACCGCTGGACGCGTAACCACGTCACCGCTACACTGCTTCTTCCAAATCGCCTATGCTTCGCTTCTACACCGCCGGTGAATCCCACGGACAGGCGCTCCTCGCCTTCATCTCCGGCCTGCCTGCTTCCCTGCCGGTCGATCTCGATTTCATCAATCACGAACTGCACCGCCGCCAGCTTGGCTACGGCCGCGGCGGCCGCCAAAAAATCGAGAAAGATCGCGCCGATATCTTTGCTGGCGTGCGCCACGGCAAGACCATCGGTGCGCCCATCGCTCTCCGCATCGAAAACCGCGACTGGGCCAATTGGGAGAAAGCCCTCCCCGTCGAGGACTCCCCAGACCTCGCCGGCCACGACAAGAAGCTTGTGGCCCCGCGTCCCGGCCACGCTGATCTCGCCGGCTCGCAAAAGTTTAATTTTCACGACGCTCGCTACGTCCTCGAGCGCGCTTCCGCCCGCGAAACCGCTTCCCGCGTAGCTGCCGCTTCGCTGGCAAAGCTCTTACTCCGTCAGTTTGGCACCGAAATCGCCAGCCACACGGTTCAAGTCGGCCACGTCAAACTCGACCGCAAAGCCACCTGGAGCGAAATCCTCGCCGTAAACGCCGACCTTGATTCTCCGCTACGCTGTGTGGATGCCGTCACGCAAGACAAAATGAAAGCCGAGGTCGACGCCGCGCTCAAGGCCGGCGACACCGTCGGCGGTATCTTCGAAGTCATCGCGCGCAAGGTTCCCGTCGGCCTCGGCAGCCACGCGCAGTGGGATGAAAAACTCGACGGCCGCCTGGCGCAGGCCGTGATGAGCATCCAAGCCGTCAAAGCCGTGGAAATCGGCGCGGGCATAACCGCCGCGGGCTCCTACGGCAGCGAAGTGCAAGACGAAATTTCCTACGACAAATCCGCCAGGCGTTTCCGCCGCAGCTCCAATCGCGCCGGCGGACTCGAAGGCGGCATCACCAACGGCGAAGACGTCATCGTCCGCGGTTACCTCAAGCCTATTTCCACGCTCCGCCGCGCTCTCGGCACCGCCGATATGGTCACCAAAGAGCCGGTGCAAGCCGCCTACGAGCGTTCCGACTGGTGTGTGGTCCCTGCCGCCGGCGTTGCGGGCGAAGCGATGGTTGCCCTTGTGCTCGCCGATGCTTTTCTGCAAAAATTTGGGGGAGATTCGCTCGCCGAGATGCGGAGGAATTTCGATAACTATGCCCGACAAATCGACGAGTTCTGAAGCCACGCAAGCCGCCGAGGCCCCGTCCGCCGAAACCATCTCCGCGGCCCGGAAGATCTACAAGATTGTCAAATACGGCGATCCCATCCTCGAAAAACCTACAACCCCCGTGAAAAAATTCGACTCCGGCCTCGAACAGCTCGCCGAAGACATGTTCGCCTCCATGTATGCCGCGCAAGGCGTCGGCCTCGCCGCTCCGCAGATCGGCCTCACCGTTCGCATCGCCGTCATTGACGTCACCGGCGGGAAAAACTCCGAAGCGAAGATCGTCCTCGCCAATCCCGAAATCATTCATGCTGAAGGCGAAAAGCGCGAAGAAGAAGGCTGCCTCTCCATTCCCGGCTTTCGCGGCTACGTCATCCGGCCGCAGTTCGTCACCGTAAAAGCGCAAAATGCCAAGGGCGAGACGTTCGAGATTCGCGGCGAAGACCTGCTTGCCCGCGCCTTCTGCCACGAGATCGATCACCTCAACGGCATTCTCTTCATCCAGCATCTCAGCATGCTCAAGCGCGACCTAATCAAGCGCAAAATCAAAAAACTAAGAAAACAAGGCGAGTGGTGAAATGCAGCCGCCCTCCAAACCGGTGTCATCCTGAGCGCAGCGAAGGATCTCAACTGCCACATCACCGCGCTCTATCCGCTGGAGTAGCTCATGCGCCTCCTCTTCTGCGGCACCCCCCACTTCGCCGTCCCCGTCCTCATTCATCTCCTCGCTCAACCCGACCTCAACATCATTGCCGTAATCACCCAACCCGACCGTCCTCGAGGCCGCGGCCGGCAAGTCTCCCTTACCCCCGTAAAGGAAGCCGCTCTCGCGGCGAACATCCCTGTGCACCAGCCGGAAAAAATCCGTTCGCCCGAAGCGCAAGAGTTGCTGCAACGCCTCGCGCCCGATTGCGTCGTCATCATCGCTTACGGCCAAATCATCCCTGCCCGCCTTCTGTCCATCCCGAAGCTCGGCTGGATCAACCTTCATGCTTCCCTGCTCCCAAAATATCGCGGCGCGGCGCCCATCAACTGGGCCATCGCCAACGGCGAAGCCACCACCGGTCTCACCACCATGCGCATCGACGCTGGCATGGACACCGGCGACATGCTCTTGCAACAGGAAATCGAAATTGCGCCTGAGGAGACTGCTCCGGAGCTGACCAAGAGCATGTCGGAAGCCGGCGCGCCGCTCATGGCCGCAACACTGCGCGGCATCGCCAGCGGAAAACTTGCCCCTCGTCCGCAAAATCACGCCGACGCCACCTATGCTCCGCTCTTGAAAAAAGAAGATGGCCGCATCGACTGGAATCGTCCCGCGCAAGAAATCTACAACCGCATGCGCGGTTTTGCGCCCTGGCCCGGCGCGTACACCTCGTTCCGCGGGCAGACCTGCCACCTGTGGGGCGAACCTTTTTCTCTTCCCACTTTTACCGGAAGTGCGCCAGGAACCTTGCTCCACGAGGAGCGTCAAATCCTCATCGCCTGCGGGCACACAACCTTATTGCGCCCTCTCTCCGTCAAACTGGAAGGGCGCAAGCAAGTTTCAGCGGTGGAATTTGCCAACGGTGCGCGGTTGACTCAACGGGAACGCTTCGACAACGCCTGAATTGCGCCAAGAGGAATGCTGAGTCATACTTCGTTTTGTTCCCCTCAATTAGCTCGATTTCATCAGGGGTCCACCAACCCTTTCGCACATCGTTGTACCGGGAGACTGTAGTTCATGAAAATCATTCGGTTACCAGCTCAACTGAATTTGCCTTTTCACTTCAAGGAGCTCCTGCGCATCGTCATTTGCGGCGCCTTGGCCTTGCAACTTTCTTTCACTCCATTCCTCTCCGCCGCTCCGGCCCCCAATTCCGCCGGCACGAAGGCCGCTTCCGCAACCAGCCCTGCCGACCCCATCTTAAAGGTCATGCAAGGCGAGCTGTCGCGCGCCAGCACTTCGCTTGCGAAAACCGAGCCCGCACCGTACTTCCTCAGTTACGCGGTCAATGATCAAAGCATCGTGGTCCTGGTCGGCGCGTACGGCAGCTTGCTCACCGATGCGGCTCTGCAGCGCCGCGAAGCCGATGTCGTCATGCGCGTGGGCTCCCCCACGCTCGACAACACCCACGGCCAAAGCCGCGTCACCGGTATGACTTCCGGCACTCTTCCTCTCGGTGACGATCCCGACGCCATTTCCCGTGTGCTCTGGGAGCTTACCGATCGCGAATACAAGCGCGCCGCTCCCGCTTTCCTCAACGTCAAGACCAACACCGCCGTGCGCGCCGAAGAAGAAGATCGCTCCCCCGATTTCTCCAAGGAGGCTCCGCAAGTTCACGCCGGCGAGCCTGGGAAGCCTGCGCCTTTCGATCGTGCCGCCTGGCAAGGCGAGGTTCGCCGCCTCTCCGCCGCTTTCCGGAAATATCCCGGCGTTTATTTCGCCAGTGTGGTTCTTCAAGTGCAAAATTCCACTGCGCGCATGGTCTCCAGTGAAGGCACCTCGATCGCCGCCCCAAGCGCGTCCACTCGCCTGATTCTCGAGGCACAGACGCGCGCCGACGATGGCATGGAGCTCCTGCGCGTCGAAACCTTTCAAGCGCCTGCTGCCAGCGGCCTCCCCAGCGAAGCCGAACTCGCCGCCAAAATCAATAAGATGGCGGAAGACCTGAAAGATCTCCGCCAGGCCCCCGTCGCGGAACCGTACAACGGTCCCGCGCTTCTCAGCGGACGCGCCGCGGCTGTTCTTTTCCACGAAGTCCTGGGCCATCGCCTCGAAGGCCATCGCCAGCGCGATGAAGAGGAAGGACAAACCTTCACCAAAAAAGTTGGCCAGGAAGTTCTTCCCAAATTTCTCAGCGTCGCCGACGATCCTACCGTTCACGAACTTGCCGGCGTGAAGCTCGCCGGTTCCTATGACTACGACAACGAAGGCTCGCCCGCGCAGCGCGTGGAAGTCATCCAGGACGGCGTCTTGAAAAATTTTCTGATGTCGCGCATGCCCATCAAGAACTTCGGCGTCTCCAATGGCCACGGCCGCAACCAACCCGGCTTGATGCCCACCGGCCGTCAAGGCAATTTGGTCGTCACTTCCACGCAAACCGTTCCCGAAGCGCAGCTTCGTCAAAAACTGATCGACGAAGTAAAGCGCCAGGGCAAACCCTACGGCCTCTACTTCGACGACATTCAAGGCGGCTTCACTCTCACTACCCGCCAGCTCCCGCAGTCCTTCCAGGTTCTCCCGGTGATCGTCTATCGGATTTATGCCGATGGCCGCCCTGACGAGCTGGTCCGCGGCGTCGACATCGTTGGCACTCCCCTGGCCGCGCTTACGCGCATCATGACCACCGGCGACCAGCCGCACGTCTTCAACGGCGTCTGCGGTGCGGAGAGCGGCAGCGTCCCGGTCGCCGCTGTGGCTCCCGCCATGCTCTTCTCCGAAATGGAGGTGCAAAAGCGCGGACACTCCCACGAGCGCCCGCCGATTTTGCCCCCGCCCGGGTTTGAAAGCACCATCACCTCCGCGCAGGGCGCGCAGCCCAAGGCCGAGGTGAAGCCGTGAAACCCTTTCGCGCCACGTTTACCTTCACACTCGGCGCATCATTGATTCTCTGCTCCGCTCCTCTTCGCGCCGCAGCGCACAATCCGGACCGCACAGACGACGCCGCGAAAACTCCCGCGCCCGATCCGCTCGCGGCGCACGCAGCCGCCAACGGAGACGCCGTCCTCGAAGCATTGCTCACCGAGCTCGACCGTTCCAGGGCCCAGCTCAAAATGGATCAGGTCGCGGCCCCCTATTACATCGAGTATCGCGTCAACGACGTTGACGAATTCCAGGCGGAAGCCGCCTTTGGCGCGCTTCGCGAGAGCCAGCGTGTCCGCTATCGCGTGCTCCGCGTCGTGGTGCGCATCGGCGATTACAAGCAAGACAGTTACTACAACCAGGGCATGGGCGAGACCAACATTCTCCCCCTCGACGATGATCCCATCGCTCTGCGCCACCAGATCTGGCTAGCCACTGACGAAGCCTATAAAGCCGCTGGCCAAGCGCTCACCGAAAAGCAGGCCGCGCTCAAGCAGTTCAGCGCCGAAGCGAATCCGATCGACGATTTCGCCAAAGCCCCGGTGGTCGCCGCCATCGAGCCCACCGTCAAGCTGCAGGTCGATGACAGCTCCTGGAAAAAAACCCTCGAGGACGTCACCAATCTCTATCGCCAGTATCCTGACGTGCAGTCCGTCAGCGCCTCCGCGCGTTTTTCCGCCGTCAACGAATATCTCGTGAACTCCGAAGGCACCGTCACGCGCGGCGGCCACCGCACCTACAACATTCAGTTCAATAGCTCGGCGCAGGCCGCCGACGGCATGCGCCTCACCCGCAATCCCTTCTGGATGGTCGCCAAAGCCGAAGAGCTTCCTACGCATAACGCGCTGGTCGCCGACGCCAAGAAAGCACTCGATACCATCGTCGCCCTCCGCCAGGCGCCCATCGTTGAGGAAGAATATCGCGGCCCGGTGCTCTTCGCTCCCGACGCCGCCAACGACGTCATGGCTTCGCTCGTCGGCGCCAACGTGCTCGGCCGCAAGCCCCAACTCGGAAAGCCCAATCGCACTACCGGCGCATTCGCCACCAGTTTCAAGACTCGCGTGCTCCCCAATTTTCTCAGTGTCATCGACGATCCCACGCTGCGCGACTTCCAGGGCAAAAGCCTCGTCGGCACCTATGAAGTCGATGACGACGGTGTGAAAGCGCAGCCCGTCACGCTGGTCGACAACGGCACGCTCATCAACTACCTCGTCGGCCGCCAGCCTATCCGCGACTTTCCCGCCTCCAACGGGCACGGTCGCGCGGGTGCCGGTACGTATCCCTCGCCCAATCTCGGCGTGCTGCTGCTGAAAAGTTCGGAAGCCCAATTGCCCGAAGCGCTGAAGAAGCGCGCCATCCAGATGATTACCGACCAGGGCAAGCCCTATGCCTATCGCGTCGAAACGCTCGGCCCCGGCAACTCCCCACGCCTGCTCTACCGCGTCTACCCCGACGGCCACGAAGAATTGGTGCGCGGCGCCGTGTTCAATGAGCTCGACGTCCGCGCCCTGCGCAGCGACTTGGTCGCCGTCGGCAACGATCCGCTGGTCAGCAATCGCGCCGGCGGCATCGCCACCACCGTCATCAGCCCCTCCTTGCTTTTCGACGAGCTCGAAGTTAAGCGCGCCGACACCAGCAAGGACAAGCTCCCCGATTACCCGCCCCCTCCGCTGGAGAAAAAATGACCGCGGAAGGAATTTCGCCACAGAATCCACAGAGGAGCATCTTTCCTCCTCCGTGCTCTCTGTGTTCTGACTTCGTGCTCTCTGTCTTAAGTTTTTCCGTCTTTTCTTCTCTGCGCTCTCTGTGTCCTGGCTTCGTGCTCTCTGTGTTGAGTTTTTCCGTCTTTTCTTCTCTGCGCCCTCTGCGCGCTTTCTCTGCGCGCTCTGCGTTAAATTCTTTGCCTTTCTCTTCCCATGACTGACGACGCCGCTTTCGATCCGATCGACGCGCCCCCGCCCGAGCCGTCCCTCAATTTCCGCAAGCGCCTCGAAGAGCTCGGCCAAATGGCCCTCCTCGTCTTCATTCTCGCTTCCGCCGCGTTCCTTAGCGCCATTACTGCCATGCGCATCGCCATCCACGGCCGCGAAGTCACCATGCCCAACCTCACCGGCAAAAGCGTCACCGAAGCTACCAGCCTGCTGCGCTCGCGCGGCTTGGTGCTGCGCGTGGCCGATCGCATCTACAGCGAGCTGCCCATCAACGTCGTTGTCCGCCAAACGCCGCTCGCAGGCCTGCTCATGAAAGAGTCGCAGCAAGCTCACGTGGTCC
>WNEZ01009869.1_pt1 | contig 10358 bp, 8 predicted proteins | sample 5400521 | NCBI WGS metagenome assembly WNEZ01 (sample SAMN13153339, study PRJNA577476) | soil metagenome | isolation source: 120 cm saprolite under Douglas fir tree site 2 hole 1 replicate 1 | place: USA:California | collected 2015-04-18
AGTAGACTAAACTTCATTACGCTGGCGCGGGTTTTGCGCCTTTTTGCTTGCGAGGTGAACTTGTGGCAGCCTCCGTTTGGTCGGGATATCTTACTTTTGGCTTGATCTCCATGCCGGTGCGTCTTTTCTCCGGCGCGCGCAGCAACGGCATCTCCTTCAACATGTTGCATCGTGACGACCTGCGGCGGGTCAAGCAGCAGTACTACTGTCCCGCCGACAATCGCGTGGTGGAGCGCAATGAAATCGTAAAGGGTTACGAATTCCGCAAGGGCGAATACGTGGTCATCGAGCCCGAAGAGATCAAGAAGATCGAGCCTCAGACCGCCAAGACCATGGAGATCCTGGAATTCGTAAAGTCCAGCGAAGTGGATCCGGTCTATTTCGAGTCTTCGTATTACATGTTGCCGGAAGAAGCCGGGCGCAGGCCATATGCCCTGCTGACCAAGGCCCTCGAAGAGAGCGAGTACGTGGCCATCGCCAAGCTGACCATGCACAATCGTGAATACACGGTATTTCTGAGGCCGCACGAAGGCGGAATGATGCTTCATACCATGTACTATGCGGAGGAAGTCCGCTCGGTCGAGGACTTTGGCGCACCCGATGTCGAACTGAAAGACGCCGAAGTTAAGGTCGCCCACCAATTGATCGAAGCTCTGGCGGCGGAGTGGGATCCAGAAAAGTACAGCGACACGTTTCAGGACAATCTGAAGAAGCTCATCGAGACCAAGCTGGAAGGTGGAACCGTCGCCGAAGTCGAGAAGCCAAAGAAACTTGCCCCGGTCGTTGATCTGATGGCCGCGCTCAAACAAAGCCTGGCGGATATGGAAGGAAAGAAGAAGCCGGCGGCACCGGCGCGGGAAGCGGCTTCCGAGAAGAAGTCGCGGGGGAAGGCGTAGGGAAAATGGTTGGAGCAAGATCCGTGTGGCGGACACTCCCTTCGACTTCGCTCAGGGCAGGCTTGTCCGCCGCTTTTGACTTTAGACTTCACGTATTCAAAACTTATTCGCTTCTGTAACACGCAGTGCAACCAAGATCCTAAAACAGGAATCAACTTCAAAAGCGGTGGACAAGCCTGCCCTGAGCGAAGTCGAAGGGAGTGTCCGCCCCACACGGGCAACGGAAGCCCAAACTAGCCCACTACCATCTGGGTGGGTCCGCTGGCGCATATTCCGATCAACCATTAAAATGGAAACTCTTTCGGATCATTGTGAGTTCATGCGACTTTCGCTTGGAGTAGGGACGAATCTTCGTTGTGGGACCAAGGTGCTAGGCGTTCTGGTTCTTTGTTTGATCGGCATCAGCTGTGGCGACCAGTACCGCCCGGTGGCGATTCCCATTGTCGGTCCTCAACCCGACCCTGCGGCCTTTCACTTTGCCTTGGTGCTTAGTGACAACGGCACCCATGATCCTGGCGCCAGCAGCCGTTTGGATGTTTCCGGCGATACCAACATTGGTGTAGCCCAGCTCGGGCTGGGTCCGGCCCACGCTGCGTTGACAGCGAACGCGAGCCGAGTGTACGTGGCGAATACCCTGGAAGACACTATTTCGTCGTATGCTCCCGGAACCGCGACATCAGTCACGACCACATCTCTGCCCGCCGATACCAGTTCGAATCCGCCGATTCCGCCGAATCCGATATTTGTGCATACCACGGAGAACAACACGGTGTATGTGGCCAACTTCGGAACCAACACGGTGGCGGCGATCTCGACCTTAACCAACGTGGTTCTAAGTCCACTGATTCCCGTTGGCCATCAGCCCGTGGCTTTGGCGGAAACCCCGGATCAGAAGAAGCTTTACGCGGTGAACCAGGGTGACGGCACCGTGAGCGCAATCAGCCTGGTGGACCGGACCGTAGTCCAGACGATCGCAAGCTCGTTCGGACAGCGCGAGGATTTACGTGCTCAACAGCGGCAGCGGCACAGTGTCTGCGATTGATACAACCACTGACTCGCTGGTCGGAAGCGCCACGGTGGGCGCGGGCGCGAACTACATGGTTTACGACAACAAGCTGAACCGGCTTTATGTAACCAACCCCGTAGCCAACACGTTGACCGGACTGAGTATCGCGGCGGATCCACCCTCGGTGTTATTTACGGTGCCAGTGGCGGCGAGCCCGAATAGCGTGGCAGTGCTGCCCGATGGCAGCCGGGCTTACGTGGTCAGCTCCCAAACGATTCCGCCCTGCACTTCTGTTCCGGGCGATGCCCAGCTCTGCATCGCCTCGCAGGTTACGGTAGTCAATGCCACCGGGGGAAGCGTCAAAACCGTGGTTCCGCTCGAGTCGACTGTTAACATTACTGCGACAACGCAAAGCGGATCAGCTACCAGTTACGAGTACACGCCCGTTTCCGGTCCTGCGCTCCGGCCTGGTATGGAAGTGGTCATCGCAGGCATGGCCGATGCCGGGAACAACGGAACGTTCACGCTGACGGCCGCAAGTTCCGGAATATTCACCGTGGTTAACAGCGCGGGAGTCAAGGCGAGCAGTCAGAGCGGAACTGGTTTCGTGGTCGTGGAGATCAACACGGCGACGCCTACCGGGTGCAACACCAGCGGTCTGGGTGTCCCGGGAGGTGTGCTTGGAGGTGTGCGCTTCCGTTCGTTTGCTGCCGCTTCGGCGGATAGTACGAAGGTATTGATCGCGAAGTGCGATGCGGGAAGCACTACCGTGATTCGCACCTCTGATGACGTGCCTGTCTTGGACATGGCCGCCCCGTTAAGCGTTATCACGCCACCCAGCGGAGGAAATGCATTGCCGCAAGACCCCGTATTTATTCTGGCGGGACCCTAAGGCGGGCGTCGGACCTCGGACTGCAGACCTCGGCCAGACCAAATCACATGCCTCGGTGTTTGCGGTTTGAAGCCTGATCTATTTTGATGGTCGGCGTTTGAAGCCTGGGCTGTGAGGGCTGAGGTCCGACGCCCGAGGTCCGACGCCCGGGTTTACTGGCCCGCAGCTGCTGCCAGCTCACCCGACCGCTGGACGTTATAGCGAAGCGCGATATTCATGAAGACGCTGCCGCTGGCGGTCTCGAAACAAATTACCAGAGCTTCGGTGTCCTCAGTGCTGGTGGGGACGTGTTCGGAAGTGTGCAGAATGGGGGGATGCACGCGGAAGTGGAAACCCTGGTCATTCAGAGTGGTGACGGCGTTTCCGGTGACTTGATTCGCCAACTCGCAAACGGTTTCCCGCACCAGTTCGTCGGACTCGGGCAGTTCGGCTCCGGCAAAACAGCTGGCGACACGCACCGCCGCTTCCGGGTCGAGATCGAAGACAATGCGGCCTTCGATGTCTCCGGTGAGCGCGACGACGGCAGCCACGCCTTTGCGCCGGTAGGCTTCCTGTTCCATGCTGAGGTTCCCAATCGACACTTGGGACTTCAGGCCTTGTGCCAGGACGGCATCCGCCGCGTTGATGAACGGCTGGATCAGCTCCATCTTCATGGTTAGGCTCCCGCACCTGCGGCGGAGGCTACCACTCCATCCTCGCCCAGCACGTACTTGATCACTTCGTACAGAACTTCGGGTTTAACCGGCTTCTGTACAAAGTGACGCGCTCCGCGCTGCAGCGCCGCCACGATGTTTTCCTGATAGCCCACGGAAGACACCATGACGATGCGGGCCTCGGGATGTTGGCCTACGATCTTTTCGGCGGCCTCGATCCCCTCCATCTGCGGCATGGTGATGTCCATGAGCACGATATCGGGATTGGTACGTTCGTATTCGGTGATGGCGGTCATGCCGTCGCCGGCTTCGCCGGCCACCTGGCCGCCAAAGGTTTCGACGATGCGGGCCAGATTCTTGCGGGCGAAGACGGAATCGTCCACTACCAGGTAGCGGACCGGTTGACCGTCCTTGCTTCGTTTTAGAGATGCAAATTGCTCCATAAACCCCTCCCTGCAAAATTGTTCAAATACCACTACGAACCGAATCAGCAACAAAAAACTAATCTTGTCCAGCCCCTGCGGTCTTGCCACTTTCACCAGACCCGGCAGTAAAGCCGCGTCTGCGATCCGACATGCTCTGTGCCTGCAAAGTGTTCGCCATCGCGTCCAGCGCGACCACCCGAATCGCGAAGCCGCGATCAATCGCAGCTTTGGGCATGCCATAAACCACGCAGGATTCCTCGTTCTGTGCAATGGTCATTCCGCCGGCGGCTTTGACAAGGCCCAAGCCTTGCGCTCCGTCGTCACCCATCCCGGTCATCAGTACTGCCAGACCTTTCGGTCCGAATTCGTCGGCCAGGCTCTTGAACAGCACATCGGCCGAGGGACGGTGCCCGTTGATGCGAGGTTCATCGCTCAGCACAGCGACATCTCCAAGCGGTAGGCGCTTGACCTTGATGTGCCGGCTCCCTGGACAGATTAGCGCGCGGCCCGCAAGCAGAACGTCTCCCGACTGCGCCTCCTTGACGCAGATGGCACAAATCTCATCCAGGCGCCGGGCAAACATTTCGGTAAAACCTTCCGGCATATGCTGAACCACAATAATGGTGCCGGGAAAATCCGCCGGTAATTGTGAGAATACATACTGCAGCGCCTGCGGTCCCCCGGTTGATACGCCGACAGCGATGACTTTGGTCGGAGTCCTTTTGGCATCGAGTGAGGCCTTAGAACCTGATCGTGAGCCCTCGGCCATCGGCCTAATCTGCACCCCCCGGCTCTGGGCCGCAGCTTTGATCTTGCCGATGAGTTCGGCGGCGATCTGCGGCATTCGGGCAGAGACGTCAACCGGCTTGGCTACAAAATCAAATGCTCCCAGCGACAAAGCTTGCAGCGTCACCGAAGCCCCCTGGGTGCTGTGGGAGCTCACGACGATGACGGGCAGGCGGTGTCGACGCATGATTTCCTTCAGCATGTCGATCCCGCCCATGCCGGGCATTTCCAAGTCGAGCGTCACCACCTGGGGCTTCAGTTCGTCGATTTTCCTGAGGCCGAAGTTACCGTCCATGGCGGTGCCTACAACCTCGATCGAACTGTCGGTCTGCAGGATCTGCGGGATCAACTTCCGCATGAGCGCGGAATCGTCGACGACCAGTACACGCACCGGCGTCATGGGCGCACCTCGGAGGGGCTCGCGTCTGCATTCTTACGGTCAGCACGCGAGAGCAGGAGTCCCGAGACGATACCCTCTTCCTGCTGAGGCCTGGCCTGGCTGTGTCGATCGACGATCGCCGGAACATTGACGATGAGCACTACCCGGCCATCGCCCAGGATGGAGGCTCCGCTGATCAGGTCCGTCGCCACGCTCTGGTCATCCAGCGCCTTGATGACGAGTTCTTCTTCTCCGTGCAGACTATCCACGACCAGCCCCAGCGTGCGCTCGCCCATGGACATGACAAGCACGAAGATTTTTCTGGCGCCGGACTCAATTCCGAGCTCAGGCGGGCGTCCCAGCCGGACCACGGGAAGGACGCGGTCGCGTAACTGCAAGACCTCGTAGTTGTGTATCTGGTGCACGTCGGATTCTTTGGCACGGGCAATTTCCGCAACCGCATTCAGAGGGATGGCGTAGCGCCGCTGTTCCACGTTGAATAACAAGGCGCGAATGATCGCCAGGGTGAGCGGCAACTTCAGGCGGAAGGTCGTGCCCTGGCCGGCACGAGTCTCGATTTCCACCGAACCCTTCAGGCGGTGTATCACGTTTTGCACGACGTCCATACCCACGCCGCGTCCAGAGACCTCGGTGATCTCATCAGCCGTGCTGAGTCCGGGCTTGAAGACAAGTTCGAGGATGGCCGACTCGCCCAACCGTCCCGCTTCTTCCTCTGTAATGATTGCCGTCTCCACGGCTTTGGCCTTGATTTTTTGAGAGTCGATACCCCGACCGTCGTCCCGGATCTCCACAATGACCTGATTGCCATGGTGATACGAGGTGAGATGGATAGTACCGCGAGCCGGCTTTCCGCAGCGGACACGCTCTTCGGAACTCTCGATGCCATGACTGACCGCGTTCCGCACCAGGTGAGTAAGAGGCTCGGCAATAGCATCCAGGAGGCTCTTATCCAGATCGGTGTCCTGGCCTCGCATGACCAGTTCTACGTCCTTGCCGCATTGCTTCGCCACATCGCGCACCAGGCGAGGGAATCGACGGAAGAGCTGCTCTACTGGGACCATGCGGATTTTCATGACCGAACGCTGCAGGTCATTCAGCACCCGGGACTGAAAAGCCATGGCATCGCTGAAGCGGCCACGCAAGGCTTCCTTGGGAACATGGCGGGCGAATTCGGTGAATGCCTGCTGGAGCATGGACTTGCCGATAATTAGCTCCCCTACGAGGTCGAGCACGCTATCAATGCGCTGAGCATCCACGCGCAGAATATTTTCCGCAGGCGCATGATTGGTTTTGTCGCCACGCGCATGCTCTTCTGCCGTCTCCGGAGACGCCGCGTCGAAGAAAGGAAGCGGCGCACTGGCAGCTTTGCGTTCCACGGTCTCAGCCGCTGAAATCTTCCGGGTGGGGACAGCTCCCGCGACGAGTTCCATGCTGACTTGGGAAATAACCGACGGGATGCGGCATCGAGCGCTCAACTGTTCAGCCGACTTGGTGCTCGCGACCAGCAGGTCCAGCCGCTTGGCGCTCTCCGGCGAGCTCTCCTCGGGTCTTGTTCCCAGAACCTCTCCGGAAGCCTTCAGTGCGTTGAGAACCAGTTGCCGGGCGGCGATCGGCATCAGGCAGAGCGGGTCGATGCCGGCCGTGATGTGGAACACGTTCCGGCCTCGAGACTGCGCGTTCTGGATTGCCAGCTTCTCGTACTCGGTCCACGCCGGTGCGGTCCGGCCTGCGGGCTCGGTACGGGCAGTGGGTTCGGTCCGGGCTGCGGGGACGGCCCCGGCCGGGACTGCCTTCCTCGAGCGTTTCGCACTTGAGAGCTTCGTTCTTGAGCCCTTGGCGGTCTTCGGTTGCTGGGAAAGGTCGCGAATCATTTTCGCTAACGGAGCGGTCGAAGGCAGTTTTCCTCCGCGTTGGTACACGGCCAGCATGGCGCCGAACGTGTCTGCGGCGGCGAATGCCACTTCCGCCAGGCGGTCGTGAGAGGACGGAGATTCCGAGGCCAGCGCGTCTTCCAGCGCGTGCGCCAGGTTGCTCAGTTCGTGAAAGCCGCAAGCCGCGGCATCGCCCTTAAGAGTATGAACGATACGGCGGATGCTGCGCACCAGTTCGACATCGGCGGGATGCTTTTCCAGCTTCAGCGCCTCGTCGTTGAGCGACTGCAGCAATTCCTGCGAGGTCTCGAAGAAGAGTTCCCGCATTTCCGCGCCGCGCTCATCGGAAGAGTGAGTCACTCGGCCACCTCAACCTTCTGGTAGGCGGTTCCGCTGTTGCGATGCACCATGACAAATTTGTCGGTCAGGGAGAGCAGGCTCTCGGCGTGTCCCACGAACAGGTGACCCTGATAATTGAGACAACGGGCGAACTTTTCCAGCAGTCGCTTCTGTTCCGGCACGTCGAAATACATCATGACGTTGCGGCAAAAGATCAGGTCGTTGCGCTGGGGCAAATATTCGGTTTTCAGATTGTGAAAGTCGAAGTGGACCAATTCCTTCAGACCTTTCTTGATGGCGTAGCGCTCGCCGGTCTTGTCGAAGTAGCGCAGCCGATAGCTGTAATCCACGCTCGCCATTTGCGTCTCGGAGTAAAGTCCTTCCTGGGCCGCCCGCAACACCGCATAGCTGATGTCGCTGGCTATGATCTCGACCTTCCAGGGTGGAGGAATCAGCGGCTTGGGCAAAAGTGCTGGAGCGACGATCGGGTTGCGCAGGCTGAGGTAAGCCAGGCTGTCCGCGACCAGCATGGCCAGCGTGTAAGGCTCCTGGCCGGTAGAGCAGCCGGCGCTCCAGATGCGCAACGAGAAATCACGCTGTGCCTGTTTGCGACGGATGAGCTCGTCCAGAATGTGCTTATGGAACAGTTCCAGTTGCGCTTTGTTGCGAAAAAAGCTGGTCTCGTTGACGGTCAGGTTTTCCAGCAACTGAGCCAGTTCCGCCTTGCCTTCCTTGCTGATTAGCAGACGGTAGTAGCTATAAAAGGAATCCAGGTGGCATTCTTTAAGCCGCCGCTGCAGGCGGTCTTGAAGGAAATGGGTGCGGCGTTCGTCGAAGTGCATACCGCACTCCTGGTAGACGAGGGCCTGCAAAAGCTTGAGTTCAGCCTCCGTGAACTGCGCCGCCATCGAGGGTGTGGCCATCGGTTCGAGTTCGTCCTTGTTCGCTTGCAGAGGACCGCTACTTAGACGCGGCAGCGCCGCGCGCCTCACTCTTTCCTGCCTCGGACTCGGTCTTGCGCGCTCCGCCGTTATCCAACAGCTTGGCCATGTCCAGCAGCACAATCAGGCGTCCGTGATACTTGCCCAGCCCGGTCACGCAGTTGAGACCTCCGTCCTGCAGGGACGTTGGTGAGGGCTCGACGTCAGCCGCCGGAATCTTGATCACCTCGGAGGCGGCATCTACGATCAAGCCAGAGAGCCGGCCACCGTGTTCAACCACTAAAATGCGGTTGCTCCGGTTGGATGCGGCAGCGGGTTCGCCGAAGCGCTTGCGCAAGTCAATGACCGAGACGATCTTGCCGCGGAGGTTGATCACGCCTTCGATGTAGTCGGGCGCGTCGGGCACAGCGGTGATCTCGGGCACGCGCACGATCTCGTGCAGGGATGTGATGGGTACGCCGTAAGTTTCGCGCCCCACCTTGAATCCGACAATGTGCAGTTCAGGGTTCATGGCGTTCTCGGAAACTTAGGAGCGACCGCCGGCTGCGGCTCGCCGTGCGCTGGCCGCTGCCTGCTCTTCATAACGTGTGGGAGTTCGTTCCGGCTGCTCCAGGGCGAAACGGTGCATCGCGTCCAGCAAGTCGCGTGACATCTTCGACATCTGCTCGGCCGACGCCGCCAGTTCGGTGGAACCGGAAGTGGTCTGTTGCACCAGTTCGCGCATGCGCTCCATGGCCTTGACCACGGCTTGCGCCCCGGAAGCCTGTTCCTCGACCGCTGAATTGATCTCGTGGGTAATCTCGTTCAACCGGGTGGTGGCGCGCGCGATCTGCGATGAACCGTGCGACTGCTCGTTGGTGGCCGCGCCAATCTCCTGCGCGAATTTGTAGACTTCGGTCACCACGTTGGAAATCTTGCGCAGGGCGGTGTTCAATTCCTGACCCAGACCGAGACCGTCGTTCACGATGCTGGTGCTGCGATCCATGTTCTCCACCGCCTTGCGGGCTTCTTTCTGGATACTCTGGATCAACTCGGAAATTTCCTTGGTGGATTGCGCGGATTTTTCCGCCAGTTTGCGGACCTCGTCCGCAACTACGGCAAAACCCAAGCCGTGTTCGCCGGCACGTGCCGCTTCGATGGCTGCGTTGAGTGCCAGCAGGTTGGTTTGCTCCGCCAGATCGTCGATGACTTCGATGATTTTGCCGATGTCGTCGGCCCTTTGCCCGAGTACGTCGATGATTTCACCCGAGGAACGGATGGTGACGTTGATCTTGTTGAGGCCATCGGTGGCCTTTTCCATGGTGGAAATGCCACTGTGGACTTCCTCCCGCGAGCGGTTCGAGATATCGAGCAGAACTTTAGCGGTGTCGGCCACGCGCTGAATCGAGGCCACCATCTGATCGATGGAGGCGGAAGTCTCGCTTACACTCGAGGCCTGGGTCTGGGTGTTCTTCACCATGTTTTGCACGTTGACGCTCATCTCGTGCATGGTGCTAGTCACTTCGTCGATGGCGGACGCGGTTTGCAGGCTGACCTTAGCCGAATCGTCGGAAGCTCCCGCCACCTGGCTGGAAGCGCTGGCAACCTGGGAAGCGGCATCGCGCACGTTGCTCACCAGGGTTCTCAGCCCGGTCACCATGCGCACGGTTGCGTTGCCCAGGGTGTCGTCCTTGGAGCGGGGTGTGACCTGAACCGCAAGATCCCCACCCGAGATCGCTTCGGAGACCGAGGCCATCTCCCTCAGATAGCCCACCATGCCGTTGAAGGTTCTTGCCAGTTCCCCGATTTCATCCTTGCGCTGGATATCGATGTGATGATCCAGGTCGCCGGCTGTGCCGATCTGCTTGGTGACCTGCATGAGCTCGGCCAGCGGTTCGGTGATGGATTTAGCTGTACGGAAGGCGATGATCACGCCCGCGGCCAGTGCCCCCAGCGTGCTGAACAGCGCGATTCCGACCGTCCAGTTGCTGGCGCTCTCGTCGCTCTTGCGCCGGTCTTCAAGTACTTTCCTGCTTTCAACGTCCGCCGTGTCGAGGTATTCAGTGGAGCTCTTTATCCAGCTGGCAGCATCTTTCTGCAGATAAAAGATTTGCAATTCGGCTACGGTGGAATTCCCCTGATCTACATCTTTCCGTTTTTGCATTAACGG
>WNEZ01012299.1_pt1 | contig 10358 bp, 9 predicted proteins | sample 5400521 | NCBI WGS metagenome assembly WNEZ01 (sample SAMN13153339, study PRJNA577476) | soil metagenome | isolation source: 120 cm saprolite under Douglas fir tree site 2 hole 1 replicate 1 | place: USA:California | collected 2015-04-18
CCTGGTCTGCCGTCGCCGCCGTGATATGCCTGTTCCTCGGAAACGTGCTCAGCCCTACCGCGAACGAGGATCGGCTGGCTCGCTGGCAGAGTCCGCTTGGCCTGCCGGTTCGCTATGCAGGCATCGCCGGTGCGCTCAGCGCCGCAGGGGTCTTCCTGGCCGTGGTGGCCGACGCCGGAGCCATTATCGGACTCGTCGCCCGGTGGCGGCGCGGCGGCCCGCTAGTCCGGCAGCAGCTGCTGCTGCTGGCCATGGCCTGCTGGCCGCCTGCGCTCGTCCTTCTCGCCGTGATTTTCGTTGGCAGTCTTCCCGGCTGGATATTCGGCGTCGTCCTCCTGCCGCTACCCGTCGCGATAGCGGTCGCGATCCTCAACCACGGCCTTTATGACCTCCGTCGCGCCGCGCATCGCACGCTGCTGTGGCTCATCATGTCGGGAACCGTGGCCGGCATCTACGCCGTCGTGGTTATCACCGCCACCGCACTCGTCCCTGATCATCGTGCCTGGTGGCCTTCCGCGCTCGCGGCGGCGCTCGCCGCTCTTGCATTCATCCCGCTGCGCGAATCGTTGCAGCGAGCCGTCAACCGCGTCGTCTACGGCCGCTGGCACGAGCCGTATGAGGTCCTGGCTGGCCTGGGTGAGCGGCTGGAGGCCGCCGCCGACGTCGACCGGCTGATGGACGCTGTGGTGACCGAACTAACCACCGGACTCGACCTGGCCGATGTCAGCGTCCGTGGCCTCGACGGCGCCACCGTGGGGGGCAGCACCATGGCCCGCGCCACCGCGGCGGACGGCGCTACGGTCGACGCCACTCAAGGCACCGGGACGGTCATTCCCCTGCAGGCCTTTGGCAAGACCGTGGGATACCTGGCTTACCGGGTGCCGGGTCGTCAGCTGAGCGATGCCGAGCAGCGGCTGCTGCGCGACCTGGCCCGGCAGCTCGGCGGCGCGCTGCATGCCCGGCTGCTGCGCGAGGATCTGCAGCGGGCCCGGGAGCGCCTCGTGCTGGCCCGCGAGGAAGAACGGCGGCGTCTGCGCCGGGACCTGCACGACGGCATCGGCCCGGCCCTGGCCGGCCTGACGCTGAAGACCGAGACGGCGCGGGCACTGCTCCCGCGAGGCAGCGACGGCGCGTCGCGGCAGCTGCACGACCTCAGCGAGGAGATCCGCCGAACGGTCGTGGACGTTCGCCGCCTGGTCGAGGGATTGCGGCGCCGGCCCTAGACGAGCTGGGCCTGGCCGGTGCGTGCGCCCAGGCTGTCGAGCGGCTGACCGCCGGGGCTGACCTATCCGCCAGCGTGCGCGTCGGCGAGGACCTGCCGACGCTTCCGGCCGCGGTCGAGGTCGCCGCGTACCGCATCGTGGTTGAGGCGGTCACCAACACGGTCAGGCACGCCCACGCGCAGCACTGCCAGGTGTCGATCGACCACCGCGAGGCCGCGCTAGCCATTGCCATCAGCGACGATGGCACGGGGCTGCTCGCGTCCGGAAGCCACGGCCACGGCCTGGACATCATGCGAGAGCGGGCGGAGGAACTGGGTGGCACGGTGACGGTCAGGGACGGCTCGCCCGGCGTCAGGGTGGAGGCCCGGCTGCCGGCCGTGACCGCGCCCGCGCGCGTTTCCCCCGTTCCGGCGGTGCCCGCATGAGCGCGGTACCCCCATGACCAGGGTCCTCATCGTCGATGACCATCCCGTCTTCCGCGACGGCCTTGCCGGGCTGCTAGCGACCCTGCCCGAGGTCGAGGTCGTCGGCACCGCGGGCACCGCCGAGGAGGCCCTCGTCGCCCTCAGGGAGACGACGCCCGACGTCGTGCTGATGGACATCAACCTGCCTGGTGCCTCCGGCGTCGAGGCGACGCGGCGAGCGTCCCAGATCGCCCCGGCGACCGCCGTGCTCGTGATTTCCATGGTGGACGACGACGACAGCGTCTTCGCCGCGCTGGCCGCGGGCGCGCGCGGATACGTCCTCAAGGGCGCATCGGCCGCTGAAATCACCGCGGCGCTGCGCACCGTCGCCGCAGGCGGTGCCGTGTTCGGTGCCGGCATCGCCAGCCGGATGCTGGCCAGGACGCCGGCGCGGCTACCTAGCCCGCTGCCCAGGCAAGACGACCTGACCACGCGAGAACGTGAGGTACTTGACCTTCTCGCCGAAGGCGCGAGCAACCGGCAGATCGCCCGGTCCCTCGGAGTGTCGCTGAAAACGGTGCAAAACCACGTCTCCCGCATCCTCGACAAGCTTCAGGCGGCTGACCGGACCCAGGCGGCCCTGCGGGCCAGGGGCGTCCCGCCGGCATCCCGCTTAGCCAGCCGTCCGGAGCCCGGGCTGATCTTGCCATCGGTGCCGTCACCGGGAATGCTGGCCCATGTGATCGACCCTGACTCGGCGGTGCCGCCGTATGAGCAAGTCGCGAAAATGCTGCGAGACGAAATCGCGGAGGGGACCCTCATCGGCCGGATCCCCTCGATCCACACGATCAGCGAGCATCATCGTGTCTCGCACCGCACGGCCGCCCGGGCCCTCTCGATCCTGAAGGGTGAGGGCATGATCGTCAGCGTGCCCGGCCAGGGGCACTTCGTGCGTCATCCCAGGTGACTCGCCGAACTGCCCCGCGCCACCAGCTCAATCGGCAGTTCCTGCCGCAGCGGGTGGGCCTTCTCCCCGCGGAGCAGCGCACACAGCCGCCGTGCTCCCTCCGCCCCGCTGACGGCCAGCGGCTGCCGGACGGTGCTGAGGCCGAGGAAGGCCGTGGACTCGATGTCGTCAAAGCCCACTACCGACAGCTGCTCAGGTATCCCCACGCCGAGCCGGTCCGCCGCCGCCAGCACGCCAGTGGCCTGGGTGTCGGATGCCGCGAAGATCGCCGACGGGGGATCGGCTGACTTCAGCAGCTGCGCGGCGTGCTCGGCCGCGGTGGCGGCGTCATGCGGGCCCCGCCGGATCAGGCCGGCCTCCACGCCGATGCCCGCCGCCGTCAGGGCCTGCTTGTACCCGCGCAGCCGGTTCGCCGACGAGGTAAAGCCGAGCCCAGCCGGAGGCTTGCTGGACGGCATGTCGCCAACGAAGCCGATCCGGCGATGTCCCAGGGAGATAAGGTGGCCGGTCGCCAGCCTGCCGCCCGAGACGTCGTCGATGACCGTCTGCGGCACCCCGGGGTTGGCGGCATCCACGCTGACCAGCGCGACTCCCGCCCGGGAGAACTGGTCAAGCTGGTCGCGGGACAGCGGCAGGCAGACGGCCAGCACGCCGTCGGCCCGGTGCGTCGGCAGCAGGGCCTCGAGGTGCCGGTCGCGCTCGACCGGGGTTTCGACGTTGCAGACGATCGTGTCGTAGCCCTGCTCCTCGAGGACCGCTAGCGCGCTGGCCACCCGGACCACGGTCGACGGCCTGGTCAGGTGGGTCACGATGAGCGCCACGGTGTGCGGCGTGCCGCGGACCAGGGCCGCCGCGGCGTGGCTCGGCCGATACCCCAGCCGGTCGATGGAATCCAGCACCGCGCGCATGGTGGACGCGCGCACCTGCTCGCCTCCGTTGAGGACGCGCGAGACCGTGCCGACGCCCACGCCGGCGTCCGCGGCTACATCGGCGATGGTGACCCGGCGGCCCCGAGGCGACTCAGCGGGCAGCAGGTCTCCCTCCGGGAGCGTCGATGTTCCCGAAGGGAGAGCTGCTCCTTGGAAGCGCTTCCAAGTCAGCGCGGCATCATTGTCACCCCGCGCCGCAGGGCCGTCAAGAGTCCTGCTCATGCGCCGTTCATCGCCCGCGCCCTCATCCAGCCGTCCGGTGCTCTCGCCCACCCTCAGCTTGACCGGTACGACCTCGCCCGGCTCCTGGTCGGGTCCGTGGTCGATCTGCCGCAGCGCCCGGGCCACCACCCGCCTGGCGATGTCGTCGACCGGGATGGCCACGCTGGTCAGCCGCGGATACATCAGGCTCGCCGCGGCCGTCCCGTCGAATCCGGTGACGGCGAGATCCTGGCCGATCCGCAGCCGTAGTTCCGCGGCCACGCTGTAGACGACCGCGGCGAGCCGGTCGCTGCCGGTCACGATGGCGTCCGGGCGAAGGTCAGGCCGGCTGGAACTGAGTAGCGACCGGATCTTCCTGCGGGCGCTGGCGTCATCCACCAGCAGCATCTCCGCCTGATCGGGGGAGATCGCGTGCCGGGCCAGCCCGGCCCTGAACCCCGAGGCTCGTTCGAGGTCCCAGTGGTTCCCCGACCGGTAGCCCGCGAAGGCGATGCGCCGGAAGCCCCTGGCCAGCACGTGCTCGACGGCGGCGGCGGTGGCCTCGTGGTTGTCGATGTCGACCCATTGCTGCGACAGCGCGGGGCGGGTCCGGCCGAAACACGCGAAGGGCACCCCGCCCTCGGCCAGCAGCGCTACCCGCGGGTCGTCTGGCTGTAGCTCGGAGAGCAGGAAGGCGTCCACGCTCCGGCTGGCGATCAGGCGGCGTAGGTCGTCGCGCGGGTCCCCGTCCGGGACCACGATCACCGTGCTGTAGCCCCGGCGTGCGCTCGCCGCGGCCAGGGCCTGAAGGAACTCCTGCATGATGTAGTTGCCGGGAAACAACTGAACGCGCGGCAGGACGTAGGCGACCTGCCAGGTACGGCGCGAGCGCAGGCTCCGCGCGCCGTGGTGCGGGTGATACCCCAGGGTGGCCACGGCGTCGAGGACCCGGGCCCGGGCCGCGTCGCCCACCCGTCCGCCGCCGTTGAGCACGTTCGACACGGTTTGCCGGGATACGGCCGCGACACGTGCCACGTCCTGGATCGTTACATGGCGCGCGATGGCGGGTCTGGCCTGGCCTGATCGAGACCTTGTCACGTGGTCACCGTACTGCTAGCCCGATTCAGCTCTTGACAGGACTTAACGGTAGCGCTTCGATGTGGTAGATCGTTCTACCAACCCCTAACCGAGTTAACGCGCCTGGTTAGAAGGATGTTCCCTGTCGGAGGGAGCCGGCATGCGTCGAGAAGATCACACGCGGTCAGGCAGACAGAAGCGGACAGTGACCCCGAGGGCCGCCGCGACGCCTGTCCCGGCGGCGATGAGCCGCCGGACGTTGATGAAGACGCTGGGGCTCGGCACGGCCGCGCTCGCCGTCCCAGGCCTCGTGGCCGGATGCTCCTCAGGCGGCGGCGGGCGCACCAGCATCGTGTTCGAGGAGACGAAACCCGAGGTCGTCCCGTATTTCAACGCCCTGGTCGCCAAGTTCAACGCGAGCCAGAGCTCGGTCACGGTGACCCACGACTTCACCTCGAGCCTGATCGCGGAGTTCGTGCGCGGCAACCCGCCCGCCATCGACTGCGACAACTACAACCTGACCACGTCGATCTTCGTCGCCCGGGGCGTGCTGGCGGACCTGGCCAGCCTGCCGCAGGCCCAGACCATCAACCCGAACATCCAGGCCCTCGTCACCCAGTACGCCTCGTTCCACGGCGAGACGAGCATCCTGCCCTACTCAGTGGCCGCCGAGGGCGTCATCTACAATAAGGATCTCTTCGAAAAGGTCGGTGTTTCTTCCGTCCCGACGACCCGGACCGAGTTCCTGTCGGTGTGCGAGAAGTTCAAGTCCGCCGGCATCACGCCGATCTACCAGACCTACGGGGACACCTGGACCATTCAGCAGGGCCTGTTCGATTACACCGTCGGCGGCATGCTCGACGTCGCGTCGTTCCACAAGCAGCTCAACGCCGCAGGCACCAACCTCGGTCCCAACTCGGCGGTGTCGTACGAGAAGGATTTCACCGTGCCCTGCAAGCAGATGCTCAGCCTGGCGCCGTATTTCAACGACAATCCCATCGCCAAGCACTACGCCGATGGCAACCTCGCCTTCGCTAACGGCCAGGCGGGCATGTACATGCAGGGGCCGTGGGCCGTCGGCCAGATCCTCGCGGTCAATCCCAAGCTCAAGATGGGCACCTTCGCCCTGCCCGCCACCGACGACGCGTCCCAGACCAAGTGCCGGGTCAACCTCGACCTGGCCGTCTGGCTGCCGCGATCGCAACCGTCCGCACAGCGCACGGCGGCCATCCAGTTTCTCGACTACCTCATGCAGCCGAGCATCCTGAACGCGTACAACCAGGCCAATCTCGCATTCTCACCCCTTAAGAACGCTCCGCCGCAGAAGAGCCCGATCGTCTCCGGCCTCCAGCAGTACGTCAGCTCCGGCCGGTTCTACCAGGGCCCGGGAACATACGTGCCGCTCACGATCCCGGTCGGGAACTTCATCCAGGAAATGATGCTGACCGGCAACGTCAGCGGATTCACCTCGTCGATGGACGGCGCTTTCAAGCGCCTGGCCGTACGGACCTCGGCGTGAACCCGCATGAGCACCGGATCTAGGAGGCAGGCATGACCGCGACCGCACTCCCTTCCCAGCGGACCGCTGTCCGTTCCAGGGGAGGCGCGCTCGGCACGGTGAAGAAACTCTTCTTTCCCGTGGCGCCGACGTATCTTTTCATGATCATCCCAGCGATCGTCCTGTTCACCTTCTTCATCATTTACCCTGCGGTCGTGGGGATGTTCTACAGCTTCACGAACTACGTCGGGTACGGGACCTGGCACTTCGTCGGGCTCGCTAACTACCAGGCCGCGTTCAGCGACCCGACCATCCGGGACTCCTACGGGTTCACGCTGCTATTCGCGGTCGTGGCGACCATCGTCACCAACGTGACCGCCATGGCCCTGGCGATCGCGCTGAACTCCAAGATCAAATGGCGGGCCGGATTCCGCACGGTTTTCTTCATGCCCATGGTCATATCCGGCCTGATCATATCCTACGTATTCACCTTCATCCTCTCCACGTCTATCCCGATCATCGCGTCGGCGATCCATTTCGCCCCGCTGGAGACCAGCATCCTGGCCAACCAGCACACCGCCTGGCTCGGCATCGTCTTGGTCGCGTCCTGGGTGTCCATCCCGGGCGCGATCGTCATCTTCCTGGCCGGTCTGGTTTCCATCCCGACGGAGGTGTACGAAGCCGCCTCGATCGACGGGGCGAGCGCGTGGAAGCAGTTCCAGCGCATGACCTTCCCGCTGCTCTTCCCGTTCTTCGTCATTAACACCATCCTGACGTTCAAGAACTTCCTCAACGTGTACGACATAACCGTCGGCCTGACCAACGGCGGCCCTGGCACCGCGACCACGAGCGTGGCGCAGACGATCTTCAGCGGCTTCTTCAACGGCGACTACGCCTACCAGATGTCCAACGCCGTCATCTTCTTCTTCATCACGCTGCTCTTCGCGATCTTCCAGCTAGGCGTGATCCGGCGTCGAGGAGGGGCTCTCTAATGGCTACCCAGGTAGGTACCCCAGCCGTCGCCGCGCCGCGGACCCGAACACGCCGGCCACGCCCCATACCTGAGGGCGGCCGGGTCAACTGGGGGCTGACGATCATCATCGCGATCTGCTCCCTGACCATCGTCATCCCGCTGTACTTCGCCATCGCCATGGCGCTGAAGTCACCGGCCCAGACCGGCACGGGCACTGGCTTCAACTTCCCCTGGCCGATTCACTGGGGGAACTTCCGGGCCGCCTGGGACCTGACCAATACCCCGCTGGCGTTCTCGATGAGCCTGCTGGTCACCTCGATCGCCGTGGCCGGGGAAATCCTGGTGAGTTCGATCGCGGCGTGGGCGATCGTGCGTAACTGGCACCACTGGCAGTTCCGCGCGAGCTGCTCTTCTCCGCCTTCATCCGGTCCATCCCGGTCGAGCTGGAGGAGAGCGCGCGGATGGACGGCTGCACGACCTTGCAGACCTTCCGGAAGGTCGTGCTGCCGCTGCTGACGCCGATGGCCGCCACCGTCGGCATCTTCGCCTTCCTGCAGTCCTGGAACGACTTCATGATGCCGCAGCTGATCACGGCGAACCCGAAGTGGCAAACCCTCCCGGTCGTCCAGTACCTGTTCCAGAACCAGTTCACCACCAACTTCAACGTGGCCTTCGCGTCGTATCTCATGGCCTTGCTCCCGACCCTCGTCGCCTTCCTCATCGCCCAGCGCTGGGTCGTCAGCGGCATCATGCGAGGCTCGATCAAGTAATGGACTGGTGGCGTCAGGCGGTGGTGTACCAGATCTACCCGCGCAGCTTCGCCGACTCCGACGGGGACGGCGTGGGCGATCTCCGGGGCGTCATCTCGCGGATCCCGTACCTGGCCGCGCTCGGCATCGACGCGGTCTGGCTGAGCCCGTTCTACCCCTCGGCCCTGGCCGACGGCGGGTACGACGTCGACGACTACCGCGACGTGGACCCGCAGCTCGGCACGCTGGCCGACTTCGACGAGATGACCGCCGGGCTGCACGCCAGACGGATCAGGGTCATCGTCGACATCGTCCCGAATCACACCTCCAATAGGCACCCCTGGTTCCGTGAGGCCCTAGCGGCCCCGAAGGGATCGCCAGCCAGGAACCGCTACATCTTCCGCGACGGGCTCGGCCCGGACGGAGCGCAGCCGCCCTCGGACTGGGTCTCCCTGTTCGGCGGGCCGGCCTGGGCCCGCGTTCCCGACGGACAGTGGTACCTGCACCTGTTCGCCGCCGAGCAGCCGGACCTGAACTGGGAGAACCGCGAGGTCCGCGACGACTTCACCACGACGCTCCGGTTCTGGTCCGATCGCGGGGTGGACGGGTTCCGGGTCGACGTGGCGCACGGCCTGGCCAAGAACCTGGTCGAGCCGCTCGAGCCGCAGGCCGGGATGAAGGACCCGATCGACGGGGCCCTGCCGCCGGGCACCCACCCGCTGTGGGACCGGGACGCGGTCCACGACATCTACGCCGAATGGCGGCAGGTCTTCAACGAATACGATCCGCCGCGGGCCGGGGTGGCCGAAGCCTGGGTGCACCCCTCCCGGCGGCCGAAGTACGCCAGCCCAGACGGGCTGGGACAGGCTTTCAACTTCGACCTGCTCGAAGCGAACTGGAACGCCGGAGAGTTCCTGCGGATCATCACCGACAACCTCTCCGATGCACAGCGGCAGGGATCGTCCACGACGTGGGTGCTTTCCAACCACGACGGCGTGCGGCACGCGACCCGTTACGGGCTGCCGCCTGAGGAATACCGCAGCCGGGACAACGCCAGGAAATGGCTGCTCAGCGGCGGTACCTCACCTCGACTGGAGCGCGGCCCGGGCCTGCGGCGGGCCCGGGCCGCGCTCCTACTTGTGCTGGCCCTGCCCGGCTCCGCGTACCTGTACCAGGGCGAGGAACTCGGCCTGCACGAGGTCCCCGACATCCCCTTCGAGCTCGTCCAGGATCCCGCCCACGCGCGGTCGCGGGGCGCGGAGAAGGGCCGCGACGGCTGCCGGGTCCCGCTGCCGTGGACGCCCGGCGGCCCGTCGTTCGGGTTCGGGCCCGGTGCCGCCCATCTCCCGCAGCCGGCCTGGTTCGGCCCGCTCAGCGTCGAGGCCCAAGACCGGGATCCGGCCTCCACGCTGGTCCTCTACCGCCAGGCACTCAGCTGGCGGCACAAGCTGCAGACCGCGGAAAGCATGGACTGGATGCCCAGCACCAACGGCCAGGTGCTGCACTTCGCCCGCCCGGGCGGCTGGCGTTGCGTGACCAACTTCGGGCCCGGGCCCGTCCCGCTACCGAACGGCACCGTCATCCTCACCAGCGTCCCGGTCGAGGGTAACCAGCTGCCCGCGGACACCACCGCCTGGCTGCTCAGCAGCTAGCCCGCGCGGGCGGCCTCCCGGGCAATTCTCGTGCCGGGCGATGGCCCGGACCCAATGCCCGTACGCGCGCAGGAAATCGCGCACCAGGATCGGGATGGGAATTTCCCCGGCGCCGTAAAACTGTGAGCTTTCTGTGCGCGAATACGTCTGGTCAATCTCCCGCGCAAGCATGACGGTAGAGGTATCGAGCCCGATCTAGCGCGAAGAAGGACCCGAAGTGACCATAGTGATGGATGGCCGTTCTGAGTATCGTCAGCCCACTGTTCTCGACGACTCCCGCTCATCGACGACTGCCTGACTATCGCTGCATAAAGGAGCACGACCTAATGTCCGGACCTTTTACCATCAGCTCCGCCCCCGTTTGCGGCAGTGATGCTAAGGCCCTTATCGCCCGGCTGGACGCCGAGCTGAACGAGCGTTATCCAGACGTTCCTCTGGACCATCTCGTGCTAACTCCCGCGCAGGTCGCGGAGGGAGGCGGCACCTTTCTTATCGCCCGGGAAGGCGGCAGGCTGCTGGGCTGTGTCGCCCTGCGCAGGCTGGACCGCGCTTCCGGTCAGGTGATGCGGATGTACGTTCTGCCGGCCGCGCGCCGCGCCAGAGTCGGGCGCCGTCTGCTGACCGAACTTGAACGGCATGCTCGCCAGATTGGCCTGCGCCGGCTCGTCCTGCATACCGGGACGCG
>WNEZ01006368.1_pt1 | contig 10357 bp, 9 predicted proteins | sample 5400521 | NCBI WGS metagenome assembly WNEZ01 (sample SAMN13153339, study PRJNA577476) | soil metagenome | isolation source: 120 cm saprolite under Douglas fir tree site 2 hole 1 replicate 1 | place: USA:California | collected 2015-04-18
CGGGCAGGATCTGGTCGCCCTCGAAGCGCATCAGACGCTCGACCTGGCTGGTGACGCGCTTCGACCACGGCGACAGGTTCTCGCCGCCGATGGCGAGATAGGCCGGGCTCTTCAGCACGGCGACCGTGTCGAGGTCATAGGTGGCGACGGAGACATTGCGGTCTTGCACCCAGATCCAGCGGTGGCAGGCGAGGAAGCCCGGCACGCGCTGCCGCTCCGGCAGGTGCTCGGTGTCGTACCAGTCGTGGAACTCGTCCTCGGCCGCCTGCCCCATGTTCATCGCCGCGATCAACGTTCCTTTGGCCATGGCCTGACCCTCCTCTGGAGACTCCACCGGGTTGCCCTGTGGGGGCGAGGCGCCTAGTCCAACAGAGTCGGGGCCCGATTGCAATCCTCGGTAGCGGCCGCTCGGCGCCTTGACTGCACCTAGCCCCAGCGAGCGCCTGGCAGGTAGTGCTCACGCCAGGCGTCGAACATCAGGAGCGCCCAGAGGACCTTCTTGTGATCTCTCAATCCGTCGAGATGTTCACCCACGAGGCGCATCGTGGTCTTCGGATTGAAAAGACCGACCTGTGCCACCCGTTCCGGCGCCAAGCGTTCCTCCAGTACCCCCCGCAGCGGGCCGCGCAGCCACAGACCGAGCGGCACGCCAAACCCCTGCTTCCGACGCGTAAGAATCTCCCGTGGAAGCAATCCGTGGAGGGCGCGCTTCAGGATGTACTTCGTCTGCCACCCGGCCACCTTGTACTGGGAGGGAATGCGCACTGCCATCTCGACGAAGGCCCGGTCGAGGAACGGCGCCCGGACTTCGAGCCCGCACGCCATGCTGGCCCGGTCCACGGCGACCAGGTTTTGATCCGCCAGATAGTACTTGCAGTGCTGATAGATCAATCGATCCATCGGGGCCAGGCTTGCGGTCTGCGACATGGCTAGCGTCAGCTCCTCGTACGGATCGAATCCGCCGCAGACTGTCCGGACACTATCCGACAACAGGGCTGATCGCTCGGGCACAGTCAGACCCCCGAGCAGCAGTTGAGTGCGCACCTCCCGAGGGAACGGTAGAGCCCGGGAGAACTGCTTGAGGAGAAACTCGAGGCTGCCGTATGTCGCTGACGGTGCGAGACCCTGGACGGCGCGCGTCGCCACGCGTTGGAGCCACGACGGCAGGCATTGCGCCCACTCGACACCGCGCTCCGCGAGGAACGTCGGGTAGCCACAGAGGAACTCGTCTCCGCCGTCCCCACTCAACACCACGGTCACGGTCCGTCGGGCCACCTCCGAGAGCCGGAAGAGGGGCAGGAAGGACCCGTCCACCAGTGGCTCATCGAGGAGATCGCCCGCCCGCCCGAGCAGGTCGCAGGCGTCCCTGGCGGAGAACTCGACTTCCGTGTGGTCCGTGCCGCAGTGTTCCGCCACGAGACGGGCATAGGGCCGCTCATCGTAAGTGCGTTCCACGAAGCCGAGACTGAACGTCTTCACGCGACGGCTACCGCTTGCTTGAGCGGCCATGGCGGTGATGGCCGCGGAATCGATCCCGCCACTCAGGAACAGCCCAAGAGGCACATCGCTGACGAGCTGCTGACGAACCGACCGCTCGAGCTGCTGCCTGAGCGCCGTCGCCCATTCGGCTGCATCCAGCGATGTGTCAGGGGCGAACGACAGGTCCCAGTACGACGTGATGTGAGGCGTGCCGCCCGGACTCACTGTCAGCAAATGGCCCGGCGGCAGTTTCTCGATTCCGGTGAGGATGGAGTGCGGCGCGGGCACGTACTCGAAGCCAAGGTAACGGGTCAAACTCTCGAGGTTGAGCTCACGGGGCACCGACGGGTGCGCGAGGAGGGCCCGGAGCTCCGATCCGAACACAAATGCGTCCGATCCTGCATGGTAGTAGAGCGGTTTCTCTCCGAGCCGGTCGCGCGCAAGTAACAGGGTGAGCTGCCTGACATCCCAGACGGCGAGGGCAAACATGCCGTCCAGTTGCGACAGCCAGTTGTTACCGTACTCTTCGTACGCATGGATGACGACCTCCGTGTCCGACTGGGTCCGAAACTTGTGCCCGCGGCCCTCGAGCCGCATCCTGAGGTCTTCGAAGTTGTAGATTTCCCCGTTCAAAGCGATCCAGACGGTCCCGCTTTCGTTGGACATGGGCTGGTGGCCGGTCTCGAGATCAATGACGCTCAGTCGGCGGACTCCGAGTCCTGCGGACGTTGCGAGATAGAAACCCTCGTCGTCGGGTCCGCGGTGCGCAAGGGACCGGGTCATGCGCTCTAGCGCGGCCCGAGCGTCTGGCCGGACTCTGTCAGTCAGAAAACCCGCGATTCCACACATGGGCGCCGCTATCAGGCAGGGCCAGGCAGACCGACAGGATGGGTTCCGAGAAAGCCTGATGGGGCCATCATGGCGTCGTTGGCCACGCCCGGCGAGAGGCCTCGGGCCCTGCGCAATCGTCCGCGGCGACGATCGGAGTGCCACCGCAGCTGAGGATCACGAAGCGCCGCCCGCCCACGATCGCCGCCGGCAGCCGGGGCAGAGCGCGCATCAGGGTGGGGCCGACGGCCCGCTCGGCAATGATCAGGCGCCCATCCTGTCCGTGTTGCACGCCCGCTTCGAAGTCACGATAGCTCGCGAGCACCGTCACGGGCCGCTGGAGGTAAAAGGAGAACACGAGCTCCGGGGCATCGACGGCGTATACCCGGCGTGCCTGCGACAGCTCTCGCACCGCCGGCACGAGATTGGTCGCCGCGTTGTGGCGGGCGCGGGCATAAGCGTCGACGGCGATGCCGCCGGAAACCACGAGGGTCCAGATCGCAGCGAAGCCGACGGCACGCCAGCGCGCCCCTAGTCTCGCGTACCACCCGGCAATGAGCAGAACCGCTGGAGGACAGAGCGGAAGGTAGTAGCGCATTCGCTGCTGATGACCTATGGCGATCAGCACAAACATCACGACCAGCCAGACCAAGGACAACCGTGTCCCTCGGGCACTCGCCGAGACGGAGGGACGAGCAGCGGCCCAGAGGGCTCCGGGAAGCAGCACGGACCATGGGAGCAGGATGGTCAGGGCCTGCAGGAATGGTTCGGCGAGGCGGCGCCAGTGCCAGTCGCCGGTCGGAACGTACCACTGCAGGAGATCCGCGATCACTACGTCATTGACGAAGGGACCGGCGTTGGAGGCCCCCACGACGAGCGCGGCCCACAGGAAAATAGGAAGTGCCAGCACGAACACAGCGGGCGCCGAGATAATTCGCCGCAGCCCCGCCGAGCCGTGTGTGATGCCGCAATAGGCCGCGACGACGGCGACAGGGAGTAAGCCGGCTGGCCCCTTGGTCCAGAGCGCCATCCCGACCAGGCCATAGAAGAGGACGAGCGCCCAGCGGCGACCGTCGACCTCGAAGGCTATGAATGCCGCCATGGCTGTCGTCGTCGCGGCGCAGAAGGTCATGTCCGGCATGGATTCGCGGCCGAAGGAGAAGACGCCGAGGGTGGTCAGGACCATCAAGCCGGCGACCAGCGCCGTCTCGGCGCCGAAGAGCCGCCGGGCCATCCAGTACGTCGCCAGCACGACCACCAGGGCTGTGAACACGGAGGGGACGGAGGCTGTCCACTGCGTCACCGCGCCCATCGGCCAGGATGCCAACGCGATGAGCCAGGCATGCAAGGGGGGCTTGTTCAAGTGGGGGACGCCGTCGAGGCGCGGCAGCAGCCAGTGGCCCTCTGCCAGGATGTCGCGGGCGAGCATCGGGAATCTGGCCTCATCGTTCGTGGCAAAGACCCGGGATCCCAGATTGAGCATCAGGAGAGCTGCCGAGACCGACAGAAGAGCAGCGACGCCAGCGCTGGATGTGGCGAGACGATTGAGCATGGGGCCCGCCCCTGATGGTGACTCGATCCCTGTCGACTTGAATCTCATGCGTTGCCGACCTCTTCTGCCGCCGACGGCTTCGGCGCGCTGGGTCGCGCGTTCAGGGCGAACGAGTGCCGCTCGGCAGACGTCTGCCCCCGCGCGTGTGTTCATCGAATACCTCGCGCTCGGAACGGAGGTTCCGGCCTCTTGATGCGAGGCTAGACGGACAGCAATGCGAGACGACTTGCTGCCCGGGACGGGCGAGGTGTCAGGACGAGAGGGTTACGAGAGCGGCGGAGCGCGAAGCGGGGAGAGGCCGAGCAACAGCAACGGGCAGGCGGAAGAGCGCGGCAGGAGGACCGAAGCACTGGGTGACGATAGCGGGACCAGAGGCAGGATATCGAAGGTGAGGACTGGTACCTGTTTTGTCACCAGCGGAAGGAAGTCGTCGTCGTCGTCGTCGAAGTAGCTCGGCGTCCAAGCGTAATCGAATGTACTGAGGCTGACGGTCTCGATCAACGCCAGATAGAAAAGGGCCAGCAGCACACAGAGAAGCGCCCGTCCCCGAACCATGCCGAGCAATCTACGCCGCCAATCCACGTCCGTCAATTTCTTCCAGCGCTGCGCTCACCGGGGCATTCCGGCCGCGAAGCATCGTAACCGCGATTCCACCCCGTACGAGGCCGACATCTGCTCGCTTCTGCGGCAGGCTTCCATCGCCACGTTCGGATCCAGGGCTGAAAAGACAACGGTGAGGGTGCCGTCCTCCGCGCGGGCCGACGGCTGCGCGATCGGGTTGCGCGTCAAAGCCCGGCGCTGCGCAGCCGGTAGGCCCTGAACGCACCGACGGACAACTTTGCAATCCTTGCAAAGTGCGCTCAAGGATTTCGCCGTCTCGCCCAGCATGTGCTCGCACTCGCTTGCTTTCGTCCGTCCAGGTTGCAGGAAGGTCGTCTGCATTCCCCCTGGCGCGAAGAAGTCAACAACCGGGAAGAACAATGTCCTCGGTAGCAACTCGATCGCAGCCGCCGTCAGGCCCACGGTAGTGGCTACGACCAAGAGGGGCATGATTTTGCGAAGCATTCGGTACTCGCTTCAGTAGAGCCCCGGCACCAGCCGGTGCGAGCGGCGTTGATATTCGGCATACTCCGGAAACATGCTGGAAAGGACGCCTTCTTCCCAATCCATGCGCCGTAGCTGGATGAAAAAATGCGCCAGGAGCACAGCGGCGGCCTCCCAGGAGCGGAACTGCAGGTAGACTCCCAGGAGCGCGATGTCCTCAGCAAGATAGAGCGGATGGCGGACCCGACGGTAGAATCCCGTCGTCACGAGCTTGCGGGCCTCGGGCATGATGCTGAGGGATCGGCCGAGATCCAGCACGACCATGATGCACAGCGCGTTTCCGCTCAGGAGCAGAATCGCCGATAGGGCGTCCCATCGTGCATCGGATGCGGCTCGCGGCACCAGTATCAAGAAATAAACGATCAAGAGGCTGAGCAGCGCGGTGATCTTTGGTTCCCAAGCCGTGTACTTGCGCACCGGACGGTAGCGCGACAGGTGGAATGCTGCCAGGAGAACGAGAAACATCATTACGGAAATGCGGGCCGCGGTGGTCATGGCAAAATGCCACTCATCCGAGAAATACGGATGGGCGGCAATGAGTTCCCGGAGCGCGATCATCTCCCGGACGAGGAAGAACAACGTGAAGGAGACGATCGGCAATCTCATCAGGACGTCGTAGAGTCTGTGGTCAGTAGTCATCTGTCGTCAGTGTGTTCCAATCCGCTGGCTGCGCCCGATGGTGTGATCGCGCCGCACCACGCGCTTCGAGGGCAGAGGAGCCGGGGAAGCGCGTGTTACCGCGCTTGGCTTTGAGTGCCTCGCGTTCTGGACGAGCTACCCGACCGTCGCTGTGAGACCAGGCGGGTAGCGGCGCCAGACGGATTGCTCCTCGGGATCAGTCCCAGGGTCGGCGAGGTGTCACGGCGAGAGCGTTACGACGGGGGCGGGGCGCGAAGCCTGGAGAGATCGGGCAACAGCAGCGAGCAGGCGGAGGATCGTAACAGTATCACCGGAGCGCGGGTTACCGGCACAGGGAGCGGCGGCAGGATGTCCACGGTTACCAGCAATATCCGCTTCGTCACCTGCGGAAGGAAATCGTCGTCGTCGTCGTCGAAATAGCTCGGCGTCCAGGCGACGTCGAACGTGCTGAAGCTGACCGTCTCGATCAAGGCCAGGTACAGGACGATCAGCAGCCCGCAGAGAAACGCCCACCTCCAAACCATGTCGCGCAATCTACGCTACCAGTCCGCACCCAGTCAATTTCTTCTGGCGCCGCCCCGGGGCGCCCGCTCCGCTTGCGCACGAGCGTCGGCTACCCGTATCGTCTCGGTACCTGAGATGGACACGCGAACCGTGCGGTTCGAGGGGTTCGAGCGCATTCACCTGGTCGCCGACGTCTGTGGCGACGATCGCGACTGGCCCGTGCTCCTCATGCACGGCGGCGGCCAGACCCGCCACGCCTGGGGCAAGACCGCGCAGGTCATCGCCGGCCACGGGTGGCGGGCGGTCTCTCTCGATCTCCGTGGCCACGGCGACAGCGAGTGGGCGCTCAACGGCGACTACTCGTTCACGACCTACGCGGCCGACTGCGTGGCCGTCGTCGACCAGCTCGGCCGGCCGCCGGTGCTCGTGGGCGCCTCGCTCGGCGGGGTGACGGCCATGCTCGCCGAGGGCGGCTCCGATCGCGTGGTGTCGAGCGCCCTCGTCATCGTGGACATCGTGCCTCGGACCAACCCCGCCGGCGTCCAGCGGATCCGGGACTTCATGAGCTCCGGCTTGCGCGGGTTCGCCACCCTGGAGGAAGCGGCGGAGGCCATCGCCGCCTACACGCCGAACCGTCCGAAGCGCGTGAACCACGCCGGGCTCATGAAGGTGCTGCGCCAGAAGCGGGACGGGCGCTGGTACTGGCACTGGGACCCGAAGTTCCTCGACCGGGGCCGCACCGAAGTCCCGCCCAATGACTTCCAGGCCCTCTTCCAGGCGGCCATGCGAAACATCCGCGTCCCCACCCTGCTCCTGCGGGGCAAGCTCAGCGACGTGGTCACGGAGGAGGGGGTGCAGGAGTTCCTGGATCAGATTCCCGGCGCCAAGGCCGTGGACGTCGGCGGCGCCGCCCACATGATCGCGGGTGACCAGAACGACGCCTTCTCTCAGGCGGTGATCGACTTTCTCGAGCGGGACGTCCGCTCGACGCTTCGCGCGTCCTAGACGAAGGCGGGCATGACCTCGCGGGCGAAGAGCTCCATCGAGCGCAGGATGCGCGGGTGCTCGAGGTCGCCGAACCAGAAGCTGCAGTTGAAGTGCGTGATGCCCACCAGCTCCTGGATGCGCTTGATCTGACGGATGCACGTGTCGGGCGTGCCGATGACCAGGTAGCGGTCCAGCAGGTCGTCGGTGTCGGGCTCCTTGGGCGCGGGCACGGCAATGGCACGTCCGCGCTCCACGCGCTCGTAGTGGTTGCGCAGGCTCAGCGTCACCCGCATGTTCCAGCGGGCCTCCTCGGCGGCCGCCCGCGCGTCCGCATCGCTGTCCGTCACGTACACCGCGCGCTGCACGCCGACCTCGAGCTGCCGCGCGGGCTTGGCCTCGGACACCAGCCGGTCGAAGAGGCGGCGGAACTCGCCCATCCGCTCGAGGGGCACCCCGAAGCCGCCGGTGAGGACGTTGAAGCCGCGGCGCACCGTCGCCTCGATGGACTCCGGACTCTGCGCGGTGACCCAGATGGGCGGGTGGGGCTGCTGGAGCGGCTGCGGAAACACCGACGTCTCGGGGATGGTGAAGAGCTTGCCCGCGTAGCTGAAGGGCTCGCCCCGGAAGGCCTTGAGAATGACGTCGACGGACTCTTCCCACCGGCTGCGGGCGCTGTCGAGCTCGAGGCCGAGCCGCTCGAACTCGTAGTGCTGGTAGCCGCGTCCCAGCCCGATGTCCACGCGTCCGCCTGCGAGCTGGTCGAGGGTGGCGATCTCCTCGGCGATCACGAGCGGGTGGTGGAGGGGGACCACGATGACGGCCGTGCCCACGCGGAGCCGCGTGGTCTTGGCCGCGATGAAGGTGGCAAGCTGCGCGGGCCGGGAGAGATAGCCGTAGGTCGAGAAGTGGTGCTCGGCGAGCCAGACATTGCGGAAGCCCAGCGTCTCGGCGGCCTGGGCGATGTCGATGGCCCGCGAATAGATCTCCTGGGAAGAGCGCGCGGAGGGCGACTGCATCAGCAGGAACGTTCCGAACTTGATGGGCATGCTTACCTCGAGCGAACCTTACTCAGCACTCGCCTCATCACGCTCCTCGCCTGCGGCTCGTCGGCCGCGCTTCAGCTCGAAAGTCGATAGTAGGGATGTGGCTGCCCCGGCACCTTGACGCGCATCGTGTAGACGGACGTGCGGGCGGTGAAGAACAGCGTCTTGAGATCGGGGCCGCCGAAGGCGAGGTTGGCGGGCACCTCGGGGGTGCGGATGATGCCGAGCCGCGTCCCGTCGGGGGCGAAGACCCAGGTGCCGCCCGGACCCGTGCAGTAGACCCTGCCCTCCACGTCCACCTTCAAGCCGTCGGGCACGCCATCCGTCTCGTCGGAGGACATGTCGGCGAAGATGCGCCGGCGCACCATGGCTCCGCCGGCGTCCAGCTCCAGCACGTGGATGTATTGCGCCCAGCGTGTGTTCGCCACGTAGAGCTTGCGCTCGTCGGGCGAGAAGGCGAGGCCGTTCGGATACTCGAAGTCGGCGACCAGGCTCTGCGTCCCGTCGGGTGCGACGCGATAGACGCCGGCGTGCGGTAGCTCGCGCTCGCCCAGCGGCACGCGCAGGCCGGGATCGGTGAAGTAGATGCTTCCGTCCGACTTGCACACCACGTCGTTGGGCCGGTTGAGACGCTTGCCCTCGAACCGATCCATGAGGACCTCGATGCGCCCGTCGCCAGCCGTGCGCGTGACGCGCCGGTTCTCCCCCTCGCAGAGGACGAGCCGACCCTGGAGGTCGAAGGTGGTGCCGTTGCCCCCGCCCGTCTTGTCGCGCACGACTTCGTGCGCGCGGCCGGGGGTCAGCCGGTAGAGCACGCTGGATCGAACGTCGACGAAGTAGTAGAAGCCGTCGGGATGCCAGAGGGGCCCTTCCGTGAACACGAAGCCCGTGGCGAGGCGCTCCGCCTCTCTCGTCTCCAGAATCGCCGCCAGCTCGTCAGCCATCTCGACGCGCTCCTCTCCTGCGTGATTTACCGAACACCGCTTCCACATTTTCGACCGCCCCCTCACCCTACCCTCTCCCCCTCCGGGGGCGAGGGATCCAAATTTATCCCTCTCCCCTCTGGGGAGAGGGTAGGGTGAGGGGCGTCTTGCGTCACTGCTTCTTGAGGCGGACATCCTCGAGGGGCGCCGACCACGGATAAGGATTGATGAGCATCAGGGCGGGCTCGGCCACCCGCGGGCCGATTCCACTGGGCCAGATGTACTCGTAGATCGGGCCATAGCGCACGCGCTCATAGACGAGCCGCTGGATCTGGTGGAGCATGACTTCCCGCTTCTTGCGATCGGTCTCCACGGCCTGCTGCTTGTAGAGCGCGTCGATGTCCGGGTAGCCGCCGTAGGCGTACGCCCCGTCGCTCGGTATGATCTCGGAGATGCGCGAGGCGGCATTCCCGTAGAGGGCGGTCGAGCAGACGCACAGCCCCTTCGCCTTCTTCGACGCGATCAACGAGATGTAGGCCCCGCGCTCCATGGGCCGCATCTTGAGCCGGATACCCACCGCCTGCATGTACTGCACGATCGCCTCGCCCAGCGAGAAGTACGGGGGAAGCTGGTGCAGCTCGCCCGCGTCGAAGCCGTTGGGATAGCCCGCCTCGGCGAGGAGCTGCTTGGCCCTCGCCGGGTTGTACGGGTAGGGCTCGAGGGGCAGCGCGAACTCGAAGGTTCGCGGAACGTGATTGCCCGCGGGCTTGGACGCCCCCAGCGTCTCCGCGTCGCTCAGGGCCTGACGATCGATGGCGTAGTTGGCGGCCAGCCGCACGCGGCGGTCGTGCCACGGGGACTTCGGGTCCCACTGGTCGAGGAAGTCCAGGTAGAAGATGCCGATGCCGCCGGAGAAGGCTAGCTTGAGGTTGGGATCGCGCTTGACCTCTTGCGCCTGGGGGACGTCGAGGAGATAGGCGATGTCGACCTCGCCCCGCTTCAGCATGGCCATCCGCGTGGTGCTCTCCAGCACGCTCTTGTAGACCAGCCGCTTTACCGAGGGGACTTTCCGCCAGTAGTCTTCGTTGGCCTCCATCACGAGCTCGACGCCGGGGGTGTGGCTCACGAACTTGTAGGGTCCGAGCCCGACGGGCGCCCTCTTGAAGCCGTCGTCACCCACGCGCTCGATGTACTTCTTGGGCACGACCCAGCCCGCCCCCGACACCATGGTGCCGTAGAAGGTCATGAAGTCCGGCCAGGGCTCGTGCAGGATGAAGCGCACGCGCGAGGGGCTGACG
>WNEZ01013134.1_pt1 | contig 10357 bp, 12 predicted proteins | sample 5400521 | NCBI WGS metagenome assembly WNEZ01 (sample SAMN13153339, study PRJNA577476) | soil metagenome | isolation source: 120 cm saprolite under Douglas fir tree site 2 hole 1 replicate 1 | place: USA:California | collected 2015-04-18
TTACGAAAGAAACAACAATGTGGCGGTGTTGGGTGGGCTTCAATGCCAGCCACAGTATGGGACTTATTTTGTTCGGCTTGGTTTTCGGTTTTCTCGCATTGGCTCATGGCCAACTCCTGTTTCAGTCACCGTTCCTGCTCGTTGTCGGGCTGGCAATGCTTAGTGGTTTTGTTGTGCTCTGCAAGGTTTATTTTTTCAGTGTGCCTCTCACAGGCATCAGCATTTCTTTGGCCTGCTATGTCGCCAGCATTGCGCTATCGCGGGCCTTAATAATGCGCTCCTGACGTGGACAGCTAACGCTCACGACCCGGACGGGCTGGTTTCGGATTCTGGGCAGATGACGGGAGTTATCACTCCCAGGTGACCGCATGCAAACGCAACCATCAATTCGTTGGCCCTCTGCGGATGCAAGTTTGGTACTGTCGGTTACGACAAGGGAAGGGCGCCTCGCTGAGAGCGCAGCGCTACACTCTGAGCAATGAATTCCGCAATTTCAAGACGGCCTGCGGCACTCTGGTGGGCGCGAGCGTTGGTGAGTACGGGACTCCTCTGCGCGACTCTCTCGTTTGCGTTCGGACAGACGCAGCCCTCAACGAATCGATCGAGATCCTTTGCTCCGGACGCGTGCGGTCCGGCGGATCCTGCTTACATCCACACCGCCAATGAGACGGGCGGGATACCGATGTTTTTGCAACGGTCCGAAGGGACCAAAGCCTTTCACCTTGTGCGCGAATCAACGAGGAACAACGTAGCAACGGTGTTCTGGGCTTCGGGAACACTCGACGGCAAGCCACAAACCATCACAATTCCCGTGGACTCAGTGACGAAAAGAATCACGTTCACGTTCTCAGTGGATACAAAAGGCAACCAGCTCAAATTGACGGAACCTTCCGGCGGAGCGATTACGGAGGGTTTGGCTGGCGCAGAGGTCACGGAATTGAATTGCGGCCGGATTTTGACGGTGAGTTCGCCCGAGGCAGGAGAGTGGCGCGCGGAGATCACCGGCACCGGCGGATTTTGGATGGAGGCGCAGGCGCAGAGTGACATCTATTTTGTCGCTGTCGAGTTCGTGAAGGAAGGCGGCCGTCCCGGTCACGAAGGCCTGTTCCGGATACAGGGGCAGCCGGTGGCGGGAACTCCCGCAACGCTTCAGGCATCCCTTTCTGCCAGCCCAGCCAAGACCACCGAGTTCTATCTTGTTACCGCACGGGGCCAGACCATTCAGAAGCTGCAAATGCACGCAGTGAATTCCGACCGCGAATTCCTTGAATTCGCCGGAAGCGTGGATCTTCCAAGTGTGCCTTTCCGTGTTGCGGTGATGGGACGCGACTGCAATGGCAAGCAATACCAGAGATTTTTCTCGACGTTATTTCACGCGGAAAGCGTGGAAATTTTTCCAAAGCTGGATTTTGACGAGCTGTCCGCAGGAAGCGCGAAGCAGGTCTCGTTCACGGTGCGAAATGGCGATTTTCCACGTACATTCAAGCTGACAGTAACGGACGCGCATCAATTCGTGAGCAAGGTAGAACCGAAAGAGTTGGCGCTCGGCGTGGGGGAGTCTGGAACGGTCCTGGTGGACTTGACCGTGCCGGCCGGAATTGCGCCGGGCGTTGGTGATGACCTTGTGATCGTTGCCCAAAGCACTGCGGGGCCGCCCACGTCGAATTCCAGTGTCGTGCACCTCTCGGTTTCTTCCTCTAGTGCTACTCAGAATCCCCGTTGAAGCGACCCGTCCCGGAGCAGCGTCTTGGTCCTGAGGGGCGATTCATTATACGGGCAGAATTGGATGCCGCGCTATTCCTGGCGTAACGCGCTCATCGGATCTACCCGGCTAGCGCGACGGGCCGGTATGAAACTCGCGAACAATGCAGCTGCCAAAAGGATAGGAATCATGATCGTAAAAGTCGATAAATCCGTGGGCCGCGTTCCGTCAACCAGATGTTCCAAAAGACGCCCCGCAGCCAAAGCGCCCAAAATACCAACAGCAATGCCGACGACAATCATTCCAAAGCTCTGCCCGAGTACAAGCCGCATGACATCGCGGGTGCTGGCTCCCAGCGCCATGCGCAATCCGATTTCCGGTACACGTTGATTTGTCAAATAGGTCAGCACACCATAGATGCCGATGCACGCCAGCAGCAAAGCTAAGCCAGCGAATATGCCGAACAACCACAAAAGAAAGCGTTGCCGGTCTAGTGAGGCGCTCACGAGGTCATCCATAGTGTGAACATCGTAGAGCGTCTGGTCGGCACCAGGGCCGCGCAATTCCCGTCGCAGCGGTTCGGCTACATTTAACGGAGTGATGGTGGTCCGGACGGTGATCGACATTACAGAAGAAAGGAAATGCACCAGAGGGTCTGGCAACTGATAGAAAGAACAATAGATTTGATCGCGCACTCGCGATTGATCATCGCCGGCGAGCCCCCAATGCCGGACATGGCCGACCACACCTACAATTCTGACAGGGTTGGAGGCCATTCCTTGAATCCAGAGGCCCTTGCCGACAGGGTCGTTTCCAACGAAAGCATGTTGCGCTAAATTGTCATCAATCACGACGACAAGTTCATGGCCAATGCGATCTTGTTCATTTAGGAAACGGCCTTGGCGCAGCCGCATACCCATCACGTTCAGATAATCGGGCGTCACAATTGATGTGAGCGCGAGAGGAAGTTGGTCCGGCGGGGGTGGGACCGGCGTGGCCCAATAGCCCACGGAGTCTTCTCCTACACGCATGGGGACGACGTCTGCCAGCGCGACCGACTGCACTCCCGGTAAGCGGCGGGCACGGTCCAGGACGTCCTCCCAAGCTGCGCGCGCTTTCGCCGGGTTCTCAAGCACAGCGGGAGAAAGCGCCACGTGTGCGGCCAGCACGTTTCGGGTATCAAATCCGGGATCGAGGGACGACAACCGCAGCAGTGTGCGCCCCAGTATTCCCGCCGAGACCAACAGCACCACCGCAAGCGCGACCTCAGCCACCACAAAATCGCTATGCAAACGGCGCGTGCTTCCAGCCAGGCTCCGGCCCGCGCCGCGGAGCGCGCGTTCCAGTTCACGCGCCGGAGTTCGCAATGCCGGTGCCAGGCCGAAAAGAAGACTGCTCAGCAGCGACAGGCCGAGAGCAAAAAGCAGTACGCGCCAATCGAGCTGCACATCCTCGGCGCGCGGTAAACTTCCTGGCCAAAGGGATACGAACGGATGAATACCAACAAACGCGAGCAGGATGCCCAGAACACCTCCAGAAATGCCCAGCACGGTGCTCTCCGTCAGACATTGGCGCAGCAACCGACCGCGGCTCGCCCCCAGTGCCACGCGCAGGGCCAGTTCTCGCTCGCGCGAAACGGCCCGCGCCAGCAGCAAGCTGGCGACATTGACACACGCAATCAGCAGCACCACGCTGACCGCCCCGAGCAGCAGCCATAGTGTGGGCCGCACATCGCCGACCACTTCTTGACTCAGTGGATGCGCCACCATGCCGCGTCCTTGATTGTCCTCTGGGTATTGCATCGCGAGTCGCCGGGCAATCACCGATATCTCCGTCTGTGCCTGCGCGAGCGTCACGTTCGGCTGAAGACGCCCCAGAACATGAATGAAAAACGCAGCGCGATCCTGCATTCTCGGATCCCTGCTTTGGCCCAGCGGCGTGTATATATCGGCGTCGCCATCCACGCGAAATCCTGCGGGCGCGATTCCGACGATCGTGTACGACTTCCCCTCCAAAATAAGGTGCTGCCCGATCGTTTCTTTGCTTCCGCCGAAGCGGCGCTGCCACAGACTGTAACTGATGACCGCGACCGGTGCTGCGCCGGGCTGGTCTTCTTGCGGCAGAAATGCGCGACCTTCGGCTAGCGGGACGCCGAGAACAGAAAACAATCCGGACGAGATCAGGCGGCCGAAAACATACTCGGCTTCTCCGGGCTTAGTTACCGTACCTCCTCCATATGTCCACGCAGCTACGGATCCCAGAGTGCGGCTTGCACTTTGATAATCGTGAAACTCAGGATAGGAAAAGCCCCACTGCTCACCATACTTTTCCGTCTTTCCGTGCAGAGTGACTAACCGGTCGGCTTCTGGGTAAGCCAGCGGCTTCAATAGAACGCCGTTGATGACCGTGAACATGACGGTCGTCGCTCCGCTCCCCAGCGCAAGCGTCAAAATTGCAACGGCCGCAAAGCCGGGCCGCTGGCGCAGCGTACGAAGTGCATAGCGGAAGTCCTGAAACAAGTCCTCCAGCCAGCGTGTGCCACGGGCATCGCGGCACTTCTCTTTGACTTGCTCTGGACCGCCAAGAGCAAGCCGAGCATTTCGCTGAGCCAGGTCGGGAGCGTTGCCCTGCGCGATCAGCTTGTTTGCATGTTCGTCGAGGTGGAAGCGCAGTTCCTTCTCGAGTTGTTCCTCCATTTCCTTTCGTCGCCACAGACGCTGCCACCAGTTCACCGCGCACCGCCATTGGCCATTCCAAGGATGAGCGCGATCGCATCGATCAATCGCTGCCAACTGGCAGCATCCGTTTCGAGCTGCTTCCGGCCTTTCCCTGTCAGGCGATAAAACTTCGCCTCGCGTCCAGTCTCGGTCTCCTTCCAGTCCGCCGCCAGCAGGCTGCGGTTTTCAAGCCGGTGCAGAGCCGGGTAAAGCGACCCCTCGGGAACCTGGACCACACCGCGCGATACTTGCTCCAATCGCTGCGCGATTGCGTATCCGTGGACAGGACCAAGCGCGACAACCTTTAAGATCAAGAGATCCAACGTGCCTTGAGGGAGATCCGTTTTTGGCGCCGTCATTGTTTATACCTCGACCTTCTATATATATATATATATTAGATCGGGACCCATAGAAGCGCAAGGTATGAGTATGTAATCGTTTGGTTCGCCTTAGAGATCGTAGATGGATGACGGGCAACCCGGAAGTAGTGCTGACAGTCCTAACGGCAAGGCCCTCAGCCAATTCGCGACCGAGGGCCTCAGAGTGTACAGAGTTGTTTTGCCCGCCTTTCGCTACCAGGGTCGCTTTCTAATTGGCCTCTACCTGATTGCTCGTGATTGCGAGAGCGATGTCCTTCTGAGCCTCCAGCTTAGAGGCTTCAATCGTTTGCGAATAGAGGTCAAGAGTGGTGCTCGCTTTGACATGGCGAAGCAATCCCTGAATCGTTTTTACGTCCTTGCCTTTGTTGATGAGAAGGTCGCGAGGCTGTGGCGGAAGTTGTGCAACCCGAATCGCTGACCAGGCTCAAGCCGGATGCCGACCTTAATCGCGGCTGGGCGAATTCTATCCTTTGCCATCATGCTTGCGCTCATGAGTGTTCTGCCCTTCATCTTTGTCGAAGGGAAAATTCAGTCGTCCGGCTTCGCATCGAGCGTATAAACAACGGCCAGGAAACTCCGTACCGCTCTCCGTACCGCTGAAACTTCGTCTTACACGTATTTCGGCGTAGTTTGGCGGTCCCGGTCGTTTGCTAAGTTGTTCAGCGTATTGGTCAGCTGGCCTTTGACACGGTAGAGGTCTGGGGTTCGAGTCCCCAGGAGCCTACCATCGATTTCACTTAGGAAAAATCGCCAGAAAACTTCACCTGTAAATAGCCCGGCAACGATGGTGGCTGATTCAGGCGGAGGCGACCGAAGAAGAGCCATGTCGCATAGCTCGTGCGGGGACATTCGCCAACAAAAAGACCAAGCCCTCGGCGACGGTCGGATGCGTGAAAATCGCGTCGCGCAACACCGTGTAGGGCAATCCGCCCAGCATTGCCGTCTGAACGGCCGCCATCATTTCGCTGGCTTCCGCACCAAACGCGGTGAATCCCAGGATGCGGTCGCTTTCCGCATCAACCAGCATCTTTACAAATCCACGCGTTTCGCCAATCGCAACGGCTCGAAGTACGCCGGCCATCGGCATTTTGGCCAGGCGATATGCGATGCCCCGCGCCTTCGCTTCCGTTTCGTTCAAACCCACTCGCGCCAGTTCTGGATCGGTGAACATGCAGAACGGTACGAGCCGATCGCGGGTCGTGCGGCTGCCGCCGTTCAGGTTGTCGCGGACGACTCGAAAGTCGTCGAATGCGACGTGCGTGAACTGCGGGCTCCCGGCGCAATCGCCCATGGCCCAAACGCCCGGTGCCGTCGTCTCCAGCCGCTCGTTCACTTTGATGTAGCCGCGTGCGTCGAGTTCGATTCCCGCCCTTTCGAGCCCGATTCCCTGCGTGTTCGCCGTTCGCCCCGTCGCAACCAGCAGGTCGGTGCCTTCGATCGTTTGTTCTCCATGACTCTCAACGGTGATTCGCACCTTCTGACCGGAAAGTCCCTCCACCTGGCGCACTCGCGTGTCGAGCAGCACTTCGATTCCCTCGTTCGCGAAGTTCTCCAGAATGGCTTGCGCGATATCAGGATCTTCCGCGACGGCGAGTTGCCGGCCACGCTCGATCGCCGTCACCTCGGACCCGAATCGGCGCAGCGCCTGCGCCAATTCAAGGCCGACGTACCCACCGCCGAGTATGATCACATGCCCCGGCAGACGGTCGAGATCGAGCGCTTCTACGTGCGTCATGGGTCGTGCAGCCGCAAGCCCCGGAATGTCCGGGATAGCAGCGCGCGATCCAAGGTCAAGAAACACACGGTCGCCTGTGATTATCCTCCGCCCGCCCTCATTAAGCTGCACTTCGACCGTTTTGGAAGCGACGAACCGTGCTTCGCCTCGAACCAGTTCGGCTCTTGTCGCCTTGAACCGATCGAGATGAGCCTGAACCTCCCCCTCCACCATCTTTCGCTTGCGGTTCAGGACGCCCTTCATATCCGTCGACACAGGCCCGCTTTGAATGCCGTACTCCGCGCCGTGCAGCGCGAACCAATTCGCTTTCGCGCTGCGAATCACGTTCTTGCTCGGCAAGCACGCGATGTTCGGACACGATCCGCCGATGTACTTCCGCTCCACGACCGCCGTGCGGTGGCCCGCCTGCGCGAACGTCCACGTCACGTGCTTCCCGGCTTCTCCGCTTCCGATAACAAGGATCTCGTAGCGTTCTACCTCAGGCATGTCCACCTCCATGGGCCAACTGCAGTTACTCTTCTCGAACGCCCAGAACTCATCCAAAAACATTACATCCGTTTGCCGCCGGCGGCCACAATCACTTGCCCCGTGATCCAGCGCGCGTCGTCGCTGGCTAGAAACGTAGCGGCCAGGGCGATGTCTTCCGGCGTGGCGATCCGGCCAAGAGGTGTCGTTTTCTCTTGCTGCTCTCGAAATTCACCCTCGTGTAGTCCAGAAGCCCGCAGGCCCTCAGTTTCCACGACGCCGGGATTGAGCGAGTTCACACGGGTCTCTTAACGGAGCGGGCCGGGAAGCTCCCGCGTGCAAAGCTGGAGTTACTTCTCTCTGGAATCGACGTTGTGCTTGGCAGGTAGTCACGTGCGCCGTTACTCGAGCCGATCCGATCCGTCTGCCATTTGCCAGCTGCAGGACAGAAAAGAATTATCCTAGGATGTGCTTCGCACATTGTTGGAGCCGTTCGACCCGAATTTCTCACCTGTAATTCTTCACCTGTAAATTGATGGGTTTCGCCGGCTGGGCATCGCGGAATTTGATCGCCAGAGTGCCAGTCGTGTCGGGAGGAATGACACTATCCGGCTTTTGGTGTCTTCTCCAACGCACTACATCGAGGGAAATCACTCACCCTGCGACATGAGCTCACAGCTTCCCGCTCAGCTTATGCATCGGGAATGAAATACATCCGTAGAGAACTTTTGATTGTGCGCTGTACATTCTTGTCTGCCACACAATCTTAATTACATCGCGAGCAACTGCGGTGCTCACCACCATGATCCTTCGCAAACCTTTGTGGAAGTTTGTTGGGCGCCAACAATGGCCTTGACACGTCGCTGATCGTTCCTCCATTATGGAGGAGTTTAGGAGTAAACGCCATGGCAGTACTAAACATCAAGAACCTTCCCGACTCTCTCTACAGGAAGCTCCAGGCTAGAGCGAAGCGCCAGCACCGATCGGTCGCTCAGGAGGTTACTCATCTTCTCAGCGATGCTCTTGAAACGCGGAAACCTTTTTCTATTCTTGATCTCAAGGGGTTGGGCAAAGAGCACTGGAGAGGAGTTGACCCATCGAAACATGTTGAACGAGAGCGGGCCTCATGGGATTGATGGCCGATCTCGGCGGCGGCCCTGTAGGGGTGGACACGGCCATCTTTATCTATTTCATCGAAGAGCATGCCCGGTTTCTTCCGCTGGTTGAGCCCCTTTTTAGAGAAGTGAGTGCGGGCCGCAAGGAGTTGGTTACATCGGCGCTTACCTTGCTCGAAGTCCTGGTCGTTCCCTACCGTTCCGGAAACCATCTGCTGGCCGTGCGATATGAAGCTCTTCTCACGCAGAGTCGCGGCGTCCACGTTGCAGATATTTCTCGTGATCATCTGCGCGCCGCCGCACAGCTAAGAGCCGCAACGGGAGTCAAGACGCCTGCTTCTCTCCAGGTTGTGGCGGCATTGGCAGTCGGCTGCACAGCTTTTCTTACGAATGATCGTGACCTTCCGACGATACCCGGTCTCCGGATCCTGCAATTGTCTTCCTACGTACGTTAAGTGATCCTGCAGGCGTTCGGCATCCTTTTCATCCACGCCCTCGTCCATATTCTCTCCATTCCTGATCTCGGAGGCCTGACGCAAATGCGAATTGCGACTCGAGCGGAAATTGCTCACCTGCAATTTCACCTGTAAGAACTTTGGCTTACACGTATTTAGGCGTACTTAGGCGGTCCCCAACGGTTCTCAGGTGGTTGGAAGTAGCTAATCACGCCGCTTTGACACGGTAGAGGTCTGGGGTTCGAGTCCCCACGAGCCTACCATTCTCCGTCTTTGGCGCGGCTACAAATTGATCTTCATTATGGGGCGCACTTCGATACTGCCGAGTTTAGCCAGCGGAATGCCTGCAGCGATTTCGAGAGCCTGGTTCATGTTGGCAGCCTCTACCAAGATGAAACCGCCCACATGCTCCTTCGCTTCAGCGAAGGGTCCGTCGGTAACCGACGTTTTGCCATGGCGGACTCGAACGGTACGCGCGCTGCGCACCGGCTCCAGTGCTTCGGCGGCTATGTAGTGATTGTTTCGGCTTAACTCGTCGTTATAGGCCAGGGAATTGCGATCCAGAGCCGCTTTTTCTGTAGGCGAAAGCGCAGCCAACGTTTGTGGTTCGAAGGAAACCAAGCATAGGAATCTCATCGTATTGCTCCTCGGGGGTTAGTGATCCCCTACATACTCGTCGTTTGGGAACCAGCGAAATCGACACTGGCGCTGCGGGCAAATCACGACACTATCCAGAATTTCGGTTATGTAGCGTTTAGGGCCATTTCGACGTGATCCAGATCTTCGAGCGTTTGCGGCTGCCAGGCGGCCCCAAGTTTTCGCGCCGCTTCAGCGATTTCATCCGTCGACGCTTTGCCGAGCCCCGCGCGCCATGTCTTCCACTCGCGTCGAACTGCTTCGGTTTCGGTTTCGCTAGCGTCGTTGCGAAAGGCTTTCGCGGCGCCGGCGGCTGATCCGTATTCATCCTGAAAATCCTGATGCAAATATCCGGAAAAAAATTCCCGCAGGGCAGGGAAGTCCGCCGCACTCTTGCCTGCACCCCGTTTTTTCTTGCCGCTGGTCATCGCGTCTCCGGATACGTAGTCAGCACATAGAACGCTTCGCCGTCCGCGCGCAGAACGATCACTGCTTCGGTGCATGGAACAACTTCCGTTGCGCCGCGCACCAGACTCCGGCCAATCTCGTGCCCGGCATCGAAATGCAACGCCAGGTTGGGCCGCCGTTCGCCGCGCCTCTGCCAATTCTCAATTTTGCCGCGTTCCGCTCGCAGCGCCGCTGCCACTGTTTCCTCTGCCGCGCCTCGATCCGTCCATGTCGAAGCTGCGGAAATATTGCGTTCGCGCTCCAGCCGTTGCCGCAACTCATCATCGGTGCGTCCGACATGCTTGCGCAAGGTATGCCCGCCGCGCTCCTCATCGCGCGAAAGATCATAGCGCTGTCCTGTGCCTGCACTCGGACTACTGCGCGCGCGGCTGGCATCATTCTGACGTTCAGCCCACGATTCGGAACTGGGTTTCTGCCCGCATCCATGCAGCAGCACAGCTCCGCAAAAAATAAGAATCAACCGTCGCATTTTCTTTCCATTCTTGCATTGCGCTTCAAGTCGCCAGTATAAGCCTCTCGCGAATAGCACCACCACTCTGTACCCCCAAGTTCAGTTGAGCGACTCTGCGCGCAATGCTATTCTCGTTTCATGGCGGACCCCACGATTTCTCTTCCGGAGGCCGCTCCGTCCCCGGTGCTCGACCATTCCCGGCGTCAACTGGAAGCGCTGCTGGACGTCAGCAA
>WNEZ01006373.1_pt1 | contig 10356 bp, 7 predicted proteins | sample 5400521 | NCBI WGS metagenome assembly WNEZ01 (sample SAMN13153339, study PRJNA577476) | soil metagenome | isolation source: 120 cm saprolite under Douglas fir tree site 2 hole 1 replicate 1 | place: USA:California | collected 2015-04-18
CGCCTTTCTCGCCCGCAGGAGCGTGCTGCTGAGCGGCGCCCGAGCCTCCATCCGCGTCGCGGGTTCCCGGTTCTCGCCCGAGTTGCTCCGGGTCCGGGAGTTCCTGGCCCGCAACCGCATACCCCATGAGTGGCTGGACCCCGACCGAGACGCGATCGTCGAACGCCTCCTGCGCGAGTTCGCCGTTACACCGAGCGAGCTGCCGATCGTGATCGCCTCCGGCTCTGTCTTGCGCCACCCGACGCCTGGAGTGCTGGCGCAGTACCTCGGGTTGACCATCGACAGCCTTCCCGAGCGCTGTTTCGACCTCGTCGTCGTCGGTGCGGGGCCAGCCGGCCTGGCAGCAGCGGTCTATGGGGCCTCGGAGGGACTGCGAACCCTGGTCGTCGAGATGGTGGCCGTCGGAGGCCAGGCTGCGGGCAGCTCGCGCATCGAGAACTACCTCGGCTTTCCGACCGGCATCTCCGGCGGCGACCTCACCCAGCGGGCCGTGGTGCAAGCGGAGAAGTTCGGCGCCCACCTCACAAGCCCGTGTACGGCTTCCTCGCTACGTGAGGAGGCCGGGCATCTGGTGGTCCGCCTGTCGGACGGGACCGATGTTGCCGGGCGCGCTGTGATCGTGGCCAGCGGGGCCAGCTACCGACGACTCGATGCCGCACGTCTGGCGGACTTCGAAGGCATCGGCGTGTACTACGCGGCCACCGAGATGGAAGCCCGCCTCTGCGCCGGGTCACCGGTCGTGGTCGCGGGCGGGGGCAACTCGGCCGGCCAGGCCGCGCTGTTCCTCGCCGAGGCCGGCAGCCCCGTCACCGTCGTCATCCGCGGCCACGACCTGAGCACCAGCATGTCGCGCTACCTCGTCGACCGCATCGAGGCAGAGGGGCGCATCGATGTGCGAACCAACACCAGCATCACCGCTCTGGACGGTGACACGACCCTCACCTCGGTGCGTGTCAACAACGGGGGCAGCGATGCCGTGCTGCCGTGTGCTGCCCTGTTCTCCTTCATCGGCGCAGATCCGGAAACGGATTGGCTGTCGGGATGCGCGGCCCTCGATGAACATGGTTTCGTGCTTACCGACCGGTCCCTGGGCGAAGAGCATCTCGCCGGGCGATGGGAAGCGCTGGGCCGCCGACCGCTGCCCTTTGAGACCAGCTATCCCGGCTTGTTCGCCGTAGGCGACGTGCGGGCAGGCTCGACCAAGCGAGTCGCGGCAGCCGTCGGCGAAGGGTCGGCCGCGGTGCGGTCCGTCCACGAGTACCTCGCGTTCGCTCACTGACGGGTCACCCACGCCTGCCGATCCTGTGGATTTCCCCTGATCAACGGTGGCCTGAACGCGACCGGGAGCCAGCTCCGCTTGCGGTTTCTCGATACAAACGTGCAGCTCAAAGCGGCGGTACCAGACCAGCGTACACGCGCCAGTGTTTTCCGGCAAGGCAAGCGGCAGCACCAGGGAGGGGTGTCCTTTAGCCAGGAGAAGCGGTTTTTGACGTGAGCAGGTGAGCGTGATACACTGCGCTAGGCCGATGCTTGGACTGCCATATATTCAGCAAGCATGCAGAAGGTAACTGCATGTACGAGCAATGAAAGGAAACCGCCATGAAGTTGAGCGCCAACGGCTGGAGCCATCTGGGTCTGCGCGTCACTGATCTCGCGCGGGCCAAACGCTTTTATGTGGATACCCTCGGCTGCCCATTGGTGCGGGAAACAGAGGGAGCGGTGTTCGTCTCGGTGGCTGGCATGCTGATCGCCCTGCTTGGGGCCGATGCGCACGCGCCAAGCGCTGATCACTTCGATCCGTTTCGCGTCGGTCTGGATCATCTCGCGCTCGCCGTCGCAAACCCCAGCCAGCTCGAAGACCTGCAGCGGGACTTAGACGCAGCAGGGGTCCGTAACAATGGGGTCGAGGAAGATCCAGCGACCCACCGCCTCTACATCAGCTTCTATGACCCGGATGACATTGCCTGGGAGCTCTATGCGGTCTCGCCTCGTCCCACCGCCTAAACACGTGCGGATCAGGTGTGTGTCCTGGCTCCTTGCGCCTTCCGTGTTGAAAGCGGTCAGCAGAACGAACTGTGAAAACGGTCCTCTCGCATGGCCTCATCTCACTTCGGCTCATCCTGGTTTGTGGTGAAGGGACTGGAAAAATGACTCCTCTCTTTTCGTAGAGAGCGTGAGCAGAGGAAATCAGCGCTGTATCTCTTCCACATCAGTGACCGTTTACCACAAACCAGGATGAGCCCTAGAAATGCCCCTGTTCATTGAAGAGACACTACTCTTCTCGAACACACCTCGCCTGTTCAAGGCTGTTGCTGCTTGACCGGGGGCTGGAGTGCCTACTGCTCCATTCCTCAAAGTCGGTAACAAAAAAGTCGATGCAAATGGCGCCGGGTCTTGGGCGATCGTCTCCCACGGGTTGTGCAACGAGATAAGGAGGACAAGGGGAGGGAGCCTACTACACAGTTTGAAGAAGCCTTGATCTCGTTGATCAGAAAGGTCCGGGCGAATCTCAATAGAACTGCAAAGAAGTAAGGGAGATACAGAGTCATCGAATAGGACACATCGGGAAAACGGCTGGGAGGAGAAAACGATAGTCTCCTACTCAACTTGACCCGATGAGCCGACTCAGGCGATGTGGAGGTTGAGCGAAGCAGCAAAGGCGTCTGGTATCCCGAAGAGCTTGAGCAAGATAGCTGGGGCTGCTTTCGGGCGGGCATTGCACGCCAGGCGCTCAGCCCAAGAGAGACGCCAATGGGCTCGCTCCGCACGGGAAAGTGGTCGAAGAGGGGGAGACTGAACCGGTGCAGATGCTTCAGCCAGTCGGATATCGACGCGTTGGGAACGAAGCAGTTTCACCAACTCACGCCGATGGGAGCGCCGTTGCCAGTCTCCCCAAAGCACTGGAGAAGGAGCCGATGAAGATGAAGGTTCTCCTGGTACAGATGAGTCCTCATCTGTGATCGATGCTTGTGAAGTGACAGGCCAATAGACGGCACTCACGCGTCGCGCTTTGACAGTAGTCACCGATTCTTGACAGTGCTCACGAAGCGGACACGAACGACAATGACCGATCCGCGCGGCATACAGTACCCGCAACGATCCACTGGCTTCTTTTCGCCGCTCTTGCGCATACAGAGACTTCCCAGCCGGACAGCGCAGCGTCCCATCCGGCTGTAAAGAGAAATCGGCTCCGGCAAACCCTTTTGTGTACGATAGACGTGCCCACTGGGGCGGCCCGTAGGTCACGGGGGCGGGTTCAGGTGGCCGGGAGACAGGAGCAGGTATTGCCTCTACAGACTCATCCACCTGGGCGGAAGCCAATTCCGACGTGCGCATAGGCGTAGGGTGGAGTGTATGCCCCAATTCGAGACGGAGGTTCCACACCCATTGCGCGAGGATCTGCCAGAACTCCTGGCCCCAGGCGGCATGCGAACACCACCGATCTGCGTCTTGCTCCTGATCTTCGTCAGCGAGCACGCACTCAAACCCTCCTCGGTGGAGGTAGAGATCTACCACATCGGCAGGAGTGAACGCTCCTTGTGGCAAGGCCGTGTAGAACAGTTCGTAGACCACCTCGCCACGCGTGGTACCGACCACAGCCTTGATCTCGGTCGCAGGATGGGTGGCGACAATGACTCGTGTGTGCGGCCCGATAGGCGAAAGAGCGAGATCAGGAAAGTCAAAAAGGGCTCGACACGTTCCCGTTTCGGGATGGCTCGTCTGCTGGTCCGGCGGCTGCGCCAAGCGAGCCTGGACCGACTCTAGATCGAGAAGATCGTAATCCTTGCCCCGCATCACATACGCGAGTCCAGCTAAATCTGCCACAATGGCTCCATTGCCGTATTGACCGTCTAGACGTATCACAGCCTGACTCGGGGGAAGAGATTGAGCTTTCACATACGCGCTGATTGCGTGTGTGGCCTGCCGCAACTCGCCACGGTAATCACCGTTGCCAGCCCCAGATGCCCCAGAGAATGTGCCAATCCATTGGTGTGTATGAGCCTGGAGTACCGTGGTCCGGGTCCGGACAGTCTCCCCACGCTTGCGTCCTGTAGAGCCAGGGGCACAGACCTCGTCCAATCGACGGTGTGCGGGTGGGAGATCAGGTGTACAAGGCAAGGCTCGTTGGCGGGCGGCTTGTCGCGTGCCATCAACATCGAACACGAGCCAATGGGTTCCTCGTCGGTCCCACAGCCCTCCTGCTTTCTCCTCCTTCTCCAGAGGCGTTGCGAGCAGGTCTTCGAGAAACACCGCTCGCAACGCCCCGAAGGGAGCTTGAGGAAGTTGGGCAAGAAAGCGGCTCAGCGTCGAACGAACGGGCAAGCGGTCTCGTCCGAACAGCGCCATGAACGTGTTGGCAAAAGGAAGCACTCGCTCGTAGAATGCCTCCAACATACGTTCTCCACAGATCGCGTAACCCAGAAGCACGACCGCGAAGTCAATGAGGTCATAATGACCGAACCGACGTCGAGCGAAGCGTACGCGCTCCTCAATCCCCGAAAGCATACCCTGGTGCCGAAGAGAGTGTGCGATCAAGGCGACTTCCTCGAATACGTCATAATGCCTCCCTTTTTGATCGTTTGGTACGTCGGCCTTGACGTTGCAGCCATTCGTGAAGTCGTCTTTCATCATCTTCCTTCACATAAATTTTCCAGGGCATGCTTCTGCCCAGGTGCTCACCTTTGAGTCTGCCCGTTTTGAGCCAGGTGAAAATCGTGTCCTGGCCCACACTCAGCTTTGCGAGAGCCGCCTTCGACTGAATAAGAGCCGTCTTCCCATTGGGCAGGGTTCTGTTGATTTTTGTTCAGCTTCACTGTCGGGATCTTCCACTTGGCACGTAAGTGACAAACGATCTTGCTCGTAATCGGGTGAACAAGCCCAGGTGTTTGATACCCCTCGCGCTCCAACGTCGCTGCAATCTGAGCATCCATCATCCCCGCTGACGCTCTGCTCGCGGACGCGTTGTTCGAGAGCCTGCGCACCGGCAAACACCGCGTAGCTGCTCACTCGGCGTTGATACCAGAACTGTTCCTGAGCTCCCGTTTGCCAATTGATTTGCACCCAGACCTGACCTTCCGCCCGCTTGCTATCCACAACAACCTCTCGAATCACCAGGCGCACCATCTGTTTGCGCTCCTCATTGGTGGTGGTCGCTGCTTGCCAGAGTGCGGGTAAATCGCTGCCCAGAGCCACAATGGCCTCGCGACCCGCCTGAGTGAGGGTGCCAAAGCGACTGGCTTTCCAGGCATGGTGCTCTTTCTCCACGGTTTCCACCGCACGGAGCCGCTCTTCCCACTGCTTTTCTAGCGAGCGAGCGACCAACCGGTTTTCAGGTTCTACTGCTTGATACTGACGTTCTGCTCGCTTGGCCTGGTAGCGTGCCCGCTCCAGGCGCAGCTCCCATTGCTTGTTTTCGGCTTGCTCCTCCCCACGTGATGCGCAACGAGGTGAGGAAAGCGGAGAAGATAGCCTGCCACGCGGATTGAAGAGGCTTCGCTCCGGTTGACCAGAAACGAGTAGGCGAAACGCACAGAACGGTCAAGAGGCCCGGAAAGCTCCTCAGAAAAGCCAACAAGTGAAAACAACGCGCACGAGGGCTTGCTGGTTTACGAGAGCGGGATCAAGCGATGCTCAGGCGATACGAAGGCCGAGAGAGGTGGCGAAGGCATCTGGTATGCCGAAGAGCTTGATCGAGATCTCTGGAGCGATGTTCGGGCGAGCATTGCGTGCCAGACGCTGGTCCCAGGAGAGGCGGTAATGTGCTCGTTCCGCACGGGAAAGCAGCCGAACTGAGAGAGATTGCCCTGGCGAAGCCGTTTCAACGAGTTCAACATCGACGCGCTGGTGACGCAGGAGTTTCACCACCTCTCGTCGATGGAAGCACCGCTGCCAGTCTCCCCACAGAATGGGGTGAGAAGCGGGAGGTGGAGGGAGGGAAACGGCAGCTTGCTCTGTTGTGTCGAGTGGCCAGAGCACTGCGCTCACACGACGCGGTTTCTTGGTGGCCGCCCCATAGCCCTGACACTCCTCACGCAGCGGACAGGAACGACAATGACCGATCCGAGCAGCATAGACCACGCGCACGCTGCCATCGCGTTCGGGGCGACGTTCCTGGGGATAGAGGGGGAAACCAGCAGGACACTGGATGGTACCGTCTGGTTGAGGAGTAAAATGCTCGCCTGCAATGCACCCCATGCGCGAGACTGCCCAGGCTGGCGGCTTGTAGGAAACGTCCGGCTGAGTTGCGCCGTCTGGTTTCGCCACTGGCTCAGGGCTTCTGGCTGCCGCGAATTCGGTGGTACGCATGGGCGTGGGATGAAGAGCATGACCCAGCTCCAGACGGAGGTTCCAGGTCCATTGGGCAAGGATAAGCCAGAACTCCTGGCCCCAGGTGGTGTGAGAACACCAGCGATCCGGATCTTGTTCCCTGTCTTCGTCGGCCAGCACCGTCTCAAACGCGCCTCGGTGCAAGTACAGGGCCACCACATCGGCAGGCGTGAACGCCCCTGATGGCAAGGCCGTGTAGAACAGTTCGTAGACGTTCTCGCCGCGAGTGGTCCCGACTTTCACTGGCGAATCTGTTGCCGGGCGTGCGGCGACGATGACCCTCGTGCGCGGTCCCGCTGGAGAAAGCGTGAGATCAGGAAAGTCAAAGAGGGTTCGACAAGTTCCCGTTTCAGGATGGGTGGTTTGTTGATCCGGCGGCTGAGCCAGGCGAGCTTGCACCTGAGGAAGATCGAGCAGATCATAATCCTTGCCCCGCATGACGTAGGCGAGTCCGGCCAGATCAGCGACGATCGCGCCATTGCCATATTGCCCATCCAGGCGGACTACAGCTTGATCAGGCTGGAGGGACTGGGCTTGCAGATACGCGCTGATTGCTTTTACTGCCTGCCGCAACTCTCCTCGGTAATCGCCGTTGCCCGCTCCCGTCGCCCCAGAAAACGTGCCGACCCATTGATGTGTATGGGCCTGGAGCACAGTCGTCCTGGTCCGGACGGTTTCACCCCGCTTGCGCCCGAGATAGCCAGGAGCGCACACCTCATCCAGACGGCGCTGTGCTGGTGGGAGATCAGGGGTGCAGGGCAAGGCGCGTTGGCGAGCGGCTTGTCGCGTGCCATCTACATCGAAGACGAGCCACTGTGTTCCTTGTCGATCCCACAGTCCTCCCGTTTTCTCCTCCGTCTCCAGCGGTCGAGCGCACAGGTCTTCGAGAAACACGGTACGCAACGCCTCGACCGCCGCTTGGTTCAGCGCGGCGAGAAAGCGACTGAGCGTCGAGCGATGAGGAAGGCGTTCGCGTCCGAAAAGCGCCATGAACGGAACTGCGAAAGGCTGAACGCTCTCGTAGAACGCTTCCAGCGTGCGTTCGCCGCTGATGACGTAACCCAGGAGCACGACCGCAAAATCAATCAGGTCGTAATGGCCAAACCGGCTCCGGGCAAAGCGCACCCGCTCTTCAATCGTCGCCAACACGCCCACATGCCGAAGGTAGTGCGCCGTCACCGCAACTTCGCCAAACCAGGGAGGCACAGTGGCGATTGGCTCCGCAGAGGTCTGGATAGTGACAGATGCGAATGCCACACCTGCCTTGGGTTCCGGTTGGCTTCTGTTCTGCTCACTCATTGGAGATCGTCATGCACAGGGTCCCTTCTGGTTGTCGGTCTGTTCATGGCAACTAGCAGTCACCACAACAAAACGAAATGGTCGGGGCATAGAACGTGTTCTCCTCTCCTTCAGCAGGAACTGATCAGGCACGCCTCCCACACGGTTACCAACTGCGGGACTCAGTGATTCGACTCAATGGCCGCATGCGCTTTGGCCTCTCAAGAAAGTGCATCAGGAATTAGGCTCTGGTGAGGAGATCCTCCAGATGCAGCGGTCGAGGCCGATTATCCAGCGCGCCATCCGGTCGCCGGGGCCACTGCTCGGCCGGACGATCCCAACAGAGTTCGATATTGTTGCCATCTGGGTCATCGATGTAGACGGCCAGGCCCACTCCATAATCAGCGGTATCCTTGATGGGAACACCTGCCTCGCGCACCCGGCGCACCGCATGTGCCAGGGCAGGCTCGGTTGGAAACCACAGCCCATAGTGGTAGAGCCCAGGTCCTTCTGCTGGGGAGGAACTCTTCTGAGCAGGGACGGCCCGTAGTCCAATGAGATGGGGATACGATCCGGCCGCAAGGAAGGCCTGATAGTTGCCGTAACGCACGCTCACCTGCAAGCCGAGGACGGTTTGATAGAAGGTGATGGCACGATCCAGGTCGGCGACTTTGAGGTGGATATGTCCAATGCGAGCATGAGGATCGATGGGTTCGGAAGCCGGGACGTTGGCTCCCTGGTTGGCGGTTGATTGATTGCTTTCTGACATGGCCTTCTCCTTTTTACTGGAAAGGGAAACGAGCATCTCGTGGATGGGTGGGACATTCAGGATGTCGGATGAATATACTCGATGTGATACTTCTGTCGCAGCGCCTCGATGCGCTCCCAGTCGGGCGGTCCTGCAGGTTTGGGAGGATTGCTCGGATCAGGCACGGGTTCGCCGAGTTCTTGGAAGTATCCTTCCATGGTCGGGGGAGTGAGTGTCGCCAGCAACCGACCGGGTGTTTGCCCCACGTTCTTGTAGGTATGGGGCACCCAGCTAGGGATATGCACCACGCAGCCAGCAGTCGCTCGGATGGTCTGCACCTGTCCATCGCGCAGGGTCGGAAACTCGAACTCGCCCTCTACAATGTAAAAGAGTTCTTGTGGGTGGTGTTTGTGCAGGGGAGGACCGCTTCCCGGGGGGATCGTGGCCTCGACGGTCATAAAGGCTCCTCCCGTCTGCGAAGCGCTCGCCTTGAAGGTCAATACCTCTGTCCCTAGCAGGAGAAAGCTCTTCCCTTGACCAGCAGGAAGCATGCTGATGGTCTGTTCGCTCGTCGTGTTGGACATCGCCTGGTTTCCTTTCTGCGCCTTACAGGCGCGTGACAGGGAGAGGAAGATCTCCCCGCTCTCAGTCGCTTTGACGCTTACGAAGCTGTCGTCCGAGCACGTCCCAGTTCGCCATCCGGAGCTGGCTGTAACCCGGTGGCGTTCGCCGACTGCTCCTCATCGTGGCCTCCTGGTGCCCACGCCTCTTTCAGGAGGGCGAGGACCTCGGGGATCAGACTGCGGAAGCGCTCGTCCCCGACCGGCAAATGGGGCTCTTTGCCCAGGTGCTCGGCAATAATGCCGCGCCGCATGGCTAACAAGAGATCGAGCACGCGGTCGGGAGTCAGGTGCGTGGCGATCAGGCCAGCATCCATCGCTGCCGAAATGGCTTGCACCCCCGGGAGACGGATCTGGCGCACTTCCTCCAGGCTCTCCGCTGAAGGAAGAAATCCCGGAACCGGGTTATCTAGGAACAGGTGGTACAGATCCGGATGCTCCTGGGCAAGCCGCAACCGCGTCTCGAACCAGGCTTCAATCCGTTCCCAAATCGGTTGGGAGGTCTTCCAGATCTGTTCCTCACTCTCACGAAAGAGGCGCAGAGCCATGCGAAACAGCGCCTCGTAGAGGGCGAACTTGCTGGGAAAGTACTTATAGAGCGATGGCGTTTGCATGCCGACCAGGCGAGCGACTTCGTTGAGGTTGAGGGCAGCTACCCCATCGCGGCGCATGATCTGCCTGGCCGCAGCAAGAATGGCGTCGATCACTTCCTGCCGATTGCGAAGCCGGCGTTGCTGTGGTGAGAGCAAGGGTGTGCGTTCAGTCACCTCCATGAGCAGGTCTCCTTGTTAGCTCATTTCATTAGATTTAGCTAATGTTATTAGCTAAATCTAATGCCAGTATACCTTCCAAGAAGGTGTTTGTCAAGACTTTTGAGGGGATTTTTCTCGGGGGAATCTCCCGATGCAACTTCCAGCGATTCGAGCCGTCTTTTGGGTCATACCGATAGTGCGACAACGACTCTCCATGCGGAACTCGCGCCTCCGACCTCGCTCGTCTGATGGGGAGTGCAGAGTTCTCCTGAGGCAAAACGGTGCCGCACTTCTCTCCTTTGCGGCAACAAGGCTCCTTTCTTCATGCAGAGCCGTCAAAGCTGAGATATTTCTCAGCCTTATGGAAACAGGAGAGGAACAAAAGGATGCTCTCAAGCGAATTTACTGATGAATTAACATCTCGTTGCGCTACTCGTGGGCCCTCCTGTTCCAAGTGCGCTAGGGCGGCGAGCGCAAGCGTCACTTGATCAGGTTGCAGGGCCTCCAGGAACCGCTCTGCGACCTGCGTATCCAGAGCGAGCGCTCGCACCCGTTGACAGTCTGTTCCTCCAAACTGGCTCTGAACGGCGCTACACCGATACTCGGGCCATTCGCCCTGCTTGCCCGAATA
>WNEZ01006374.1_pt1 | contig 10356 bp, 17 predicted proteins | sample 5400521 | NCBI WGS metagenome assembly WNEZ01 (sample SAMN13153339, study PRJNA577476) | soil metagenome | isolation source: 120 cm saprolite under Douglas fir tree site 2 hole 1 replicate 1 | place: USA:California | collected 2015-04-18
ACCTCGGCACGGAAGGGCGCCCACCATGCCTGCTGGACGATCAGCACGAGCGCCACCAGCCAACCGAGCGCCTTGACCAGCCGCCAGAGCCCTCGTCGCCACGATCGTCGTTCCTCGTCCATCACGCGTTCTCCCCCGTGTCAGTTGAAGGTCGTAGCCCTGCCTGGCCATGCCGACCGTGATCCGCCCGATGCCGGCCCATGAGTCGAGCCACGAGCGCAACGCCTGGAGCGCCCGGTCATACGAGGGCATGGAGCACCCAAGCTCAAGGTCGACGTGATCCTCGCCGCCGGGGACTCGGCCGCGATCCTGGCGGCCAAGCAGGCGACCGGCAGAGTCCCCATCGTGATGATGGCCCTCGCCGACACCGTCCAGCTCGGCTTCGTCCCCAGCCTTGCGCGGCAACGTCACCGGCCTTTCGTTCCCGCTGGCCGCCATGGCGGGCAAGCAGCTGGAACTGCTCAAGAAGGTGATCCCGTCTCTCCGGCGGGTCGGAGCGCTATGGAATCCCTCCAACCCCGGCCACGCCCCCGTCCTCGAGAAGCTCAACGCGTCCGCGCGTCGACTGGAGCTCAAGCTCCAGCTCCTCGAGGTCCGAGGGCCGGACGACTTCGAGGTGGCGAACCGCCTCCAAGGGGAATACTGCGGCCCTTTCGTTAAACCGCCATTCCTCGACATTCCGTTTCACATGACGGGGCCGACCCGCTGATCGTCGGCCGCGTCGGAGACAGCCAAGAGGCGACTTCTACGGCTTCAAGATGTCCGCCCCGATCAGCACGACTGGAGTCGTCCCCTTGTTCTCCTCCCAATGCGTGGTGTCCTTTCCTGCCGACACCGTCTCGCCCTTGTGATGTTCGTTCGTCGCACTACCGTCACGATGTTCAGTGAGGGTTCCTTGCAGGAGATACGAAACGGCGGGCCGGTCCTTGTGCGAGTGGAGGCCAATGACGCCGCCCGGCTCAAGGTTGAGCACGCGCAGCCGAAGCTGGCGTCCCTGCATCCCTTCAATCTCGCCCCCGAGGTCGAGCGTTACTGTCTTCTCAACCGCGAGCCCCTTGTTGTCCTTGGGCGGTGACTGCTGGCCGACCGCGGTGCCGAGGCCGAATGCGACCAGAAGGGCCAAGCCGTAGCTCGTAGCTGTGAGCACCCGTGGAAGCGCCATGGGACCCTCCAGAAGAAAGGTTTGGCTCGTATGTTTCGTTAAACCGCCATTCCTCGACATCCCGTTTCTCCCGAGAGCGGGTTGTCCAGGTTGTTGCGGCTCGCCTACGGCACAGGAACTTCAGGTCTAGCGAGCGTCGACCTGACCAACATGATCGCAGCGCGGATGAGCCTCATGCCGCCGTCGCCGTGTGTTGGCTGAGCACGGCAGCGATCTTCCGCCAGCCATCGATCCTGCGCAACTTGATCTGCCCACTCGCCACAAGGCTGAAGAGCAGAACCAGCGCCGCGTCCTCGGTGGGCAGCGAGCCCTGCGTTTTCACGCGGCGGCGAAATTCCTCATGGAGCCGCTCAATGGTGTTCGTGGGCCCAAATGGGGACTCGATCCGGTTCGTTAAGACAGGTCCGGCTGCCTGCCGCGCCACAAGACTCTTAAAGGTACCATCTCAACAATCCTAGACATTTAAAGGTATGATCTCAACAAACCTCAGCCCGGTTTCATGTTTACGAAAGGGGCGTGCGAACCCCGAGCGTTCGCTCGCCAGTTGTCGGAACTGCGGCGCTGAGTTGATGCGATCCTCAATGACGCGGCGATCGCTCCCGGCACGGGCGCGATTCTTTCGTTAAGACAGCTCGGGCTGAGGTTTGTCGAGATGACACCCTTAGAGTAGAAGAATATTGATTTTAGAATCTATTGGTGGTTTATTGTGCTCCCACCCCCCTCAGAACCATATCCGTCCTCCTCGCAAATCCGGTGTGACCGGTACCCTTCGATCACACCGTCCCGCTCTAGGAGCCAGAGTTGCCGCGCTACGGCGCGGGGCTAACGTGCGATGTTCTACCGAACTGGGACGGAGGCGCTACGTCCACGGCCGCATCTTCGGGCCGATGCCGCCGAGTCGATCAACCTTGACGCGCACGATCAAGCGCTTCTCGCCGGGCTGGCGGTACGGGTACTTGTCCACCCCGAGGAACCGTTTCGCGAGTTTGTCGGCGTGGGCGTCGGCTCCAGTCTCCGTCACCGTCGCGGTGCCGTTGAGGACGAGATAGGACTGCGGTTCGGTACGATTCTGAACAGAGATGATGATCCGAGGGTCGCGCTGGAGGTTCTGCGGCTTCTTGCGTCCTTCCGCCGTGTTGAACAATGCCTCATTGCCCTCAACGTCCATCCAGACCATCGTCACTTGCGGTCGCCCATTCGGGTTGAACGTGACGACGTGACCATACGCCTTGTCCTCTAGCACTTTCTTTACCGACTCCGGCAATACGATAGGCATGCCGCCCTCCAGGCTCAGGGTCTGATTGCGGGTATCAACAAGCCCTGACCTTTAGGCAGATTCAGCGGTCAAGTCAACAGAGGGTTGCCAGTGCCTCGAACCGGCACGAACTTCGCCTATTCCGAATCAATCTGGTATTTCGCGTGTTTCTTCCAGAGATCGAGCAGCTCCAGGAGGAGAAAGCCGCCGCCCTTGCGGCCTACCGGGTAGCCCACCCGGGTATCAACCCGCTCGAGGATCGCGCACTCGAGGTCACCAGCCGTCTGGAGATCGACGTGCGGAAAAGTCTGTTTCGAGCATAATCGCGAGGTGACCTCGGGCCACCGCTGCGATAGCTGTGGGATCTCGCTCGACCGAAGGCCGGCGTTCCAAATGCAGACCCTCGACGGACCCATCCTGAAGTGCTCGAGATGCGCTGTTCGGCATCGCCCGCTGCTCAAACGATCGACCGCGATCGCGCTCGTCGTCGGCACCCTGTTGATCATCATCAATCAGGGCGACGTGCTGCTCGGCCCGAGATGGCCGGTCGGCCTGATCTGGAAAGTGCCGCTCACCTACCTCGTGCCGTTCGTCGTGGCGACGTGGGGCGCGCTGGTGAATGGCCGGGTGCGCGGTTGAGGAGCGCTATCACGCGGCGGCGCGGCCGAGCCAGTTGGTCGCCCAGTAGAGCACCACGTAGATGACGATCATCGACGCCAGCACCGTCAGGAGCAGCCTCCACTGGGCCCAAGCACCACGGAGACTGCATGAATGGCGCGAGCGCAGCAGCGCGAGGAGGCCGATCGTCGCCAGGAGGATCCCGGACCCCTGAAGTACCACCCGTATCGGTAGTACAGCGTGTTGCCGAGGCTGATCGCGAACGAGACGGAGCTCAAACCGAGGATCGCCAGCACCGTCGGCCCGATGCAGCACGAGATGCCGACGACGCCAGCGAGAATCCCTAGTTTCAGGCCCGATCGATCCAAGGACCCGTTGGATGGAGTGGACCGTTGGCGCGCACCACCCCCCTCGGGTCGGCTCAAGTCTGGACGCTGCGCGAGCGGCTGGTGAAGGTCGCGGTCTGGGTCGAACGCTCGGTGCGGCGCATTGTGCTGCACTTGCCCCAAGCCTTCCCGTGGCGCGACACATGGCGCGAACTCGCCCAAGTGCTGGCCGCCACCTGATCTGGCGGTCGACGACGACCGGGCTCGGCCAAGGCCGTCGCGTCTCTCCCACGCGTGCGAGCAACTCACGCGCTCAATCCCCTGGGCGGCTCGCAGGCGGCGCGCTCACGGTCACGCCGCCGCGCGCCATCGTTTCGTTCCATGAACTGTCAACCCAGCGCCCGCTGGAGCCGACTCGGCCTCTGGTGGGTGCGTTCACGAATAGTCCGGGCTAGTGTGGACCGTCAGGGTGCCGTCAGGCACCCATTAGCTCTGCGGCTGGCGTCGTCGCGTCGCTTCGACACATTCCTCATCCGTGCAATTGTTTTCGTCACACTGGGCAGCAGTCAACGAGACATTCGTTCCTTGAATGAGAATCTGGGTCACTTCAAAACAGAATCGTGTTAAGTGCAACGGAGTGTCTGCGAAGATATCGCGGTATTGCGCCCATCCCCAAGAATATACCCGGACCTTACTTCCAACGTCCGGAACAGAGACAACGGGAACATCCAGATACGCCGTGGATACAATGATACCGTGCGGCGGAATAAAGCCGTGAATAGCAAGCGGGCTCTGAGTCTGTTTGCCCTTGTTGTCTAAGTCGGGAAAGTTGTAGCCACGAGGAATCGCCTCACGCAGCAGTGGAAGATTGACATAAGTCGCAAGTTCTCTTGTCGGCGTGTTCCCGCTGTTTTCCCATTGCACTCGAAGTCGAACTATACCGTTCTGTGGCGTACCAATCGGTTGTGCGACAATCTTGTTTGCAAGCACGAACGCTCTTTGTACGGACACAAGTTGTCGCTTGGCGACATCCCATTGCCCTTGAGAATAAACAGTGTAGAAAATGGTCGCTGCAGCAATCACAGCCGTCGCGACGGCTGTCACTATCGAAGCGATTGTGATTGCTTTTTCGATCTGTGCCATCACGGAGACTTGCAAGCGACGCTGGTCACGGCGTCGTCAGGCAAAGAATCGCATGACCTTCCCATGCTCCACCCTGTCGCGTCCGAATATCTCCTGCAGGGTGCGTCTAGATGCGCCTATCAAGAGAGGCCGCAGTTTTACGAAAAGACTATCAGCATCAGCAGTGTAGAGCGGCGTCTGGCGATTCTTCTCTAGCACGTCCACGCCCAGCGGATTGTCGATGATGAACAGCCGCAGCGCGCCATGATTCGCAGCGTCGCTGATGGTCCGGTTTATGTGTTCGTCACGAAAGCTATAGCCAATGACCATCAATCGTGTCTCAGGCTTCGATAGGTATGCTCTGAATTGCTCATGGTTCCACTTCAGGATTGGATGCCGCTCGATAGCCTCGGGCTTATTGCCTCCCATCACAAGCATCTGCCGTCCGCTACGGCGGTCAATCCAATTGCTCGATCCGTGCAGTTTGAAATAAGGCTGACGATTGCTATCGACGGTAAATTTCGCTGGGTCCAAAGGATTCATAGGTCGCCACCCTTTGACATCCTTGATCGCCGTCCCGGAAGGTTCTTCAATCGGCTCCATACCCGGCATGTACCACTCCCTCGGATGTGAAAACATCGGGAGGTTATCCGCCAGATAGAGGCGCTCCATTAGCAGATCTTGATTGAGAGTGAAAATCGCGTCGAACCTGGCGAGAAAGTCACTTACAGAATTATCCGGCCCCGTCTCAATGAAGTTAAAGGTGTCCATCTCGGCAAACGCCTTGTCCATATCAGCGAACATTTGAAGTATTGCTTTTTCCAACCTCTGATGATGGTCCAACATCGGGGTATTGCTCACCACGCCTCCCATCATGGAAGTGCGGAGAGCTTTGTCACGTTCGGTTTTCGGTGGAGTCTCAGTTTGCAGTTCATCAAGAGCAGCTTCGAAGCCGCCTTGGCCCTTGTACCGCCACAATAGCTCGCGAAGACCTCTATCGATTTCAGGGCAACCCAACAGATACTCGAACGCTTCATCAGCCAACCAACCGCCCCAGTTTCGACTGAAGCCTGCGCCGAGAAGAAGAATGTTATGCATTATGGGCCGAGTGCCACAGCCTATCGGTCATCGAGGTGTCAGCGCCTCTCGGTCACTTTGATGTTTGAGGAGAACCCTGGGAGTATGAAGCGATGGGCAAAAAAAACTAGCCAGCCCCTCGTGCGCGAGGCTGCCCACGTTTTTCCACGAAACCCTCTCCCGAGTGACCGAGAGGCTATGGCACTTCCCCTCGAATCGTGTGTTCTCTGACCGAGAGGCTCTGACACCTGGCCCATTATGCGGTACCTCTGTTCAATTTGAGTGATGGCGATAAGATTACACTCACTGACCAGATGATGGAATGAACCTGCCCCGATTTGGTGGACACCCCAGATCGCACGGAAGTGCGGTAGGAGTGTGTCATGGCCAAACGCAAGCGGCGGGCCTTCACGACGGAGTTCAAGGCGCAGGCCGTTCGGATTGTCCGGGAGAGCGGTAAGTCCGTGGGCGTCGTCGCGCGGGAACTGGATCTGACGGAGACGGCGCTGCGGAGCTGGGTGCGGCAGGCGGAGATCGACGCCGGCCGTGGGGCGCGGGGGGCGCTCACCACCGAGGAGCGGGAGGCGCGCCTGGTTGACGTGCACGTGCGGAGCAAGGATCGCGAGGCTCGTTACAGCTTCAACTGCTCCCCCTGATCGCGCCAGGCAATAGTTCGGTCCACGTTCCGGATCTGCCGGCCATCAGTGGCACCTTCAGCGGTGACGTCGATCTGTCGCTCGCCGTTCTCCACCGCGTGCCGCTTGGCGGGATCAGAGGCAGCTTCACCATCACGCACATGGCGGATCCGTCGAGCGGGTGGCTCGTCGCACTTCCCAGCGCTCTGGTGCTGCCGTTCAAGGGTACATTCCGTATGCCGTTCGCCACCGACACCCACGGCAGACCGGCAAGGAGCGACCGCAAGAGCGCGGCCTTCTATCTGGCGGACGATCTCCGGACGCTCATTCTCGTCCGGCCGACCGAGCGCTCGATCGGGAGCGCCCAGGAGTTCCTTGCGGCATCGAGCGCCCCATGCGGGCGCGGTGCTGGTGTGCGTCGTGGCGTTCGGCTAGACTCCCCGGCAGCCGTCCCCCACTGAGGTGCCTATGCGGCGGATCGGGCTCGCGGTTACTCTCACTGTCAGCCTCTTCGCTGCGCCGTTCGTGGGGGAGGGGCAGCAGACGGGAAAGGCGCCGGGGATTTGGTATCTCGAATGAACCGGATTCTCCTCACGATCGCGTTCGCAGCTGTCACTGTCATCCCATCGCTACCGACCGTTGCCACTGGAGGCGCCGCGGCGAGTGGTGGGAAGGCCGGTTCCACTTCGGCTATGGCCGCGAAGGGCTTCAGTTCGAGCCAGCACCGTGATGTGAGGGTCGTAACGGGCTTCGGCGGGATTCGGCATTTCGGCTCATCCACCACCTTCGCGGGCCCGAGCTTTCTCATCGTGGACGCGCTACCGCTGGAGGCTCAGGTGTTCCTCGACGGTCGTCCGTTCGGCTCGGCGGCGCAGTTGATGGCTCATGCCTTCCCGCTCGCACCGGGCCGACATATCGTTTGGGTCGTTGCACCGAGCTTCAAGCCGTACCGCGTCCCGTTTGTCGCCGATCCGATTTTTTCGACCCGTCTGCGAATCGCGCTCTCCCCTGAGTGAGCCGTGAACTGGCGGAGAAGAGTCCTTTTCGCCACGTCCCTCGCGGCTGTTCTGTCATGGCAGCCCAGCGCGGTCTCAGCGGGCGTCCGGGTGCCTCGCGACTCTCCCTTGGTCATCCACGGCCGTGTGGCACAGCCTGGTGGGCGCGACCAGTCCCGGTATACACCGGATCAGCCTCGCGATCCTGAATGGATGCACCATTGCTTACCGTCACCGCCCCCGGGAATCGATCCGGGCTATCGACCCCTGTGGGTACCCGACACATTCTTGTGGAACGGGTTCCGCACAATCCGAGTCCCGGGCCGTTGGGAATGGTAAAGACCGCGAAGGCGCTGGGCCTGACGATCCCGCAGTCGAAAAATCACCAGTGATTCGATCGCCAGACGGTATGAGAGGGGGACCATTCCATGACTGACCTTGAGCGATTGGGACTCGCCCTGGTCGGGTTCGCGGCCGCGGTCATCGCGGTCGGCGTGCTCTTCGGGCTCAGCGGTGCCTGGATCAAGCGTGAGAGAAAATGAGGGCTTCGGTAGCGCGGAGACCGTCCACCTACCCTATCCCGAAGGCGTTCGAGCGATGTGGAATCGCCGTGTTCTCGAGACCGCGCTCGTGGAGCACCTGACGATCCCAGAGCTCGCGGCGCTCGCGCGTTTCTACGCGACGCCGGGGGGAGCGTCGGCCCTCCGCAAGATGCTGGCGGTCAATGCAGCGGTCACGCCGGCGCTCACGGCCGAGCTCGTCGCGTGGGCAAGCTGTCTATCTACGATGGACTCCTCCTTAAGACTCAGCATCACGCTGGACTCGGCAGAGAAAACCCACCGAATTTGGGGTGGCGATCTGTGGGTCTGGGGCGGTCGGGAGACGGGGGAAGGCCGACTACTTGACAGCCTCGTGATTGACCGTCATAGGTGTGTACGGGTCGTTGCGGACCACCGAGGTGGGGAATGCCGCGTGTCGTGCCGAGTCAGGTGGTTGCAGTTGTTGACCAGCTCTTCCCAGGCGTCGACCAAGTTGAAGGACAGGCGCTTCAACTTACTATGGCCACGCCAATCAACTTGCTGCGGTTGTGGAGTTGGTCGAACGGATACCGGATGAACTCATCGTTCTGGGCGCAGGAGACTTCGCAGTTCTTCGGGTGTGTGTCGCAGGATTAGACACCAGATTGCTAAGTGGCTGGCACATGGCGACGAAGGCTTTGTTCGGATCGGTGGATTGTCGCACCTTAATCCGGTCACACTGATCCGTCGCTGTCTGGTGCAATGTCTAGACGAAGCGCCGACTCCCGGGACGACGGAGCTGACCTTCCTCGTGGGCGACGAGGAGCTGCGCCAGAGTATTCGCCTCGACATTAGTGCCGCCAACCGCGATCTCGTGAACGGCGAATGGAAGGGTGCGACCGTCCTCGCAGGCTCAGCAGTCGAAGCGTTGCTACTCTGGATTCTTCAGCGACACGAGGCTGAACACCAGGGCGCACTCGCAGCAGCGAGCGCGACTTTGGTCGGCAATGAAACGATTGACCATCAGCCACACGCGAATCCCGAGCGATGGGTCCTTCATGAGTACATTGAGGTCCGAGGTGCAGACCGTCGTAGGCGCCCCCTCAACCATCAGGAAGAAGGCTAACAGCGCGTGCCGCCCGGAACGCCGGTCCGTTTTCCTGGAAATTCCCACTCGGATGCCCAGTTGAGCCCCAGACTTCCGAGCTATGGCCTCAGTTGATGAGAACTCGCAGACTCAGAACGGCGCGCGGCCGCAAATGACGAGCGAATTTCAGTCCCGGAGGTGTCGCAGTTTAGTCGATCGCCGCCCTGACGGCGGTGATGCTCGCGCGCGCGGCGTGGCAGTGCGAGCCGAGCGGCGTCGCGCCGCGAAGCGCGCGGTGAAATGGTCGGCGATGTGCGAGGTGAGCGCCGCCGAGGCGCGAGCCGAGCGGTGAAATGATCGAGAATCGGACGAAATGAAAAAGTACAAGGACATCGCGGGCAACGGCGGCTCGAGACAATATCGGGACGAGGTGAGAGGGCTCGGTCACGGCTTTCATGATGTGGCCCTCTACAAGGTGGTCCGCCCCGCGCCTGAAGACCGAAGGAGGCGCGCGGGGATGAATCACATGGCGTTGCGGCTCCGCTCTCCCGAGGAGGTAGACCGGGCCGCGGGATATCTTCAGTCCAAAGGCGTGAAGGTTCTCAAAGGCCCGCTGACTCATAAGGAAGATCGGGACCGATACCTGTACTTCGAAGATCCGGACGGTAACATGATCGAGCTGGTGGCCTCAACGGCAGACGGCTGGCCCGCGAAGTATCTTCGGTAAGCCGCACGTTGACGGAGCGAGTTCTATCCTCGCCGACCTCACTGACCGCACTGACGTCGTTCGCAGCTACCACCCCCACGGCGCCTTGACCGCTGACGCCACACCGCCGCCTGGAATGGCTATCTGCTCACCGTGATCTATCCATGCGGGGTCGTTCCAGCGGGGGTGCCGCTAGGGACTAGGCGCCCGGCGCTTCGGGAGCGGTGCTGTCGGCGGGAGCGAACTCCACGTGCTCCCAGATCGCCTGGGCGATAGGCCACGCGCCGAGGATCTTGGCTAGCTCGCTGGGGCCCGTGAATGGGACCGTGCTCGGCACGAAACCTGAGAATGGCCCGGGCCTGCTCGGGTCCGATGCCGGGGAGCTCGAGAAGCTCAGCGGGATTCGCGAGATTGATTCTCGTCTTGTTCAGCATGGCAGCCTCCTTGACAGAAGTGCTCCCACCCGCGGTGTGAAGGGTCAAGCCGGGAATGGCCCTGCTGGTGCGCGTTCCAGCGTTCAGATAGACTCCTCGCCAGCCATCCTCCACCGAGGTGCCCATGCGGCGGATCGGGCTTGCTGCCGTTCTCACGCTCAGTCTCTTCATCGCGCCGCACGCTGTCGAGGCACAACAGGCAGCGAGAACCTTCCGCATCGGTGTACTCGGATCGACTCCAACGAACACAACGCTCTTCGAGGCATTCAAGCAAGGGTTGGGCCAATTCGGCTACACCGAAGGACGAAACCTTGTCGTTGAAGAGCGATATGCCGAAGGTGGGCTGTTGTCCGAGTACGCGGCCGACCTCGCTCGGCTCAGCGTTGACGTTATCTTCGCTCGAGGTCCGGCAGCGGTCACA
>WNEZ01008112.1_pt1 | contig 10356 bp, 7 predicted proteins | sample 5400521 | NCBI WGS metagenome assembly WNEZ01 (sample SAMN13153339, study PRJNA577476) | soil metagenome | isolation source: 120 cm saprolite under Douglas fir tree site 2 hole 1 replicate 1 | place: USA:California | collected 2015-04-18
GGGTAAATCGGCGCCGTCGGGCTCAACATGCCTTGCCGAGAGTAAGCCTGCCGGTGTGGATCGTTGGGATCGAGCCAGAAGGGGTCGTTCTTGACCAGGTCCGGCATCGGCGGCAGCCAGCGGCCCAGCCCGGCTTTCAGGTACTCGTTCACCACCTTCGGCTGGATCACGTATTTCATGAAGTCCTTGGCGACCTCGACGTTCTTCGCCCCCTTGGGGATAAGGGCGCCGCCGACCCCGAGTTGGGATGGAATGGGCTTCCCCGCATTGCCGAGCGGCAGGCCCATTGTCACGATGTCGTCGTACTCTTCCTTCTTGTGATAGAGCGCGACCTCGGTCGAAATCGTGCCGTCGAAATCCATGATCATTTGCTTGGCGTGGAACGCGTTGTTGTCGTCGGCGTCGTTCCAGCTGATGGCCCCGGGCGGGACGTAGCCCTCCTTGAAGGCGGTGGTGATATAGGCGAGCGCCTTGATCACGGCCTCCTGGACCTCGGGATCATCGAGACGAGGCTTGCCGTCGCTGGTGACGATGCCGTTGCCGCCATTGGCGATCATGAAGGCATGGAACGTGTTGTTGCCGTCGGCCGGACCCGTGGTGGTCGGCTGGAGCCCCAGGGCATAGACACCGCGCATGCCCTTCCCGCGCAGCTCCTTCTGCATCGGCTTGAAGAAATCCCAAAAGGCATCCCAGGTCTTCGGCGCGTCCGCCATCTTGTAGCCGGCCTTCTCGACCAGCGAGTTCCAGATATGGAACGGGAACACAGCCGTCTTGAAGGGGACCATGTAGAAGCTGCGCTTCTTGGTGACGTTGTTGTAGTACTGGGAAGCGAGGTAGGCGGTGGGGTGGTACTGCGACTTCTGGGTTTCGACGACGTCGGTCACGTCCACCAGCTTGTCGTTCCAGGCGTTCTGCGGCACGACCGCCGCGTCGGCGATATCGTGGGACATCAGATCCGGCACATCGCCGATGGTCAGCGCCGAGACGATCTTCTGCATCAGCGGCGCGAAGGGGACGAGGCTGTAATCGATGTTGTTGCCGCTGGCCTTCTCGTAATCGGCGACCATGTTGCGGAACGACGCATCCTCTTCAGCGATGAAGCCCTGGGTCCACCACACGCTGGCGGTAGTGGCCGCGGCATTGGCGATGAAGGGTCGCGCGAGGGTCCCGGCCGCGGCAAACCCCAAGGATCCATGGAGCACTGAACGCCGGCTCAGCTTGCGCATGGCTATCCTCCCTTGTTCTCGGCTGGCGGCGCGCGATCTTTCGCGGCTCACGTTCTGCTTGTTTGCCGAAACGTCAGGCGCCCGACCGCCCCACGGTAGCGGAGCACCAACTCCATCGACCGAAGCGGGGCTTGCGCCGTTTTTTTGGCTATTTGATGCCAGTCTTACGGAGAGAGTAACCCAGCCATGCAGGAAAGTCGCTTGCAAAATGGGCAAGTCGTAGTCCGCGCTGTCTGTCCGCAGAGGGCGTCATCGCAGCAGCGGTCGGGTTTGCCGCTCCGCTTACGCGGTAACGCGCCTTCGGGGCAGGCATGCACGACGACGAGCAGCAGGCGCTCGATGACATCTTCGCCGCTCAGGTAGACCTCTCGCATGGTCGCCGGGCCGCGGCGATGGACCATACGGAGCTAGGAGAAACGGTGTTGCTCAATGCCCAGCAAGCGCGTGGCTACACGGCTCCGGCAGCGCTTCACGCGCTTGGTTCGGCGCAAATGAGTGCGCCCGTACGAGCGCGAGTTCCGCCCGATGGTGGCGATCCACTCGGAGACAGCCCAAGATGCTTGAAGTAAAGTGATGCGCAGGGAGCAACCAAGGGGGCGGAAATGCCGAGCTACGTCTATGCCGGGGCCGCGCCCTGGATCGCGGCGAGCAAGGATGCGCGCACCGGCGGCCTTTACCGCCTGGATGCCGACACCGGACGGTGGCAGAAGCTGACCGCCGGTCTCCCCGACGGCATCGAGGCACGCTGCGTCGCGGCGCAACCCGGCGCCGGCGAAATGGTCTATGTCGGCACGCAATGGGGTCCCTATCGCAGCACCGATGCCGGCGAGAGCTGGAGCCGGCTGGAGTTGCCCGGCAAGGAGCGGCTGGTGTGGTCGATCCTGCTCCACCCCAGCGATGCGCGGACGATCTATGTCGGCACGCAGGGCACCACGATCTATCGCAGCCGCGATGGCGGAGGGAGCTGGCAGGAGCTGACCCCGCCCCCGCCCAAGGGCATGGTGCGGATGAGCTTTCCCTGCCGCGTCATCCGCCTCACGCTCGACCCGAGCCATCCGAGTCAGATCTATGCCGGGCTCGAAGTCGGCGGCGTGATGCGCAGCGGTGATGGCGGTGACAGCTGGGAGGGCTGCAACGAGGGCCTCTTGGAATTCACCAAGGAACCGCGCCTCAGGAGCCGCATCGTCAGCGACACCGAGACCGAGGGAATGATGGATTCCCATGCGCTCGCCACCAGCCCGGCCAAGCCCGGCACGGTGTTCCTGGCGAACCGCATGGGTCTCTTCCGCAGCGGCGACGGCGGTGCGCATTGGCAGGAGATGGGCATCGGCCGCTTCTCGCCGCTGACCTACGCGCGCGACGTCAAGGTGTCGCAGCACGATCCTCGCACGATGTACGCCGCCCTCAGCGTCGCCGCGGTGAGCGACGAGGGCTCGCTCTACCGCAGCCGTGACCTCGGCGAGACCTGGCAGCGCTTCGACCATGGCGTGTCAATGAAGAGCACGTTGATGATCATCGCGGAGAGCCCGGCCGATCCGGACCGGGTCTATTGCGCCACACGCAAGGGCCAGGTGTTCGGCACGGAGGACGGCGGCAGTAGCTGGCAGGAGTATCAGCTGCCCGACGGTGTCGAAGGCGTATACGGCCTGTGGGCGGCGTGAGGGGAAACAGCCTGATAACGCAAAGCGTGGCGCGCGGCCTTCGGCATTCCATGGCTTGCGCGGACGTAACGACCGGGTAAGGGTTGGCTCGAACGGCTGCTCGCGCCCCCGAGTGCGCTCGAGACGAAAGCGAAGGCGCGACCAGCGCCGCGCGCGACAATGCGTCCGCGCGTGTGCTCACCCCGCGCGGCAAAAGGAGGAACGGCGATGGAGATGCGGATCTTCGGCCGCACGGGGATGCGGGTCTCGGTCCTCGGCTTCGGCTGCGGCGCGGTCGGCGGGCTGATGGTGCGCGGCGACGCCGGCGAGCAGGAACGGGCTGTCGCCCGGGCGCTCGAGGCCGGGGTGAACTACTTCGACACCGCGGTACAATACGGCAATGGCGAGTCCGAGAAGAATCTCGGCCGCGTGCTCGGAAGGCTGAAGCCCGCCAACGCCGTCGTCGGCACCAAGGTCCGCTTGCCGTCCGGCGATTTCGGCCGGATCCAGGACGCCGTAAGCCGATCGCTCGAAGGGAGCCTGCAGCGCCTGGGCGTGGAGCGGGTGGACATCTTCCATTTGCATAATGCCATCACGCTCGTGGGCGGCGGCGAGTCTTTGAGCGCCCGGCAGGTCCTGCAGGACGTGGTGCCCGCATTCGACCGGCTGCGGCGGCAGGGCAAGACGCGGTTCCTCGGAATCACCGCAATCGGCGACACCGCGGCGCTCCACCAGGTGATCGACGCGCGCGTCTTCGACAGCGCCCAAATTGTCTTCAACATGCTCAATCCCTCCGCCGCCGCCCGGCTGCCCGAACCCTATCCGGCGCAGAACTACGGCCGCCTCTTCGACCACACGCAGGCGGCCGGCACCGGCATCGTGGGCATCCGCGTGCTGGCCGGCGGCGCGCTCTCCGGCTCGGCCGAGCGTCATCCGATCGCCGGCCCCCCGCCGATGCCGATCGGCTCGGCCGGCAGCTACGACGCCGATGTCGAGCGCTCCCGCCGGCTGATGCCGCTGGTGCAGGAAGGATTTGCCGAGAGCCTGGCCGAGGCCGCAACGCGCTTCGCCATCTCCCATCCCGCGATGGGCACCATCCTGGTCGGCATGGCCGCGCTCCGCCAGTTCGAGCAGGCCTTGGCCGCTGTGCAGAAAGGCCCGTTGCCGCAGGCCGCGCTCGACCGGCTCGCCGTCCTGCAACAAGCCTTCGCCGGCGAGGCGCGGTGATGTCGGCGCCGGATAGCGCAGGCGAGCATGCTGGCGCAGGCGTGCGACCGTCGCTGGCCGTTTCCCGCGAGTAGGTCGGGAAAGGGCCCATGCGAAGGATCAGCGTCCTAACGATTCAGCGTATCAGCGCCGAGGATCGAGCGAAGATCGAGGCCGTCGATCCGGCGATCCTGCTTATCGATGCCGGGGGCTGGTATGACGGCGAAATTCGCGACACTTGGCCTGCCTTCACTTCGGCTCGCTACTTGGCGCCGAATGCCATGGGGTCGGGAACCCGCGAGGAACGCGATCGCCTTCTCGCCGCAGCGGAAGTGATCCTTGGCGGCTGGCCCTTTCCGCTCGATCTGCGGGCCAGGGCACCGAAATTGAAATGGTTTCACCAGCGTCCCGCGGGCGCGAGCAATCTGCTGCTGGGCGATCTATGGAACAGCGGCGTGATCGTGACGACCTCGCGAGGATTGGGCAATACGCTGGCGATGGCGGAATACGCCGTGGCGGGCATTCTGCATTTCGCCAAGGGCTTGCATCGCGCCGCCGTCGATCGCCACGCGGCGGCATTCGACTATCGCGCCTATCGACCGCTTCTATTGGAGGGCAAGACCGCATGCGTCGTAGGGGTCGGCGGAATCGGGCGTGATGTCGGCAGACTCTGCTCAGCGCTCGGCATGCGCGTCCTCGGCACCCGCCGATGCCCGCACCCAGGCGAGCCCTCGCCGCCGGGATTCAGCGGGCTCGGCGGCGCGGGCGACCTCGATCGGTTCTTGCCGGAGAGCGACTTCGTCGTGATCTGCTGCCAGTGGACGCTGGAGACCACCCGTCTCTTCGACGAACGCCGCTTCGCGGCGATGAAGCCGGGGAGCATCCTCGTCAACATCGCCCGGGGGGAGATCGTCGACGAGGACGCGCTCGCCGACGCCCTTGGTCGTGATCACTTGCGCGGTGCGGCGCTCGATGTCTACGCCGGCGAGTTCGAGCACACGCCGATGCCGCGGCTCTGGTCCGACCCCAGGGTGCTCATGACGCCGCATGTCTCGGCCGCCAGCGATCAGGATCGGCATGGCGCCATCGATCTCTTCTGCGACAATCTGTGCGCCTACCTCGATGGCAGGCCGCTCCGAAACGTCGTCGATTGGGAACGCGGTTATTAGGCGCCAGTAGGCCTCACGTCACAACGACTGGTTGGGGCGGCGGCGACCGCCTTGGCCCCGGCCTCGACCAAGGATAAGCTCCAAGCAAACGACAAGCACGCCGCAACGACGCCGCCCAATGGGTCGCCCGGCGAACAGGGAGGAGCGAGATGATCCAGATTCATCGGTCGGCATCGCTCGTGGTCGCGGCGCTGGCGCTTGCGCTGGCGGGCGCGAGCCCGGCCGCGGCGCAGACGCAGAAGTATGATCCGGGTGTCAGCGACACCGAGATCAAGATCGGCAATACCGCGCCCTATAGCGGCCCGGCCTCGGCCTATGCCGCCGCGGCGATTTCGGAACTCGCGTATTTCAAGATGCTCGACGAGCAAGGCGGGGTGAACGGCCGCAAGATCACCATGATCAGTCTCGATGACGGCTACAGCCCGCCTAAGACGGTGGAGCAGATGCGCCGCCTGGTCGAGAGCGACGGCGTGCTGCTGATGCTCAACCCCATCGGCACGCCGGGTAACTCGGCCGTGTACAGATACCTCAACCAGAAGAAGGTGCCGCATCTCTTCGTCGGCTCTGGCGCCAGCAAGTTCAACGATCCCGAGCACTTTCCGTGGACCATGAGCTGGACGCCGCACTACGTATCGGAAGGCAAGATCTATGCGCGGTACCTGCTGACGTTGAAGCCGGATGCCAGGATCGCGATCCTGTCGCAGGACGACGATCTCGGCAGAGACTACGTCCTCGGCCTCAAGGAAGGGCTCGGCGACCGGGCGGCGAAGATGATCGTGCAGGAGGCGACCTACGAAGTCACCGACCCGACCGTCGATTCGCAGATCGTGTCGCTCCAGGCGTCGGGCGCCGACGTGTTCTTCAACGTGGCGACACCCAAATTCTCGGCGCAGGCCATACGCCACGCTTACGACATAGATTGGCATCCGCTGCAATTCGTCGTCAGCATCGGCTCGTCGATCGCCGGGGCGATCAGGCCCGCCGGGTTCGAGCGCGCCAAGGGCCTAATCTCCGCGGCCTACCAGAAGGACCCGCACGACCCGCAATGGCAGGACGATCCCGGCTTCAAGGCATGGAACGCCTGGATGGACAAGTACAACCTGCAGGTCGACAAGAGCGACTACTATGCCGTCTACGGCTACAATATCGCCACGGCGCTGACCGAGCTGCTGCGACGGTGCGGCGACAGTCTCACGCGCGAGAATGTGATGAGAGAGGCGTCTCATCTCGACATGGAGCTGCCGATGCTGTTGCCGGGCATTCGCCTCAAGACCAGCCCGACGGATCTTCGCGGGCTGAAGCAGATGCGGCTCGTGCGCTTCGACGGCGAGCGGTGGGTGCTGTTTGGCGACGTGATCGAGGGTTACTGAGATCGGCGCGCACGCACGAAAGCATTGATGCGGGCAGCGCATTTGACCGCGCGGTAGAACAGGCATAGCCTTTCGGGAATCGCTGGAGCCACCGGTAGAGGGGGCGAGCGTGAGCAGGGCGCGCGATCGCGAGGATTTGACCCGGGTCGGACCGGGTACCGTGATGGGCGAGTTCATGCGGCAGTATTGGATCCCCGCCGCTTTGTCCTCGGAACTTGCCATCGACGGCAATCCGATGCGGCTCTTGCTTCTCGGCGAGAAGCTCATCGCCTTCCGCGACAGCGCCGGGCGCGTGGGGGTGATGGACCAGCGCTGTCCCCATCGCTGCGCCTCGCTATTCCTCGGCCGCAACGAGGAGCGCGGCCTCCGCTGCGTCTACCACGGCTGGAAGTTCGACACGGCCGGCAATTGCATCGACATGCCGAGCGTGCCGGTGGAGCAGGACTTCAAGGCCAAGGTCAAGGCGAAGGCCTATCGCACCGCAGATCGCAGCGGCCTCGTCTGGGTCTATATGGGGGCGCGCCAGGAGGCGCCGCCGCCGCTGCCGCCGATCGAGGTGACGCTGCTGCCCGCCGCCGAGATGACGCAGCAGTTCGTGCAGCGCCGTTGCAACTGGCTGCAGGCGCTCGAAGGCGACATCGACACCTCGCATTTCGGCTTCCTCCACATGGGGAGCCTCGCCCTCGAAGATCTCGATCCCGAGGACCCGCTGCGCTACACGGTGATGAACCGCGCGCCCGACTATCACGTCGCCGACGCGCCATGGGGTACGACCTATGCCGGATACCGGCCGGCGGACCCGGGACAGACCTACTGGCGCGTCGCCAATTTCATGTTTCCGTTCTGGACGCAGACGCCGGCCGGCGCCTTCCCGACCCATGTCGGCGCGCGCGCGTGGGTCCCGATGGACGACGAGCACACGATGTTCCTGCACCTGCACTGGAAGGCGTCGTCGCCGTCGCTCCCCGTTGTTAGACGCGACGGCACGGTGCCGCAGCATCTAAACCGCACGCTCCACTTCGTGCCGAACGACACCGGTTGGCACGGCCGCTGGCGGCTGCGCGCCAATGAGGACAATGACTGGCAGATCGACCGCGCGGCGCAGCGTGCGGGCAAGAGCTTCACCGGCATCGACAGCATCCACCTTCAGGACCAGGCGGTGACCGAGAGCATCGGCGCGATCAGCGACCATGAGCTCGAGCATCTCGGCCCCTCCGACCGCATGATCAGCCGCACCCGCCGGCGGCTGCTGCAGGCGGCACGCGCTTGGCGCACCAGGGGTGCTGTGCCGCCGGGTGTCGACGACCCCGCGCTCTACCTCAACGCGCGTAGCGGCTTTTTTCTCAGCGAGGACGGGGTCGACTGGCGCGAGGCGTATGCGCGGCAGGTCAAGGCGGCGGCACGCCCGGTGCCGACGCAGCAGGCGGCAGAGTAAGATCTGCGCTCGGCGAGGTCGCTAAGATCTCTTTTCGGCGCGACCCTGTCCTCGAAGAAGCACGACGCTTGCCCACGATCGAATGTCCGCTTGTGGCGTGCGCCGTGGAAAGGTGGCGCTTTTCCAGTGGGTGCAAGGCCCACCCGGCGACCGCTCCAGCCGGAAGCAATCGGAGCAGTCATGGAGGTAACGAAATGGCTGAAGCCTTCGATTAGCGTGTCACGAATTGGTGACAGCGCGAGTGTGCAGGCCGCAACGCGAGTGAACGCCGAGCAAGCCTCGAAAAGGACGATGTGTAGGCCGACCCGACTGCCATATCGGGGAAGGCTGATACGGCCGGGCGAAAGCGGGCGATAGCCGTCGCCGCGACCTCGGGGATGCCTAAACCCGACCATTCCTATACCAAGGTATAGTCTGCGCGTTCGCCCGTTTCGCTGCGGGCGTTGACGACCAGTCCGTGCTCCTAAAGGCGTTCCATTCACGCTGTAACGCAAACCGTCGCCTCCATACGCCGACCAACAAAGTGCGAGCGAATCCATGGTCCAGATTACCCAGGCGCGGCCTCGGGCCAGGCATCCGCGCGTCGTCAAGATAACGCGAATCTGGCGGGGACGATTGCGGGAGCAGTTGCTGAGCTTGGTGCTGACGATCCAGCTTCTCATTCTGTTCGTGATGCCTGCCGCCCGAGCGGGCGGCTTGCCGTTGCCGCATATCGTCGTCCGTGGGGTGCTCTTGATATTCGTCCTGCTGGCGCTCGTACTGGCCCGTAGCCGGGGCGCTATGGCGATAGTGATCCTCTCTGTGGCGCTGACCATAGCGGGGTCTGTCTGGCGTCATGAGCGGCCGGACCTGGTCGCCGACACCGTGAGCACCGCAGGACAGGTGCTGCCCCAGCTCGCTTTGTTGTGGGTCATCTCGACTGCCGTCTTCGGCCGCGGCCGCGCGACTTATCACCGCATTCTCGGGGCGATCGTCATGTATCTGGGCATCGGCATGATCTTTGTCAGCCTGGATATCATGCTGGTGCAGTTCGTGCCGGACGCGTTCACCCATCTGTCCACTGATCCTTTCGAGCTCCGCCAAGCGCTGACCTATTTCAGCTTCAGCACGCTCACGACCAGTAGCTTCGGCGATATCCTGCCGGTGCACCCAATCGCCCGCAGCCTCGCCAATCTCGAAGCAATCTGCGGCCAGTTGTTTCCGGCAATTCTGCTGGCGCGGGTCGTCGGGCTGCATAGCGCGAAGCGGCAAGCTTCAGCGGGTCCAGGAGCGGGTCCAGGCGGAAATACCTCGAGTGGTCGCGCAGAACTTGCCGCTCAGGTGCGAGCCTCGCCGGTACGCATGCCACGCTTCCCACCGACGCACTCGTGATGTGTGGTGATTTGTGGAGAACGCGCCTTCGCGAATGACATCGTCTTTGTGGGGCCGGGCTTGGCGTCGTGAGGTTCCCTTCTGCTCCTGATCAGCGATCGAGCGGGCGGCACGCTGCAGCGATCTCCCTAACGGCACTTTGCACCGGAAATTGTGAAAGTCCCACCTATACTCTAAACTCGCGCGTCAGCTGAGGTGCCCGGGGCGGGTGTGTCAGTAAACCAAATCCCTCGGCGACCTCGTAGATGTCGTCCGGCAACGCTCAACAGCTGACGAGCCGGATCCAGCCCGGAAGCCGGCGGTAACGCAAGTCGACCTAAACTGAAGTATACTCGCTGCCATTCCCAGGCATCATCAGATCCTTCCCCAGGTGCATGTCAAACCTACCATCGTGCAATGGTTTCCGGCTTTGCGCGATGCGATGTTGGAGCGTAGGCGACATGTAGTCGCGATGTGATCCGCAAAGCTGATTAGTCGCTGGTGGGAAGTGCGACCAAATGAACGGGGATCGCTCCGCAGCACGCCTGCGGTCTCGCGTGAGGTAGGATATCGATGAAAACTAGTTTCAGCCGCGCCGGAGGCCGGCGCGGATCAGGAAGCATCTGGCGCGATATCGCCGCGGACTGGCGGCGATGGACGACGCGCGAGCGCATCGCCGCGGGAATCCTCGGTACAGGTATTCCCGTGGCCTATGTCATGCTCACTTTCAACGCTTGGCTGTGAGCGCCGGGGTGGGCCGCGCGTCCAAATCGCAAATGCCAAACCCCTCGAATACACTGTCCGACCGTAACCTCGAAGCGACCACGACGCTCTCACTCACGCGCGAGCCGGCCTGTTTCGTTTTCCTGTCCAGCCGTGCCGCGTCGGCGCCGCTGCCGATCGACGCGATCAACCTCCATCTCGCTTCGTCGGCAAGAGCCGCGCAAACACATCACCGAC
>WNEZ01006375.1_pt1 | contig 10354 bp, 10 predicted proteins | sample 5400521 | NCBI WGS metagenome assembly WNEZ01 (sample SAMN13153339, study PRJNA577476) | soil metagenome | isolation source: 120 cm saprolite under Douglas fir tree site 2 hole 1 replicate 1 | place: USA:California | collected 2015-04-18
CTCGCCACGCGATGATGCTTCGTAATCCGCTTGCACTTCTCGCAGAAGATGCCCTCTGGATAGAGGTAACTCTTGAGCCACTCCAGACAGGTCGCGTCATCAGGAAATTGGCGGTCGAAATCTTTCTTTGTGTACTTGCGCATTTTAGGCTTGCGATTCATAAGGTTACCTACTGTCAAGACAATCCTAACAAATCTCGTACCTACTGTCAAGGGATAATTACCTGCTGATCAAGAAGACGCTTGCCGGGGCAGAAAAGAAGATGCAAATCAGCGAGGAAGAACCATGTTAGATCTGACGACAATAAAAATTACACATCGTGACGAACAGGTATTGAAGCTGCTGGTCCAGGGATGCAGCAATAAAGAAATCGCTGCCCAGCTAAACATTAGCCCTCGAACGGTGAAACAGCACCTGCGCACACTCTTCCTGCGGGCGGGAATTCGAGATGGTCGCAAGCGCGTGAAGCTTGCGACCGCAATGTTTGTGAAGGAGCAGACAAATCATGCAACCTCGTGAGCGGCTGACAGCGAAGGAAATGCAAGTCGCACTCTTAGTGTGGCAAGGGCTCACAAACCGCGAGATCGCCCTGGCCATCGGGACGACGGAACAGGTAGTAAAGAATTATCTGCGGAACACATTTGACAAACTTGGAGTCTGGAGCCGGCTTGAGCTGGCGCTCTACGTCGCCAGCCATGGTGGTACAAAATGGAGTGAAGAGTTCGGTTTGAGGCGTGAAGAAGCGGTGGGATTAGTGGTGATTGAACCGGCGCAAGCCACCTGAATCCACTCGCTTGGGTTGGGCGGAGAAATCGGCGAGCTGTGTCTGGGGATAACGCCGCGGTTCGACCGGGTTTTCCACAACCTGAGCGCAGCTCCATTCCTGAAGAATGTCTATGTACAGCAATAGCACGGTTTCGGGCAGGGCGCAGTCGGCATGGCAAAAAATTAGCGATCACAGGTTGCACCAGTTTGCGGCAGGGGGCTGTGGATGGCAGGCATGTCATTGAAGCTCTGAAGATTATTTGCTCTCGAATGCGCTTGACGTTAAAAGCTGGGGAGTGTACATACCGTGAATCTTTTGTAATTTTCTTGATCGCGCAGAAGCTTGGCCGTGTGAGCCCCACTCCATGCTCTCAACGCAAGAAGCCACGCCTAGGGCGACTATTCTGGTTGTGGACGATTCACCTGACATGCTTCGCTATCTGCGGATGGTTCTGGAGCTGGATTCTTATCGGGTGGAGACTGCCAACAACGGTGTAGAGGCGCTACAACGAGTCCGCAACGGTACGGTTCCTGAGGTGGTTGTACTAGATTTGCAAATGCCGGAAATGGACGGGCTGAAGACTTTGGGACGTCTGCTGAAACTCCAGCCGCAGTTAAAAGTAATTATGTGCTCGGGTGTGGATGATCCCGATCAGGTGCAGCAAGCGGCACTACTCGGAGCGCGAGCTTATCTCAAGAAGCCGGTCCAACATCTTTATCTCTCGGCTGCGGTGAAAGAATGTCTTGGTCTTGGGCCGGATATCCAAATTGGCGACGACGGAGCCGAGCTGATTAGCCTGCCGCCCCCTCCGCAATATAGCGAAAACTGAACTCTCCTGTGATCGATCGATCTAAACCGGCAAGCGGCTTACGCTCTGCAGGAATTCCTTCAGTCGGTTGCTGTCTTCTTCCGGCATTTCGCTGAACTGAAGTCCGATGCCAAAGCCCGGACGGCTGCTGACTACTTTTGCCGCGACCCACAACTTAGTTTCCTTCAGCCAGAGCGCCATCTTGATAGTTGTTCCTTGCTTCAGCGGTATCGGCATCTCGACAAAGCATCCACCCAGGCTCAGATCGGTTGCTTTGCCCCAAATGCGCGAAGTCTCGCCCTGAGGATGAAGTTCGACCGAATTGATCGACTTTATTCGGAGATGGCGGCGGCGGTCTTTGTCTCCAGTCTGCCGGCCGAAGTCGTCCACGCTGGCTTCGGGGAGTGGAACGCCCCAAAACGGTTTTTCCGGAGACGTATATTCAATTCCGATTTGCCCTGCGCGCGGTGTGCCAATAGCGCCTACCCATCGCACGACAAAACGGCCTTTGGTTTGGCCGTAGGTCATTCCGATAGTCTCGCCAACCTTGATTTGAGCTTGCACTTTGCTCAGTTTTACGCCGCGGCGGCTGACATCGATGGTGACAATTTTCTCTGAGAACGCCTTCCCGTTGATATCCGTGCCGAAAACACGGATTGGAAGCTGAAGTTCCACGCGCGGCTCGCGGCGCTTAGCCATAACACAAATTCAGAGGTGCATCGGGGGCCCGAGTCAAATAGACGTGGTGGTGATGTTAATCGAGAGTTCGTATTATCGCCAAGTTATTGACAGCCGTACCCGGCGAAGAGTTCAAAGCGGGAAAACGCTGCAAAAGCTTGCATGGGGAGCGCGCTTGAGGCCCCCAAAGTGTCGCACAACGTACTCTGTCAGAAGGGCTTATCGGATGTGGCACGGCATCCCAATTGCTTATGAGGGAGCCAGGAGGCTTCGCGTGTCCTCCTGGCAACCTCGAGGGGCAGATGGCGTACAAGGAAACTTTCTGGATGGCGTGTGATTCCACCGAACAATTGCGGGCGGAATACGGGCCCTTTCACACCCGCCCCGAGGCGGAAATGGAAGCGCGCAAGCTGGGATTTGGCTATTTGCTGCGCTACGAACACCTCATTGGCGATGATGATGATATTCAGGAAGTCCGCTGCATTTTTATCGAATTACCGGCTACAGTGGCCCCCACAGTGCGAATTGTGCGAAAGCTCCATACTCGGTGCGCGAGCTGTGGAGAGTCGGCAGTGCACGATGAGCCCTGGCAGGCCGAGGTTTGGGCCGACATCCACGAATTCGAGCATACTCGCCACCGCGTGCGCCTGTTCGAGCAGACCCGGACCGAGGGATTGAAGGAGATCGGCGACTGGCGTGACACTTGCGCCTGACTCAAACCCAGCACTCCGCAATAGATGAATCATAGCCCCACTTTTTGCTAATCTGGTTCCGCTATCCTGATCTTAAAGGTCTGCTTCCGGGAAAACCTATGATGCTGGCCCTCTCGCTGCTTTTGGCGCTGATTCCGCTGTTAGGAATCGCTTGGATTCTTCGCTACGGCTCGATTACCACAGTGGACGGCCTGTTCACGTCACTCATTCTGCTAGCGATGTCAGGAATTCTGGGAATTAATGTGCTGCTTGAACTGAAGAAGCGCACGCCCAGCGGCCGAAGGCAGAGTGTGGCACAGGCTAAGGCGACTTCTTCCGGAATGGTACAGCGCGGGAAAGTTGAGAAAGTCGAGTTCTACGAAGCCAACGTAGGCTTGCCAAATAAGTCCATAGTGATGCTTTCCAACGGCGCCAAATCTTCCCAAATGCTGGTCTTTGAAGGTGATATGAGAAATGCTTTGCCCACTGGGCGGAACGTGGAGATAACCTTCCGAAAGGAAAGCGGGCACAATGTGTTGCTGAACGTCAGCTATTCCTGAACTGCATTGAAATTTCCCGCTCGCGTATTACGGACGTAACCGCCGAGGTAATTTCGCAATCATTTTTCCCTCTCTAATAAGTAAGAATCTTAAGGGTCAGTGTTCCATTTGGGGGTAGTGTGCACGCATTCAGCACCGACCCAGCGCTATTTTTGCCGGAGGGTGGATGGCACAATCGAGGCACGAGAAAAACGTTCAGCCTTCGATGCTGGCGCGTACGGAAGGTATCCAGCAGCAGATTCAGGAGCTTTCCGGACGTGATTTACAGCTTTGGTCGATCGGCATTCTCATCATGCTGGTGCTGACCGCCGGGCTGCTGGCCCTCGTTCTGCCCAATCTCGTCTGGGCGCAGCGGGTGATTCGAGTTGAGCAGGCATACTTGCCGCAATTGTTCTTCGGGCTGATTTCCCTGGTGCTGCTGTTCAATATTTATTTGCTGACGCAGAAGCGGACTCTGAATTCCACTCGCCATGCCCTGATCCGCGAACTGGTACTGAACGAGCGCCTGGAAAGCCTTTCGCTGATCGATCCTCTGACGCAGCTTCTCAATCGCCGTGCGGTCAATGAGTTGATCCCGCGCGAGGTAGCGCGCGCCAATCGGCTGGGAAGCAATCTCACGCTCATGAGTATCGATCTGAGTGGATTCCGCCAGATCAATTCAAAATTTGGATCGCTGGAGGGGGACGAGGTGCTGGCTGAGTTTGCCAGGATACTGAAATCGGTGTTTCGTGGCGGGGACATCGTTTTTCGCCAGGGCGGAGACGAGTTTCTCATCCTGATGCCTGAAACTACTGAGGAGCAAGCCGACTTTCCGCGCCAGCGCCTGCACCGCGAAGTGGAGCAATGGAATCTTAACAGCAAAAAAGACTTTGAGATGGCCTTCACTTGGGCGCTGGCGTCGTACGTTACTGGCACCGACGCAGATGAGGTGCTACGAGCCGTCGATCGTAAGCTGTATCAGAAAAAGAATAAGCTGGTGCCGGTCTTTTAGGCCAATTACCCGTTTCGACCTGTCTGCGAATCATTTCTTCGATAACTTGCTGGCTGCATCTTTGTCTAATAACCACAGCAATCGCCCATTCGCGGGATGGACTCCTTGCGAAGGCAAGCCGGCGCGCTCATCTTCCAGCACTGTACGAACCATGTCCGATTTATCTGCCCCGCTAACCAGGAACATGACGCAAGCTGCGTTATTGAGCACAGGGTAAGTAAACGTGATCCTGTTAGTTTTGAATTTTTCCACCCAGTTTGCCACTACCAGGCGTTTTGTCTCGTTAAGCGCCACTGTGTTTGGGAACAAAGAAGCTGTATGGCCGTCGGGGCCAAGGCCCAACAAAATCAAATCGAACCGCGGGAATTCTCCAGGCCTCAAATGGAAGAATGATTTAATGGCTTCCTCATAATCCTTGGCCGCGACGTTTGCATCTTTTTCCTCTGCACGGACACGGAAAATGTTTTCCGGCGGGACGGGCCCTTTCGAGAGCAGCGCTTCCTTTGCCATGCGATAGTTGCTGTCGGGGTGGTCCGGCGGGACGTGGCGTTCATCACTCCAAAAGAAAAAGATCTTCTCCCAGGAAAGTGTGGCTTTTGCCAGCACGGAGTACAAAGACTTTGGCGTGGAACCGCCAGACAGCGCGACCGTGAATTTTCCGTGATCGCGAATCGCCGCTGACGCGAGGGCGATGAATTCCGCGGCTGCGGCCTGGAATAGCTCCTGAGGCGTATTCAGGATGCGGATATCGGCTTCACTAGGCATTTACGAAAACTATTTCGTTCCGGCGGGCACACCAGGCTGGGTATTGACCACTGCGCAGCGTGCTGCTCCTAGCAGTGCGATGCTTTCATTTGTGATTACCCTTACCGGGATGCTCTCCAGCAGCGATTGCATTCGTCCCTTGCTGACGAACGCTTGCATGAACAGCGGCCCCGCAAGTTTCGGCAGCAGTTTCGGGGCAATGCCGCCGCCGAGATAAATTCCGCCAATAGCAAGAATTTTGAGAGCAAGATTGCCAGCTTCGGCGCCGTAGATCGAGACAAAAAGATCAACCGCTTGCTCGCAAAGTGGGCATTTGCCTTGCACGCCGGCACCCGAAATGGCTGCGGCCGGATCGAATTGGGACATTTCGTCGATCAGCCATTGGGGCTCCCTTCCGCGCCCGCTGTCGCGGAGAAAATGAAACACGTTTACTAGCCCCGGGCCGGAAACGATTCGCTCATAACTGACGTGACCAAAACGCGTGCGCAGATACCGGAACAGATCGAGTTCCAGGTCATTGCGGGGTGCAAAATCTCCATGTCCACCCTCGCAGGCGAAGACATGATGCTGCAGACCGTCCCAGTACATGCCGGCTTCGCCCAGTCCAGTTCCGGCTGCGATTACCGCCTGATTGCCAATGGGACTTCCTTTCACCTGGTTCAAACAAACGACGTCTTTAGGATCAAGCGCAGGAATACCCCAGGCATTCGCTTCAAGATCATTGATGAGCAGTGCCTTACGAAGCTTCAATTCGTCGGCAAGCCGCTTGGATTCGATTGTCCACGGGAGATTGGACGCTTCCACACGTCCATTGCGTACTGGACCGGCGACTCCAAAGCAGGCGGCGTCCGGACGCACATTCGAGCTATCGACGAATTTGGTTACGATCTCATCCAGGCCACGGTACTCACGGCTGGGAAACACTGAGGCTGAGACCAGGCTGAAGTGGCCATCCACAACATCGAAGAACGCCAGCCTTGCGTGGGTGCCTCCGATGTCGCCTGCCAGGATCATTTTTCGAAGTTCCTCCAGTGGCGCCCGTCGCGCTCAAGGAGTTCTTCGGCTTCCTTCGGACCCCAGGTTCCAGCGGGATAGTTTGGAAAATTTCGCGGAGGAAGCGCCTTCCACACATCGAGGACAGAACTGACAACGCACCATCCGGCCTCGACCATGTCAGCGCGCTGGAACAGCGTTTGGTCGCCGATCATGCAATCGTGGAGCAGGCGCTCGTAGCCCGTGGAGGGCTGTGTGCCGAAGTAGTCGGCGTACTCGAAATTCATGTCCACTGCGCCAAGGCGCATCACCGGGCCGGGAACTTTGGCGGCAAACTGCAAGGAGATCCCTTCCTCCGGCTGGATGTGCAGCACGAGCTGATTGGGCATCAGATTTTCGACAGGCGTGTCGCGGAACAGAACGAAAGGCGCACGGCGGAACTGAATTACGATATGCGTATTCTGCGCCGGCAACCGCTTGCCCGTGCGCAGGTAGAACGGAACATCAGCCCAACGCCAATTGTCGATTGCCAGCTTCATGGCAACGAAGGTCTCGGTTTTCGAATTTGGTGGGACACCGCTCTCCGCGCGGTATGCGGGAACGCGTTTCGCGTCGACGATTCCATCTCCGTACTGGCCACGGACCGTTCGGCTGAGCACATCCTCCGAGCTGTGCGGCTGGATGGCGTGCAGAATCTTTGCTTGCTCATCGCGGACGGCGTCGGCTTGAAAGGAAACCGGCGGTTCCATCGCGGTTAGGCTGATGAGCTGCATGATGTGGTTAGGCACCATGTCGCGCAGCGCGCCGGCATTATCGTAGTAACTGCCGCGCTGCTCAACGCCGACAGTCTCCGCCACAGAGATTTGTACGTGATCGATGTAACGGCGGTTCCAGATAGGCTCGAAGATTCCGTTCGCAAAGCGGAATGCCAAGATGTTCTGAACGGTTTCTTTGCCGAGATAGTGGTCGATGCGGTAGATCTGTTTCTCGCTGGCTACGTGCAAGAGTTGCTGATTGAGGGCCTTGGCGGATTCCAGGTCGTGCCCGAATGGCTTTTCAATAATGACGCGACGCCAGTGCTGGCCATCTTCCTCCATCAGCCCGGCTGCTGAGAGCTGCTCCACGATTGGCCCGAAGAAGTTGGGTGCGGTCGCAAGATAGAAGAAATAGTTACCGTGCGTCGAATGCTCTTTGTCAATCTTCGCCAAATGACTTTTTAGTTGTGGGTAGATATTCTTGTCTTCGAACTCGCCTGTGACGTAATACATGTGGCGTATAAACCATTCGATCAGGTCGGGATCTCCGTCATTTCCCGTATATTGCCGCACATCCTCAACAACCTTTTTTCGAAATTCTTCTTCCGACATGGAACTATGCGCGATTCCGAGGACAGCAAATTCGCGCGAGAGCAACTGATTGCGGGCAAGATTGTAAAGCGCAGGAACCAGCTTGCGGCGAGTCAAATCACCCGCGGCGCCGAAGATTACCATGACGCAAGGATCACCCGGTCGCCCCACTCTGGTTTGCGCCGCAACCGGCATTGTCGCTGTGTCGAGCATTTCCAATTACCTCGTAATCATGCCAACGTTACGCCGTCTTCTTGCTGGCTGTGGGTTCCACGTGTCCGCCGAACTTCTGGCGCATGGCTGAGAGCATTTTCTCCGCAAACGTATGTTCCTGACGTGACCGGAAACGGACAAATAGCGCAGCCGAGAGAACATCGACTGGCACGGCTTCATCGATGGCCGCTTGAATCGTCCAGCGGCCCTCGCCCGAATCCTGCACGAAACCTGAGTATTCGGAAAGCGTGGGGTTTTCGGCGAGAGCCATCGCCGTTAAATCCAACAACCATGAGCTTACTACGCTGCCGCGCCGCCAGACTTCCGCAATGTCGGCAAGATTCAGATCGTAGCGGTAATCTTCCGGCAGCTCTTTGCCGCTGGCATTATGAAAGATATCAAAGCCCTCCGCGTAAGCCTGCATGATGCCGTACTCGATTCCGTTGTGGACCATCTTTACGAAATGACCCGCTCCGGATGGGCCGCAATAAATATAGCCGTCTTCGGCGGTTCCGGGCAGCTTCTCGCGGCCCGGAGTGCGGGGTATGTCGCCCCGGCCAGGGGCAAGCGTCTTGAAAATTGGATCAAGTTGCCGAACCACTTCCTTCGGGCCGCCGATCATCATGCAGTAACCGCGTTCGAGGCCCCAAACGCCGCCGCTGGTACCGACATCGACGTAATGAATGCCTTTGTCTTTGAGCTGCTTTGAACGGCGCACATCGTCTTTGAAATAGGAATTGCCGCCATCGATGATAACGTCACCGGATTGCATGCGCTGGGCGAGAGCTTGCATCGTCTGCTCGGTGGGACCCCCCGCGGGGACCATAAGCCAGGCGATGCGTGGCTTGCCGAGCTTCGAAATAAAATCGTCAAGGGAAGATGATGCAATCGCGCCTTCCCCGGCGATGCGCTTGACGTTGTCAGGGCTTAGATCTGAGACGACCAACTCGTGGCCGCCACGCATCAGGCGCCGCGTCATGTTGGCGCCCATCCTGCCGAGACCCACCATCCCTAGTCGCATGCAGTTCTCCTTAAAATCTAAGAATCTAACCACAGGGGCACCGAGGAACAACGAGGACAGATCAGCTTAACGCTTTACGAAATGCGGCCTGCAGTACCACCAATCCAGCCTGCAAGTCTTTGCCGAGGTGAACCCGCAAGGCTCGGCGGCCGCGCTCGGCCAGGACCTGGAAGTCCCCGCGGGCTTGCGCAGCTTTGACCACTCCGAACGTGTACTTCTGCCCCGGAACTGGCAGGTCGGCGGCATCATCGCAGGTGACCTGCAGAAACACACCGCTGTTTGGGCCGCCCTTGTAGGCCTGTCCGGTGGAATGCAGGAATCGTGGGCCGAAGCCGACGCAGGTCGCGTTTTGCCTCTTATCGCGCAACAGGTGACGCAACTCCTGCAATCGCGAGATATGGTCCGAGTTCATTTGGATGTAGGCGAGCAGGGCGAAGTAGTCATTGCTAGTCAACCGATTCAGATGCGCACGAAGATAGCCAGCAAGAGATTTGTCGCTCCCACTAGCTTTCGCCAACGCATCAGCATTCTTATCGTCCGTGAACAGTTTGATCCCGGCCTCCTCGAAGAAGGGCTTTTCTTCGGGAAGAGATCCTCTCTTTTCGTATTCGGCAGTCAGATTGCGCGTGGCAACTTTGCTGGCCTCGACATCGGGCTGATTGAAGGCATTGATTCCGATAATTGAGCCTGCAACTGCGGTAGCGATTTCCCAGCGGAAAAATTCCTGTCCAAGATCGTACGTGTCCGCGACGGAGATGCGGACTACAGGATGGCCCGCTTCTTCGAGCAGAGCGATTTTTGCTTCCTGCGCTGAATCGGCGGCACCCTCGAGCCTCACGTACGCAAAGATGCGATCGTTGCCGTAGAACTCTGGCGGCCCAAGTTCTTCTCGATCGACGGGAATAATTCCCTTACCTTGTTTGCCCGTCGACTCGGCCAACAACTGCTCCAGCCACGCGCCAAGATCGGAGATGCCGGGGGAGGTGACGATTGTGACTTTGTCACGGCCGCTCTTGGCCGCCGTCCCGAGAATTATTCCCAGCACCACGCCGGGATTTTCTTCCACCGGAACGCAGGAAGCGCAAGCCTCTACCATTTCTTCTGTGAGATCGAGGAACTTGATGGTATCCAACCCCATTAGCGCGGCAGGCACCATGCCGAAATTCGAAAGCGCGGAGTAACGTCCGCCAATGCTGGGAAGCCCGTGAAAAACCTGACGGAAGCGGTCTGCCGCGGCGACTTGTTCGAGCTTCGAGCCAGGATCGGTGATGGCGATGAAGCGGCTGCCGGCTTTTTCTGCCCCTAAACTCTGCTTCACGCGCTCGAAGAAATACTGTTTGAAAATGTTAGGTTCGAGTGTCGAGCCGGATTTGCTCGAGACAATAAAAAAAGTGTTCGCGAGATCGAGCTTGTCCTCGGATGCCCTGATCTGCGCCGGGTCGGTGGAATCAAGAACATGTAGACGAGGAAAGCCGTCGATCTTGCCGAATGTCATCGCTAACACTTCAGGCGCCAGGCTGG
>WNEZ01010210.1_pt1 | contig 10351 bp, 9 predicted proteins | sample 5400521 | NCBI WGS metagenome assembly WNEZ01 (sample SAMN13153339, study PRJNA577476) | soil metagenome | isolation source: 120 cm saprolite under Douglas fir tree site 2 hole 1 replicate 1 | place: USA:California | collected 2015-04-18
CGCTGCCGAAGCCGATCCCCATCAGGGCCGCGCCCTGGCCGGACATAACGGCCTTGACGTCGGCGAAGTCCAGGTTGATCAGCCCCGGCTGGACGATCAGGTCCGAGATGCCCTGCACGCCCTGGCGCAGGACGTCGTCCGCGATCTTCAGCGCCTCCGTGAACGGCACCTTCTTGTCGGTGACGTCCAGCAGCCGCTGGTTGGGGATGATGATCAGGGTATCGACCTTCTCCCGGAGGGTGGTCGACGCTTCTTCGGCGATCGCCCGGCGGCGGGTCCCCTCGAATGTGAAGGGCTTGGTGACAACACCGATCGTCAGTGCGCCGTTGTTGCGGGCGATCTCAGCAACCACCGGCGCAGCGCCGGATCCGGTCCCACCGCCCATGCCGGCGGTGAGGAACACCATATCGGCGCCTTGCAACAACTCCGAGAGTTCCTGCTGGCTCTCCTCGGCGGCTTCGCGACCGATGGTCGGATTGCCGCCGGCGCCGAGGCCGCGCGTCAGCTTCTTGCCGATGTTCATCTTGGTCTGCGCTTCCGAGTGAGCCAGCGCCTGCAGGTCGGTGTTGATGGCGATGAACTCGACGCCGCGCAGCTTGGAGCGGATCATCCGGTTCACCGCGTTGCTCCCACCGCCACCGATACCGACGACCTTGATCCGCGCATTTCCTTCCAGGGTCCGGTCGACGTCGCGCATTGCTTCCTCCTTATCGCGCTCCAGGCGCGCCCTTACGAACCGTTCTGCAGAGACGCGCGGGCCCTGGCCCCCGCCGTAGTCGCCGGGGATGACGGGCCGTGAGGCGAGGCCCTTCATTCGAAGCTGATCGTCAATATTCATATCGGCCTCCTTCCTCTAGAAGAAATCCTTGATCCAACGAACGGTTCGCGCGTAGACCGCCGAAGCGCCCGCGCCAACGGGTGTGTGCCCGTTGCCGTGGTGCCGAAGTTTTGTTCCCCACCGCAGCAGCCCGACCGCCGTCGCATAGGCGGGACCGCTCACCTGGTCGCTCATGCCGATGGTTTGCCCGGGCGATCCGATGCGAACCGGCAACTCGAGCAGGCCCTGGGCGGCTTCCGTGAAGCCGAGGAGGCGGCAGCCACCGCCGGTGAAGACCACGCCGCCCGGCAGGAAACCGTCGTGACCGCCCCGACGCATCTCGAGCTTGACCATCTCGAGGATCTCGCGGGCGCGGGGGGCGATGATCTCAGCCAGGTGCCGACGTGGCACCGCCTGGATGCGATCCTGGCCGATCTGATGCACCTCCACCATCTCCTCACGCGGGATGCACGCCGGGATCGCATGGCCGTAATTGATCTTCAACATCTCGGCCTCGCTCAGCGTGGTACGCAGCCCGATCGCAACATCGTTGGTCACGTGCGTGGCCCCCACCGGTAGGACCGCGGTGTGCACCACGCTGCCCTCGTTGAAGAGCGCCACATCGGTCGTTCCACCCCCGACGTCCACGAGCGCCACACCAAGGTCGAGCTCGTTGTCGTTGAGGACGGCCTCCGCCGATGCCAGCACCTGCACTACCAGGTCTTCGACGCTCATGCCCGCCTGGTGGACGCACTTGACGACGTTCTGCACCGCAGTCAATGAACCCGTGATGATGTGCGTCTCAACCTCGAGCCGCGAGCCCGACATGCCCACGGCGTCCTTGACGCCCTCCTGTCCATCGACCACATAGCCACGAGGAACGACATGGATGATCTCGCGGTCGTTGGGCACGGAAACCGCGCGCGCCGCGTCGATGACGCGGGTTACGTCTTCCTGTCCGATCTCGCGGTCCGAGCGCGCGACCGCAATCACGCCACGGCTGTTCTGGCTCAGGACGTGCGTGCCCGCCATGCCGACGAAGCAGGACTCCAGCTTGTGACCGCACATGCGCTGCGCCGCATCGACGGCATGCGTGATGCCGCGCACGGTCTTCTCCATGTTGACGACCACGCCGCGACGCAGACCTTCTGAGGGCGCCTCACCGACGCCGACGATGTTCAGGCCGCGCTCCGTCGGCTCGCCGACGACGCAGCAGATCTTGGTTGTGCCGATATCGAGTGCTGTGACGTATTTAGATCGAGGCAAAAACCTTTCCTGGAACGTTGGCTGGAACCGGCGAGCCCATTATAGTGTGGTCCCGCGCTTAAGACAACACAACTGGCCCCGAGTTATCCACAGGCTACCCGAGCCTCGGGCGGGGACGCGACGCTCAGACAGGTCGGGCTTCGATCACCGAGTGCGTCGACGCGGTCGGGACGATGGCGGTCAGCCGGAAGCCGGCGCCGGCGCAGAGACGTTCGAATTCATCGGGCTCCCGTTCCTGGCCGCCGAGCATCACCAGCATGTTCAGGTCCGAGAAGCGGGCCGGGTCAGGCTCGTTGACCGGTTTCAGGGCGTGTTCGACCAGCAGCAGCCTGCCGGTGTCCGGTATCGCGATCCGACAGCATCGCAGTATCGCCAGCGCCGCGGCGTCATCCCAGTCGTGGATGATGCTCTTGAGGATGTAGGCATCGGCACCCGGGGGAATGGTTTCGAAGAAGCTCCCGGCGACGAGCTGGCAGCGATCGGTCACGCCGGCCCGTTGGAGCACGGCGCTCGCACCGGTGAGCACGTGCGGCAGATCGAACACGATGCCTCGCATGGGAGGGTTCGCGGCCAGGATCGCGGCGAGCAGCGCCCCTTCCCCACCGCCGACGTCGACGATCGAGCGGATTTGCGAGAAGTCGTAGGCGGCCACAATCGACTCCACATGCCGGCCGATAGCCCCGTCATCGCGGCATTGAAGATCGCGTTCTCCTCCGGGTGGGCGGCACGCCAGTCCCAGGCCGTGACACCATAGAGCTCACGAAAGGCCGAGGTTCCCGATCGAAGGCTTCGCTCGAGCTCGCCCCAGGTCCGCCAGTGATCCGGTCGGCCGATACGCATGGCCCAGGCGCGTAATGAGCCGGTCACATCCGAGCGCAGGTAATTGGAGAGCGCCGTTTGTCCAAACCGACCGCCTTCCTCGGCGAAAATTCCAATGCTCGCGAGGGCCGTAGCAGCCGGGTAAGGGCCGTTGCGGTCGTCCCGGTTGTCGCGGCCAGATCTTCGACCGATCGAGGGCCATTGCTGAGCAGGTCCGCGATGCGCAGGGACGCGGCGACATGAATCGCTTGCGAAACTTGAAACCCGTTCGTCAGCCGGCGCAGCGTATCGCGGAGCGACAGGTCGTCGACGGTCATCGCCAGTTGCTACAGAAGGTGTCGGCGGATGACGGCGAGGTTGTCGAAGATCCTCACGCCGAAGGCGACGATAGCGGCGAAGTAGAGCTCGACACCGAGCTTGTCGCCCAGGTAGGTGAGCGCGCCGGCGGCGAGTGAGTTGACCAGCAACCCTGAGATGAACACCTTGTTTTCGAAGTTCCCGTTCAGCCAGGCTTTGACCGCGCCGAGGACAGAGTCCAGTGCCGCCAGGATCATGACCGCGGTGTAGCGCGAGTAGCCGGGCGGGATCTGGACCGGGGCATTGAGGCCGAGGACGATGCCGAGGATGCCGAAGACGATCACGGCCGCCACCAGCCAGAGGGCCTCGCGCGAGCCGCTGGCCGGCAGCCTCATTTCCGGCCTCGCATCTGCACCGCCGGTGCGCCCGGATTCTCGAGATTGATGTACTGGATCTGCGCCGAGGTGAAATCGATCCGGCTGCTCAGCGCGCGTAAGGCCGCCAGCTTCGGCTCCAGGGTTGTCCGGTCGTCGCCGGTGACCATCTGGCCGAAGATGATGATCCATCCGTGGTCGGTTTGCGCGCTGAGCACCTGGCGGCGATCGAGCTGAAACGACATCAGCGAGATCTTGAAGGCCGGGGCAAAGCCGGCCTTCAACTGGAGCAGCATCGGCAGCAGGTCGCGGTCGACCGCGCGCTGGCCGTAGGCCACCGGGCCGAAGTCGGGGCGGTTGATCACCGTCAGGTTGCCAGCCTCCGCCGTCGGGTCGAGAACTTGACCGAGATCATTCATGGCGTAGGTCGCCTCCCCCACCTGCAGGACCGCGGACGGCTTCCACTCGGTGATCCTGGCCGTGACCCGGTCGGGCAGGGCCAGGCTGACGCTGGCGGATCGGACCCACGGCAGGGCGATCAGGCGCTGCTCGAGCTCGCCGTGGTTGAGAAAAAAGATGTTGCGGTCGGCCGGGAGCGAAAGTGCCGCAATGATTTGCGCCGGTGTGAGATGGGTCGTCCCGATCACATCCACATGCCGCGGTCGGAAGGCCGGCTGCGCCAGGAGGAAAAGGGCGGCGAAAACCTCAGCGCCGAGGATGGCGATCTGTGCCACCGCCCAGATCCAGCCGCGCGAGGAAGCGGTGGGCTTGGCGGAAGCCGGGGCGGTCCGCCGCCGTCGCTTCTCGATGGTGCTGACCGTCATTCACCGGCCTCGGGCGGAAGCAGGCGGCTGTCGATCGCCGTCTGCGAGCGCTGCCGGTCATTGAATCGCTCGATGGCGAGCTCGACCAGGCGCTCGATCAGCTTCGGATAGGGAAGCCCCGAGGCTTCCCAGAGCTTGGGATACATGCTGATCCGGGTAAAGCCGGGGATGGTGTTCAGCTCGTTCAACAGCAGGCGGCCGGTGGTGCGCTCCATGAAAAAGTCCACCCGGGCCATGCCGGCGGCGTCGACCGACTGGAAGGCGCGCACCGCCATGCTCCGAGCTTCTTGCGCGACCGCATCGTCGACGGGCGCCGGGATTAGCAGCCGCGACCCCTCATCGAGATACTTCGCGTCGTAGTCGTAGAACTCGTGCGCCGGCACCACCTCGCCGACGACGGACGCTTCGGGCTCGTCGTTGCCGAGCACGCTGATCTCGAGTTCGCGGGCATCGACGGCCCGTTCCACCAGGAGCTTGCGATCAAAGGTACTGGCGAGGCGAAGCCCCGCGACCAGTTCGGCCCGGTGGTGCGCCTTGGTCGTCCCGACGCTCGAGCCCGAGTTCGCGAACTTTGTGAAACACGGGTATCCGATCCGCTCTTCGACCAGCGCAACGAACGCATCGGAGTCGCGCTCATACTGACGGCGCGTGATCGGCACGTAGTCGACCACCGGCAGGCCGGCGGCAGCAAAGGCACGCTTCATGTAAATCTTGTCGAGCCCCAGTGCCGATCCGAGCACCCCGGCGCCGACGTAGGGCAGGTTGGCCAGCTCCAGCACTCCCTGGATGGTGCCGTCCTCACCGTTGAGCCCGTGAAAGACAGGAAAGACGACGTCGAGCGGCGGCAATCCCCCGCCCCGGCGGTCCTCAGCGGCGACCAATGAATGTTGGGTTGGGTCGGGCGGCAGGTACACGTATTTTCGCGTCGCGGCGTGACCGACCAGGCGCTTCAACGAATCGCCGGTCAGCCAGCGGCCTTCCTTATCGATGTAGAGCGGCACCGCCTCAAAGCGTTGTGGATCCATGGCGGCGATGATCGACTGGGCGGAAAGGATGGAGACTTCATGCTCGGTCGACCGCCCCCCGAACAGGACTCCGACCCGCAGCCGCTTCAAGCGCGCGTCCGGCCGATGACGCGGATCTCCGGTTCCAGCTCGATGCCGAACCGAGCTCGGACGCGATCCCGCATCTCGGCCATTAAGGCTAGCACGTCATCGGCGCTCGCCCCGCCCAGGTTGATGATGAAATTCGCGTGTTTCGGCGAGACCTGAGCGCCGCCGATTCGCAGCCCTTTGAGGCCGCACGCATCGATCAGCCGGCCCGCGGAATCGCCCGGTGGATTCTTGAACGTGCTGCCAAGGCTGCGCTGCTCGATCGGCTGCGTCGCACGCCGATGCTTCTGGACCTCCAGCAGCCGCGCACGAACCGCCGGCGGCGGTTCGCTCGTTGTCGCGAACGTCGCCGACGTGATCACCCATCGATCGCGCGATCGTTTGAAGACCGAATCGCGATAGGCGAAGACGCACTCGGCCGCGGTCATGGTCTGACGCTTTCCTTGAGGGTCAACCACCTCCGTATGCAGCAGGCGGTCCTTGACCTCGCCGCCAAACGCGCCCGCATTGCCAAACACCGAACCGCCCACGGTACCCGGGACCCCCGCCGCAAACTCCAGCCCGGCGCGGCCTGCCCTGGCCGTCTCCGCCGCCAGCTTCGGCATGAGGGCGCCCGCGGAAACGGACACGGCATCGCCGTCGATGGAAATTCGAGCGGTGCTCAGTTTGATGGTGAGCCCAGGCAGTTCGTCGGTCGCGAACAGCGTGTTGGTGGCCGCACCGATGACAAGGTATGGAACCTGTTCGCCGTTCAGCCGCCCGACCAGCTCGGGCAACGCCGCGTCGTCGGCCAATTCCAGGAAATACCGGGCGCGGCCGCCGATGCCATACCAGCTATGCGGTTGCATCGGTTCGTGCTCCCGGACGCCGGGATACGAAGGAAGCCACGCGTCAGGCAACCGGTGAGCGCTCCAGCACCTCAGCGGTCTTGCCGACGGCATCGTCGAAGCCGCGCACCGACATGAAGACGATCACATCGCCGGGTCGAGCGGCCGACGCCAGCTTGTAGGCCGCGGAACGCGCTGAGTCTACGGTTACGACCTCATCGACGCCCCGCAGGCGGTTCGCGAGGTCCTGCGCGGTGACGGTGTGGGCGAGGTGCCGCTCGCGGGCTGGCTCGATCGGACCGATGACGACCAGCGCACAGCCTTGAAAGGCATCCGCGTAGCCCTCGATCAGGGCCAGTGTCCGCGAGTAGGTGTGTGGAACGAAGCAGGCCAGCACCCTGCCCGGATGAAAACGTTCCCGCGCCGCCTGCACGGTGGCGCGCACTTTCGCCGGGTGGTGCGCGTAATCGTCGACCAGGGTCACGCCGCGCACCTGGCCGCGGACCTCGAAGCGGCGCGAGACACCCTGGAAGCGTGCGATGGCATCCACTGCCACCGGCACTGGTACGCCCACCCGCACGCTCGCCGCCAGCGCCGCGAGCGCGTTGGTCGCATTGTGCTCTCCGGGGATTCGGGTGCTGACCACCGCGAGCACTTTGCCCTCGTGCCACGCGGTGAACCGCATCCCGTCTCCGTCGATCTGGACGTCGCGGCCCTGCCAGTCGGCGCCGCCGCGCAGCCCGTAGGTCTCCACGTTGGCGCGGGTCCGATTGAGAAGCCGCCGCACCGCCGCATCATCCGCGTTGGCGATCAGGCGGTCCTCCGGTCCGAGATACTCGAGGAACTGGCGGAACACCGCCTCATAAGCGGCCGGGTCCGGGAAGACGTCGGGATGGTCCCAGTCGATGTTGGTCAGCACCGCCAGCTGGGGAGAGAAATGCAGGAACTTGGGCCGCGGATCGAAGACCGCCGAGGTGTACTCATCGCCTTCGAAGACGAATTCCCGGCCGCTGCCCCAGGCGGCCGCGGAGCCCAGGTCTTTGACGGCCATCCCCAGGCGAAACCCTGGATTACGGCCCGCCGATCGAAGAATCCAGGCGATCAGGCTGGCGGTAGTGGTCTTGCCCGCCGAGCCGGCGACCACGATTCGATACCGATCCGCGGTCAGCTCGCCCCAGTATTCCGCCTCGCTGACCAGCCGGATGTGATGCCGGCGCGCCGCCTCGGTTTCGGGGTTGCCCGCGCGCACCTGGTTGCCCTGCACCACGAGGTCAGGCTTCCCCCAGCGCGTGAGGTTGGCGGCGGCGTGGCCGTCGACCCACTTGATGCCGGCCTTGGTCAGGATTTCCGTCGTAGGCGGGTAGGCGTCCTCATCCGAGCCGGTCACCTCGTGGCCCAATTGCTTGGCGACCAGCGCCAGCCCCGACACCGCGTAACCGCAGATGCCGATGAAATGGATGCGCATCAGTGGCGAGACACGGACTCGAGCAAGCCCGCTACCTCCTCGGCGGCGCGCGGACGGCCCAGGGATCGCATGGCGTCCACCATCTTGCTATACCGAGCCTCATCGTGGACGATGGCCGAGATCTCGCGGAACAGGCGAGCACCGTCGCAGTCCTGATCGGCGATGACCACCGCCGCGCCCGCCTGTTCGAACGGCCCGGCGTTCAGCCGTTGATGACCACCCGCGAACGGACCGGGAACGAGCAGCATCGGAACGCCGGCCGCGCTGACCTCACTGATCGTCCCCGCGCCGGCGCGGCTCAACACCAGGTCGGCCCGATAGATCTGGTCGGGCAGGTCGTTCGAAAACGCGAAGGGGTGGTACCGCTCACGAACGGTCCACGCAAATGCATCGCTTTGTGATTCGATCCAGCCGTAATCCTTTTCCCCGGTCTGGTGCCAGACCTCGAGCTCCGCGTGGGTGATGAGGTCCAGATCGCCAACTGCCGACAGCACCGCCTCGTTGATGCGGTGGGCTCCCTGGCTGCCACCCAGGACCAGCAGCCGCTGCGGGCGTGTTGGAGAAGCTTGGCGCCGGTTGAATTCGGTGCGGACCGGCGTCCCGGTCACGACCGCTTTCGCATGCAGATGGCGGGCCGATTCCGGGTACGCGGTCGCAACCACCCGCGCGACGCGGGAGAGGAGCCGGGTCGCTCGGCCGGGCATGGCGTTCTGTTCCTGGAGCACCACCGGCACCCGGGCCGCAGCCGCCGCGAGCACGACCGGCGCGCTGACGTAGCCGCCGGTGCCCAGCACGACATCAGGCCGAAACCGGCGCACGATGCCGGCTGACTGCAGGAGCGCCTGCGGTGCCACGAAGGGAAACGACCAGTTGCGCCAGGGCTTCTCCATGTCGAGCTTGGCGGCAACGATCGTCTGCATCGGGATGCCGTAGCGCGGCACGACCTGCTCCTCCATACCACCGCGCCGCCCCACATAGAGAAGCTGTGTCTCAGGTGCGTTCCGCGACAGCGCCTGCGCGACGGCGATCGCCGGGAACAAGTGTCCGCCCGTTCCGCCGCCCGAGATCAATACTCGCATGCCGGATCCATCCCACCTTCTCACTCTGAGTCGAAACGTTGATCAGTATGCCGACCGCCAGCAGCGCGATCGCCAGCGATGAGCCACCATAGCTGATGAAAGGCAGCGGGATGCCGGTGGTGGGCAAGGTCACCGTGACAGCGGCGATGTTGATCAGGGCCTGCAACGCGATCCAGGTGGTGACGCCACAGGCGAGGAGCGACCCGAAGGCGTCCGGTGCCTTGAGCGCGACGCGGTAGCCGCGATAGGCAAAGAGCCCAAACAGGGCGAGCACCGCGCTGGTGCCGAGCAGCCCCGTCTCCTCACCGACGATGGCGAAGATGAAGTCGGTGTGGGCAAAGGGCAGCCACTGGTACTTCTGAATGCTGTGCCCCAGACCAAGCCCGGCGAAGCCGCCCGAACCGAGCGCCACCACCGACTGGATTGCCTGGAAGCCGGCGTTGAGCGGGTCCGACCAGGGATCGACGAAGGCCAGGATGCGATGCAATCGATAGGGTTCCATCCGAATGAAAAGGTAGACACACAGCGCCATGATCAGCGCCAGCAGAAGGACGTGGCGCTTGCGCCCGCCGGCCACCAGGAACTGGGCGAGCAGGATGCCGGCGACGATCAGGGTGGTCCCCAGGTCTCGCTCCAGGATGACCAGCAGGATCGTGAATCCGAGCAGCGCGAGGAAGGGCACGACGCCGTCTTCCAGGGAGGAGAGGCGATCGCGGTGACGCTCCAACCAGAGGGCCATGAAGATGATGGCGGCAATCTTCGCCAGCTCGGCGGGCTGCATCTGCAGGGGTCCGAGACGCAGCCAGCGGCGGGCGCCGTTGACCTCGACACCGAAATGCGGCAGCAGCACCAGGACCATGAGGACCACCGTCACGACGCCCAGCGGCCAGGCGAGCGGCCGAAGGCGGTGATAGTCGAGGTTGGCCCCGGCAAAGAGCAGGATGACGCCCAGCGCCAGCCACATGAGCTGCCGCTCGAAGTAGTAGGCGGGATTGTGGAACCACAACCACCCCTGCACCTCAGAGGCGGAGAAGACCATGACCAACCCGAAGGCGGTCAACGCCGCGACCGCGAGCAGCAGGGCGCGGTCGCCGCGACGCCACAGCCGGGTCGAGGCCAGCGTGCGCGGCGCCGCCGGCAGCTCGAGCGCGGCCCGCGCCCTCATCGACGCAGCTCCTCGAACACGGTCGCCTTGAAGCGCCGACCCCGGTCCTCGTAGTCGCGGAACATGTCGTAGCTGGTGAAGGCGGGCGACAGCAGGACCACCGACCCGGGTGCCGCCAGCGCCGCGGCCTTGCGGACCGCATCCTTAAGGTCCGTGGCGCGCTCGACGCGCGCCAGTCCGGCATCGCGAGTGCGGCGCGCCAGTTCCTCGCCGGTCTCCCCCATCGCCACCAGCGCTGCCACTCGATGCGCGATCGCCTGCGCGAGTGGCTCGATGTCGATCCCCTTGTTGCGCCCACCGGCGATA
>WNEZ01030707.1_pt1 | contig 10351 bp, 8 predicted proteins | sample 5400521 | NCBI WGS metagenome assembly WNEZ01 (sample SAMN13153339, study PRJNA577476) | soil metagenome | isolation source: 120 cm saprolite under Douglas fir tree site 2 hole 1 replicate 1 | place: USA:California | collected 2015-04-18
CTGTTCAGTTTCTCGCTCGCTTGGTCGAGCAGGGTCTTCACTTGCTCTTCAAAAGTGCTCAGATGGGCGCGGTCGATCTCGGCGGATGGTTTGGCTGGTTGCGGGGCCGTTTCCACGGCTCGGCGCTGGAGTTCGGCGCTCTTCTCACGGAGCGCTTCCTCGCCGGCCTGTTTCGCTTCCTCGATTTTCGCGAGGGCGTCCCGCACCGCCTGCTTCGTGTAGGCGGCCGCGGCGGCCTCCACGGCTTTTTCCGCCGCTTCTTTCATCTGGTCTTGTAACGTAGCCAGCAGCGGCCGGGTCTCCTCCGCCACGGCCGTGGCCGTGGCTTCGCGCGCGGCGCTCTGCACCTGCTGCTTGGCTTCCGCCACCAGCCGCGCCACTTGGCGACCGAGGTTGAGCGAGGCGTCTGCGGTGCCCGGACTAGGCAGCACGCGGACATTGTCTTCAGGAGGCGGCGCAGCCGGCAGCACCCATTCCTCCTTCGCCGTCTCTGCTTCTGCCGGCAGCTCTGCAGCCGGTGGGGGAATCTCCGAAATGGGGACCTCCGGGAAGGGGAACCAATCTTCCGGCGGAAAAGCGATGCCCCAGACATTTCCAGGGACTTCCAGCTCCACCCCGACCTGAAAGAGTTCACGCACCGTTCGCGGCCGCTGGATCCAGCTCACTTTGGCGCGAACGCTCCGTGGCTCCCGGCCGGTCTCTGGATGGGGAATCTCCAGGGTCACCCACATATTCTTCAGGACGTAATGCTTGGACTGGTAGCGGCAGCCGTGGCAGTTGATGATGAGGGTCGAGGTACGTTCTTGGAAGGGCCGGCCCAGCGCATCGACGCCGGCAACGGTTAGCGGAACGGCCTGGACAATACGCGTGGTTCGTCGCTTAGAAGCTTCCGGATCAGTGTTCGCTGCGAACTCCGTCAAGCCATCCCCCACGCCAATCGTCAAGACTAGCATCGCCGCCGGAACGCGTCGAGCGCCGGGGCGTTATCGTGCCAAACAGTTACTCCAATTCCGGGCGCATCCTACCGAGAGGCTGGGTCCCGAGGCTTGGCGACACCGTGCCGGCCGAACAGATGGTCTTTGATTTCCTTGGCCACCCATATCGGCCCAACTAGAAAATAAATCGGTCCCTGGAAGAAAGCGGGCTTGTTCCCTTCGATGCGGTGGCCTACGGATAGCATCCCCCAGCCGGCCACAAACATGGCGAGGCCGATTCGCCACCAGGTGAGGAGGAGAAGGATTACCGCGGCAAAAATGATGGGAATGCCTGCACCATGCAGAACTCTGTTCCACACAGTGGAGTGCTCGTGGTCGTACTGGGCCATGTAATCATCGAATGTCGGCATCAGAAGCCTCCGTGACCCAATGACCTCCGTCTTTCACTTCCGGCTGTTCACGACGCGGCCACGGACCTTGCGGCCGGAAAGGATCTAATCTCCGCTGGTCACTGCCCAAACTTGCGCTGGCGGCCAGGATTTGCTCAGCAAAAGTCAGCATGTTTTTCGGCGAACGGCAACCGAGCGGGGACAAAACCTATATATACTGCCGCCATCCCAGGCGCGCAAGAGAGAAATGGCACCATCGAAGACAGTCGAGGGAAGCAGATCGCGGACGCCGTGTGCCAGCGAAAGGATTGGGGAGAGCCATAGGGGCGCAAACTAGAGGTCGCGGCGGCCCTCCATGGCTTTGAGCATTGTCACTTCATCGGCGTATTCCAGGTCCGAGCCCACCGGGATGCCGACACCGATGCGCGTAACGCGGACGCCCAGCGGCTTCAGCAGCTTCGAGATGTACACGGCGGTGGCCTCGCCTTCGGCCGTGGGGTTGGTGGCGATGATGATCTCCTCCACCGGACCATTCTTCAGCCGCTCGATCAGGCTCTTGATCTTCAGTTGCTCGGGCCCGACCCCTTGCAACGGCGCCAGCGCGCCGCCCAGCACGTGGTACAGCCCGCTGTACTGCCGGGTCTTCTCTACGGCCAGGATGTTGTTGGGCTCTTCCACCACGCAGATGGTTTTGCGGTTGCGCGCGGGGTTGGTGCAATAGAGACAGGGATCGGTGTCCGTGATGTTGTTGCACACCGAGCATTCGCGGATCTTTTCCGTGGCATCGCGAATGGCCTCAGCCAGCGCCAGCGCTCCCTCGGGTGATGCGCGCAGCAGGTGGTACGCCAGCCGCTGCGCGGTCTTCTGCCCGATGCCGGGGAGGTGTTTGAGCTCGTCGATCAGGCGCGCAATCGGTGCGGCGAAATCAGGCATGGCCTAAAGGTATAAATGTTCCGGAGCCAAAAGATTCCAGAGTCGAAAGGCGGGACGAAACTTGCTGCAGGCGACTTCGCCCTGCAAGCCGAACGAGAAGGTGATGTACAAGTTCAGAACAGCCCGGGGATTTTCAGGCCGGCGATCCCGGTCAGCCCGCCGGTGAGATTCTTCATCTGGCTGGCAAGCTCTTCGTCCACCCGCCGGCTGGCCTCGTTCACCGCGGCGAGGACTAAAGCCTGCAACATCTCCTGGTCTTTGCCGGCGAAGACTTCAGGGTCGATGCGCACTTCGGTCACCTGTTTCTGCCCGTTCATCTTCACGGTGACCATGCCGCCGCCGGCCGAGGCCTCGACGTGCACCGCTTCCACCTGCTTCTGCAGGCTTTCCTGCATTTGCCGGAATTGCGAAAGGATTTGCTGCAGAGCCTTGACTTCCATGTTTAGTCCTCGCTCCGACGCTTCACCTCGGAGATTCGCCCGCCGAACCGTTCGAGCATCGCGCGCACGATGGGATCCTCCTCAAACCGCGCGCGCAACTCCGGGGAACTCCGCATCGCTTTGCCGGCGACACCCATCGCCGGAACTGCTTCCAGTCTAACACAGACGCGCAGCGGCTGGCCCACAACCTGACTCGAGATTGTGCGCAACTTCTCCATTGGATCTCGCGCCTGCAGCATTTCCGCCAGCGCGCGGCTCTCGGTGGGGAAAATCAGCCGCATCTCGCTGCCCTCGAGTTCCCAGCGCGTCGCGTGCTCGACCAGCTCGCCCAAGAATTTCTGCTGCGAGAGGATCGCCGCCTTGATGGCTTGGACCTGCGCTTCCTCGAGGCCGCTGAACGCGCCCGCTGCCGCAGCCACCATGCTGGGCGGCGAAGCCGGCACCGGAACGCGCGCCGATGTCTCGGTGCGCGCCGGCGCAGAATCCACCGGCGCGCTTTCCATCTTGGCCGCCGGCGCGGCGGGGTGCGGGGCTGCGACGTCCGCGGTCGGGACCGGCGCAGGCGTCGCCGCGGCGCGCCCCGGAAAGCTGGGCTGTGGCGCGGCTGCGCCAGCGGCGGCTGCTGCTGCGGCGCCCCTCGATGGCGCAGGGCTCGCGGGCCGCTTTGCTCCTGCGTCGGAATTCAGCTCGGCGAGAAGTTCTTCGAGTGGCGCCAGCCGCGCGGCGTTCACCAGGCGGAGCAGTCCCATCTCCAGGTGCAGCCGCGGGTCGGGTTTGCGGCGCAGGTCGTCGTCGGTAACCAGCAAGATCTGGAAATACCGAGTCAGGTCTTCTTCGGTGAATGCTTCGGCGGCGCGCGCCAGCCGCAGCCGCTGGTCGGGCGGCGCGGCAATCAGATCGGAGTCAGCGCCGCAGACGCGCGCGATCAGCAGATTGCGGAAATGCCGGATGGCTTCGCGGCAGAAATGCTGGAGGTTGCGCCCCTCGGCAAGAAAAGTGTGCACCAGGGCGAGCACCCGCTCGGCTGAGCGCGCCTGGACGGCTTCGACGAGCTGGTCGAGCAGCTCTTCGGGCACCACGCCCAGCAGCTCGCGCACCTGCGGGTCAGTGATGGTCGCGCCGCAGTAAGCGCGAGCCTGTTCGAGCAGCGAGAGCGCGTCGCGCAGGCTGCCTTCCGCGGCGCGCGCCAGCACCGCCAACGCTCCGGAGTCGATGGAAAGGCCCTCTTTCTGCGCGATGCGCTCGAGCGCTCCGACAATCTCGCTGAAGGTGAGCGCGCGGAAGTGGAAATGCTGCGCGCGCGAGCGGATCGTCTCGAGCAGGTCTTCGGGCTGCGTGGTGGCCAGCACGAAGATGACCTTGTCGGGGGGCTCTTCGAGTGTTTTCAGCAGGGCGTTTGAAGCCTCGTCGGTCAGCATGTGCGCTTCGTCGAGGATCACGACCTTATAGCGCGAGGAGGCAGGGGCGTAGCGCACCATCTCGCGCAATTCGCGGATCTGGTCGATACCGCGGTTCGACGCCGCGTCAACTTCGATGACATCGAGCGAAGTGCCCGCGGCGATTTCGCGGCAGGAGTCGCATTCATTGCAGGGCTCGACCGTTGGACCCTTGGCGCAGTTGAGCGCTTTGGCCAGGATGCGTGCCGTGGTCGTCTTGCCCACGCCGCGCGCCCCGGAAAAAATGTAGGCGTGGGCGACGCGGTTGTGCTTGATGGCGTTTTCGAGAGTGGCCGTGACGTGCTGCTGGCCGACGACTTCGCTGAATCTTTGCGGGCGCCACTTCCGGGCGATGACCTGGTAGCTCATAAGAGAATCCGAATAAAACGATGAGAGGAACTTCGGGTCCTCCGCGGCACACGAAGCGCTCCCGCTACCGTTGCTCCCTTCCGGGCCTGGCGGGGTTTGCGGGGAATCGTTGCACAGAGCCCGAAGTTCCACGCATCGGCAGTCCCGCCTTTGCGGGACCGCACGCCGCAGATTGCAAAAGGCAAGGAGGGGGGAACCCCCCACATTTTTTGTAAGTGTTGATTCCAGGGAACTTTAAGTCCAATGATTTTGCAAGTGCAGATTCCAGAGGGTTTGCAGGCGCATTTTTCGCAACTGCGAATTCTAAAGGGCTTGCGAGCGCGGAGGTGAGACAGAGGGCGGGCGTGAGGCAGAGCGTCACGACGTAAGGGTCACTCGCTTCTGCAAAGCTCTTGGTGGGCTTTGCACCTCATGTTACCTCGCTGGCGATTGCGGTCAACAGGAAAACTGCGCTGCGACAAAGAAAACGCGCAAGACTCGCATTCGAAGGGATCAGCGGCACAGTGGGCGTGAATTGGAGGGCTGAGAGGGCGCAGTAGGATGACTGTGCAAGGCGCTGCCGGATCGGATCACCGGCCGGGCTTGAACTTGGTGCTCCCGAACTTAAGATACGCTTCCCGACGGCTTGGGGAGAACTGTCCTTCGAAAAAGAAAAGCCGTGGCCTGACGAAGGCGAGCCCTGAGGCAAGCTGGCGCTACATCACCCTTGGGCGATGAGTTCAGCCTTCGGCTCGCTTTCCTTTTGGCCGGTCCACCCAGGAGATGGATTCCGCAATCCAGCTCGCGTGGGCCGACCCTTGGCAGGAGGCCCAGAGCGAGAGCGCTTCGTTGCCGTAGCGAAGCATGCCGCTGTGCCGCGTCTTGTCTTTGTCCACTTCAGGGTTGGGGTCCACGAAGCCGAGGCTCCGGCGCAGCAGCTCAACATCATCGGGCTTACCAGTCAGAAAAAGCCAGCCCGGGCCCACATGGAACTGCTCCGCGTAGGCTTTGAGGGCGGCGGGCGAGTCTTCCTCGGGCTTGACGGTGATCGAGTAGAAGAAGATGTCGCGGCCGACGCGGCCGAGTAGCTTCTGCACCTTGACAAGATTTATTCGCCGTGATGGCCGGGCAAACCCCCTGGCAGTTCGCGTACATCAGACCGATGACTGCGATCTTGTCTCGGATCAAGTCATCGAAGAAGCGCACCCTTTTGCCTTCGTGCGTCGTGAGGACGACGTTGGGGAAATAACGCGCGCGGATGGCCTCGCGCGCGGGCGAGAGCGGCGTTTCGTCCTTGCCTGCCCGCGCTTCCCGCGCCAATGCCAGTACCGCAAGCGGCGCCCCAGCCAGAGTGGCCAGCATTTCTTTTCGGTTCATGGTGCGTCTCCTTTCTTCCCGCGCGGGAAGTTACGGTCTCGGATTGTTATCTCCCACCGTGGCAAGCTCCCACCGCAACATCATGGCGTGGTCTTCGTGGACCACATTGTGGCAGTGCATGGGATACCGGCCGAGGAAATCCCGGAAGCGGAAAAAGAGAGTGACTTGCTGGCCGGGGAGCAACCGGACCACATCTTTCCGAGCGGCGTTCGTCCCCGTTGACTGGTTTTCTTGGCGGAAATAAAAACGGCTGTCGCCCTGGCCAAAGAGCCCCGGGGCCCCTTGGAGGATTTGGAACTCCTCGAAGTGAATGTGCACCGGGTGGGTCCAAGGGGGACGGCCGAAGCCGAAATTCTTCAAGGTCCACTGCTCCACGGAATTCTGCGTGACCGCGAACCGGACCGTGTTGCAATCCATGAATTGACCGTTGATCTGCCACTGGCCGTCTCTCGTCAAGTCAAAGCTGAACTCGCGCTGGACGAGGGGCTGAACGTTCGTACTCGGCAACGCGAAGAACTGTGGCGCGGTGGCAGGGTCCACGCTGTTGTCCGCCACCTGCGGCCCGTCCACGATGATTTGGAGCAGGAAGTTGCCCTGGCCCGCGGCCAGAACGTTGCCGGTCGGCCCGCGCCCGTTGACCTGCTCCAGACGGTTCTCCAGGTAAATCGTCTTGCCGGCGAACTGCGCGAAATCAATGACCACATCGGCGCGCTCGGCCACGCCCAGGGCGACTGCTGGCACCTGGACTGGCGTCGGCAGGAGGTTCCCGTCATTGGAAATCTGCCAGAACTGGTTGTTCGCGTTCAGGTTGTTCAGGTCCGTGATGTAGATCTGATAGAACCGCGAAGGGCCGCTGTTCAGCCAGCGGAAACGATACCGGCGCGGGGACACGTGCAGGAATGGCTGAATCGCGCCATTGACCAGGAACTTGTCGCCCAGGATGCCGTCCAGATTGAACAAATCGAACGTCAACAGTCCGGTAGTGGGGTCGAAGCACCGGTCGGCGAGCAACATCGGAATGTCGTAAGTCGGGAAGGTGGGGAGATGGAATCCAGTCAATTCATTGCCGGAGTCGTGGTTGGAGTCGAACAGCAGGTAGAACCCGGCGAGCCCTTTGTACGTGTTCTGGGCGGTGAAGTCCACCCGGTGATCGTGGTACCAGAGTGTGCTCATCGACTCGTTGACGTCGCCGTTGGGCTGGTGGTCGGAAAGGAACCCGGCCAGGACATTGGGATAGTACTGATCGTAGAAAAAGGCATTGGCGATCGCGGGGATGTTGGGGTTGGGGAAAAAATCGCACGGGAAGCCGTCGCTTTCGGACGGGGTATGGCCATTGTGCAGGTGCGTTGTCACTTCGTTGTTGCCGAACCCGCCATTGCTCAAGGGCAGTTGATTCACATTGCGCACCAGATTGGCCGACCCGTACTGCGACACATAGGTCGGCCCCGGGCTGATCCCGTCGAAGCCCCAGATCGTCTGCACCGGGAGCTGCGGCGACATGGTAACTTGTCCGGCCTGCTGAACAACTTGATAGATATTCGGAGGCGGAAAGGGGAGGTTGCTATTACTGCCGATGGGAGACTGATGAGCCCGTGTCCGGCCTTCCCCACCGGCGTTGTTAGGCGCTATCGTTGGCGCCGGGTTCAGAGCTGAGGTGACCCTCCGTTTGATGGGCATGATCGGCAGCGGCTGAACCCACGGCGTGGTCGCCGGGCTGGCGCACTGGTTGCAATTGAAAAAGCACCGGTCCGGAACTCGGGCGCTCAAGCCAGACTTGGCCACAAGCATGCCAGCACTCGTCAGGAGGCCCATCTTCAACAGATCTCTCCTCGTCAAGCCTGCTGCGATGATCTCTTGCCGATTCTTCATCGCGGTAAGCATTTCCTTCCACTGTGCTCTCGAAACTTTTTCACCAAATACGTTGAAATACACGGCATGCCTCCAGTTGAGTGTGTGGCCTGACAATCATCTTTTTTAAGGAATCTGAGAGAGCGCCCGAGGCAGACCCTACGCTTACCCCACCGGAAATTCAAACCACAAACAATTAGCCGAAACGGCTTTTTGTTAGCATTTCGTGCGATCGCCCTGTTGCCGGTAACACCGGGGTGCCTGCCTGAAGTGGCGCCCAAAGGCACGGATGAAGCTTGAGGGATGTTCGTATCCAACGGCGTAGCCGATTTCCTTTACGCTCATGGTGCTGTGCACCAGCAGGTGGGCTGCCCTCTCGAGCCTTTGCTCGGTCAGCCAGTGGCCTAGGCCGACGCCAGTCTGCTGCTTGAACAAGTGCTGGAGGTGCGAGGGGCTCAAGTTGCATTCGACCGCCAAGTCGCGGATCGTGCAACGCGATCCGGATGCAACCCTTTGCGCGATTTTGCGGACACGCTCTTCCTGCACTGCGGGCGCCAGCACGGCCAGCCGAGCCACGGCGGCTTGCGCCATGGCTCGATTCGAGGAGGCTGACTGTGCGCCCCTCTTTCTAGCAAAAAGACCACGAACATGCAACGTACCCAGGCGAGCCTCCCACAACTATTCAATTAAACACGCATTTCCGTTTTGAGGTTCCCCTTGCCCCGAAAGCCTAGCCCTCCTGCCCCGTCGTGTCTGTGCGGTCCGCGGTCCCATCTTGCCAAACCCGGAAGCTAATCGTATGACTTGAAGTGCGCACGATGCGAAAAGTCCCACTTTAAGGAGCTTCGAAATTAGAGAACCGTGCGTAGCGTCGGTATAGGGTTCTCGTAGGGCAGAAAGTACCTAACAAGCCTCTGGCCGCAGCGGGAGGCGTCCGGCAGCGGCAACGCCCCGATCCTTCTCAGCAAGCCGTCATTCGTCCCTAATCAGCAAACGCGAACCTAACAAGCCGAATTGGACAGATTTGCGCCCCATGCTGTATCTGGCTACCGTTCAAGAAAAAATGCTCAAATCTATGGAACACAGGAATTCTATGGTAAATCTGTACCCGGGCAGGGGGCATCATGACGGGAACACCGCAAGTTCAGTCCATACGAATGCGCGCAGTCCAGGCTGCAGAACCGGGAGCGCCGTTTCAACACGCTACCAAAATTGTTCCTGATCCAGGCCCGAGCCAAGTACGGGTCAGAGTCCACGCCTGCGGAGTTTGCGCCGGCGACGGACTGGCTCGATACGGGGCGATGGGAGTGAAGTTGCCGAGAGTGGCGAGGATGGGGCACCCGAAGGGATCAAGGTCGCGGAGGAAAGACTTCCCGCGGGCTCTTATCTCACAAATGTAATCAAGGCTGGCCCAGTCCCGGCAAACTCCGCAAAGGTGAGCTCAACACCTGTGACCGGTCGTAGGGGCGTCCGGGGTGCCCCATCCTCGCCTTGTGAGGGTGGGGTCTTTGGTTTCGGAAGACTGACTCACCCTCGCCCCGACCCACGGTGTCGGGGATGTTTGCTACTGGGTCAGTTTCTGAGTACGCCTTGACTCGGGAGCTAACGATAACTTCTAGAAGTCTGACCGATAGAACGAGTCAAGAAAGCGTTAAGCTTCATCGCTGAGTTTCCCGCCACTTCGGATCTACTAGAACTACGGACGTTTCAATCTGGCGCTCTGGCACGGTCCAATACTGTTTGAGGAGCCGGTCCTTCTCCTGAGGACCAACTATTTGAAAGCCATACCTTTCGTAAAAGCGGATCGCCCAGACCGCATCAGCCCACGTGCCAATCAGCACTGGACCGTTCGCCAGCTCCCGCAAATGAGACAGCAAGTGCGCTCCGATCCCTCGCTTCTGGCTACTGGTGCGAACATAGGCGTGGCGAATGAGGGTCACGTCCTGGAGCTGTTGAAGGCCCATTACGCCTACCAGCGTCCCGGTCTCCTCGTAGCCCCAGAACACAACCCCCTCATCGATTTCATGCTGCAATTTCTCCCGGGACATGTACGGTTCTGTCCAGCGATCTGCAGGGATGATTCCTTTGTAAGCCTGCGCGCCATCGTTGATGATGGCCCAAATCAGCTCAAAGTCGCGGTCGTCACCGCGGCGGATCATGAGTACTCAGCCTCCTAGCCTGGCATCTCGATCAATGCACGGGCGATCTGGATCAGGTCGTCTGCAGCCAACGAAAACTCCTGCACCGGATAGCGCCAGAGGGACGAAATCGTGAAGGCTGACATAACGCGATTCTATCCAAAATGGGCAGGTGACGGTAGCCCGACAGCATGCAGCAAAATCGCCCGAGCCCGTTGGCGCGGATTGGTTGTGCGCAACCCCTCGATCGCCGAAGAGTCGGGTGAGCCAACCTTTCCTGCTGATCCGCAACAACCGTAAAGGCGGTCGGCCTCAGTCTAATTTCTAGCCCTAACCTCTTCCTGCCTCCATTTTTCCAAACGCATTTGACCGAAATCCGCGGGGCGTCTACCATCCTCATTTCGCTCCGCGACCCATGCTCAACGAAACCATCGCCCACTATCGCATCCTCGGTAAGCTCGGTAGCGGCGGTATGGGCATCGTCTACGAAGCCGAAGATACGAAGCT
>WNEZ01023683.1_pt1 | contig 10349 bp, 10 predicted proteins | sample 5400521 | NCBI WGS metagenome assembly WNEZ01 (sample SAMN13153339, study PRJNA577476) | soil metagenome | isolation source: 120 cm saprolite under Douglas fir tree site 2 hole 1 replicate 1 | place: USA:California | collected 2015-04-18
CGTAACTATTCAGTAGGGCTATGCAGTTGCGGAATGACGGGCAATCTGCTAAAGTAGCCGCATGACGAAAGACGAAGAACTGGACCAACTGCGAGCCGAGAAGACGGCCTTGTATGAAGCGTTGCGGCGCAAAGACGAAGAGCTGGAACAGTCGCACCAGGCGAATCAGGACTTGCGCGAGGGGCTCAAACAAGCCATCATCGCCATTGGCGCTGGGCACGAGCGCGTGAACGTGCTCGAAGGGCTAATCGACGCGCTGCAAGAGCGCATCAACACCCTGGAAAGGCACCAGGCGAAAGATAGCCACAATAGCAGTTTGCCTCCCTCCTCCGATCGGTTTGTGCGTGCGCCCAAGAGCTTGCGCACAAAGAGCGGCAAGAAGCCTGGTGGACAACCAGGACATCGTGGGCATCATTTGCAGCAGGTGGAGATCCCTGATCAGATCCTGATTCATCCCGTCGCACGCTGTGAACACTGCCAGCACGATCTGCGCGCCCAGCCAGCAGCACTGCCAGAGCGGCGTCAAGTGATGGACCTGCCCGTCAAGCGGCTTTGGGTCACCGAACATCGGGTGGAAGAAAAGCAGTGTCCGATGTGTTCCCATCTCACACGAGCGTCCTTCCCGACAGCCGTTGTGGCTCCTGCGCAGTATGGGACAGGCATCCAGAGCCTGGCTACCTATGTGGTGGAAGGCCAAGCGGTTCCCTACGCTCGTGCCAGCCAGCTGCTGCAAGAGTTGCTGGGAGTCCAGCTCTCCGCCGGCAGCATCGCCAGCTTTGTCACCACCTGTCATCAGCAGTTGGCCGAGGTGGAAAAAGCACTCAAAGCCGCTTTGGTGAAGACGAACGTGATCCACCAGGATGAAACCACATTGCGCGTGGGCACAACGGGGTGGTGGGTGCACGTCTGCTCGACCAAGCGACTCACCCACTATGCGGCTCATCCCAGTCGAGGGCGCACCGCTCTGAATGCCATTGGCATTGCGCCACAGTTTCGTGGCACCAGCGTCCATGATGGCTTCCGTAGCTATCAGGGCTACGGCTTCACCCACGCCTGGTGCAACGTGCATCATTTGCGCGAACTCACCTTCGTGGAAGAAGAACTCAAGCAAGCCTGGGCCAGGAAAATGAAAGAGCTCTTGCTGGACATGAAAGCCGAGGTGGAGCAGGCCAAAGCGTTGGGCCAGCACGAACTGGAGGTGCTGCTGCTGGCACCCTTGCTTCGTCGCTACGATGAACTCCTCACAGAGGGCTACCTCGCTAATCCCCCTGCCCCGCCTCCCAAGAAGCGACCAGGAGGGCGACCCAAACAAAGCCCTGCGCGCAATCTGCTGGATCGACTCTGTGGGGGGAAGTGGGCGGTGCTGCGGTTCTTGCTCGATTTTGCCGTGCCTTTTGACAACGATGTGATTGCATACTGCACTCCTTCCGCATGGTTAGCGTGTTTTGTAAGACGGGCGTGGAGCCTGTTCGTCGGGTGGCGAAAACAGCGCAATCCCACGGCTATCGGCGTGATACATGGGAATGCGACCAGCTCGCCCCCACTCCCTGATCGTTTGTGGACACACTCCATAGGCGTGTGCGGCTTCACTGGCAGATAACAGTCCGCGCTCCCGAAGTCTCATGCCATGATCTTTCAACTGATGATAGCGCCGCAATGACAGAATACGGGTCGCATGAAACAACTTGCCTTCGTAGGTGCGCCATCCGCGCTGATTGAGGTGTTCTGCCACTTCGGCATCGGTGTAGTCATCGAGCAACTGATCGATGAGTGTCAAGACCTCTTGCGCACTGCGTCGCCCCTGACTGATGGGTAGCGTGATGGTCTGTGTCGCTCCTCCTTTGAAGCGCACCTGAGCGGTGATTATCTCGTCTTTGCGCAAGGTCACATCTTCCAGCAACAAACGCACCATGCGTTTCCGATCCCGATCTAACGTCCGTTCATCGTGCCACACCCGCGGAAAATCTTCCACCAGATTGGCGATGGCCTGCTGTTCTAGCGTACTCAGACGGCGTTGTTCCTGTGCCTGGAGCTGCTGGGCTTGCTCCTGGACCTGGCTGTACTCTTGCAAACGTGCATTCCACTCCGCTTCCAGGACCGAGGCCACCAGCCGATTCTCTGGATCAACGCGCAAAAAGCGCCGTTGGGCCAGTTCAGCAGCATAGCGAGCTCGTTCGACCTGCTGATCCCGCAAGTGCTGTGCTGCCTCGACCTGAGTATGCAGTTCTTCATAGACCTGCAGCGCGGTGTCAATCGTGAAAGGGGTCACTTGAGCCAGCAACAGATCGGCCATGGCCGCATCGAGCCCTGCGCCCAGAATATGCTGGCAGGTCTGCTCTGTTGCCTGCTCCACACGCTCTTGTTGGCACACGTATTCAGGAATGAGATGCGTTCCCTTCTCGGCTTGATGGTAGCGGATGGTCATGCGATTGCCACATTTTCCACAGATGACCAATCCTTGCAATAGGGCGGGCCCTTCTCGCGGGGGGCCATGACGGCGATCCCCGCCGAACGTTTGACGGTTCTGACGCAATTGCTGGCGATTGGCTTCATAGTCGTCCCAGGTGATGTAGCCAACATGGGCGTTCTGGAAGAGAAATGGCCATGCTTCCTGGGGGACGGTCTCGACTCGGAGCCTGCCATCCAGCCGTTTACTGCTGTGGGTCCGTCCGTAGCAGAACGCCCCAGCATAGCGCGGATTGCGCAAGACCTTGAGCACGGTATTGTGGATGAGCGGTGCCCAATGAATGGTTCCTGCATGCGGCCCCGTGCGGATGCGGCGAGGAAAGAGCAATCCTTGCTCCCGAAAATACTTCACCGTGGCCCATGCCGACGCGGTCCGTTTGAACGTGGCAAACAGGACACGAATGGCTTGTTGGACCTGGGCATCGGGATCGAGCCGAACGGTATTGTCTTCTGCATAGACCAGACCAACCGGCAGTTGGAGCTTGAGTGCTGCTCGTTGTGCCTGATTGAGAATGCCTCCTCTCAAGCGCGCCCGCAGGACATGCAATTCGGCTTCTGACATCGCGCCTTTCATGCCCAACAGTAATCGATCATTGAAGGTGGCAGGATCGTAGAGGCCATCTTCATCGAGAATGAGGGTGCCGGTCATGGAGCAGAGTTCCAACAACTGATGCCAATCCAGGGAACTGCGTGCTAAACGAGAGACTTCCAGGCCCATGACCAGCCCCACCTGACCCAGTCCGACTTCCGCTACCAGGCGCTGAAATCCCTCACGATCGACGGCAGAAGCTCCTGATTGACCCAGATCCTGGTCAATGACCACGATCCGCGCAGTCTCCCATCCAAGCCCGACTGCTCGCTCACGTAAAGCATATTGTCGTGCCGTACTTTCCGTATTTTCCAGGACCTGATGTAGCGTGCTTTGGCGCACATAGAGCATGGCCTGTCGTTGTAGATGTCGTGCCGTGACTTTTTGAGACAGGGTTGAACCGATGGTCATAGAAACACCTCTGCAATCATGGCTGCAACGAGTGTAGACAACGGAGTAGCGCTACTAGAGACCGGAGGCGGACCAGAAAACGCCTGCGACGCACTGACCGGAAGTGCTTGCGCCGTCTGGAACCAGGTGACGAGCCCTCCCCGCAGGATCTGGGCCAAGCCAGGTGGCCGAACTGATGAAGGGAGTAAGGCCCAGGTACGCAGTGGTTCATAGTCAAGCTCGTTCCAGCAGCGCTTCACGATGATCCCCCTTTTTTCTCTGAACGGGCAAGGGCGCGTTCAATGCTGCGTGGATGCACCTTCAGATGATGCTGCTCCTGTACCCACCGGACTAATTGGGGAGCAGACATCGTCTTGGCCAGGGGCCGCAGTTGCACAATGAGTTCCTCGGTGAGCTTGTGGGCATGACGAGGCCCAGTCGGCTGTGGAAGCAAGCCAGCGATGCCTGCCTGTTCCCAGGCTGCATGGGCTGCGTAAAAGGTCGGACGGGAAAGGGCAAACAAGGACGAGGCCTGTGCGACGGAATAGCCATCCACACGCACCCGTCGTAAGAGTTCATATTTGACTTGCACCAGATCGCGTGGATCAAAGAAAGGCGATCCACTGAGAAAGAGCGGATCACGCACCTGGTCAGGATGCGGATGAAGGGTATGTGATTGGCGCAAGAGGGCAAGCTTTTCGTCTGACATGAACATCTCCTGAGCAAGAACAGTCGTTGTTTCTAGTATGCCCATTGCTCGGCCAAATGTCAAGAGAAAAAGATACCAAAAATGCGCAGAGATTCGCTCTTTCCCTCCGAAAAGTCGCCAGATAGTACCGAGAAATCCGGCATTATTTCCTTTACACTTCCGGCAAAATTGGCTTAACACTCTGCGTCCTCCTTTCGCTCTTCGATCCGCTGGACGAGCTGGGCCAAAGCCAGCAGGTCCTTCACCTGAAAAGGAGCGCGACCGGCGGCGAGTAGGACGCTGGGATCAGGTGACACCAGGCTCGTCCAGACCGCTGGGAGCGAGCGCACGTGATCCGGGGTCTCGTAAAAAATGACACGATATTCTCCCCAATTGTGGCGGTAGTTGAGGATCTCAAACTGCTGGCCGTACAAAGGATGAAAGGGATGCGTGACTGTAAACATTCCTTCTTCTAGAGATGGAGACGGTGTAGTTGACGGCCTGATCCAACAACCAGGCGGAGCGCGATCTGCGCATGATCAAAGTGCAGCAAAAGGTCTCCGGGTGCTTCCGCACCGAACAAGGGGTGGCGATGTTCTGTCGCATCCGCAGTTACCTCTCGACTGGCGATGTTCTGTCGCATCCGCAGTTACCTCTCGACTCTACGCAAACAAGGGATCGAGCTATTCTCTGCACTCGATCACACCCTTTCCGGTCATCCCGTTTTTCCCGTTTTTACTTGACCCTTCTGAATAGTTACCCGCGCACTGCTGAGTAGAAATAAACGGCATACTGCCGGTGCAGCCTGCAACTTTCAGCGTTTTACAGCGTAGCTTATAAAGCGTATATATTCATGGATAGAGATTGCCTGGACAATATAAACTCAGCCATTTCGTGGACGTTTAACATTGGACTGGTACAATGCCTATGATTATGCATTGATTGCTATTTCATAAAATTTGTGACCAGGTGAGTTGAAGTAACCGAGGGAGAACCATCAACCATGGATGAACAAACTGTTGTAGAAGGCAGCCAGGAACACTTACCTCAACGGACTCAAAATAACAAAGTGGTCATGGATGTGCGCGATATCACCAAGAGCCTGCCCCTGGGCAGGGAGCGCATCGAGATACTCAAAGGCATCAGTTTTCAGATCAAGAGCGGGGAGTTTGTCTCCATCGTCGGGCCATCCGGTTCGGGCAAAAGCACGCTGCTGGGCATCATCGCGGGGTTGGATAACCCAACCAGCGGACAGGTCCTGGTTGACGGGGTGGATATTACCACTATGAGCGAGGGCAAACTGGCCGAGGTGCGTAACAAAAAGATTGGCATGGTCTTCCAGGCGTTCAACCTGATTCCAACACTGACGGCGCAGGAAAACGTCGAGGTGCCCCTCTACGTGGGCAAGCACAAAGGCTCGCCCTCTACACGTGCCGGGGAACTGCTCGACCTGGTGGGCCTTTCGCACCGCCTGAGGCACCGGCCCAATCAGCTGTCGGGCGGCGAGCAGCAGCGCGTGGCAATCGCGCGAGCGCTGGCAACGGACCCGGCCTTTGTGCTGATGGATGAGCCGACGGGCAACCTGGATGCAAAAAACAGCGAGAATGTGCTGAAACTTATCGCCTACCTGCGAGAGCAGACCGGCAAAACCTTTATCATCGCCACGCACGATCCACTGGTAGCCTCACATGCCGACCGGGCCATCCGCTTATTAGATGGGCAGGTCGCAGCCATCGAGCAGGTAAGTGGGGGAAGCAAGCAATGAAAGCTTCGATGTACTTCAACTACACATCACGCTCGCTCTTGCGTGGGGGACAGCGTACGGTGCTCGCGGTGTTCTGTGTGGCGGTGGGCGTGATGGCCATTGTAGCGTTGCAACTGGTAGGGTTGATGATCAACAACGCGCTCACGGGCGACGTGCGCGATGCCAATGGCGGCGACATCTCCGTCACCTCGAACACCAGGCCTTTCACCCCTGCTGACCTGGCCTTCTTCAATCAGCTCAAGCAGAGTGGCACCATCACCAACTACACCACCATATCCACTTCAAATGGCTCCATGAGCAATATAGCATCGATTACGAGTGGATTTTCTCTTATGGCAGTGGATCCGGGTAGTTATCCATTAGTGACGCCGCCCACATTCGTAGACCCGGCAAATGGCAGCATCGCGAACCTGCTTACAGGCAACGGGGTGATCGTGGACAAGACCCTCGCTGACCAGTACAACAAAAAGGTTGGCAACACGCTAAATATTCACGTAGGGCAACAAAATCAGGCGCCGCGACTCCTGCATGTTACGATAGCCGGCATCGTGACGGACTCTGGTGTGCTGGCGCAGTCCAGCGGGGTCATGCTGGTCTCCCAGAATTTCTATAACTCCGTCTCTCCGAACGCCCCGGTGTATTATGATACTGTCTACGTCACAACCTCAAACCAGGCCCATACCGACCAGGCGGTCAAGGCCATCAACGCGCAATTTCCTATTGCAAATACACAGACTACCGCTGATGCCTTGAAATCCCAGCAAAGTAGCGTTGACCTGGTGAAAAAATTTCTAGAGATAGCGGGCTTACTGGCTCTGCTCATCGGTGGCGTTGGCATTGTGAACACGATGCAGGTCTTGCTCTCGCGGCGCAAGATCGAGATTGCCATGCTCAAGACGACCGGCTACCGCCGCTTAGACCTGTACCTGCTTTTTGGCCTGGAAGCAGGACTATTGGGCCTGGCCGGTGGTGTGGTTGGCGCAGCAGCCGCGACGGGCGTGAGCTTCCTGGTACGCAATCTTGTCCAGCAGACGTTCAGCATTAACATTCCGTTCGTACTAGACCCGCTGACGATAGGTGGAGGCGTGTTGATCGGACTGTTCACCGCCTTGATCTTTGGCCTGATGCCGATTGTCCAGGCCGCTAACATTCGCCCATTGAACGTGATCCGCGAACTACCAGAGGGCAATCGTGCTGGCAGCATCGGATTAACCGTCCTTTTGCTGGTGATCCTCTCGGTGCTGTTCTGTGTGCTTGCCATCGTCATCCTGAATGACATTGTGTTAGGCATCGGTGCTGTCTATGGGGCCTTCATCTTCCTGCTCCTCCTGAGCCTCTTCTTCGGCCTGGTGGTTTTTGTGATTAGTATCATGCCCGTGCCAGAGCGGATTACTCCCGGATTTCTCGCCTGGATCGTCGCCGGCCTGGTGCTGTCAGTCTTGCTCTACCTGGTACTGCCCACGTTTGGAGCAATCTTGCTTGTTTTGTCATTGTTTGGCTTCGTGGTAGCTTTTCTACCGCGTTCCTGGAAGTCAAGCACGAAGATAGCGCTGCGCAACATCGGTCGCCAGCGAGCGCGTACCACGACGACGATGCTGGCACTCTTCGTGGGCGTCTTCACCATTGGCCTGATTCTCGTTCTGGGGCAAGACCTGCGCGACAAGATCAACAATACCATTGCCACCAGTTTGACCTATAATGTGGTAACGATTGCGACGGGGAATGATGCCAACGCGCTGCAATCCCAACTCGGCACGATCCCCGGCGTCACAAAGCAAAAGCATACCACCCTCGCCTCGGCTGCGCCCCTCGCAATCAATAACCAGCCGATAAAAGATCTGCTGGGCGAAAATGCGCAGCCATCTTTTAACAGCCTTGGCCGTCAGGGCGCGCTTGCGTTGCTCAGCAGCGTTGAGGGTTATAATGTAGCCAACAACCAGTTTCCTGCTACCAGCGCCAACGGCTTAACCCTTAGTAAAGGGCGAAACTTGAATGCCAGTGATGCCGGAACGGACAACGTGCTGATCCCCTGGCCGCTTGCCAATCTCGCTCCGCTCAAAGGGCACATCGATGTCGGCAGCACCATTACCCTGGCAAGTGTAGATGGGAAGACTACTAAAACCGTGACGGTTGTGGGTATCTACCAAAACAGTGGCCTGAATATTAGCATTGGAAACATCCTGGGGACATCGAATACAGTACAGGCTCTCACTCCCCACGGCCTTACAGAGTCCGTCTTCTACATGAAGATTAACACCAGCCAGTTAGGGAAGGCACTGGGAATGATTGGAACTATCGCGCCAAGTGCTTTCGTCTTCAACCTGGCGAATATTGGTGATTTCATTAATCAATACCTCAACTACGCGCTGCTGACCCTCAGTACCATTGCTGGCCTGTCCCTGCTGGCAGGGGTGATCATTATTGCCAATGCTGTAGCCCTGGCTATGCTGGAGCGACGACGCGAACTGGGCATTCTCAAGTCCGTCGGCTATACCAGCGGAGACGTGCTTGGTGAAGTGCTCATCGAGAATGCTGTCATTGGTGGCGCGGGTGCGCTCCTGGCCATGCTGCTTGTCACCTTCGCGATGAGCCTGCTAGGCAGGTTCGTCTTCAAGAGCGGTTTTGATGTCAACGGGCTGATCGTGCTTGCGTTGATTGCCGGAGCGGCGCTGCTGGCGGTGATCACGGCTATTCTCGTTGCCTACGGGTCCGTGCGCGTACGCCCGCTCGAGGTCCTGCGCTACGAGTAAATCCTGGTTATTGCCCAGTCGCCACTAAAAGACTTTCTATTGCAACAGGAACTGTACTGGAAGCATACCTCTTATCTTCCGTACCTTGTTGCGCTAAAAAGTCTTTTACCTCTTTGCCTGAACGAAGCCGGATGATGCGTTTAGACTTGTAGCTGTGCAACATTTGCTTAAGCGTTCTCCGGTCTCGAAATGGAAAGGCCAGCACTTTTAAAACACATTTCAAGTTAAGATTATCTGAACACCCGTCGGGTAAATCAGGACGAGCTTGCCCTTTGTACTGGTTATGTCGTTGTCTTATGCGATAGAGACATAACCAGAGAGGAATGTCTAGAAAAATAATAGTGTCTGCCGCGCTCAGACGGGGTTCAGATGAACCGAGATAAGCTCCCTCAATAATCCATCGCTCCTTCCGAACAAGATCTTTCAAGATCTCTATTCTGGCATCTCTGGGCTTTTCCCTCCAATCAGGCTGCCAGAAATAACGATCCAGGTGAATGATCTCAATGTTGAGTGACGCGCCTAATTGCTGAGCAAGTGTTGACTTACCCGCTCCTGGTGAACCGATGATGGCAATCTTGTCCATAATCAAAACTTTACATAACCATTATTACGTCTACTATAATGACGGTGAAAGACGTTATAAGGGAACACCATGGTTTGTTAAGTGATTGGCGTTTACCGATAATTTGTTGATTCGGGAAATCGCGCCTGATTTCGGTCGTATAATCTGAGCAATTTGAGCTTAGACCATCACTATTGGATGGGCTTCAAAAGAGACAAAATCCTGAGTCCACAAACTACCGTTACAGCAGTGTTAAAATACCTTGAGCCATCCACGGGAAAGGGTAATTTCTCTTCTGAAGTCGGGATATAGCTATAGCTCCATAATGGTACCAGAACTAACGGCAGAGCACGTTGCATACCTCGCTCCTCATCGGTGTCTGGTAGCTTTTTCGTCTGGCTGCGTGTACAATGGGAGTGAGGATCTCCCTTTCATTTTCCGTCATCTGCTTATCCATCCTGTCGAGGAAAAAACGCCATGAGAGCAAAACGCTGTTTGATGTGGGGCATTGCCATACTACCATCTTGGTTTACCCGCCTAACGCGTGAAAACGAGCAGGTGATGGCTCCTGACGACCAGCAAGATGCGGCATTGCAAGCCTACTTTGAAATGATGTCGGAACTATTTCTGAAGCAGAAGTTGGGTGAGGTGAAACCCGGTGATGATGTACGGCACACAGCGCTAGCGCACACAGCGACAGTCCTGCGGAGCGTCGCTGTAGCGCGGAGAGCCACACTCATCCGGTTCTTGAGCCAATCCGGTCTCGTTCTTCTGGGCATTGGTACTGATTTACACACGCTGAATCTCAGTGGAGCCGATCTCAGTCATCTCACCTTGGGTAAAGTCAGGCTGAGCGAGGCTAACCTGAGTCATGCCAAGCTAATGAGTGGGGACTTACGAGGAGCTGATTTGAAAGGAGCCAACCTGAGTTGGGCCGACCTCAGAGGAGCCAAGCTGGGCAAAACCGATCTGAGAGGGGCTGACCTGAGCCGTGCCATGCTGAGCCGTGTCAACCTGAGTGGTGCTGATCTGAGCGGTGCTACCTTGAAAGCTGCCTACTTAGGCGAAGCTGATCTGAGCGATGCCGATTTGAGTTGGGCTGATCTCAGGGGTGCGTACCTGGGGGCAGCCGATCTGAG
>WNEZ01006379.1_pt1 | contig 10348 bp, 6 predicted proteins | sample 5400521 | NCBI WGS metagenome assembly WNEZ01 (sample SAMN13153339, study PRJNA577476) | soil metagenome | isolation source: 120 cm saprolite under Douglas fir tree site 2 hole 1 replicate 1 | place: USA:California | collected 2015-04-18
ATAAGGGACTTCCTCAGCTGCCAAGCCAGTTAGTAGAGACTCCAAGTAGTCCCAGGAGAGATGGTCATACCGTACAGCAAGACCTGGGCCCTGCTGTACGCGGCCAAGCCAGGCCTCAGAAAGGGCAAGGGGAGTCGAAAGAGAGGGCTTCCAGGTTCCCACTCACAGCTCCAGTGACGAAGGCAATCTTCTCCCTGATCAGAGGAGCCAAACCAATGGTTCACCTCCGCTTCGTCAGCCTGACGGTCTCTGGCAGGCTCTCCATACAGAGTGCTGGGGCTCTTTGGTCCCATCGGTGTAGATGGAGACCACACTGATCCCAGCGGCCAAGGTCTGTCACACGGTGTGGTGAACGGAGCTTCGCGGAAGAAAGCACAGTGGTGCTGATGAAACGATCAGCACACCTCACCTTGTGTAGACATGGGCAAACTCGTCACCAGATGCTGCACTTGCACCAGACCAGACAGCAGTGAGAGCTGCTCTCCATCCCGAGACAAGACAAAAACTGGCTCGAGGAAGGGTCTCCCCTGGCCCGCTCGCCGGGCATACTCAATGAGCGAGCTGATACTCGCGACGAGGGCGACCAAGCATCCGAGGCCACAAAAAGCGATCAGGAGAAGCTGGATCATACACATTCCTCCAAAGAACGCTGCAAGCTCTTGATGAGCGCAGCATGATCAATAAACAGGCAGTCATCTAGTCAGATAGACACTCGGCTCTGCAACCGTCAACCAGACAGCAGGAAGATGAGGGTTACCCAGTCCAGTGATCGTATCAGTACCCAGTATCTTTTGGGATGCTTTTATGAACCATGGTCACAAGCTAAGGCACACGGAAGAGGGAACATCTCCTCTCTGCTTTTATGACCCTCTCCACAAACAGCTCCAAAAACGTGTGGGAGATGAGAAGTTCTTTCCATAAGGTCAAGGGTTTCTCCTGCGTCGCTTCCAGACGCAGGAGTGTCGAGCTCTGTTCTTTCTCCTCTTGTGCTTGTCTGCCTCCTTCTGCTTGCAGGCTCCTCCCTCCGTCATGTCTTCTTTGCCATTGAACGAGTTTTTGGCACCTTGTTGATGCTCAATCGCTAGCCTTCCGCTTCATGTTACCTCTCTTTTTGTGGCAATATGTCTGATCTCCTCATCGGTTTGCGAGGTTGCGAGTAGCATCGGAGTATCGAGCTGGGATCAATCTGGAGATCGGCGCGTTCATCGTTGCCACGAGAGGTGAAAGCGAGGAGGGAGAACCTCCAAGGTTATCGAATAGGGAGACTTCCAGATCTCTCTACCATACTAGTTGCACAAAGAGACCAAAAGGATACGGATGGTACAATTTTAGCCACTGCCAGCCCGGCCCACCCATGGCAAGAGGACACCTCTTGCCTCACGTGGTGAATGGCACCTGTCCTGCTGTTTTCTGGCTGCCGGGCTTGCCGTTTCCCCGATGAACGATCCGCTCAAAGAGGAACCACGCCCAAGGGTGATGATAGCCCGATAGTTCTCATCCCTGCAACGACCAATTGACGATACGGCTTGCAATGAGGTAAAGTCCTTTGAGAGGTATTTTGTGAGGAATATGCGACAAGGCGTCATTCTGCTACACTGTTATTGGATGGAGAAGGAGAAGATATGCTCTTTGTTAATCGTCGTCACAAGCTTCCTCTGGAAGAACAGAAGCCTGCCCCGTTGCACATCTCCACAAGAGCCATTGAGGGATTCCCCAAAGAACTCCCAGATGTTCCCAACGAGCTTCTGTGGCTCGGTGAAGCTGTGGAGCCACTGCCGCAAGCGCAGGAGCAAACACCAAATGTGTTGGTTCCCTCTGGAGGCTTCTCATCATTTCCTGGCCCCTTCTCATTGTTACGCTTACCGGGGTAACATGAGAGATGCGAACCTTGAGAACCTGTTTCACACCAATCATGCGGAAGAGTCTCTGACGCATTGGCGTTATTTCTTCTATTACCTGTTCTGCGTTTATCAATGCTGGCTCAATAACCGCATAGCTATTGCCGTGCCACTGGATGGTACACTGACCAGCGGCGAGGATATTGCGGCACCAATCGACATCTGTGCCGTAGGGGAGTGGAATAATGAAACCGTTGGTGACTGGCTCTATCACAACAGGTGTCGTATAGGTACGCCCTGATTTGCGTCCTTTATGGGAGATGACGGCTTGTGGACTATACCGACGCCCGGCGAATTTCAGCATCAGTGGGTTGACGTAGCGCTTGTTGATTTCCCGCTGGTTATAGCGGATATACTTTCCTCTGATCAGAACGATGAGAGTGACCAGAGCAGCCACAAGGGCTGCGAGAACTGTACGGGGCCAGTTGATCTGGCGGGTTGGTTGTTCCTGAGTGCTTTTGAGTGAATGCTTCATCAATTTCACCTGCTTTCGTTTAGGCCGTTGGCATCTCAAAGAGTCTCAGTGCCAAAGTATCGCTCGTTGGCTTCCGTCTGAGGTGTGCTTGCAACTCTGGGGTCATTCGAAAGAATATCCTTCTCAGGCTGGTTGAACAGACTTTGCAAACATACTCTCGTCCAAAGTATACACTGGAGGGGTCACAATCAAGTCACAGCCGCGGGGAAAAGTCTCACAACTAGATGTATGATATCATAGGGGGAAAGTCAAGTAGATACACAAAGGCAAGGAGGCGTTTCATAGACTGCGTTTCTCGCTTTATTGTTGGGGGAGATGGGGAAAATTGAACGCACCACAAGCGGCTAAAAGCACCACCATCAATGGGTATCATTGTTTGTTCTGATCTCACTTTCCTATCAGGAACTCTGATTTCTGCACGTGCAGCTCCTGTTCAGGGAGCCATTCATCTGCTCCGGGTTGTCACATCATCAGACCATTACCACCTTGATCGGCAGCACCAGCAGGGAGAGGAAGCCATTGAGCACGCCAAACACTCCCTGTGCAAAACCATTGAGGAGATCCGTGAGGAGGTAAAAACCGCTTCTGTCACCGGTCTTGAGCCCCAGGTTATCTGGTCAGTTGCTCTCGGCTCAAATGTCGCCGAGACGCTGACACGCGTTGCAGAAATTGGATAAGATGTAGAAGGATTAGAAACGTTCAATCGGCGTGACATCATTGCTCTCCAGAAAGAAAAGTGATAACTCCTCATAATTGAAGAAGCTTTGCTCAATGCCTGCAGCGCGAAAGGTCACAGCCGGCACGACGGAAGGCTCCTTTTATCCGCCATCATTCCGCCATAGTTAACCGCCATATCCGCCATCCTTTAGCACAGACCTGTCATTTCTGCTACAATGGTGGGACGTCCGGGTGGTTTTGAATCGCGAAAGGGGTGCCTATGGCAAGATTGAGTGAGTCCAAATTACGGCGGCTTATTCAAGGTGGTGAGACCACGACTGTTGAATTGAAGCTAGCAGCTCCTCGACCTGTTGAATTGGCTGAACGATTGTGTGGGATGGTCAATGCTCAGGGGGAAGAGTGATTATTGGGGTTGAAGACTCCGAGCAGCATATCGTCGGTGTACCAGATGAGCGAATAGCCATGACCATTGATACTATCTTGCGGGCTGCTCGACAGAATATCAAACCTGCACTTGTCCTCGATCCTGCTGAACCAGAGATCTATGTGGTGCAAGGAAAAAACCTTGTGGTTGCCATGGTTCCTGCAAGTGACGGGCCGGTTTATCAGTCCAGTGGGGTTTTTTGGGTGAGACGTGGCACTCATACGGTGCCATTAAGCATGTCTGACTTGTTAGAATTGGCCAGTGATCGAGGGTTGCAGGATTGGGAACTTCAGCCAGCTCGTCGGGCAACGATGCAGGATCTCGATATTGAGAAAGTCAAAGCGTATCTAAATCAGCGTTCGACAAGAAATCGACAAGCTGGTCGTTTCGATGATGTGGAGCAAGTCTTGATTGGAATGGAGTGTGCTACGGTGATACATGGCGGCGAGGTAGTCCCTACCAACGCTGGGATCTTGTTCTTTGGTCGTGATCCTCAGAGTCATATTCTGCAGAGCGAGGTTGTTTGTGTTCTCTTTCGTGATGCGGTAGGGGCTAGTCGATACGCCGATCGGAAAATTATCACTGGAACGCTGCAAGAATTAATCGATGAGACGGAGGCGTTTCTGAACAGGTATATTGCTGTTGGAGCACGCATTGAGGGATGGAAGCGCATTGATATCCCTGAGCACTCTATCGAGGCGTTGCGTGAGGCGGTGATCAATGCCGTCGCCCATCGGGATTATAGCAAGCGGGAGGAGAGTGTGCGGGTCTTTTACTATGCTGATCGAGTAGAGGTGCATAGTCCTGGTCTGCTCTTACCGGGGATCACCATCGAACAAATGGAGCGCGGGATGGTGCAGTCCAAGCTGCGCAATCCTGTTCTTGCCAACTTGTTACGGGATGTTCCAGGATACATGGAGCGGATCGGAAGTGGGATTCGGTTTATGTTGGATGAGACCAAGCAGATGGGACTTCCCTCTCCAGAGTTTCGGGAACTCAGTGAGTTCGTCGTCATATTTCGTGCTGCACCTGCTCTCTCTACACCTGCTCTCTCTGCTCCACCACTGCAACAGCAACCCCTCTTCACAGAAACGTTGTGGGGAGAGGATGAGCTATCGCAACGTGATACATCCCTACAAGAGACGCCAAGCGAACAGGAGGGGAGACTGATAAAGGCCGTCCAACATGTCAATGACCATGGTTTTATTACCAATGCTATCTATAGAGAATTGACGGGGGTTTCAGATCGAACAGCCCACAGAGACTTGGAGACGTTAGTCGAACGTGGGAGGTTGAAAGGGATTGGTCAGAAACGAGCACGACGCTATGAGCTACCTTAATAGCTAGTTCTGTTGCAAGCATTTTTGAGGTCGAGCAAGAGAGGATGCCTTTCTAAAATTTCCAGCAGGAGTTACGGAAAAACAGTATCTTTTCTGCATGCTCCCTCGACACACTCTCTTCAAACGCCATTCATTCTGACGAGATTAAAAATGCTTGCAACAGAACCAAACATCGGCACTTTACGACAAACCTTACGGCAACTGCAACATCCATCTACAAACAACAGAGTCACGCAACGAACATACTCAGGGGAATTTGAGCACGAGAACGCACCAGGAAAGACAAGGACGAACAAACGATTCCGCATCTCTCCATCGGCATAACCCCTTCTCTGGCGTTCGTCGAGGTCCTTCCCAAGCTCAAATTCCCACTTTATTATTCGCTGAGTATCGCTAATTTTCGCACAAAATCGTCGGCGTTGCTACATCGTTGCTACATATAGCAACGTCGTTTTTTGGCCTGTAGAGCCCAAACACAGCATATTGCTTTCACTCATAAAAGTTGCGATCGACCAGTACCGAACGTATATCTTCAGGATTTCTATCGAGGTAGACTTGATCCTTGTTAAAGTAGGTCAATTTGAAAAATCTGGGATGAATATGACAATCTACCCACCCACTTTCCCACTTCTCTCACGATTTGATAAAAAGAGAGTTCTTTGTTATACTCAGCAGGTAAAAAGGGGTATTTGTGCATAGCTTTAAGCAGTTTCAAAAGAAACCTTGTTCATTCCCTTCAAAACTTTCTTGAATGGTTATTTGACAAGAGAGGAAAATGGCACCCGGTGATACATCACATCGATAATCAACTCAATCAGGCTCGTTCTAAACTCGTTCAGATCTTTCGCTATGTTCAAGCATTTAACCATCTACAAAATCCCATACGGCAAGACATTCAGGAACAGCCTTGGGTATTCTGGCTCCACAATCTTCCTAATCATCCCTGTATTCGTTGTGGGATCACCACTGGAACAAAGACTTCCACTGACACACCATTAGGCCAATTCACGAACAATCAGCAGAGAGGAGCAATAGCGTCCACTCACGACGACTTTATCCTAAAAGTAAGACGGCCAACGCTCACTGACTGCCCTGCACCACCAAAAGAAATAGAGCCGTGGTTGCAAAGAGGCTGGCAAAATGTTGATGGAGAGGTTGTCCTTGACCCAAAGAGATCATCACGTTTCAATGAAGATCCGAGACGACTCCCTCTCCTGAAAAAATGGATCGATGATCGCGGCCAGTGGGTAAGAGCAGAGTTGCCAGCTCGCAAAGCGATGCAGATCTTTGATCAACTGTATACACTGCGTGCTCAGCTTGAACGAGAGACTGAGCAAGTCGAATTCATGCTGGGAGATGGGATCATTGATTGGTATCCTCATCCTCAAGGAAATATGAACGGCGTCCATCATCCTCTTTTATTGCTCCGCTTGCAACTGGATTTTCATGCTCAAATTCCTGAGTTCACTCTCAGTGCAACAGAACATCCTCCTGAATTGTATACTTCCTTATTGCTATCCCTTCCAGAGGTCAACACAACAAGTGTTGGACAATGTCGCCAAGAGTTTGAACAAGAACATATCCATCCATTGGGTGATGATGATACAGCTCAATTCCTCCAACGGCTTGTCTATCAGCTTTCGCCCAGAGGGGAGTTCTCAGATCAACCTATTTCACACACAGACAAACGTTTTCCTCTCATTACACGCGACCCTGTATTATTTTTGCGTAATCGTGCCCTTGGCTATAATAGCGCACTTGAGACCATTCTGGAAAGCCTCTCACAACAAAAAGATCTTCCCTATTCTCTCCTGAGCCTCACTGGCATCAACACCGTTGAGAATCGGAGGCAAAATGGCAGTACCCATCCTTCACGATGGTCCTCTCTTCATGGGGAAGATGAGCACATTCTTTTCAGTAAATCTGCCAATGCCGAACAACTGGAAATTGCACAACGCCTTGAACACTATGGGGCTGTCCTGGTACAAGGACCTCCTGGTACAGGAAAAACACATACCATTGCCAATCTGCTCGGTCACCTTCTGGCACAGGGAAAAAGTGTCCTTGTCACAAGCCACACATCAAAAGCATTAAAAGTATTACGTGAAAAGGTTGTAGAACCTCTTCAGCCACTGTGTGTGAGTATTCTGGAAGATGATAGCCGCAAACAGATGGAGAGAGCTATCGATACGATCACAGAGCGGCTCTCTTTCACCAATGCAGAGGCCTTTGAACAACAAGCTGCCAGACTTACCCAACAGCGTATTGATACCATCACTGAACTGCGGAAAGCTCGCAGACAACTCAAAGAGGCATGCCACAGCGAGTATCAGGAAATTGTCCTGGATGGGAGAACCTATTCACCTTCTGAGGCTGCACGCTATGTCGCACAAAATAGCGCCTCGTTGAATTGGATTCCTGCGCCTGTCATACTCGAGACGCCTCTTCTTCTGTCTACGGAGGAACTTACCCATCTCTACCGTACAAACGCCACAGTGACTCTCATCGATGAACGCGAAATGGCTGTAGGGCTACCCGATCCTCAAAGACTGCCTTCCCCAACGGACTTTGAACAGTGGAAAGTGAACCGTGATCGCCTGTTAAAAGAGAATCTCAATTTTCGGCGCGATTTATGGGTAACACTACCAAGCAATATACCTCCCGAAGCCTTGAAGCAACTACACGATCGTCTTCTTCAAGCTTTAGAGCCATTGAAAGAAGCAGGCGATGAGAGACGCTGGAGACTGGCGGCTATTGCAGCTGGACGCGATGGGGGCCCTGGTCGTCAGATATGGGACGATCTGATCGCAAAAATTGAGGGAGTTGAGAGGCTAGCACTTCAGGCACAACCGTTGTTCCTGGAATACGACCCCTTTCTCCCAGAACAGTGCTTCTCGACACAAACAGAGCAAGTCCTCAAGGAGATTATTCAACATATTGATCGGAGTGGACGTATAAAAGGCTTGAATCTCTTCATGCATCGTGAATGGAAAGAACTCATTGAACAGGCAAAAGTAAAGGGGCAGCATCCACAATCACGAGAACATTTTATTGCTCTTCTCATGCAGATGCAGTTGTATGCTGCACGCAAAGATCTCGCAGGCCGCTGGCAAAGGCAAATGGCTGTGCTTGGTGCCCCTGCAGCAACAGCCCTAGGACCAGAACTAGAGCGTGTCTGTAAACAGTATGTCTACCAGCTCCATCAATGCCTCAACTGGTTTGCTGCAACTTGGTCACCTTTAGAACGTGAGTTGAAGCACTATGGCCTTCAATGGGAGAGAGCTTTAGCCGAGATGCCTATCAACTTGGCAGAGCATGGAAACCTTTTGCGATTATATGATGCTGTCCAAGAGAAGTTACCATCAATTCTTGCAGCAGAGATCAATCGTCGCATGTATGAGGCAAACGAAGCGATGTTTGTTGCGCTGCTCCGCTTCCTTGACTTGAGTAACAGTACGACAGAAGTCGTACAAAGGCTGCGCCATGCCGCAAAGAATTATGACCCGAGGGCATACCGCGAAGGATTTGAGCGCCTGACGGATCTCTACGAGCGACAGAGTGAACTTCACCTGCGCCATACACTTCTGACAAAACTAGAACAATGCGCTCCTGGCTGGGCAGCAGCGATCCGTAATCGAGAGGGGAGACACGGTAAACATGAGCTACCAAGTAATCCTCAAGAAGCTTGGCATTGGCACCAACTTCAGAATATCTTAGATCGCCGCACGAGAACCTCCCTAGAGGAACTTCAAGAGCGTTGTGTCCAGCTGAGCGATGCCATCCATAGAATCACTGCGGACTTGGTAGAGAAGAAGGCCTGGGCTGCACAGGTACGACGCACGACAACGGAACAGAGACGAGCACTCCAGGGCTGGAAAGAGATCATGCGCAAGGTTGGCAAGGGCACAGGAAAGAGGGCCGCTCAATTGCTCGCAGAAGCCCGCCGTCTCATGCCAATTTGCCAAACGGCAGTTCCGGTCTGGATCATGCCTCTCAATCGTGTCGTACAGAATTTTGATCCACGACGCAATCGCTTCGATGTGGTTATTATCGATGAGGCGAGCCAAGCCGATATCAAAGCATTGGCAGCAGTCTATATGGGTGAACAAATTGTGGTCGTTGGTGATGATGAGCAGGTAACGCCCTTAGATGTAGGACAAAAGCTTGAACAGATAGACAAACTTATTGATGAACACCTCCAGGGTATTCCTCTAGCAAAGATCTATGATGGCAGGCTTTCCATCTATGCCCTAGCGAAATTTGCACCATTTGAGCCAGTTTGTCTGCAAGAGCACTTCCGCTGTGTCTCTCCTATCATCCAATTCAGCAATGCCCTGTCATATGATGGAAAAATCAAACCGTTGCGCGATGATAGCGAGGTAAAGCGACGACCAGCCACGGTGGCATATCGAGTACAAGCATTAGAAACCACTGGTGATGTCAATGAAGAAGAGGCTCAGACAATAGCCTCCTTACTCATTGCAGCTTCAGAGCAGCCCGAGTATCAGGATGCAACCTTTGGAGTCATATCAATGCTCAAAGACAAGCAAGCACTACGCATTGATACTCTCCTGCGACACTATCTTCCAGTGATAGAATATACACGCCGTCAGGTGCTCTGTGGAACTCCTGCACATTTCCAAGGTGATGAGCGCGACGTGATCTTTCTATCGATGGTTGATACACCCAAAGGTGATGGTCCTTTGTCGCTACGCAGCGAGGATGCCCTCGAGTATATGTACAAAAAACGCTTTAATGTGGCAGTGAGTCGTGCACGTGACCAGTTATGGGTCATCCATTCGCTAGACCCAGCGATTGATTTGAAAGACGGAGACATCCGTAAGCGACTCATCCTGCACGCAAAAAATCCAGAGAATGCTCTGCTAAAGCTTGCTGAACAGGAAAAAAAGGTCGAGTCTGAGTTCGAGAAGCAAGTACTGAGAAGATTAGTACAAGCTGGTTACCATGTTGTGCCCCAATGGCCTGTTGGGGCATACCGCATTGATCTCGTAGTGGAGGGAGATGGCAAACGCTTAGCTGTAGAATGTGACGGCGATCGTTGGCATCCAATTGAGAAGCTGGAAGAGGATATGGCAAGACAAGCTATTCTAGAGCGATTGGGATGGCGCTTTGTACGTATTCGTGGGAGCCACTTCTTCCGCAATCCTGATCAAGCGCTAGAACCAGTCTTTGCACGCTTACGAGCATTAGAGATGCCTCCTGAGAGGAGCAATGCCTCAACAAGTACTCTACCATTAGACGAGCAAGAGTTACGTGATCGTATCACCCGCCGTGCTGCTGAATTGCGAATGCAATGGGGTACGATGGATTCGCCCTCCGTACCATCTTTAACGAGCATGAGTAGATAGAGCATTCCTTTTGGTTCGGGCAACATCAACATGAAGGATATGATTGTATTTGGCGTTTAAACTAAACAGATAGAACACAAATACCAGAACATCGTGAGAAGTTCCGTAAAAAGGATGGTTTGCTCGACTCTAACGGTACTTTGTTGACGCGGGAATGCTCACCT
>WNEZ01006380.1_pt1 | contig 10348 bp, 4 predicted proteins | sample 5400521 | NCBI WGS metagenome assembly WNEZ01 (sample SAMN13153339, study PRJNA577476) | soil metagenome | isolation source: 120 cm saprolite under Douglas fir tree site 2 hole 1 replicate 1 | place: USA:California | collected 2015-04-18
AAAACAAGGATGCGGTTCCCCCGTCGAATGACCCACTGCTGAATGAGGTTCGAGCGCTGAATCTAAGTGCAACGAACCAGGTGCAGATGGGCATCGAACTCGAACGGCAAGGAAGGCTGGAGGAGTCCGCGAGCGCTCACGAGAAAGCCCTCCAAATCGATCCGCAAATGGTTCAGGCGCACATCAATCTGCTCGAACTCTACGGACGGCTGGGTCAATTTCAGAAGGCGGAGGAGCACTATCGTGCCGCGACCCACCTTGAACCGGGCTCCGTCGAAAGTTACTACAATTACGGCGTGCTTCTCCTCAGCGCTCAAAAATACGAACCGGCCGAGAGCGCTTTTCGGAAAGCCACCGAAATCGATCCTTTCCACGCCGCCGCTCACAACAATATCGGGTACCTCCTGGAGCGACAAGGAAAGTTGGTGGAAGCCGCAGCCGAATACCGCACGGCCATCGACAACAAGCCTAGTGATCGACAGGCACACTTCAATCTGGGCCGCGTGCTGGTCAATCAGCATGCCTACCGTGAAGCAATCCAGGAAATGAAGAAGACCATTGAGCCGGAAGATGAAAACACCCCGCGCTACACCTACGCGCTGGGCGCGGCCTTCGCACGCTCCGGGGACCGCCAGAGTGCTTTGCGCTATCTACGCCAGGCACGAGATGGAGCTGTAGCTCGTGGGCAGTCCAGCTTGGTTGACAGCATCGAACGTGACCTGCGCATTCTGGAAACCCCAGGGACTCCTCAGTGAAAGCAAGGAAGTGGGCTTCCGCCGGACGCCTCGCAGAAAAGCAGGGGCACATCTACACGCGTCGCGGCTTTTTGGAACTGCTCTCCTTAGGGCTTGCGGGAGGTATAGGTGCTCCGTGGAGTACCGACGTCCCTCAGCCCCCACAGGTTTCGCTTTTCCGCGAAGTTGCCGAGGCAGTTGGCCTGAAGTTTCGCCATTTCAACGGCGCTATCGGCCAGTACTACATGCCGGAAATCATGGGAGCTGGCGTTGCTCTGTTCGATTACGACAATGACGGCGACCTGGATGTTTATCTCGTGCAGGGCACTATGTTCGATCCCTCCCAGGATCCCCGGCTTGCGAAGTTTCCTCCTGCGCCGGGCTGGAAGCCCGGCAATCGCCTCTTCCGGAATCTGTTGAGCGAGACCGGAAAACTGGAATTTGTGGACGTCACCGAAAAAGCCGGAGTCGGGCACATCGGCTATGGAATGGGAGTCGCTGTCGGGGACTACGATAATGACGGCTTCCAGGATCTTTACGTGACCAACTTCGGACACAACGTTCTGTATCACAACAACGGTGACGGCACATTCACAGACGTCACGGCGCGTGCCGGTGTCGATGACCCCCGCTGGAGTGCAAGCGCCGCTTGGGTTGACTATGACCGCGACGGGCGTCTCGATCTTTTTGTAGCAAACTATCTGGACTTCTCGGTGAAAGGGAACAAACGCTGTTTCGCGCCCACTGGGGAACGCGACTATTGCACGCCGAAAATGTACCAGCCAGTTCCCGCGCGCCTCTTCCGCAACCGCGGCGACGGAACCTTTGAAGATGTTACCGAGGCGGCTGGAATCGGCGCCGCCGTCGGGCCGGGCCTCGGGGTGGTCTGCGCTGACTTCAACGGCGACGGGTGGCCGGACATTTACGTCGCGAATGACGGCGCTGCCGCTCACCTCTGGATCAATCAGCGTAACGGCACGTTCAAAGAGAGCGCCTTATTATCGGGAGCTGCGTACAACACCGAAGGCGCGCCACAAGCCGGCATGGGTGTGGCCTCCGGAGATTTTGACAATGACGGCGATGAGGACATCTTCAAAACCAACTTGACGCATGAAGGTTGCAATCTCTACGTCAACGATGGCCGTGGAAACTTCTACGACGCTTCCGTGGAATTCGGCCTGCTGCAGCCCACCTTGCCCTACACCGCCTTCGGGACGGAGTGGCTTGACTATGACAATGACGGTCGTCTGGATCTGTTTGTCGCCAATGGCGCCGTGAACCGCATCGAGTCCTTGCGCGGGAGCCCGTATCCGTTCAACCAAATCAAGCAGTTGTTCCACAACGAAGGTCATGGAAAGAAGTTTCGTGAGGTAACCGGAATTGCTGGGCCTGCCCTGGCCATTTCCGAGGTAAGCCGCGGAGCTGCTTTCGGGGATATTGACAACGACGGCGCCATCGACATTGTGGTGGCTAACAATAATGGCCCTGTGCGGCTGTTGCTGAACCAGACCAAGTCCCTCACCCGCAATCACTGGCTCCTGGTTCGCCTGGAAGCGCCCAACGGAAATCGCTTCGGGATCGGCGCCAGGATCGAAGTTCGCCAACGCGCACGAAAACTTATGCGCCGCGCTCACACGGATTCGAGCTACTTAAGCGCGAACGATGTCCGGGTGCATTTTGGCTTAGGAGCGGACGCAACGATCGATGGTCTGATCGTCTACTGGCCGGACGGCCGCACCGAAGCCTGGGACAGAATTCAAGCGGACCGAATCATGACCATCCGTCAGGGAACAGGCCGTAGCGTCAGAGGTTAAAGGCTAGGATTCAATCATGGGCCTGATGAGACACGAGGAACTCTTGCACCGAGCCTGAAACTTCCATGGCGGGTGTCTCAGGCCGCGAACCGCGATGCGGCGGGCCGGAAATGGACTCGATCAGAAATCGCGGGGGTTTCAGCGCTGGAATCTCAAAGTATTTCTCGAGCGCGATCGAGCCGGCGCCCAGAACGCTGGCCTCGGCGCCCAGGTTCCCGAAGCGGATGCTCACATTTTCTGTCGAATACCTTAGGGCCTGCCTTTTGACTACCTTTATCACTTGCTCCAGCAACCCTTGCCCCGCGAGCTTCAGCCGCTGGTCAAGGACCAGAACCGAGGGATTAAAAAGGTTCACTAGGTTTGCGAGGCCCAACCCCAAGTAGTTCGCCGCCTGTTCCACAATAGCGCTGCAGGTCTTGTCTCCCATCTCCGCTGCCCTGAGCACCATCCACCCCGTAACCGCGCCGGGATCGCCTCCGGCCAGTGAGATCACGTCAGAGCCGCTTCCTTCAGCGATGGCCTTGCGGATTCTCGTTTCGATAGCCGCCGCGCCGGCGAGCGCCTCCAAACAACCGAAGCTGCCGCACTTGCACGGCGGGCCCTCCTCGGTTATGTGCGTATGGCCCAGTTCTCCCGCTGCGTACCCAGCGCCGTGGATCAACTTCCCGCCGCTGATGATCCCGGCGCCGATCCCGGTCTTGCCATACTCGACGTAAATCATGTCGTCGGCCATCGCGCCGGCGCCGAGCGTTCTTTCTGCCAACGCCTTTGCACCAGCGAAATTCGCCAGCAGTACCGGAACTGAAAACTCTTTTTCGAATATGCGTCGAAGCGGTACCTGTTTGAAAGACTCGATGGTGGTAGACATAACCATCGTGCCCTCCTGACTATTCACCAAGCCTGAGCCGGCGACGCCGATTCCCAGAAGCGATTCCGTTTTAAGGCCGGCCTGCCGCACCGCTTCGTGCGCGCAAGATAGGAGCTGATGCGCCAAGCCGTTCATGCCTCCTTCCAACCGCGTGGCTTCACGCACCATCGAGTGAATTCTTGGACGAAGGTCCATCACCGCTGCGAGCACTGCTTCGTCATCGAATCCCACTCCCAGGAAAAAACCGTGCTCTTCGTTGAGGCGCAGCAGAACCCGCTTCCTGCCCATGGAATTGTCCGAGCGACCGGCCTCCACGAGCCTTCCCTGCTTCCGCAAGTCTCGAGCCAGCCCGGAAATGCTGCTGCGTCGCAGATGAGTGAGTTCGTGAATCTCGACCTGAGAGAGGGAGCCGAAGCTTCGCACGAGCGCCTCAACTACGTGCAAGTCGCGTTCGCGCTGGGTCTTGCAATGCTTCAATCGATACATTGGGCACTCCGCTCGTGTGTTTGCCACTGAAGTGGAACGTGAAATAAATCTCAAAACATAACTAAGTCGCCCGTGCCTTGAGCATTTTGCACCAAGTTAGTTCAAAAAAGTAATAAAAGTCCTTGACAAACTGTTCTTCACATTGATAGCTTCCGCCCAACGTCGGGGTTCTGGGGTGCTTTCTTTGCGTCGAGAGTTGCCCTAAAGCTGGGCTTTGACCAGACAGCCATCAACTCAGCCAAAATTGCAGCGGTGCACTGCTATCGGGTTTGTTTCCACGGACGTTCATATCTGCCCCTGTGGCGGCGACCGAGTTGAAACCCTGTTGAAGTCAAGACCCATTTGGCCAGGGCCGCAATCGAAGTCGAAAATAAAGGAGGCGGGGGGATGTCGAAGATCAAGTCAATTTTTTCGCCGTTGTTTTTCCTTGCTCTAAGCTTCTTGATGCTCGGATACGCCCGTGAGGCGGGCGCTCAGGTTTTGTATGGATCGGTTAGCGGCACAATCGCGGACCAGACTGGTGCGGCTGTGCCGAAGGCACATGTGACGGTTACGAACCGCGCCACAGGCGTCGTGCGTGAAACGGACGCCGATGAGAATGGCCATTACACAATTACGGACATTCCGCCGGGCAGCTACGACCTCAAAGTCGCAGCCACCGGATTCAAACCCCTCACGCAAACAAACCTGACGATCACTGCCAATACCGTCAACAATGCTGACGCGAGCTTGCAAATCGGTTCGGTTTCCGAACAGGTCACTGTCGAGGCGTCTACCGTGAGTCTGCAAACCGAAAAGACCGACCTGCACACGGACCTTACCGAAAAAGCCATCCTGGAGATGCCGCTCAACCAGTACCGGAACTACCAAACGCTGATGAATCTTGTGCCCGGCGCAACTCCTGGACTATTTCAGAACGCCATCGCCGACACGCCGGAACGCGCCCTGAGCTTTAACATTAACGGGACCAACCGTAACAACAACAACACCCGCGTGGATGGTGCCGCGGACGTGTTCGTCTGGTTGCCTCACCACACCGTCTATGTGCCGCCGGCGGAGACCATCCAGGAAGTCAATATTTCCACCAATAATTTTGATCCTGAGCAGGGGATGACCGGTGGGGCGGCCATCACCGTTATCACCAGATCAGGAACTAATCAGTTCCACGGCGTCTTATTTGAGTACCATGAGGACCAAGCCCTCCGGGCAAGGCAATTTTTTGAGACTCCCGCCGTAAGCCCGCGAAAGGGCAAGGGCATCCTCAACGATCTCGGCGGCACGTTGGGCGGCCCGATTAAGAGGGACAAGCTGTTCTTTTTCGGAAGCTATGACGGCACGTTCGAACGCGATAACCGCAGTACCGGACTTGTGACCGTGCCAACGGCAGCTCTTCGCGCCGGAGATTTCACGGGCACTGGAACAATAATCTACGATCCTCATACTGGAAACCCGAACGGCACTGGACGGACGCCTTTTGCCAACCAAGCCGCCATCCCGATTGACCCCATCGCGGCGAAGATCATTGCCTTGATTCCTCCGCCGAGCGTACCCGGCGCCGGCAACGTGGACAATTATTTCAAGTCCGCCACGCAGAAACTGAACCGCCACAATTTTGACGGCAAAGTCGACTGGAATCGCACCTCGAGGCACTCCATCTTCACCAAATACAGCGCGATGAAAGCGATCTTTCACGGTGAGCCCAGCTTGGGTCAGGCCATTGGAGATTGCGCGTGTGACGGGGGACTGGGCGACTTTCATGAGCTTGTCCAGCTCGTCACAGTGGGCCACACCCTGACCCTTTCGCCGACGCTCGTAGTCGACGGCAACGTGGGTTTTACGCGTATGAGCGAGTATGGCCAGACTCCCGACTTTGGTACGAACATTGGGTCGGACGTGCTGGGGCTTCCCGGGACTAACAATGGCTCGGACCTGCGCAGCAGTGGCATACCCCTGTTTGCGGTTTCGGGCTTCACCAATATCGGCAACTCCGAAGGCTGGAATCCCGCATACCGCAACGACTGGAGCTTCACCAGTTCGCACAATGTCAGGTGGTCTCATGGCAAGCACCAGGTCAGTGCCGGCATCGACATCATTCATCATCACCTGAACCACTGGCAGCCGGAGCTTGGCTCCGGCCCGCGTGGAGAGTTTGATTTCGGCGGCAGCACGACGGCGCTCAATGGAGGAGCTCCTCCAAATCAGTTCAACGCCTGGGCGCAGTTCTTGCTAGGTTTGCCGGACGGTCTTGGCAAAAGCGATCAATTCATTAAAGCGACTGCTAAGGAATGGCAATTCGGATGGTTCGTCGGTGATCGCTACAGAGTGACAAACAAGCTCACAGCGACTGTCGGTCTCCGCTACGAATACTATCCTCTCATGACGCGTGACGGAGCTTTCAAATTTGACCGCTACGACGTCACTACCAACAATGTGCTCCTCGGGGGTATAGGGTCCAATTCTGCTAATCTCGGGGTCACCACCAGCAAGAAGCTTTTTGCTCCCCGGATTGGGTTGGCCTACCAGATTAATAACGAAACCGTTGTGCGAACCGGCTTCGGAATCACCGTCGATCCGCTGCCCCTCGCTAGGCCTCTACGTGGCTTCTACCCCCTCACCGTGGGCTCCAACTTTGCCGCAGTGAACGGTTTTTCACCTGCGGGATCGTTCTCACCGAACCCTCTGCCTGCAGGCGGTTCCGTGCGTCCTTCTTGCCCGTCGGGTCAATTTCAGGCAGGCGTTTGCCTTCCGGTCGGCATTCCGCCCGTGTGCTGCCCTGACATAAGCAGTGGAGTTATCCCCCTGCCGGCCCAGGCGCTTGAGCGCACCGTTGGCCCAGGACAGCTAAACCGAGGTTACATCGAGTCCTGGAACCTCATTGTCGAGCGCAAGCTCCCGGCAAACTTCCTCGTCTCCGTGGGATACGTGGGCACTCAGACGGTTCACCAGTTCGCCGATCTAAACATTAACGCCTCTTTGCCTGGAACGGGCCAATTAGGGCAGCCATTGAATTGCAAAACGGCGGACTTTTCAACCCAAACTTGCCTGGTGCCGGCCTTTGGCCGTACTACCGATACCCTTCTGTTCCAAGGCTGGCTGAGCTCCAACTACCACTCGCTTCAAGTTTCCATTAACCGCCAGTTCTCGAAGGGGCTCTTAGTCAAAGGCGCATATACATATTCTAGGGCTATCGACTTCACTGACGATGACGGATGGGCGGGGCTTGACTGGAACGACCCGAACATCTTCCGACGCAACCGCGCTCCGGCTGGGTTCAATACGCCGCATATCTTCCAGATTGCCTACGTCTACGAGCTTCCGGTTGGAAAGGGCAAACCGTGGGCCAGCAGCGGAGGCGTTGCGACCAAACTTCTCAGCGACTGGCAGACAAGCGGCACTTTCAGCGCGATCTCCGGACAGCCTGGCTGGGGCGTCAATGCCAATGGAGGCAATGCGATAAGGGCCTCGGGCGCTTCACTCAACGCCGTCGGTCAGGCGCAGACGCCCGATCTGGTCGCGCCGGTCAAGAAGCTTGGGGGAATCGGCCCTGGCCAGCCGTATTATGATCCCAACTCGTTCGCCCCGGTCACTCGCGTTGGCTACGGCACAGTAGGTCGCAACACTCTCCTGGGACCAGGGCTCGTGAACTTCGACTTCAGCCTGTTCCGCACGTTCAGGTTTACTGAGAGGATGGACCTGCAGTTCCGTGCCGATGCCAGAAACCTTACCAATACTCCCCATTTCAAGAACCCGAATGGCGACATTACTAGCGCGAGCTTTATGGAGATCAACGGCGCCAAAGATGACGAGCGGCAGTTCCGGTTCGGTTTACGATTCTCGTTCTAATTTTTAAACTCCAGCCGGGGCGTGCTAACACACGCCCCACAGTCTCTAAGAGCGCAGGCGTAACCGCCTGCGCTCTTCGTTTTTTGTGCTTACCTTGCGGTCAGACTGCGTGCTGACGCTCGAGAAGGCATCTGTCTATAATGACTTCTTTGGAGTAAGAGGACAGTGACGAGAGCTGCGCAAGCACTTTTCTTTTGCCTGGTTTCGATCCTCACACAAGCGAGCAGTTTCGCTCAGTCGGATAACCTAGCCGCGAAGTCGCGGCGCGCTAAAGAATTCATGGCTGAGGGCAAGTTCACTGAAGCTATCCCTCTCTATCGCGAACTGAATCAATCAGTGCCCAACAATCCGGGGCTGCTACTGAATCTGGGCATGGCTTTGCACATGGCTGGGGACGAGCGCAAGTCCATACCTCACCTGGAAGCGGCGGTGAAGCTTGATCCCAAACTTGCGCCCGCGTGGCTCTTCCTTGGCGCCGCTCGCCTGCAGCTCGGCCAGACTCCGGCCGCCATCGAGGCGGTCCAGACGGTCCTAAACCTCCAGCCGGATCACCGAGGCGCGCTGGAAATCCTCGCGGACGCCTTGCTTTCCCTCGATCGCCCCGCGAAGGCAGCGGAACAATATCGGAAGCTCGCTGATGTTGATCCTGAAAGCTCGCCTGCCTGGTACGGCCTCGGACGCAGTTACGAATCGCTTTCCGTTCGTGCATTCGACGATTTGCAAAAAGCGGCGCCAGAGTCCGCATACTGGCTGGCATTGGTGGCGGAGACGCGACTCCGCGAGCTGCAGTTTTCCAGCGCCTTTTATCTCTACCGTCGTGCTCTGGAGAAGATGCCTGCGATGCGAGGTTTGCACGCTCACGTGGCGGAGGTCTATCGCCGGACCGGACATCCCGACTGGGCTAGCCTTGAAGAGGAAAGAGAGCAGCAGCTTCCCAAACCCGGCTGCCATTCACAAACACTCGAGTGCCAGTTTCACGAAGGGCAGTTTCTAGGGCTTCTCGCGTCCGCGAAAGGCACGGATACTCCCGAGTCATACTATTGGCTCTCGCGAGCCTATAACGAACTGGCTCTCCAAGCCTTTGCTCGCCTTGGCCAACTGCCTCCTTCTGTGGAACAACATGAGCTGAAAGCCCACATCTTCAGTGGCCAGAAAAGATACGCCGACGCCGCTCAGGAATGGAGGGAAGCCCTCAAACTTGCGCCCCATGACACGCGGACTCAGAAACAATTGGCCATTACTTTGAAATTCGGCCAGGACTATTCCGGTGCCTTGCCGTTGCTTCAAGGCCTGCTCCGCGCGCAGCCAGCCTCGGCGGAGTTGAACTATCTGACCGGTGAAACCCTGCTCGACCTGCAGCGAGCGCAAGAGGCGATCCCCTTGCTCTTGCGCGCCGTAAATCGCGATCCGAAATTAATCGCGGCGCACAAGGCTCTGGCTCGCGGATACCTAGCCGCCGGAAGAGCCCGCGCTGCCATTCCTCATCTCAAAGCGGCACTCGCCGCCGACGAAGACGGCAGCTTGCACTACCAACTCGCAAGGGCTTACCAGGCAACCGGCCAGCCCGGTCTCGCCAAGGAAATGCTTGCGGACTATGACAAGACCCAGCGCTCCGCCGCTGTGGCGACAGAGACCGCCCGACGAGACGTGGAGATAACGCCGCCTTAGAAAAGCACGCCCAGCCTATTTCGAGGGCTCGTGGACTTCCAGCACCTGGTTCGTTGCAACGTTTCGCAGGACCTGAACAATTCCACTCGGCCAACGAATCTCTATTTGCTCAATCTTCTCGAGCTTGCCGGTTCCGAAATGCACGGCCGCTGGACTCGAGGAAGCGTAGCCTACGGCCGTGGTAACGTGATTCCACTGATTGCCCAGCCGGATTACCGCCCCGATCCCATCGCGGTTACTTCGCGTACCGACCAGCTTCAGAATCAACCAGTGATTGGTCTCCGGGCTGATGTTTTGCCACAGCTCGGCTGGTTCACCCAGAGCGCTCACCACAATGTCGATTCTTCCGTCGCTGTTGAAATCCGCAAAGGCGCTCCCGCGGTGCGCTCGTGCCAGACCGAAGCCCGCTTCTGTCGAAACGTCCTGAAACGCCCCGTTCCCGAGATTGGCGAAGATGCTATTGGTTTGCTTGTAGTGCGTCGACTGGAATAAATCTATGAGGTCATTGACGTCGGAATTGGCGGTAAACAGATCTTTCCAGCCGTCGTTGTTAAAATCAAAGAAGCCATTACTCCAACCACTGCGTGCGGTGGTCAAAGTGGCCAGCCGGCTCGAATGCGTTGCGTCTTGGAATGAACCTTTGCCCAGATTCTTGAACAAGGGAAACGTTTCGCCCGCCAGCGCCGTGATATTGAGGTCGGGCAAACCGTCATTGTCGTAGTCACGAAAGTCCACCCCCATGCTCGCCACGGGCTTGCCGTAGTTCGTAAGCGCCACCCCGGCTTCCAGCCCGACCTCTTTGAACGTCCCGTCGCCTTGATTGTGAAACAGGAAGTTCGGCATATTGTCATTTGTCACAAAGACGTCCGTCAGGCCGTCGTTGTCGTAGTCGGCGAAGGCCACGCTCATGCCGCGGCCAATGTGCGCAGCGATGC
>WNEZ01007477.1_pt1 | contig 10348 bp, 2 predicted proteins | sample 5400521 | NCBI WGS metagenome assembly WNEZ01 (sample SAMN13153339, study PRJNA577476) | soil metagenome | isolation source: 120 cm saprolite under Douglas fir tree site 2 hole 1 replicate 1 | place: USA:California | collected 2015-04-18
TGTCGAATCGATAGAGCCGAGTAGGACGTAGATCGAATACGATAGTCTTTGTATGACGTGAACGTCTAAAGTGCAATGTTCAGCTGGGAGAGCAGAGGAGTTTGGCCTGCCAGGCTTGCGGCACCAATGTTAGCGTCGGCTGGAAAGTGAGACGCTAGCCTTCGCTTATGAGCGGAAGTAGTAAGAGGGTATGTGTGTATAGCCGTTTGTAGAGCGTGTAGCAAGAGCGAGGAGCGAGACGGGGTCGAGTGACGAGAGAACTGCGTACGGCTCGAAGAGATCTTTTAAGGGCTTGACTTCTCTGAAGTCGTCCGAACGCGAGACGGGTGCCTAGCCGTTTCGCGAGTTCCTAGTGAGCTGTGGCTGCGCTAGGGACTTCGGTTAATTGAATAGAAACAAGTGGTTGCGTTAGACGCTAGTTTCAGATATAATCAAGGTGGAGGTAAAAGATAAAGATTACAAGCGTCGCAGTCTACAAACATAAACACATCTCATACATGAGTCACGCATGTAATACCTAAAAGGGGATTATCTAAAGCGTGACTCCGCACTAAAAAACCTCTGTGAGGGAAAAGCGTAAGTTCACGTTAGGTGGCATAAGCCAAGAAAGGGAACATGTATGTAAGTAAAAAGGAGCGGGAAGCGATGCCTAACATATAGTTAAGGTATCGGTAACACTACCCCCCCTTAGGGATCGCTTCACCTCATCCAGAGGACACCAAAGTTAAGGTGTGAGATGGTGTGCTCAGTGAGAGTAGGGAGACTTGGAGGTTGGAAGACAACAATTTAATTGCTGTGCAAGGTCGAAGGGTTCTTCAGGCAATGCATCGGAGGCAGGTTCTCAAGGATGTCAAGGGAGTAGCCTTTTGCACAGGATTCATGTATGTATCGTCGTTGAATTAGGCAAGAAGCATAATGCTTGTTGATATGCCATGTGTGACTTTGGTAGGTTGTCCCGTAAGCAATGTCCCATTGCACTCCAGACATTATCATTATCTCATGCTTGTGGGCAATGGCCATAAGGTGAGTGCATGTCTCGGTGGACAATTGCTTATGATGCTTCTCATAAGCATTAGGTGATGCCTCGAGATCACCCCTATGTTCACCGAGATGGCTGATGGTCATCTTAATCGTTGAGCTGGAAGTCAGTGCCATTGACTCGTCCTGAGGGTTCCTGGAAATTCGAGTTAATGCAGACGGTTTCGGAGTTCGTTCTTGTGAGAGTATAGACCCTTGAGACTTCGCCTTGTTGTCGTCGTTTTCGTCCGGTGGCCTAGAGCCTCCTAAGATGCTTGACTGTGCGTCGTTATCTGGCGCTGTAGCCAGTGAGGCAGATGGTGCTGTCGACAGAAGGAAATATTGGAGAGTCATTGAGGTTTGCTGGAGTTTCCACACTAGCTCGGAGAGTTGAGCGGCAACTAGGCAATCAAACAGTAACTGGCTCGCAGCATTGATCTGATCGTTCCATGATGCTGTCGGAAGAGGTGTCAAGGCTGAGTTCTTGCCAACTTGTGCCGTTGTTCGGTTATTGTGATCGTTCAGGTCCTGCACGGCATTGTTAACATCTGACACCATCGTAGCTTGAGGTAGCTCGGGTATCACGAGGAATTGTGCTGGTATCTGAGTCGATGTGACTTGGGTATTAGGGAACCGACCGTTCGGTGAATTTGTAGTTTGACGAATGGACGCATCAACTACCCGGAGGCACGCGAGAACTTGAAGGGACCCATATGCGTCGGCAGAGGCCATTTTTGGGTGGTCTTGCACCATGTTGTCGCAATTGCTTGTCAGCATTGCAGCTCGAAAAGTATAAGTGGTCGTCGCGTGCGTAGGACTCCTTATTCCAAGTGCTTGATGAATGGGATCCGTCGTGATTTTAGGGGTACCTTGTGATTGACCAAGATCGTCCAGAATCTGAGCTGCCTTGCAATGCAGCGAGTAGCAAAGGCTTTGTCGTTGAGCAAGATCATTCATTGCCAATCCAAAGTTGATTGCTAGACAGAGGAAAGACTTCGCGATAGTCACAAAAAGTCCGAGAGTGTCCTTGACCTTGTCGGTACCCATCCCCTTATTTCGAGAGGTCGTAGTTCGAGAGAAAGGAGGCCTCTGGGTCGCCCTGGGGCTCGGTAATTGGTAACCCCTTTCTGTAGATAAGGTCACCAATGCAGCTTGCAAGGCTATCGAGAGCCAATTGACTCGTGTTGAAACCTTGTGAATGCTAAGGGTGGTCGTGACATCGCAAGCATGGGACACGGTGATGGGTGAAGTAGCTGCGGCCCAAGGGCTCGACGGAGCTGTCGGTTCGCCACGGTTAGCAGAGGCTATATGGGGAAGTATTGTAGGCCAAAGAGGTTGCGCTGGCTCATCCCGGGGAGTGGAACTTGTTTCCTTTTGAACTTGCTGGAGGATGAGCTGTTCGCGCGGGGACTCTAGCACTGCCTTAGATCGGTACGTTGAACCAGTCGCCGATCGAGTGATTATCAGAGGCCAAATAGCTGGCATCAAGTTTTCTCCGATAGCCAAAGCTGCTATGGCTTTGTGAATGCTTTCCAATACTTCGGATTGAAAAATGTCTCGTGTTCCGGTTGCTAGGTCAATTGGAACAGGTTGGTACAAGGGTGCAGCATCCTCGTTAGCTGGTGCACGTGTCGTATCGCATTCTGCTAGTTTTGAGGAAGTGACCTGGTCCATTGAGGTAGCTTGGACTTCTAGTAAATTCAAAAGCGCTGACGGCGCGAGATATCGAATCGATGAACCAGGAGATGATGTAATCACATCCTCTGAAGAGTCTGATGACACCGTGGAGCCTTGGTAGACAGGCAATTGCGTTGCGACATCATCGTTGTCTGTCGTGAAATATTCTGAAGGCGGGACGTGGCTCCTTGCGATGGAGGGATCGACGTTGGAAGGCTGGGGACCATGCTCATGTACTGAAGTAGCCTTCTGTTCCGGACCTGCCAAGGGCAGACCTTGTAGGTCAGCTGAATCGTGCCGTCTAGTGCAGCTGGTGCTATCGTCATTCTTCAGTGTAAGGCTTCCGCGAAAGCGCAATAGCGTTCCAGTATTAGTATTAACCGAAGCCTGTATGACGTCGCCTTCAGCTCGTGCTAGCTTAGCCTTCTGGTCTGCTGGTGCAGCCCAAGCATTTCGCGGCACCTCTAGTGACACCAAGGAGAGAGGACTTCGCATGTCCCAATGTCTCGCCGGTGTCCAGGAAGGGCTTGGCAGGAGTGAATAGGATCTCATTAGCTTGGTTCTATCTGGAGACATGTCCCCCGGGATGCTGGGGATGATGAGCTCAATGTCCGACCCTGCTTCTAACAGCACCGAGGAAAGAATCTCTTGAGATGACTTGGCCGGCGCGAGAAGTTGTGAAATTCGCCGGAGAGCATTAGCTAAATAAGGCTGTCGGGAGACCGTAGTAGAAGTTTCGTTGGTATTTCGCAATTCTGCCATGTTCAAGTAGTGTTGATATGTCGGCACTTCGAGATGGATTGTCGGCTTTGCGACCTTGCTGGCGTCTTGAGGAGCAGTGTCGTAATTGTCTTGTAGCGCCTGCAATCGGAACGCTGCAGTAGCTATTGATGGAGCTGTGTAGTCTCCTTGCTTGCTAGTTAGTGATTGTCGGATAAGGAATTCCTTATGCAGGAATCGTTTCACCAAGTGAAAGGACGTCGAAAGGAACAGTGATGCAAACGTAACGCAAGACGCTTGACGAGTGCGATGGAGAGCATAGGCAACAACGTGGGCGAGCTTGGGAGATGGGACTGGTTGCCCAGACGTGGTGAGGTTGGTCGATGGCGGAGGGAATTCGGGGCTAGTGAATAGTGAAGTGATGAAGGCCGTCGACGTCTTCGCAGGCACTTCATGAAGCTGTCGTCCATCGAATAATTGGTTGCCACAGGCTTTCCACTGTGCCGAATCTAGAATGCAGCGTGCAGTAATGCCAATAGGCGTGGTGATCGAGGCAGGAATTCTTGAGTAGAATGGTTGGACTAAGTAAGATACTTGTACGCGAGCTGTACTCGAGAGCTCAAGTTGCTGTTTGAGCGTGGGACCGTTGTGCGCCTCTAGCTTGCGGGTCAAAGGGTAGCGGTGTCGTGATGCGTAGAGCGCAGAGTTAGTAACATCGGTTGCGCGATGGTCGCGCGCAGAGTCCGCTGAATTCGTATAGTCGTTCTGTCGTATGGGCAGGTCGTCTTGGCTGCGTGAAGGTGTCGGGGCTTCGTGTTTTAGTTCCGCAATAAGGTTTCTGGGGAACAGGGAACTCATCAATTGCTTGACGCTGTATTGCGGTGTCGACGTCGTAATTGAAGATGTTATGTTCGGACAGCGTATAGGTCGGGCAGCTGGGACGGGGACAATGACTTGGAGCTTATCTTCAATTTCTTCGAGATGCTTGTTGGTAGATCGAGGTGTTGATTTTCGACTTGTTGACCGTCGCTCTTCATTAATCCGAAATTGTCGGAAGGCCAATTGGTTAGCATCACCGGTGTCTTGCAACTCCGTGCGGCGAGAAGGTGTTACGCTGTCCTTGACCGGTCCAGAAGAGCAACCATGGCGAAGTGAGGCATCACTACCTTGAAGCCGTTGTAACTCCGAGGGATCTTGTTTAGCACAAGTCATGGCAGTTGCGCGAGTGCACGAAGATGTCACGAGAATGGTTTTCGGTACTGGTGAAGATTTCTGAGAACTGTTGCCTGGATACCTCATCGTTGAATCGACTCGTTTGAGGATCCTTTGGTATTCATGCGAGCAGGCTAGCTGAGCGAGGAAGTTCTTCACTTCGGAATTTGGTTCTGCCCTGTGGCCTTTCGTGGATGGGGAACTCGCTGATCGTTCAGTACTGAGTCGTAGTGCAGACACTGTAGTCAAAGACGATGAGTCTGAGTAACACGAGCGTCGAGCAGCTGGAATTGGTGCCATGTCAGGGGGCTTAAATTCCACTTCGTCAAGGTATTTGTCAGCCAGTTGAGTCGTTGCTTGTGGAATGTTGTGTTGCGGCGCAGAGGCTACCATTAGGAGAGAGTCGCTGGCGTTGTATAAGGGTTGAAGAGCATAAACGTTGGCTGATACTTCGACGTCCAGTAGTGGTGCGATTACAGTAGTAGTGGGAAGCACCTCTCGTTCGTGCGGAGATCTTTTGGAAGTTGTGCTTTGTCCTTCAGCCCTTGTAGAGTCTTGGTCTTGCTGTACTGGCAAGTGCTCTGAGACACACGAGTGCATGGGGGTGTCGTTATTGGCCAATTCTGTGGTGGCGTCGTAAGGCCTCGTGCTTGGTGGCTGATCCGAATTGTTCTGTAGCCTAAACCTTGTGGCTGTCAATCGTGCAGTGACGTTGTGATCGGCCGATGCTGTCGAAGCGTTTCGCATATCTGATAGCGCCAGGGTGGTAATCTTTTGAGAGAAAGTGGTCGTTGCTCCTTGAGCTGTTGAGCCGTCGAGAGTTGGGCCTAAGTGTCTGGAACAATATTGTTCCACAGCATGGTGGTACTCGCTTGTGCCCTGCCCTTCGTGACGAGTGGGGAACGGGGTTTTCGATGAGACTAGCGAGGCGAGTGTATTTATAGTCGAAATGCGCCATTCTTCGATTGACTTAGTACCGAGGTTAGACTCCTGAAGTAGTTGGTAACTGTCTTCCCAAGTTCCAAGGTGCCTCGTGGCGTCGCCGCTCTGTCGTAAGGCAGGGGCATCACCGCTAGCTCCTCCTGCTGTGGCATCGCGATCGTCAGATGACGCCATGGCATCACTAACACCGAGAGGTGTCCTGGGCTGATCTTTTGAGTCATCACGCCGCGATTGCGCTGGCACGGCATCACAGTTATGCACCATGGATCGATTTCTTAGCACTGATGTCGTAGGCATAACATTACCAATGTAATAGGTGATAAGGTACAAGGAGATTTTAACAGGACCATATTCCCGGAAACCTTGCTCGAACATATGGCGCATACACTCGTGGTGACCGAAGGAAGTGTGTTCGTCGGAATCGCTCGGGAGTCGGTTAGCAGATGTTGGTAGGCTATAAGATCACGAGACTAGCATTTTCACTTCAGTTCTCAAGAGGTTGGTATCTGCTCGTGGTTTCGTGGCGTGTCGGGAAATTGAAGGTATCTGCAATCCTTGTGGATTGCTCTCAGCCTGTGATTCCGTCGTATCTTGTGCTGGCGAAGGGTGCGAATTGACGCCTGTAATTGTAAGTTGTGATCCGGTCCTCGTGTTTTTTGAGTTTTGAAGGTAAGGCATCCCGATGTCACAAGGTCGACTGCGTCGAGTTGTTACAGTCGATGCGCGCAAGGGTAAGTCCTGATTGCACGCGCGCTTCTTCCATAACGGGGAGTTGAAATCCTTAGCATACCGGATGTTTAAGGCGTTGTCGCTGAACTTTGAATATTGGCAATCCGAAGTACTTGCGTCGGGCAGACCTTGCCGCGCTGAATTCTTGGTGAGTCGTGTCGTTGTAGGTAGCCTCCAAGTGGTGGTTTTGATAGTGGTTAACATTTTATCCTGGATTACCGAAGCATGTAGTGCTTTGAAGACGTCATAAGGCCTTGGGGAGCTGTCATCTATTTGCAAAGGCTCTTCGTCTGTATAGTTTCGTCGACTTTTGGGAGAGACTTCACGACAAGGGCGTGATTGATTTATGGCGTCGAAGAGGGCTTGAGCCTCATATTCAGCTTGTGGCGCTGCTGCCTTGTCGCGCTCGCGTGTGCTAGACTCTTCGCGACAATTGGAGAATGTTGTTTTCAAGGAGACTAGCAAGGCGAAGATACTCTTAGTCGAGACATGTTGTGTAGCGGGCGCGTTCGAGTTGGAGATCGGTTCGTAAGATCGTTGATCGTCAATGCTGGGCAGGGAATCCCATCGGAACAAAAGTATAGATGCTTGCATATCACTGGTGGGAGTGGGATTCGTCCTGACAGTAGTAATTTCCGACGACTTAGTGGGAGCGCCAAGGTGACCAAACAGCAAGATCGCGATAGTGTTATGCTCAAGAGCGCAGAGGAAAGACGCCAATCCATTCGAGTCAGTGGCCATGTCTGGATGCCATTGAGAGCTGAAGTTGTCGCAGTTCTTCCCATCGAAACAATCTGTCGTAGTTAGGTGATCGGAATCTTCAGGTGAAGGTTTCATGTCGACACGTGTTGAGTAATCGTCAGGCTCCTTCTCAGCACTTGGAAGTTGAGGCTGCCATGGGCTAAGGAGCTGAGGGCTTCGTGTCAGATCGGACGTGCGCATTCGCGCCTTGGAACACTTCAAGTGACTGAAGTCGTGGGCTGCAGCCAGGAAGGGCTCTACACGTTTGAGGGTCGTCAATGGCTTCATCTTGGTCCTGGACAGAGGAGCAGCCATTCGTTCAGCTGAATCAGGAAGAAATTGAGAGACCGCGATAGGTTGGGTATCTTCCTGTTGGCTGTCCGCTTCAGGTCTTTGATCAATGTGCAGGTGGTCCTTTGCAGTATGTTGCAATTCTGAGAAATAAGGCCAAGGACCGTGACATGGCAGTTGAGTAACTCCGTGAGCTAGAGGGTGCCGTAGGTATTCGTTGCTAAATTGGCGACCTTGTGTGACCGCCAAGCTGGTCAATCGCGAGTGCGAAGCATCCGACAGGTCTTCAGTTTTTTGAATCTGATGTTCGGGTGAGCGCTGAAGGTGAAGGTATAGCAGTGTCAAACATTTGTCGGGATCACAACGGAGTTGGATAGTTGGTTCTTTGTTGCCAAGGGCGAACGACAGCCAACCGTTCAGTACAAGGTCGCTGACTCGAGGCCTCGGGGCATTACTCCGAATCAAGAGCGCTGAGGGATTAGAATCCAACACGAGCATGGCATGTTCTGGACGTCGAACTGCGTTGACGAGGCAAGACTTTGGACAGAACTTAGTGATGCCGTTGCTATCGTCCGGTGCTAGAGATATATGCGAAGCAGAAACATTGATCTGATGTTGGACAATGGGCTTGAGATGCCACGTTCGGAGTTTCCTTTGAGTTCTCGGTAACAGAGGACTGCAGGTACCCATTGCGTGGATAGCGACAGGAATCTTGTCTGGGTCGGGTAGGACTATAGCCTGCTCTTGAGCATGAACTAAAATTGGGTGATCGTTATCAATGTTTAGGCGAGAGCGTAGGTATCGTGACGTCGAATGTTTGTCGGGATCGCGAAGGGGTTGGATAGCTGATTCTTGGTTAGCAACCTTATCGACTAGCAAACGTAAACGTGGTCGCGAAATCCTGGACTGGTCCTTAACTTGAGGGTTTTGCGATGTCGGAGTGGCCTTAAGATAGCAGAACCATTCGTGTGAAAACATCAAAAGTTTAACAGGGTCGTGTAGAGGCCCAATAACTGAAACAGTCTGGACGGGTTCCTTCGAGATGGCAGGGAGTCCTGGCTCTGAGGCGTGCTGATTGGGAACTCGTGCAGAGGCTAGTCGGGCCGTTATGGCATCGTGACTCTTCTCGACAAATGTGGCTATAGGCGAACTTATACGCATCAAGGAAGGAGGAAATCGATCATCCGAGTGTGCCGAAGTATCTTGAGCAGCTGAGAGCTCAGCAGTGTTCAATCCTTGTATCGGCATAGCAGGCGTGCTAAAGGAAGAGGGCTCGTTGCACGAAGTGTCGTCTCGAGAGCTCGCGTAAAAAACTGTAGGCTTCTTGTCTGGATCGCGAGGAAGTCGAGTAGTCGGTTCTTGATCAATGATCCTTGTATTGACATGTTGCAGGTTTGGTAATGGATCTGGAGCTAGTAGCTCATTAGTCGTGCTGGTGACCTCCTTGGTATGATTCTTGCTGTCGCTGAAATGGGGGACCACTAAGCCATCCCTGGATCTTGGCTCCTGTTGAGAGGGAAACTGTTGAAATTCGCCAGAGCCGCCTTGTGAAACATTATAGCATTTTCGTCGGCCTGTTAGGCGCACATTCTTCGGATCGGAGAAGCTGGGGGATCGAGGACTTGGCAAGTGATTATCGTTCAATGGAGTTGCGTGCTGTTGTCGCGCAGGCGCGATAATGTTAAGTCTTTCGACACCATTCTCGGAAACAGTTAAGTTTAGTGCAGCTTCAACTAGGTCAGATACTTCGCCAGTCCAGAGAGCATCTTCATGATGGGGAGGGACTACAACTGGGTACCTTCCGAGCTTCATGGACGTGGGGCATACTGAGGGAAGTGTACCAAGATCGGGCACTTCATTCGTGCCATGCAGAAAACTATTTAAGGTCTTGTACGCTGTCGCCATTCGTCGGAGTAGGCGCTTTTCAAAGCTCCAAGCGAGGGTGGGCGCCGGCCATTCGTAGAGTAGGACCTTCTCGAATGCTTGATTTTCGTAATGCTTGGATGAGCCGTAGGAGAACATTTTCTTAGCCCTTGCCGCTTGTAGGAAACTGTTGATCGCGTCGCTGGACCGTCTCATAACGCTGACCAAATGATGGGCATAATCGGGGTGTAAGGCAAAGCGGCGCTGTTGGCCTTGTGCAGAAGGGCGTTCCTCTGTCCGTCGTGGGAAGATGGCCTTTAGTTCTTCCTTGTTGACCGTTGAGCGTAGCATTCTTAATATATCATTTTTATCGCCCGATCGTAGTGGAACATTGTCGTCTAGAGATTGAATCGTGGCGAGTTGCGTATGATGAGTGGACTTGCTTGAGCTTGCAGTAGAGTGCATCGGCACTCCAGTGGTTGCTGGTGCGGCATACAGACCCTGGTTTGCGGGTCGCGCATCTCTCGTGAGGTTATCATCTTGGCTACCTTTCGGTATAGAGTGTTGTTTGCTTCGAGTAGACGTAGCAGAATAGGGATAGTCGCGAGAAGTTGATGGAACGCTGGCGCTTAATTGCATAGCGAATGATATGGCGTAATAGCGTTGCAAGTTGAATAATAGGAGTAGATAGATGAATAGGTGTGGTCAACTCGTGAAGATCTGAGTTGATTCTTAAAAGAGATAACGTGTCAATTCGATGAACGCTCGGATGAGCAGATGAGCGTAGATCGGATGTATACTGTTGTACGACGTTGAACGTCGATTTATGTGCAATAGCGTGGGGAGAGCAAAGCGATGAAATAGCTGGGTGGTGTAGCCAGGCTTGCGGCACCAATGTTAGCGTCGGCTGGAAAGTGAGACGCTAGCCTTCGCTTATGAGCGGAAGTAGCAAGAGGGTATGTGTGTATGGCCATTTGTAGAGCGTGTAGCAAGAGCGAGTAGCGAGACGGGGTCGAGTGACGAGAGAACTGCGTACGGCTCGAAGAGATCTTTTAAAGGCTTGACTTCTCTGAAGTCGTCCGAACGCGAGACGGGTGCCTAGCCGTTTCGCGAGTTCCTAGTGAGCTGTGGCTGCGCTAGGGACTTCGGTTAATTG
>WNEZ01006381.1_pt1 | contig 10347 bp, 8 predicted proteins | sample 5400521 | NCBI WGS metagenome assembly WNEZ01 (sample SAMN13153339, study PRJNA577476) | soil metagenome | isolation source: 120 cm saprolite under Douglas fir tree site 2 hole 1 replicate 1 | place: USA:California | collected 2015-04-18
GTCGTGCGCATGAACCAGCGGAATTGCGGCGGCACGGAAGCATTGACTCCAACCCTGTACAACTCCGGCATGAGCGCGGATTACCGGAGCGTCTTCGAAGAGCTGTCAAATGAGGACGGTTTCGAGCAGATCTTCTTCGCCGGCTACTCGATGGGTGGAAACCTGGTGACCAAGATGGCTGGGGAGTTTGGCGCCGCCGTGCCGAGGGCGTTGCGCGGTGTCTGCGCCGTGTGCCCCGCCCTGGACCTTGCCGCTTGCGCCGACGCGCTCGAGCGCCTGGACAACTATTTTTACCAGCGGCGCTTTGTGAACGGCCTGATGTCCCGCTACGCGAGAAAACACAAAATGCTTCCCGAGCGCTATCCACTGGCGGGCCTGCCACCGGTTCGAACGGTCCGTCAATTCGATGACGTCATCACCGCGCCGCAGTTCGGTTATCGCGACGCTCAAGACTATTACGATAACGTGGGCGCGAAACGCGTCGCCGCCCAGATCCGCGTGCCCATGCTGTTAATCACCGCGCAGGACGATCCGTTCGTCACCTACGCTTCGTTCCTAGCCGCCAAAATCGACGAGATCCCCGCCATCCAGTTTGTCGCGCCCCAGCATGGCGGCCATTGCGGCTTCATTTCGAAACACGCCGGAAGCGAGCGCTTCTGGGCCGAGCAGCGCATCGTCGATTTCTGCGCCGCCCACAGCGGCGACGGCCTGTAGCCGCCCTCTTCAGAGGGCGGGCCTTTTCTTTTTTGTTTCTTGGTGTCTTTCTTTCTGAGTCTTCCTGCCGTTCACCCCAGTGGTTTTTCCAACGAAACAGCAAACCGCGGCGTCAAAAGTTGCGCCGGACCATCCGTAGTAATAACCATATCGTCTTCGCAGCGCATCCCGAATTCACCGGGAACATAGACCCCCGGCTCATTCGAAAAGGTCATGCCCGGCTCAAGCACGGTCTTGCTTCCGCGGACAAGATAGGGATGCTCGTGGCCGTCGAGTCCGATGCCATGGCCGAGGCGGTGCGTAAAGTATTTGTAGTCCGGTCCATATCCGGCGTCGGTGACCACCTTGCGCGCGGCGTCATCCACGGTGCCCGATAACCTTCCAGCCCGAGCCGCGTCGAGAGCGGCATCCTGCGCCTTGCGCACGATCTCGTAAACGCGCGTCACTTTTTCCGGCGCCTTGCCGAAGATCCCCGTGCGCGTCACGTCCGATTGGTAGCCCTCCACCGCGCAGCCGCCGTCGATCAGCACCACATCGCCATCTTTCAGTTTTTGCGGCTTAATCGTGCCGTGCGGCAGCGCCGCGGATGCCCCCAGCAGAACCAACGCCTCGCCGCGCAAACCCATCTTGGAAAATCCTCCTTCCACTAGCTTGCCGATGTCCTCCTGAGACATCCCTTCCTTCAGCGAAGCGAATACCGCGCGAAAAACGTCGCAGGTTGCCTCGCAGGCCAACCGCATCAGCTCGAGTTCGTGTGCCGACTTGCGTCCGCGGCACGCGATGGTCACCGGGTCGGCGGAAACACATTCGAATCCCGGCGCCGCGCTCCGGAGATGATCGAAAAACGTGAACGCCGCTGTTTCTTCCACGCCCACGCGGCCCGTTCGAATCCCGCGATCCCCCAGAGCCGCCGCCGCAATCCTCGTCGGGCTTTCGTCTTCCTGCCACGCGCGTACTTCCGCCGGGAATTGCAATTTCTCCCGCATACGTCCCTCTTCAAATGCAGGTACGATCACGATCGGATCGCCCATGCGCGGAAGCACGAGCGCCAGCAACCGCTCGCTGATTCCCCAGCGGATGCCGGTCAAGTAATAGAGGGATGTCCCGGGAGCAACGAACAGAGCGTCGTATCTCGGCTTCAACTCTGCTATCAGTTTTTGTGCGTGCTGAAGCCGCCCATGAAACTCATCAGCCGTAATCGCATGGACCCGTGAGCCAAGTGGTTTGAGCGCCGCGAATGCCGCAGGTAGCGCGCTGCAGCCATCCTCAGGCATCGCCCTGGTTATGGCCGCGCGTATGGAATTGTCCGGCCGCGCAAGCGCCAAAGCAGAAGCCATCGCGGTGCTTTTCAAGAAATGCCGGCGCGATGCATTCGAACGGGAATCCAAAGTTGGATTGTTCATGGCAGGAAAGAGGTTTATCTGGCCGGAGCACAGCTTGTCAAGGCAGATCGAAGCCCACGAAAACAAGTAAGGGACAGAGTTGCCTCTGTCCCTCTCTCGAACCGCTTTCTCGCCGTGTCTAGTGCCGTTCCAACTATTTGGGCCAAATGACGGTCCAAGGATCGGCCGCGAACATGGAGAAGCTTTTTCGAAGGGATTTGCTCGAAAAAGTTGGAACGGCACTAATTCGACGGCGGATTCTGCGAATTTGGATCGGCAGGCGGTTGGTCCGCGTTCGAACGCTGCCGCGATCTCCTTCCCGGCAGGTAGGTAATTTCCACCGGCTGTTGCAGCGTAAAATCCAGTCTTGTCTCCGACGGGATCTTCACCTGCTGTCCTTTGGTAAAGACCTGCACACCTGTGCCGGCTCCTCCGCCTACCACGGCGCCGATTGCCGCTCCTTTTCCGCCTCCGGCCACCGCGCCAATCAGCGCGCCGAGGGCCGCTCCGCCCCCGATTGTCTCCGCGCTGCGCTTCCCGCGAGATGCGCCGGACTGCTTCACGTCGCTGCTGGCCACGTTATAGGTTTTTCCTTGAAAGACGATGCTGCTCAACTCCAGTCCCAGCTCGCTGCGGCCCGTTATCCGCCCCGCCGAGCTCGCGCTGACCAGCTTGATGTACGCGTCCGTTCCCGCCGGCACGATCACCTTGTTGTCCTCCACGATCGGCGCGTCCAGCGAAGCCTTGAACACCTCCCCGGCCTGATTCGTTTTCGAATCGATGCTATCGATCGTTCGAACCGTCACAATCGTATTGGCCGGCACCGTCACGGTCACCGGCTGGGGCGGTGGAGGAGCTGCCGGCGCCGCCGCAGGAGCTGCGGATGCGGACGTCGGTACCGCCGCCCTACTTGTCGCTGAAGAAGCCGCAGCTTGCCGCGATTTTTCCTTCTTGTGAGCGGTTTTCGATCTTGCCGCGCGCTTCGCTGGCGCGGCTTCAGGCGCTAGCTCAGCGGGTTGCGCCGCCGCCATTTGCGCCGCGGCGACGCTCATCTGATCATTCACCCGGCTCACTCCCTTTGTTTCCGACGCAATCTTGTAAGCGGCGAGCCTGGCCGCGTCGTCCGGCACTTGTCCGGTCAGCGTCACCTCACCGTGTTTGCTGGCCACGTCCACCGTCGCCGTTTTCAGCGCCGGTTCCGAAAACATTTTTGCTTTGATGTCCGTGGCGATCGCGTCATCGCTCGGCGCCCCGAGCCGCGAGCACGAGACACTCATCGACAGCATCAGCACCAAAGCTAAAACGGCTATTTTGTTTTTGCGCATTTTTTCCTCCGCGTTGACAGCTTCAAGACGCTCGGGAGGACTGGGGGCAACCCGAAGTGGTATTTCTGCCGCATGCATTAGCGTACAAGACGGCTTTCATTCTGTACGGATGCGGGAGAGGGGCGAACCGCTGCCTCAGTGGGAATTCTGCTGGAACTGGCTCAAGAATGCAATGCAACTTCACTCTGCCGCTGGGGAGGCGAATCAAATTCCGCAAACTCTTTGTTGCGCCATGCCCGCGCATTCCGCCGCAGGAAATTGGCAAACTACTCTGTCCGAACCGCGAGAATTTTCCTGCCCTCGACTTTTATTTCGATGCCCAGGGGCGGCCGCAGATCGGAGCCCTGCACGATGCTTCCGCGCACCCAGACACCGCTGCCGGGAAGATTGGCGGTTTTGAGCGGGTCAAACACCGTGCGGCTGCAGGGGTTTCCGACCATGGGATGTTTCGCGGCGCTGTAGCCGTAATCGTTTTTCAACTTGTCCAGGTCGGTCAGGTATTCCAGCTGGCAATTGCCGAACGGGGATTTTTGCTCGAAAGCCCAGTAGCCGCTGGCCTGGGAAGAGGAGCCGGCCGGCAAACGAACCAGCAGCGCGGGGATGTTTTCACCGGTGAGTCCGTTGCGGATAAAAAACTCTTTCGCGGACCACGGCTTGGCCATCTCCTCCACGCCGGCGATCCCCGGCTCGGAATCGGTCGCATGGGGGATCAGCGTGCTCGGATCGGGCGCGGGCCGGGGAACTTCGATTTGCGGTTGCCGTTCGGCGGATTGCGGCGCCGTATGCTTCGAGCGAAGACCCCAGCGCGCTCCTACGAAGACGATGAGGAGCACGGCGAGAAGTCCGGCGACAAGTTTGACGGCGGGATTCGACACCGCGGAGGAGCGCGGTCCGGAAACGCCGGGAATTTGCGGCATCTCCGCTTTGAAGCGATCCGATGGGGGCAGGTCGGTCATGTGGCTTCGCTCCGATTCTATACTCAAAGAGGAGAAACTCGAAAGTCCGGACCGGGTTGGGATCTTCGATTGACAGTTGAATGAGAGGAATGAGGTGATTCGTGACCCCAACAAGGCCGGGGCAGGCCGGGTAAACGCCGCCCCTGCGGATGGGTCACCCGGCTTTTTAGGCTACGACCCCAACGCGGACCAATCAAGCGGCGGAAAGTTTACCGGCCAGAAGCTGGGGGCCGGAAACTCAAATTCAAATGCAAGTGAAAAACGTCCCGCTTCCGATCCCTCCACGCGCAGTACCTTGCCTGAGGCAACTCTTTCCGTTCTTGAGTTACTAAGAATCACTTGCTGTCCTCTAATCATTTCCATCCCCACGTCCAGCAGGCCGCCGTGGGCATTGACCACGAGGGTGTGGGCCTGAATACTTATTCGCTTTCCGTCCGGCATCTTGGCCGACAGTTGGAGTGGGATGCGGAGGACGACGCGCTCGCTTCTGCGCCGAATCTTTTCCGTCGTTGAATTTGCGGTTCTATCTGGGCTCGACTTACTAATCTCCTCTGGCATGCTGCTCCCATCTCCTGATAAACAGGTGCCGCTGGATTGCCCAGGACCCCGTGATCAGGCCGATCACCGAAACTGTTACACCACCTAGAATGTGAGAGTCCGTGTAGGATTGGCGGTCGGCGGTCGGTTCGCGCATGAGTTATGCCCCGGCCAAAAACAACACGGTCGATAAGAGGATGCCGAGATTACGTTCTTCGCTCACTTGCGTCTGGCTAAATGCCGCTAAGTCAATTCAGTGAGAACTTCTTATGTCTGCAAACATCTACACTCTAACGACATTTCGATGTCATAACATAAACCTTGACGTTCCCTGATGATTAAACGGACAACAGGGAATTTCCCACCCTTCCTCCCGCATAACCGCCCGGGACGCACAAACGGTGCTTTGGGAAGGGCGGGGCACCCGGCTGTCTAAATTGAAGGGCGGCGTCCGCGGCAAATATGTCGCGCGCTCTCGAGCAGGAACGAATCTCGTACTGCTCTCACCGGACGTCGCTGAGTATTTCCCTGACGAGCAATCCGTCAATACGGCCTTGCGCACCTTGATTCACGCGGCGAAGGCGCCTCTCCGCGGCGCGCTGAGCATGGGTGACGAAGAAGGAAAAAACAAAGTCAAAAGCCACATGGTTCGGCTATGCTCACCACAGGCTCCTTTAAAAAACGAAACCCCAAAGGGTGCGCCACCCAATTCAAAAGCCTGTCCCACCCGCCGGCCTTCCTACAATCATGTCTGCTTGAAGTACGCTGCGGCGACTTTCACAACCGGAAGAAGAAGAACAATCAAGTACCCCAAGGCGACTAAGACTCCGTAGACAAAAAAAGTGCACTGCGACTTGAATTTCAAGAACAGTTTCTCGCGCTTATGGACCAGCGGAGTACCATGCTCTTTAACCCAACTTGATGCGATCGAACCAGTTTCTGATTTCGACAAAAGAACTAAGTATTCCGATAAGTCGGAGGCCAGTGCCTTCGCAAAATCCTCCTGAAAGAGGACGGACATGCGCGCAAGAGTCAACCATTGAAATAGCGAGCACGCAAAGAAAACTGCGGAAGCTCCCAGAATTAGCCTTGCCGACACCGAAGCCGTTGGGTCCTTTAAGAAACCAAGAATCAGAACAATCGCGCCAGTGCTCAGGCTCAAAACGAGTTTCGATGTCTTATCGATTTCCTCGAGAGGTGAAACCATGAGTCTGACAAGTTTTTCCAAATCAGAAGGGAGCAAGTTTCCTCCTTGGGACCTGGCCAGAGCAACCGCAAGGTTGAGAGTCACCGCTTTGGAATCGCCGGGGGCTCATTGCGCTGAACTTCCGCTCGTCTAACGTCAAAAAAGATCGGAAACTCTCCAGGCCACCCGCCCGGAGACCGCTCGGAATCTTCTTGTTGACGACTGACTCGCGCGGGCGGATCGGTTGGTAACCTACATCACACCAGAACCCCACGCGTAGGGCCGACGCGTGGGGCACCCCTCGCTCGAATAAACCGAAATGGACGCGGCCTCCGCGATCCAGTTAGTCCTGTTCCGCAAAACAGACCTGGCCGCGATACCGGAGTACTAACTGTCCCGTGTTCAGGTCGACTTCGCCGATGTTCGTGAGATCACCTGTCGCCCCAGCGAATTTGCCGGTCCCGCCGGAAAGGTGTGCGGAATAGTTGACAATGGCGAACAGGCCCGGGGCTACCTGCGTACTCGTAGCGGTCGCCTGATCAAGGGAGAGGGTGTCACCCGATTCAGTGACCCAATGGTGTTGGACAGTGAACAATGTGGTGTTTCCCGAACCTTGGGACACGCTTAGGATACTGACGCCAAGGGCGCCTCTCAAGTCACCCGTCGCCGTTCCCAGTGTGGTGTTTGGACCGAAGCCGCCGAAGTTGGTCATCAGCATGCCACCAACGGGAACGCAATGGCGTTCCTGGTCCCCTGAACGCGGGGCAGCCTTTGGTGCGGGTGAAGCTCCGCTAAACAGGGCCATCGCCGGGACGAAAACGGCGAGGGTAATCAGCACTACACGAGTGAATGCTCCGGAAAAAGTAATTGTGCTTTTCATGTTGTTTTCTCCATGGGCCCGAAGAGGCTATGCATTGCCCCTCGGGGCGAACTCTGCTAGCATCGAGCCAGAATCGCCAGGTCTCCGAATGGCGACGCGGCCAGCCAGCGTCGTCCCGCAAGCTAGTCGCAAGCCGTGTCTGAAGTCTTTGGGAAAAGTTGAAGGAGACTTAGGGATTTTCTGAAGGCACCTAACATGCCGGAAGGAAAGCACTTCTATGAATTCGGTCCCTTCCGGCTGGACCCTGCCGAGCGCCTGCTTCTGCGTAACAATCAGACGATACCCCTGGCGCCGAAGGCGTTTGACACCCTCCTGCTGCTGGTCGAAAACAGTGGACACCTGCTGACCAAAGACGAATTGATGAAGCGCTTATGGCCGGCGACTTTCGTCGAAGAGGTGAACCTGGCGCAGAACATCTCAGCAATCCGCCGGGTGCTGGACGATAAGAACGGCGGGGCACACTACATAGAAACAGTGGCGAAAGGCGGCTATCGGTTCACCGCCGAAACACGAAAAATAGTCCGGGAGCCGCCGACAATAGCGGCGCGAGGTGCCCAGCCCGCTGCCAACCCGGTTGCGGAGAGCGTGCCGCGCGGTTGGTCCGCGACCCGGCTGGCGGTCACGGCCTCCGCAACAATTCTGGTGATCGCGAGTGCTCTGTTCCTGATCCAGCGAGTTGTGAAGTTTCGAGCGAAAGGGACGCCGTCAACTCCTGCTGCGGCGGCGATTCGTTCCATTGCCGTATTGCCCTTGGTCAATCTCTCTTCCGATCCGGAGCAAGAGTATTTCAGCGATGGTATGACCGACGAGTTGATCACCGACCTTGCCAAGTTCGGCGAACTCCGGGTGATTTCTCATACTTCCGTGCAACGGTATAAGGATACGAAGCGTCCTCTGCCGGAAATCGCCCAGGAACTCGGCGTTGATGCGGTTGTGGAAGGTAGGGTACTGCGTTCCGGCGATCGCGTGCGCATCACGGCGCAGTTGATTGATGCGCGCTCGGACCGTCACCTTTGGGCGGAGAGCTACGAGCGCGACTTGCGGGACATCTTAGCCCTGCAGGAGGAAGTGGCGCGTGAGATAGCCACCAAGGTTCAGATCAAAATGAGCGCCGAGGATAGAACTCGTTTAGCTGGCGCCGGCTCCGTCAACCCGGAGGCCCACGAAGCATACTTGAAGGGCCGCTATTTCTGGAACAAGAGGACCGAAGAGAGCGTGAGAAAGGGTATCGAATATTTCGAGCAGGCCACGCGGCTCGACCCGAACTACGCCGTCGCGTACGCGGGACTGGCGCAATCTCATATTGTTTTGAACGGATATCGGTTCCTTCCACCGACACAGGCCTTTCCCAAAGTGAAGGCGGCAGCGCTGAAGGCCTTAGAACTCGACGAAGGACTCGCCGAAGCGCACACGTCGCTAGGCTCCCTCAAGTGGGAATATGAATGGGATGAGGCAGCCGCGGAGAAAGAATACAGGCGGGCCATCGAGCTAAATCCGAGTTACGCAACGGCTCATCAGTGGTACGCCGAAGAACTGGCGGCAGTGGGACGCGGGGATGAAGCTCTGGCAGAAGTAAAACGGGCTCGGGAACTCGATCCGCTATCGCTATCCATCAGTACCGTTGCCGGCTGGATTCTTTATCTCGGACGGCGCAATGACCAAGCCATCGACCTGTACCGGAGGACGTTGGAGATGGACCCGAATTTCCCGATAGCGCACAGTTATCTGGGGCGTGCGCTCATCCGGAAGGGTGAATTCGAGCAAGCCATCATCGAGTGTCAGACGGCAACCAGGCTGTCGGAAGGCCATCCGTTTTATATGGCCTGGCTCGGGTATGCGTACGCGATGGGCGGTAAAAGAAATGAGGCGTTACGCATACTGCACGACCTAGAGGCTATCTCGCGGAGGAGATATGTGGCATCTCACGATATCGCTGCCATCTACGCCGGTCTGGGCGAGCGATCCAAGGCAATCGTGTGGCTTAACAAAGCTTACGGTGAGCGGTCTTATACTGTGCTCCAGCTTGAGGTTGAGCCCGAGTTCGACTCCCTGCGCTCCGATCCTCGGTTTCAAGAACTAATGCACCGCATTGGACTCCGGCTGTGAGACTCCCAACTCCCTGATGTGAAGCAGACCGCGGTGCGATTCCTTTCCGCCAGTTAAGTTTGTACCAGCTGAGTGTTGATGCTTGAGCGGGTTCGCGGGTAATCTTGAAAGGGCTATGTGGGAAAGGACAAGGCAAAGCGCGGAATCACGGGGTCATCGCGGATTTCGACGTTCGTGGCTGTGGTGCTCCGTTGCGTGGATGGGAATTGCGATTTGGTGTCCGTCGCTCGGAGCGCAGGAAGCGCCGCAAACCGTCGCCACGGACGCGCCGCCGCAGAACTCAGCACCGGCAGGAGCGGAGCGCGAGGTCTCCTGGCGCACGCTTCCGCGAAACTTTCTGCAGGATCAGAAAGATATTTGGCTGTTTCCGGTGCAACTCGCCAAGGGGCGGCACTGGCTGCCCACGATTGCGGTGACGGGAGTGACGGCGGGTCTGGTCGTCGCTGATCCGCATGACACGCCGTACTTCCGGCGCACGGCGCGATTCGAGGGTTTCAACGACGTCTTTTCGGGGCGCAACACGTCAGTGGAAATCGCGGCGGTTCCCGCGGCCTTTCTGGTTGTGGGACATTTCCGCCACGATTCCTATGCGGAAAAGACCGCGCTGCTCGCCGGTGAAGCGTACGCCGACAGCGCCATCGTTGACATAATCATGAAGGTGGCGACACGGCGGCTGCGTCCTTCGGACATCCCACCGACCGGCAATTTCTCCGACACATTTTTCCGCAGTCCAAAGGCTCTTAGCGGGATACACACAAGCTTTCCATCGGGTCACGCGGCGGCGGCGTTTTCCATTGCCGCGGTGTTCTCGCATCGTTATCGCCAGCATCGCTGGGTGCCGTGGGTGGCGTACGGCATGGCCGCCGCGATAAGCTTTTCCCGGGTCACGACGCAGGCGCACTTCCCATCGGATGTGTTCCTTGGGGCGGCGCTCGGATATACGATCACAAAGTTTGACGTGCTGAAACCGCGATAGCCTAAGCGGGACTGGAGGGTCACACAAAAGAAAAAAGGGGGCGAAGGCTTCGCCCCCGGCTCAAGAAATGCTGTTCTGAGGAGCGCAGGATTTAGGAACTGCTCTCCTTCAGGTCATCCGAGGCTTGCTTGTTGGCCTTCTTGGTTTCGGACTTGGCGCTGGCGCTGGGCGCGAGCGATTCGATGGCCTTGCCGAGGCTCACCGCGCCGGTGCCGGTTATTTTCGCCTTGAGCGCGGCGAAGCCGCCGGGAATGTCCAGGTTCTTTGCCACATGCGCGGCTGCAA
>WNEZ01009726.1_pt1 | contig 10346 bp, 11 predicted proteins | sample 5400521 | NCBI WGS metagenome assembly WNEZ01 (sample SAMN13153339, study PRJNA577476) | soil metagenome | isolation source: 120 cm saprolite under Douglas fir tree site 2 hole 1 replicate 1 | place: USA:California | collected 2015-04-18
AAGCCAACTGAGCAGGAACTGCAACGCAGGAGGTGGGGGCAGAGGCGACCAGCCACTCCAATAGCGCGAGAGCCATGATCCACGGCTCCAACCACCCGCGCACGGCCCGCAGCGCCACCGGCCAGGACACTCGTGGCCGCTCTCCTTTTTCCTCGCTGATTTTTTTTCCCGGTTCCCGCTGCCTCAGCAGGAACGCTGCTGTGGAGGGGAGCTCCTGGCTCCGATGGCGCTTTCGCCTCTTGCGTCGCGCTGGTAGAAGGGTGAGAGGCATGATACCAGCAAAACGAGAACGCACACCAGACCAACTGCCAGTGACGCCGGATGGCCTGGTCGCTTCTCACCTGATACTGGGACCAGCCCAGGGCGTGTTTGACGTGTTTGTAGCTCTGCTCGACCCACATGCGCAGCCCGTACAACCGGATCACCTCTTCCAGACTGGCTGGAGGGAACAACGCTTCGGGTCCAGAGCGCTCTGGTGGCGCAGGCAGATTGGTGACCAGATACCAGGTGGAGAGGTCGGGCAGGCTCTCGGGATCGGTGGTGGCCACGATGGCTCGTTCCGTCTTGTCTGGCCCATACGGTCCTGCCACCATCTCCAAGACCCACCAATCCTGGGTGCTGCCATCGCGAAATGTCCTGGTGATGCGTACCCATTGGCCTGGCCGCTCGGTACTCTCCCAGCCAGCCTCGTGCGCCACGTCTTGCAGCGTCCCTGCGACCTCCTCTGGATGCCACCACGCATGCGAGGGTTTGAGCGCCAGCACATACGGCACTGAGAGCCTGCGCAGCCCCTGCCGCACACCGCGATCTTCCCCGTAAAAGGAGTCGGCCACCACCGCTCGAAACGGGATCGCTTCCTGCACGGCACGCTCGACCAGGTGCAGAGCGATCTTGAGCTTCGTGCGGAACTGCGGGTCGTTCTTTCCCTTGGCAAAGTAGACAGCTGGGGTATAGGGCTCCACGTCAATGGGGTAGTACACGCCTTCGTCGGCCCACAGGCTGCTGACGGAGACCACGCCATTGTCGATTTTGCCCAGGTTCGCCAGCTATTGCCGACTGACGTGGGCGGTCTGGTGACCATCCTTGCGATCCCCAGTCTCATCGATCACCAGGACTCCACGCTCATTGGGCGCCGTCGATGAGTCCTCGCGCAGCAGGCTGAGCCGTCTGTCCTGCACCGTGCGCTCATCCCAGTCTGACTCCGAGAGAAACCATTGCAGCTTTTGTGCGCGGGGATGGTGGGCTCCCACCACCGGCTCGGTGTTGACCAGTCCGGTCAGGGTCTTATGCCGTTCGGTGGGCAAGAGCAGGCCCTCTAGATAGCGTCGAAACCCCTCGCGCTGATTGCTCTTGCCAAACAAGGGGTCAAAGTGCTTCACATACTCTTCCAATGGCACTGGCGCTTTTGCCACCTCAATCCGTTTTGTCATCTTCTTCCATGCCTCCTCTGCCCTCATTCTACCACCCTTTTCCCTTCGTCAACAAACTACCGGTAACGGTACTTTGTGGACTCAGGAATGTCACGCTCCCCAGAAGAAGCCATCGCTGTGCTGGCAGGCTCAAAGAATCCAGGTAGAGCCGGCCACGACTGAAGAACAAGGAGACGATCTTTCCCAAAGCAACAAACTACCGATAAGAGCACTCCATGCAGAGCTGCCTGATCCGGCAGAGGCCCGGAGAGCAGGGTTGTCCCAGATCCCTCGTGCTTGATCTGTAATCCCTCAAACCTGTGTTGCCAGGAAGGGTCAAGGTGTCCTTGCACACGAATGTGGTAGTGCATCTGCCTCCTCCCCTGTTCGGGTTGTTTCGGTCCTGAGGAAAGCATAGCAGCTAGGCGACCCGGAGCACAGTAGTCAAAGGTTTACCAAAAGGAGTATGTTTGCAAGCAGGAAAGCGGAGCTGTTGGGAAGAACACGCTCAGAGCAGGGAGAATGTACGCGCCTGCGCAACCGCCTGGGTACGGCTTTCTGCTCCCAGCTTCCCGAGCAGATTGCTGACATGTTTCTTGACCGTGGCCAGGGAGATCACCAGGGCGTTGGCGATCTCCTGATTCGAGGCGCCATCGGCCAGCAGGCGCAAGACTTCCTGTTCGCGCCGGGTGAGGAGTTCAACTGGCGCGGGTGAGGCAGAAGAAACCTTCTGTGGAAAGGCCAGCGCCTGCAAGGGAGTCGTTTCCGCCAGAAGGGGCGCGCGCATGTTCTTCTGCTCTTGCTCGAACGCTGCCAACAGCTTCGCGACAAAGGAGAGGGAAAGCGTGGGAGAGCTGCGAGCCTGCTCGCATGGGGTGCTAAGGAGGCTCTGGAGCACCTGCTTTATGGGTTCACCTGCGTCGAGATAGGCGCGGAGATCACCCTCTGGCTCCGTCATCGCCAGCAGACGAGCTGCGACTGCCTGGGCCTGCTCTCGCCCCCCTGCCTGGTGGAGGGCCACGACGTGCAACGCCAGAAAATTGATGGCATTCAGGATATCTCCTGGCCGGTCAAGCTGCGCACTGAAGCGTTCCAGTGCCTCGAGCGCCTGTGTGTACTGCTGCTGCGCGAGAGACACCCGCACCTGCATCAAGAACACTCCTGTGTGGTTGGGGTTCCATGTCTCGGGGGAGAACACCATATGTTCAGCCCAGTTCCTTGCCGTGTCCAGATCACCCGCTGCCAGCCAGTACTGCACACGTGCCGCACCTACCCAGGAAGCAAGCATCGCCAATGGCTCCTGCTGGATCAGTGTTTCCGCCTGGTGCAGCGCCTGGTCAGCGGCGGCCAGGTCGCCCCGGGCAAGCTCGATCTGTGTCAAAGCGAGATTCCCTGATATCAGCAGATCCGCCTGCTGCCAGGCATGCGCGATGTGCAGCACCTGGTGCAGCGAGCGAGACGCCTCTTCCAGCCGATTCCAGGCATAGTAGGCGTTCGCCAGGAAGAGGTGCAGGTATCCTGTCATAGCGGTGCGCTCGCTGATCTGTTCCACCAGGGCGAGGCCTTCCAGACATTCCAGCTCAACCAGGCGCCACCGTCCGGCTCTCAGATAGGCAAAGGCCAGCCAGAGCATCACGCGAACCAGGGCCCTGTGGTCTCCAGCCGCAAGTACCTGCTGCTTCGCCTCCAGCAGCCTCTTGATCAGGAGGGCTCCCTCGCGCTGGAGCGACTCGGTGAGCCAGAAGGTGAGGGAGAGCGAGATCATCTTCCATCTCACCTCCTCCTGCTCATCCAGGCCCTCGCTTTCCTGAACAAGGAGGCGCAGACGCTCTGCGTCGCCACGTCTGAGAATCTCTCGCGCCGCGATCAACGCCCGCAGCAGGCGCAAACGCCTTTGAATCACCGTCATCTCGCCATCTGGGAGGGCAGGGAGCGTTTCCTCTCCCTTAGACTCCGCAGTCGATCTCTCCTGGCTCTGCAGCATGGCTTCCAGGCGCGCCATCGTCTGTTCCACCTGGGTCTGCGCTCTGCTATAGGACGCTCTGACAGTTGCATGGAGGGATTCCAGCAAGTGCAGAGTCGAATTCAGAGCGAGGCGGGCGTGCTGCTATAAGACAGCATCCGGGAGCGCGGCAAGCCAGGTTTGCACAGTCTGTGCCTCACCACTGAGCCAGAGGTGGGAAGCTTCGCGCTCCAGAAGGCGAGCGGCAGAGGAGAAGTCCGCTGCGGCCAGCTGGTGCGCAATGGCCTCCCGCACCTCGCCCTGTGCCTCATACCAGCGAGCGGCCAGGAGGTGCAAGCGTGGCACCCGTTCCGGTTGGGTGGCTTGCAGACGAGCCAACAGTGTTTCGCGAAAGAGATCATGAAAACGGTACCACTGCCGCTCTTCATCCAGGGGAACCAGGAAGAGATTGGCCCGCTCCAGGGTTTCCAAGACGACCTGACTGGCTGGCTCACCCGTCACTGCCTGGCAGAGGGCTGCTGACATTCGGCTCAGGACGGCGGTGTGGAGCAAAAAGTCCCGCAGGGCGACCGGCTGACGAGCAAGGATTTCCTCCTGCACGTAGTCCAGGAGATAGCGATGGCTGCCAGTAAAGGCCGTGATCCAGGCCGAGCGGTCTTCCTGCTTGCGCAGGGAAAGGGCTGCCAGTTGCAGCCCGGCAGCCCAGCCCTCGGTGCGCCTCTCCAGGGCCAGCACCTCTGCTTCCGAGAGTGAGAGTCCCATCGCGTGCCGCAGAAAGGTGCTGACCTCTTCTCGGCTAAAGCGCAAATCAGTGGCGCGGATCTCGACCAACTGGCCTCGGACGCGCAAGCGTGAGAGGGGCAGTTCCGGATCAACACGGCTGGAGATCAGCAGGTGGACGCGCGCCGGAAGATGCTCAAGCCAGAAGGTCAGGGTCTCATGAATGGTCTGCTCTTCGATCACCTGATAATCATCCAGGAGCAGCAGGATGGGCGCGGTCTGCTCACTCGCGCCAGCCAGTTCATTGAGGAGCGCGGTCAAGATGGCGGAAAGAGGCGGAGGCTCAGGGGAGCGCAACAGGGCGAGCGCGATCTCACCAACGCCTGACGCACAGGTGCGCAGCGCAGCAATGACCGCGAGCCAGAACCGCGTCGGGTCATTGTCCAACGCATCTAGAGACAGCCAGGCGACCTGGTGGGGATGCCTGCTGGCCCACGTGGAGAGCAGTGTCGTTTTCCCCCACCCGGCGGAGGCGGAAAGCAGCGTCAGCGGGGTCGAGAGCGCAGCATCCAGATCAGAAAGCAAGCGGTCCCGCTCCACCAGCGAGATAGGCAGACGTGGGTGAGAGAGCCTGGTTGAGAGCAGTGTCATCCCTTGTTCGGCCTTGCGCGAAGTCCCAGGAGACCCTGCTTCGGCCTCGCGCTGTGTCTGTAAGGACGCCAGAGAGGGAGGCGATGGCCCGCTTAAGAGGGCCTGCGCCACCTCCTCTAAGCGGACGAGTGTCACCTTGGCCGTGGGTCCGAGATAGCGCTTGCTGGTGTGTCGATCCTGCCTGCGATAGGCATACCAGTAGCCTGTCCCGCGTTCCCGGGCTTCTTTGATGACCGATATCCGTCCATGCTGCCCCACAAACGCAAAAGCGGTGTGTTCAGCCAACCAGGTCAGCCATGCTGACTCGTCTCCTCGAGGGAAACACTGGTGGAGTTGCCCATGCATATGGAGTTCATAGTGCTGGTGCTCTTGCGACCAGGTGAGCGCATGCAGCGATGGTTTGGGCATAGCTTCCTATCTTTGCCGTTGGGTGTTTCAGCCCCAATCACCCAACACCAATGAGTATAGCATAGGGGTATCACGTAATGACAGAGGCTTTTGGAGTGAGAGGAATATCGACTCCCAAAAGCCTATTACGCGCCTATGTACTTTTTCCTTTGTGAGAGTACACTACTCTTGGTGAACCATGCAGTCCCATCTCTCAGATAACGGAGTGCTAGCAGTTCGCGTACTTTTATTTTCTATCTTAAAGGTACCTCAGTCGAAGTTCCTTTATGAAAAAAGCGGTGGAGCAATTCTTTCTAAACCGAAAATAATTAAAGGAGAAAATAGCAATGGCAGACGACGAAACTAACGCCCAGCAGCAACCGCCCACGCCAAATCCCGACCTCAAGAGCTTGGATAGATTGGTCGGCACGTACATAAAGGAGGTTGTATGGGAAAAGTTCTTTTAGACATATCAATGTCACTGGATGGTTTCATCGCTGCGCCCAACGATGACCCTGAGCGGCCCCTGGGCGATGGCGGTCAACGGCTCCATGACTGGGTGTTCGGCGGCAAGACCGAGAGAACGGGAAACACTCCCCGGAATAGCGCAGTCAATCCTCGTGACGCTGAGGTTCTTAATGAAATGTTCAACACTACTGGGGCAATGGTGGCGGGCAGACGAACGTACGACTTTTCAAAGGATGAGTGGGGAGAGAGTGATCCTTTCGGTGGTCAACTCCCGGTCTTTGTCCTCTCTCATGATGTTCCAGAAAGGGCGGCGAAGGGAGGAGCGGTGTATACCTTCGTCACGGACGGCATCGAAAGCGCCCTTACACAGGCAAAGTCAGCTGCGGGTGACAAAGACGTCCAGGTGATGGGTGGCGCGAATATCGCCCAGCAATGCCTGCATCGGGTAGAACCCCAGTAACTGGTGAAAGGAGGAGGGCTTGAAAAAAAGACGGTCCTCGGCAGGATATGCTTCTCCAAAACGGGACAACAGAGCCGATGGACGCGTCGAAGCAAGTTTGCCCGAACGCGGCGTGTTCGGGCAAACTCGGAGCGGGCACTAGCAGTCTTCATGGTCGCAACCGACCACGCTACAGGTGTCACAAGAGCAGCCAGCGAGAGCCTGTGTATTATGGCAAGAGTTTGCGCCTCCAGGTGGTGAGTTGACTGCACAAGACGCTGGAGACGATGGCCATACAATGGCTCCACGAGCCATGACACACAGCCTCTCAGTGCGTCCTCCTTCCCCATGTTTGACATCCTCAATGAGCCCCAGGTGCTATAATTTTGCTACGCAAAAGGAACTTACTTTGCGTGTTTGCTGCACTCGTCAGGGTCTCCTTTTCACGTTGTCGTCTTGAGATGAACGTTGCTCATGCTGGCAAGAACCGCTCGCTCTGCAACACAAGAGAGAAAGGATGGATGATAGGATGGCTACACAGGAGAATCTGGCTCTGGCCCGGTCACTGTTCGATCTGAGCAACAAGCACCAATCAGACCCGGCTTGGCTCGATACGTCTAGAGCTGCTTTCGCAGCAGACGCCGAGGTCATCGATGTTCCCTCCGGAACAACGCTTCATGGTCCAGATGGCTACAAGCGGTTCGTGCTGTTTTTCGCAGAGAACTTCCCTGATAGCAGGGTAGAGCTGACCAATGCGTTTGCCACAGAGGATCAGGTAACCCTTGAGTGTACTGTGCGTTGGAACGATACCGGTCCCCTGTATCTGCCCTCGGAAGCTCTTCCACGCATGAGGCGCTCGGGCGAACTGCGGTACTGTTTAGTCTTCGAGTTCAGGAATGGGAAGATCGTCAGTCTCCACAGCTACTACGATATGATGACCCAGCTGGAACAACTCGGTCTCGCCCCTGCATGGGGACAGGCGACGGAGTGACCTCTCAAGCCCGCTTCTCTTGCTCAATGAGCAACCCGATGGGGAACTCCTGCCGAGCGCTTTTTGATTGCAGTATGTGTGCTTTTCTTGAGCAGACGGATGGGGGTAGGTCCTTTTTTAGGTAGCAGAAGATCATCGCTTGATGGAAAGGGAGTTCCTGTCAAATGTACGGTAAACAGAGCGAGAGGATGAAGTGAAGTGGCTTGCAAAGGGATTTTAGAGGTAAGGGGGATAGTAGCGTTTCTATGGGATCTCCACCACTTAATATAGTTCTAGCGCGCTAGAACTATATTAAGTGGTGACGGAGCACAGACCCCCCTTTCGGAGACGAACCCTGGCACGCCTCGTCGGCTCGGGATCAGAGACTGGACGTTTTCGCGGAGGCCCTCGTCGGCTCGGTTCAACCCAACGAGGGGGAGCGACCTTGTAGGTGAGCAATTCGCACATGCTCCAGACATGATCGGTCAAGCCGCTGGCCATCGCGGGGGTACAAGCCATTCCCCAATGGTTGGCTTTGCTCAACTCGTGATGCGCAAAACAGAAATTGTAGGAGCATCCGATCACATACATCCCCGCCTCAAGCGCTTGGAGGCGACGAGCAGCATGACGAGATTTGCGGGTCAAGTTCGCCAGCCGTTCTCGAAAGGTTCCATTCAAGCGCTCGATAAACGCCGTGTTGAGGACGCTACCTCCTTGCGATTGCATTAACAGTTTCTCCGCTTGTGCCAACAGACCATGGGCCATCCTGCGGGTGACCTCAACGACGCGCTTATTCTGCGTGCACTGGATCACGGTGCCAATATGCAACTCCGACCAGACCTGCAAGCACGCTCGTCCCACTCCCTGCGTGCACTTCACCTTCTCGCGGAACGCTCGGCGAATACTGCCCGGATAGGCGCTCCACCCGTCGGTCAATACCAGCAGGGGACGCAGGCAGACTGCACAGCGGCGCACCTGCTGCATCAAGCGGTCGGCCAGGCTGCGATCACGCGACCTCTGGACCACTCCACCCAACCACAAGCGCGTCGAAACCATCATGGCCAACCCCATCCAGGCGATCATCTTGTATCCTTTCACCCGAATCTCATCCGCTTGCACGTGCATCAGGTCCAGTTGCCCTTGTTCAACGATCTGCTGGTGCATCTTTTGACAATGGACCCCTGCTCGATCGCGCCAATCTGCTACGGTTCGCTCATCCAACCCAAAGGCATGCACAATGGCTTGGACTGGGCATCCATACGAGAGCAGCGTGACGACAATCACGATGAGGTCCACTGGTTTGCGCAAGCCCTCGAACATCGTTCCCCGACGGGCACTGAAGGTACGTTTGCAGACCTTACAGCGGTAGCGTTGCCGTTTGTGATCATGAATGATGAGGTTGCCCTATGCTTTTTGGCCTCGTGCCGAACACGCCGCGTTCGGGCAAACTTGCTTCGACGCGTCCATCGGCTCTGTCAGTGTTTGCATAGACTACAGCATGCTCATAGACGCTTGTTTTTTCAAGCCCTTCTTCCATTTTCACCGGATAGTGGGGTCCTACCATGACAAAATGACTACTGCCTTTCTCGACAGGCTCACGCACAAAGGAAGGATCGTTGAGTTTGTGGGCGACTCGTACCGCTATCGCCACCGCCTCCAACAGGATGTGTAGCAGCGAAGGTCGAGGAGTTCCCGTTGGAGGCGCTCCCGATGGGTTGAGTTGGAAGGCGCGTCCATCAGCGGCTCCTCTTGCCCAGCCACCGTGGCACGGTGTTCTTGTAGCGGAGATAGGCTTCGCCAATTCGCGCCTCTAGTTTGCGCTCCTCCCACGGTACCACCAGAAAAGCCACACTCATCCACACGACCATAAAGCCGACCAAGACCGCGACGCTGCCGTAAAAGATGACCCAGCCCAGCCAGATAGCCATGCCAGAGAGATACATCGGATTGCGCGTGAACTGGTAGGGGCCACGCACCACCAGATAGTTTTGGGTGCGCTCCATCTCAAAGGAGTCACCAGAGGCGACAAAGTGCAGACGAAGACACCAAACGAGGCCTGCCCAGCCTCCCCCGATGAGGATGAGTCCGAGCAGATTGAGCCACCCTGGACGCCCATGAGCCCATCTGTGACGGGCCGAGAGCAACGAGAGTTCCTGCGGCACGGCGACATGTCCGAGCAGAAACACCACCGGCGTCAGGATGAGAGCCATCCAGCGGGGAAGAAGGACTCTTTTCGATGGCTTCCGCCTTTGAAGGTTGGGTCTGTTCATAGCTTTCCTCTCCATACGCGATCACTCCAAGGACAGATCGCGTCAAAGCCTCGCTTGTTGTGAACCCCCCGTCCACACCTCGCCACGGTATTCTAGCACATCAGGCAGCCTCCTGCTGCCCCGAGAGGCCCTTTGGAATTGTTCCCTTCCGTCCAGTGGTACCAACCCTGACTCCGAGCCTCCTCATGTTTTGTGAAGCATTTTATGGGAGAACCAGGAATTGGGTAAAGTCACAACAACTCCCGGCCAGGTGGTAAAGGTTTTTGCTTAACATTTTGGATCAGACCAGCCCAAGTGGTAAAGGTTTCTCGCTAACATTTGAAGGGGGGGTGGCAGTAAATGTGAGTGTGGAAAACATATGGCTGAACCCTGTGAGGCGATGCTTGATATAGGCGGCGTAGCTGATTTTGCTCATTTCGCCATCGTTGATCATATCAATCCCCGCTGCGACCTGCTGGCGAACCGTTGCCTGGATGGCCACCGCTTCATCTTTGACATCTCGAGTGCCTCCGTTTCTCATGTTGGGGGACGCAGCCATCTCCCAGCACATGCTGGATTAATGGGCGTAATCTTCCGCGCCCAGGAAATGCAGGGAAATGTATGGCTCCTCCCCGATCACCCAGCTATCATGGCCTGGCGCAATCGCAAACAGATCACCAGGTGCTAACTCATAGGTCGAGCCGTCCTCCATCGCCACCATAGCGCGTCCTGCAATGACCATCCCGACATGCGCGACTTGGCACATTGAGAGGCCCACCAGTGGACCAACATGCGTTGACCACTTCCATCCAGGTTCATAGCTGGCTCGACCGACTGTCAGGCCGCCCAGCCGCACCACCTCGAATGTTCCTTTTTCAAACGACCTGGTTTCATCTGGAGATGTAAACCGTTTGAGGAGCACGTGATCCATAGTAACCCTCCACAAGTTGAAATCCAAGGTTTCTCCAGGCGCTGGCACGTCGTCTGGATCAAGGATAAATGAGAATCTTCTCTGTTGTTTTGCAGTCTCTTGTGCCGACTCAAGCATCCAAATGCTCTGCTAGTAGTGATTCTACTGCCAGTTGTCTTG
>WNEZ01006384.1_pt1 | contig 10345 bp, 7 predicted proteins | sample 5400521 | NCBI WGS metagenome assembly WNEZ01 (sample SAMN13153339, study PRJNA577476) | soil metagenome | isolation source: 120 cm saprolite under Douglas fir tree site 2 hole 1 replicate 1 | place: USA:California | collected 2015-04-18
CAGTGACCGGGGATAACGGCGCCGGTGCCATGGCCGGCCAGCCCGGTGCCGGCCCGGCGGCCGGAGAGGATCCGGGAGCCGGGCTGGCCGGCGGGGCCATGCCCGGTGACAACCGCGCCGAGGTCCCGATTATCGAGACCCGCGACGTCTCCCGGCATTTCTCCGCTGGCCGGGCCGGGGCCGGCTGGTCCGCCATCGGGCGCGCCCGGGCCACGCTCAAGGCTGTCGATGGAGTCTCGCTGGCCATCCGCCGGGGCGAGACGCTTGCCCTGGTCGGCGAGACTGGTTCGGGAAAGACGACCTTCGGCCGGCTGCTGCTCGGCCTCTACCGGCCGACCAGCGGCGACATCCTGTACCAGGGCCAGAGCATCCTGGACCGCAAGGGCGAGGCTGCGCGCGCCGTCCGGCGGCAGATCCAGGGAGTGTTCCAGGACCCCTACTCCTCGCTGAACCCGACGATGACAGTCGGCCAGTCACTGGCGGAGGTACTGAAGGTCCACAAGGTGGTCGGCCGCCAGGACCGCGCCCGGAAGGTCGCCGAACTGCTGGAGACTGTGGGCCTCTCCCCCGCCCAGGCGTCGCGCCGGCCGGTGGCGTTCAGCGGCGGCGAGCGCCAGCGGGTGGGCATCGCCCGGGCGCTGGCCGTCAGCCCTGACATCGTGATCGCCGATGAGCCGCTGTCCGCCCTGGACGTGTCCATCCAGGCCCAGGTGCTGAACCTGATGATCAAGCTGCAGGACGAGCGCGGGCTGACCTACCTGTTCGTCACCCATGACCTCGACGTCGCGCGGCACATCAGCCAGCGCACCGCCGTTCTCTACCTGGGCAGGGTCGTCGAGTACGCGCCGACCGACAGCATTTTCGCCGAGCCGCTGCACCCCTACACCCAGGCGCTCGTGCGCGCGGCGCCCCGCCTCACGACCGGGCGCAAGACGGTCAAGCCGGCCCTCACCGGCGATATCCCGAGCGCGATAGACCGACCGCAGGGCTGTCACTTCCACCCCCGGTGCCCTTTCGCCATGCCCGTCTGCCGGGAGCAGGAGCCGCAGCTCCGCCAGCTGTCGCCGGCCAGGTCGGTCGCCTGCCACCTGCACGATCCGGCCATGCAGGCCGCTGTCGCCTCCGCCTGACCCGCGCGTTTCGCGTTCTGCTGCGCGAGTCGCCTGCCACCTGCACGATCCGGCCATGCAGGCCGCTGTCGCCTCCGCCTGACCCGTCCGTTCCGCGTTCTGCTGCGCGATCTGCTACTCGCGCAGTGTCCTGGGCAGCCCGAACTGGGGGAACAGGCTGTTGTCGCCGAAGCGGGTGATGGCGCAGATCTGGTCGCCCTCGAGCGTGAGCACGACCAGCCCGTGGGCGTGCGCGATCGGCGTGAGGGCATCCTGCAGGTAGTAGCCGAACGCAGGCTGGTTGTTCGCGCGCGTGGGCACGAGCCTGACCGCCCGAACACCCCACCAGCTGCGGTCAAGGAAAAACCTGGCGATCGCCGCGTGACCCTGGTACTCCAGTGGCTCGGGCGGCATCGTCAGCCAGGCGTCAGCGGTCAGCAGCGCGACGACCCGCTCGACGTCGGCGCTCTCGAACGCGTCCACGAAACGCCCGACGAGCGCGCGTTCGCGCGGCGAGCGCGGTAGCGGCGCGCGTTCGCGATCTCTGCCGGGAAGGCGGGCGTCCAGTGCCGCGCGAGCCCGCTGCAGGGCGCTGTTCACTGAGACCTCGCTGCTGTCGAGCATGCCGGCCACGTCCGCCGCGCGGAAGCCGAGCACGTCGCGCAGCACAAGCACGGCGCGTTGCCGCGGCGGCAGGTGCTGGAGCCCGGCCACGAACGCGAGTGCCAGCGCCTCCCTGGCCTCGTAGCGTGCTTCTGGCCCTGGTGAGGTGTCAGGAAGATCTTCGAGCAGGGGATCCGGATAGGGCTCCAGCCAGATCGGCTCGGCCCGGCGGGTGGGCTCTGGCGCCTCGAACCCGCGTCCTGCCGAATGCGGCGGCCGATGCGGCCGGCGCCCGGTGTCACGCAGGGCATTCAGGCTGCGATTGGTCGCGATGCGGTACAGCCAGGCGCGCACCGAGGCACGCTCCTCGAACCGGTCAAGCCCCCGCCAGGCCGCCAGCAGGGTCTCCTGGAGCACGTCTTCCGCGTCCTGCACAGAGCCGAGGATCCGGTAGCAGTGCAGCTGCAGCTCGCGCCGGTAAGGGTCGGTGAGTTCCCGGAACGCATCCCCGTCGCCCGCCCGGGCCCGGGAGAGCGTCGTCATGGTCACGTACCGCATCCTCGCACCGCCTCTTCCTTTCGCCCTGCATATAAGGACACCATCCGCGGCCGAAAGTCATCGGTCAGTTCCTGCCGGCGGCGGTGTCGCAACAAGCAACCACCCGATAACGCGAACCGGAGGACACGTGGCTACCAAGGGCAGGCAGATCGCCGCTAGCCCAGCCCAGGCATGGGCACTCGGGCTGGCATCGTCAGCGTCGTTCATGGTCGTGCTTGACCTCCTGGTCGTCGCCACCGCGCTGACGACGATCCGGCGTGACCTCGGCGCCTCGATCGAGCAGCTGGAGTGGACGGTCAACGCCTACACCCTGAGCTTCGCTGTGCTGCTGATGACCGCGGCCGCCCTCGGCGACCGATTCGGGCGCCGTCGGCTGCTCGCCGTCGGCCTTGGGCTGTTCACTGCGGCCTCCGCGGCGTGTGCGCTGGCGCCCGGCGTCGGATGGCTGATCGCGGCGCGTGCCCTGCAGGGGGCTGGCGCGGCAACGGTTATGCCGCTCGCGCTTGCGCTGCTGAACGCGGCGTTCCCGCCCGACCGCCGGGGCTGGGCAATGGGGATCTTCGGGGGCGTTACTGGGCTGGCGGCGCTGGTCGGCCCGGTCCTTGGAGGCGCCATCACCCAGGGGATCGCCTGGCAATGGATCTTCTGGCTCAACGTCCCGATCGGCCTGCTCGCCATCCCGCTCGTCCTCGGCCGCATCCAGGAGAGCTACGGGCCGCGCGGCGCTCTTGACATCCCCGGCCTCGGGCTCGGCGCCTGCGCCGCGCTCGGGCTCGTATGGGGGCTTGTCCGCGGGAACTCAGCGGGCTGGGGCAGCCCCGAGGTCGTGGCGGCGCTCGCGGCAGGGACGCTGCTGGCCGCGCTGTTCGTGGCGCGTGAACTGCGCGCCCGCTTGCCGATGCTGCCGATGCGCCTCTTCCGTTCCCGCGCCTTCTCGGCCGGCAACGCCGCGATCTTCTTCCTCAACGCGTCACTGACCGGGGCGGTGTTCTTCATGGCACAGTTCCAGCAGACCACACTCGGCCAGGGGCCGCTGGACGCCGGGCTGCGGCTGCTCCCCTGGGGGGTGACCCCGTTTCTCATCGCCGCCAGGGCCGGCGCGCTAGCCGACCGGCTCGGCGAGCGGCCCCTGATCGTCGCCGGCCTGCTGCTGCAGACGGCAGGGATGGCCTGGATCGCGGTCATCGCCAGGCCGGGCCTGGCCTACGCAGCGATGATCGCGCCGATGGTCATTTCCGGCTGCGGCTTCGCGATGGCGATACCCGCGGTCACGAAGGCCGTCGTCAGCTCGGTCGCACCGAACGATATCGGCAAGGCAGCGGGTGCCTTCAGCACGATGCGCCAGCTTGGCGGCGCGTTCGGGGTCGCTATCCTGGCCGCTGTCTTCGCCGCCACGGGCAGCTACGCCTCCGCCCGCGCATTCAGCAACGGGTTCGCGCCCGCCATCGGCGTCGCCGCCGGGCTTTCCCTCGCCGGGGCAGTCGGCGGCCTGGCCCTGCCCCGGCGGCGCGCAGCGACAGGGAGCGCCCCGGCCCGCTCCGCTCAGGCGCAGCTATCGCGCAGGTAGCCAATGGCTCGTTCCATGATCACGGAGGATCTTGGGGGTCCTGGCACCCAAAATCCTCCGTGATCATGGAAGAGGGCGCGCGGGCTTTAGCCTCGATTCCCGGCGAGCGGATCCAGACCTCGCCTCCGGCGCCTTCGGTATCGCTGACCAGGGCAGATGCTCCGACTCCAACGAGTTTGGCTGAACGCAGCTTATAAAGATCACTGAAGCGGAATTCGGACCATCGCAGCAGGCCATGACCGTGACCTGGGGCTTCTTGGCCATACTCCGGCAACCCGCCTGCTGCGGGCGTTACGGTCGGCTGTGGTCATGATGGAGACCTGATGACGTTCGCCCTAGTCAGCGCTAACAGCGCCCCATCCAACCTCAACTGGATTACCGCACCGGGAATCGAGGTTAGTCGCGCTCGGGGAAGCCGGCCAGGTAGTGATCGCGCACTGCGGCGCGCAGCTTGGAGGCGTCGCCCTTCTCGACCGCCTCAAGGAGCGTGCGGTGACGCTCGACCGCCTCGGCGAGGTTGATTCCCTGACGTTCGATTTCGGATCGCATCAGCGCGCCCATCTGGCTGTTGAGCATGCTCCAGAGGTCTTTCAGGCGGCGGCGGCCGGAGGTGTCGAGCAGCAGCTCATGAAACCTGGTGTCGCACTCCACCAGGGCGTCCATGTCATCGGCGTCGGCGGCGGCGGCCATCTGCTCCAGCGCGCCGCGGAGCGCGCTGACCAGGCTGGCATGCTGCTCGCCGAAGCCCTGGCTGATGCTGGCATCTTCCAGCACCCAGCGGGCGTAGCAGACATCCTCGGCATCGCGGGTGGACATCCGGGTCACGACGCTGTAGCGGCGTGGCACGATGGCGATCAGGCCCTCGGCCTGCAAGCTCCGCATGGCGTCCCGGATGGTTCCCCTGCTGACGCCGAACTCAGCGGCCAGGTTTGCCTCGACCAGCCGGGTTTCCGCTGGTAGCTCGTTGTTGAGTATGCGATGCCGCAGTGCGCGTCCGACTGCCTCGGGCAGGGAGACATGGTCAAGCATGGTTCCGGCCCCCTTCGTCAGCCCGCCGTGCCCGTCGTCCGTCACTGTAGCTTCAGCATCGGCGCGGTCAAGCCGACATGGCTGGCTGCTTCTTGCCGTATGTCCAGCACCCGGGCCGGCCCGGTCAGGATGGGGGTGATGCCAGGTCCGTGTCCCGGGAGCGGGCTTGAGCCGTGCACCACGATGCCGACAGTGAGCCACCCCTGCCGGTAGCCCACATTGAACCTCGCATCGATATCGGTGACCGCGACGAAGTCGCCGAGCAGGATGTCGCCCGAGCCGCTGGCCGGCTCCGGCGGCGGTAGCTGCAGGTCGAGATCCCAGCTAACGGCCGGGCGGCCGAGGCCATTGCCGACCAGTTTGCTGGGCACCGAGCAGCGGACCCCGACGCTCACCGGGCCGTCGCCGGAGGCCGACGGCCGCACCGTGGGCAGGACATCGAACAGGCCAGGATCGATGTTCAGCACCGTCAGGTCCGGCGGGAACCCGGCTGGCCGGCAGCCCTGCCCGCTTGCCCGGACGCTGACCTCGTCCGACGGGCGCATCGCGGCAAGCTCACCAGGCCGGAAGGCCGCGATCACCCGGCCCTCCTCGCCACGCTTGCCGATCACGACGCCGCGTGCTCCGGCCGCGTGACCGGTCCGAACCTTCACCTGGTTGCCGATGCAGGAATAGATCGCCAGCGCGTGCCTGCTGGCCGGATCGGGATGCACCAGGCATGCGCCGGGGGCGGCGTGGTCGGCCCTGCGGCCAAAGACGGAGTCGCCGAGCTGCAGGCCGAGGACGATGCCGCCATCGCCTACCGGGAGGTAGGGATGACCGTCCTGATCGATCCGGTACGGGCCATCGCCGAGCACGGGGTGCTCGACCACGCCAAGCAGGTTCACCGAAACGGGCCTGGACGAAGCGAGTGATCGGGTGGTCATTGCGCGGTCTCCAGCTCCTCGTGATACCAGCGGGACAGGTTCGCCGCCGGGTCATCGACCAGGTGGAAAGCATCGGCCGGGCCGCTGAGCAGCGAGCTCGGGCCCGGGCCGTGCCCGAAGAGCATGCACTGGCCAGTGCAGATGACCCCGATGGTCAGGTATCCGTCGCGGTAGGCACGGCCGTAGCGGTGATCGGCGTCGGCGAGCGCGACGATGTCGCCGATCCGGATGCCCTCCAGGCCGAGCGAGAGATCATCGCCAAGCCCCGCGTAGGCGCCCATCAGGTCGGTGTTCGCGTACTCCGAGCTCATCCCGACTCCCGCCCCGATGGCCTCGGCCGGCACCCTGGCGGCAACGCGAACCTCCAGGCGGCCGTCCGGCCTAGTGCCGCCCGGCATCCGCTCCAGCAGCCCGGGGGCGCAGTTCTTGACCACGATGGCATCGTGCTCGGAGAGCGCGAGGCCCTGGCCGCATGCCGTGATGGTGACGGCATCGCCAGTGGTCAGGCCGGCCAGCACGGACTCGGGGAAGTCGGCCAGGACGTAGGCGTGCTGGCCGATGACATGGCCAGCCGCGCCGGCCGCCGGGCCGGTCTCGACCCGGACTGGATTGCCCACGCAGGTCAGGAACTGCAGCGCCATGTTGGCGGCCGGATCGCGGTGCCGCACCGACGCCCCGGGCTCCAGATGATCCGAAGCGTAGCCGGTAGCCGGGTCGCCGCAGTGCACGCCGAGCGTGACGCCGCCCATGCCGGGCAGCGCGAAGGGCTGCCCGTCCGGACCGACCCGATAGGCGCGGGAGTCGGCCAACGCGGGCCACACCTCGCCGGTGAGCACCTGGCTGACCAGCCGGTCCGCGTTACTGCTGATCTTCATGGGGTGCCCTGCACACGGCCGCCCAGCGGGAAATCGACCCACGCCCTGGTACGGAACGATGCCTCGAATGCGTTGATCGTCTCCTGCACCAGCGCCCCCTGGGCGAAATCACCCTGGTTCGCCTGGCAGCCGCTGAGGATCTCGGTGGCGAAATCGGACACGAGATTGGAGTAGAACAGGTATTCCCACGGCTCGCCGGAGTGGCCGCCGGGCGGGAAGAACCTGGCCGGCACCTCGGTCTCGGTGAACTCGACCGCGTCCTTGCGCGCCGTCCTGATCGTCTGGCAGAGACCGAACTCGTCGACCAGCCGGACGATGATCGCGCCCTCCGAGCCGTAGATCCGCGCCTCGATGCCCGGGTAGTTCCCGACCGTCACGTAGGACGACTGGATCGAGGCGAGCGCCCCGGACGAGAACTCGGCGATCCACATGTCGCCGTCGTCGATGTTGACCCTGGTCAGCTGGCCGGTGTCGCGGAGCACCCGCTCGGGCACGAAGTTGCGCATGGTCCCGACGACCGACGCCAGGGGCGCGTCCAGCCACCAGTGCATGATGTCGATGATCGGCGCCCCGTAGCCCTCGATCGACGACACGGCGATCTGCGCCGGGTCGGCCGAGGGATCGACCTGCCGCAGCGGCGTCGCCGGGTCGATCCACTGGCTGTTCTGCTCATAGCCGTTGAAGACGTAGGGCTCGCCGACGAAGCCGTCGTCGATCAGCTCCCTGGCGTAAAGGATCGCCGGGGCGTACCGGAAGGTGAAGCCCAGCTTGGTCTTCAGCCCCTTCGACCTGGCGAGCTCCGCTGCCTCGTGCGTCTTGAGGTAGCTGCCGTGCACGGGCTTCTCGCACAGCACGTGCTTGCCTGCCGACAGCGCGTCCCAGGAGATCTGGAAATGCGGCTGGTTGCCCGTGACGACATCGATCACGTCGACACCCGGGTCGTCGAGCAGTTCGCGGTAGTCCGTGGTGACGACCGGCACGGAGAAGCGGCTGGCGGCCTGCGCCGCCGCCTCGGCGTTGACGTCGGCCAGGGCCACGACCTCCGCCCTGGGGTCGCGCAGCCAGCCGGGGATGTGCGCCCGCTGAGCCCAGCTGCCCGTTCCGACTACTGCGACGCGGAGCCTGTCTGCCATGCGCTTGCCCTCGTTTCGGATGGTCAGCCGGACTGGGCCGGGTTCGCTGGTTCCGCCGGGTTCGGCCGGGTTCGGCCCGGGTGGCCGGGGTGGCCCGGGTGGCCTGGCCGACCGGGGGTCAGTAGCCGACGGCCCGGTCATAGACATTGCGGAGCGGCGCGCCGGCCAGCCACCGCCGCAGGTTGTCGATGAACAACTCAGTGATCAGCCGGTTCTCGGCTTCGACGGTGGATGCCGAGTGCGGCGAGACGAGCACGTTGTCCAGGGCCCACAGCGGCGAGTCGCCCGGCAGCGGCTCCGTCTCGAACACATCCAGGCAGGCGCCGCCGAGGTGCCCGCTGCGCAGCGAGGCGGCGAGCGCCTGCTCGTCGATGACCGGGCCGCGAGAGACGTTCACCACGATCGCGCCGCGGGGCAGCAGGCCGAGCTGGCGCGCGCCGATCAGGTGCCGGGTCCGCTCGGTCAGCGGGCAGGCGAGGACCAGGGAGTCGGCGGCGGGCAGCACCGCGTCGATCTCGGTATCGGCGACATAGGATGCCATCCCGGGCACGTCGCCGGACCGGCCGGTCCGGCCGGCACCCAGCACCTCGACGCCGGCCGATGCCAGCAGCCGGGCGACCTCGCGGCCGACGCCGCCGAGCCCGATCAGCAGGGCCCTGGTGCCGGCCAGCTGCCTGGTGTGATGCCGCTCCCACCGCCGGCCATGCTGCCAACGGCGGAGCATGGGGACGTCCTTGGTGAAGTACAGCAGCCCGAGCATGGTGAATTCGGCAAGCGGGACGCCGTGCACCCCGGCGGCTGTGGTGATCACCAGCGGCGTCCCGGCCAGGCCGGTCCGCTCAAGGAAGCCGCCGAGGCCCGCGCTTGTGCCCTGCACCCAGCGCAAGCGCGGGCAGTTGGCGGCCATCTCGCCGGGCGCCTGCCAGTCGAAGTCGAAGCTCACGTCCGCCCGTGAGCGCAGCTGCGACCAGCGGGCCAGGCCCGCGGCCGACAGGTTACGGGGCTTTCCGGTGTGATCCGCCGGGTAGCGCGGCACGGGCAGGAGGTCGGGCTCGTAGATGACTGAGATCCGGCCGTCAGCAGCCGCGATCCGGCTGACGTGCTCGGCCTCCAATGGGGTCGCGATGAGGACGGCCACCGGCGGCGCGGCGGCCCGCCCCGGTGCCGCGGCCCGCCCCGGCGCGGCGGCCCGCCCCGGCGCGGCGGCTCCTAGCGCGCCTGCGGCATCGGGCGCTCCGGCCTCCGCTCCTGCTGTCATCCCGCCCTCACAAGTCCGCCGTGGGTGTTATCGATCCGCATCAGAGCGATTGTCGACAATCAACCACTACCTCAATGGTCACGATACCGTCAAGGGACGTGCGTCGGCGGCCATGTGAGCCTGGCTCCCATGGATGTGCGCCAGCTGCACTTCGTCGACGTCGACACCGGCGCGAGCATCCGCGGCTAGGCGGCGTGGCGAGTATTGACGGCCCTGTCCCCCGTTCCTACAGTTGGGACCACAGTTGTCGACAATCGACCAAATGAAATGGGGTGCGATATGCTCCGAGCCTTCCGGCCCCGGACACTGAGCGCCGGACTAGTCGCCCTTGCCCTGGCCGCAGCCGGCTGCGGCGGCTCCGGAGCCACCAGCGGCTCAGGCGGCTCCGGCGGCGCAGCCGCCACCCTGAACACGCTGGTCATCGCCAACGCCGTCAAGGTCGACACCCTGGATCCCGCGGTCAACTCGGTCAACGAGTCGATCTGGATGGACCAGAACCTGTACAGCAGGCTGCTACAGCCCAACGCCACCGGCACCGGGCTGCTGCCGGACCTCGCCGCGTCCTGGGCCATCGCGAAGAACGGCCTGAAATACACCTTCCACCTGCGCCCGAACGCCGAGTTCGCCGATGGCAGCCCGGTCACGGCGCAGGACGTCGTCTTCTCCGTCGACAGGGCCCGCAAGTACCCCGGCGGCTGGGGATTCCTGCTGACAGCGGTCAAGAACGTGACGGCCACGGACACGCACACGGTCGTGATCACGCTTTCCCAGCCGCACGCGCCGCTGCTCGCCGACCTCGCGATGTACGCCTACTCGATCGTGCCGGAGAAGCTGGTCAAGGCCCAGGGCAAGGCGTTCTGGCAGCACCCGGTCGGCAGCGGGCCGTTCATGGTCACGTCCTACAGCGCGGACAGCGAGATCGACCTGGCCCGCAACCCGCACTTCTACGGCACCAAGCCGAAGATCAGCAAGGTCAAGATCATGATCGTGCCGGACGACAACACCCGCGTGCTGATGCTGGAGAGCAAGAAGGCGGACGTCATCGAGAACCCGCCCGGCAACCTGGTCAGCCAGATCGACAAGACCCCCGGCCTGAGCGTGCAGCTGTTCCCGTCCACCCGGGTTGACTTCATCCAGCTCGACGAGCATTACAAGCCGTTCAAGAACCTGTTCGTGCGGCAGGCCCTGAACTACGCGCTGAACAGGAGCGCGATCGTGAAGCTGGCCTACCAGGGGCACGCCGTCCCCGGCGCCTCGTTCATGCCGTACAAGATGCAGTACTACGAC
>WNEZ01051770.1_pt1 | contig 10343 bp, 6 predicted proteins | sample 5400521 | NCBI WGS metagenome assembly WNEZ01 (sample SAMN13153339, study PRJNA577476) | soil metagenome | isolation source: 120 cm saprolite under Douglas fir tree site 2 hole 1 replicate 1 | place: USA:California | collected 2015-04-18
GGCCGGACGCTGTCAAAGTAGTTCCGCCCATCCAGCTTGTCGTTGCGCAAGAACTCGTATACGTCCCCGTGAAACTGGTTGCTTCCGGACTTGATGCTGGCGTTGAGAATCGCCCCGTTTCCGCGGCCGAACTCCGCACTGTAGGCGTTGGTCTGCACCTTGAATTCCTGCAGCGCGTCCACTGAAGGTTGAATGACGTAACTCGTGTTGTTGAGGAGATCAGTAAGATTGGAATTGTTGTCGATGCCGTCCAGGAGAATATTGTTCTGATAAGAACGGCCCCCGTTCGAACTGAATCCGTAGCTTCCGGAGTTGCGCGCTCCCGGCTCGCTGGGGGCCACGCCGGCGCTAAGCTGCGCCAGTTGCGCAAAATTTCGCCCATTGAGCGGCAGATTTACCACACGGCGATTGTCTACAACCTGACCGAGCTCAGAGGTCTCGGTCTCGAGGAGAGGAGCAACATTGGTGACCGTAACCTGTTCCGCAACTGCCCCCACCTGGAGGGTAATGTCGACCACGGCGCGCTGCTGTACCTGCACTTCGATGGCTTCGGTCACCGCCGTTTTGAACCCGTTCTTGGCTACTTTCACCGAATAACGGCCTATGGGCAGTGGGGATGCCACATAGTCGCCCGAACTGCCAGTGGAAGTGATCAGTGACGTTCCCTTGTCTACCTCGGTCACGGTGATCGTCGCTTGCGGCACCGTGGCTCCGGAAGTATCTTTTATCGTGCCGGCAATGCTTCCCGCATCCTTCTGGCTCCAGACGCTAGGGGTCAGCAGCAACGAAAAAAAGCAAATGGAAACGAATCGAAATGGACGCCGCATAGGGTTGCTCTCCTCCCATTGTTCTTGTTCGGTCCCAAACCTAGTGAGCTGGATTTGGGAAGTTTCACATTAATCCGTCCCGAGCGCAAGGGTTCCGGCTACCTTGTTGCCGAAACCGGCAACATCGAACGTCCCGGCGCTCCCTGCGTCCTCACCAAGGCGGCCACATCCTCATACTGGTCCGTAGCGATAAAATCCACGCCTGCCCTGATTGCTGCCATCCAGCGTAGTGAGGCTTTTTCGCGGGATCCAAAGTTGTATCCCTTATCCCATCCGTTGCGACCCAAGTCGCGGTCCGAAAGCCCGTCCAGGGTATAGAAGCGAATCCACAAGCCGAGCTCATGGGCACGAGTCACGAGTTGCCGGAGCCGAGTCTCGTCCTGCGTCGTCCAGGGCCCGGCCTTTCTCTGACCGCCGCGTTCTACAACACTCCAGGGATTGTACCACCAACGCCGGTAGTTGTTGGCGGGCTCTGGAACCATAACCTCGGCGGGCGACATAGGATTCTTGCCTTCGGTATGAACCGCGCCAAACGCTAGCAACCGCTCGCCCAAGGGAACGATGTCATAGAAGTCTCGCTCCTGGCTGTCGGCCTCGCCTGTGAGAACAAGAAGAGGTCTAATCGTCATTGGCAGCACCTTGCGAACGTCGGCCTTACGCTCGGCGCTGCAAATCCATGCCTCATATTGCTTAAGAAGTTTCCATACGGCGGCATGATGGGCCGCTTCGTCAGACTTGAAGTCTAGGTTGAGTGTGACCAGAGGCCAATCTCCCCGGTTGCCTTCCTGCAAAGCCGCCTCCATCAGCGGACGTATGCGCTCAAAGAAATAGTCGTGCATGGTCGGTTCGTTACCATGGATCGGTCTTCCGTGGGTGACGAGTGACTGCGACTGGTGTGTATGACGATCTGTATACCAGAACAGGTCCTGCTCGATCGCCAGCGGTGTACCGGTCTTGAGCGCGCGCTCTATGCGGTCTCTCCATTGACCCCGATACGGGTAACAGTTATGGGCGTCCATCAGGACGCGCGAACCGGGCGTGATGGCGACTTGCGTGCCTGGCTCGCTTCCCGGCACTACAAACGTCACAATGAGCAAGAATCCCGTCAGTCTCAGTGCAATGGTTCCAAGCATGGAGTACGGTCCGTTCGCAAGGATTGTTTCCGCTCCGCAGGCCGGCGTAGCTTATGACCTCGTAACTTCCTTGTCCATGTCTTGTCATTCCGAGCTGGTTTATCGGCGACAAAGCCGCGATTCGAAGTGACAATGGCCCGAAAACTCCAACGGCACCACTACCGAAAGGCTACTGACAAAAATTGACTAGATTACGCGCTTCTGGCAAGGGGATCACAGGATGAATGTGAAGGTATTCGACGACAAGGCCTCTCTTGGCAAAGCGGCGGCGGAGCAGGCGGCAACTGCGATTCGCCGCGCGGTTCAGTATCTCGGACGAGCGCGCGTCATCGCCGCGACCGGCACATCACAATTTGAATTTCTGGATGCGCTGACGAGGGAGCCTGAGATCGACTGGCAGCAAGTCGAGATGTTCCACCTGGATGAGTACATCGGGCTGCCCGTCACCCACGCCGCCAGCTTTCGAAAATATCTTCTGGAACGGCTGATCCGCAAAACGGGGATTATTCAGTATCACTTGCTGGACGGCGACAACAATCCTGAAGCGGTTGTCCATCGCGTGGGCGAGGAATTGAAAGCTGCACCGATCGACGTCGCATTTGTTGGCATCGGTGAGAATGGTCATCTCGCTTTTAATGATCCTCCTGCGGACTTCAAGACGGAAGAACCCTACCTAGTCGTCAACCTTGACGAAGCCTGCCGTAGCCAACAGGTGGGTGAGGGATGGTTCGCCGGTATGTCGGAAGTACCCCGGCAAGCGATCTCGATGTCGGTGCGGCAGATTCTGAAGGCCAAAGAGATCATCGCCGTTGTACCCGATGCGCGCAAAGCCCAGGCGGTGAAGTCCTGTCTTGAAGGCGAAATCACCCCGCTTGCGCCAGCTTCAATCCTGCGTACCCATCCGAACACCACTGTCTATCTTGACCAGAATTCCGCCGCCTTGCTAAGAACCGAGTTGTGGTCCTCGGCGTAGGCGTGGCAAGTGCTGGCCGTTGAGTTGTGTACCGATCGCTGGGTGCCGCATACCGATGGCAATATCCGCGCAAAACGCCTTTATCAAGCCAGGTCCGATCAGCAACTTGCGCTGGAGGATTGGCGCACTGCTTTTTGCCTCAACGGTTATTAACTACATCGATCGGCAGACGCTGTCACTGCTCGCGCCTTATCTCAAACAGGACTACCACTGGACCAACACAGACTACGCAAATATTGTGATCGCATTCCGCCTGGCCTACTCCATCGGGCAAACGCTTTGCGGCCGGCTCGTGGATCGTATGGGAACCAGGCGCGGCCTTACCATCAGCGTGACGTGGTATTCGATTGTCTCAATTCTGACTTCGCTGGCCAATGGCTTCTATAGTTTCGTTGGATTCCGCTTTCTGCTGGGAGCCGGCGAATCAGCCAACTGGCCGGGTGCGACCAAGGCGGTCTCCGAGTGGTTTCCGAAACGCGAGCGCGGCCTGGCGACCGCGCTGTTTGACAGCGGTTCATCCATCGGCGGCGCAATCGCGCCATTTATCGTCTTGTCGGTGTACTCGCGCTGGGGGTGGCGCCTGGCATTTGTCATTCCGGGCGTGCTCGGTTTCCTCTGGCTGATCGTTTGGCGCCGGACGTATTACCCGCCACAGGATCACCCACGCATTAGCGAAGCCGAACGCCAGATGATCCTGGCCGACAGCCAGGAAACCGCGACATCATCGAGGGCCCGGCAGCGATGGAGAGATCTCCTGAAGCTACCCCAAACCTGGGGAACGATCATTGCGAGGAGTTTCACCGACCCGGTCTGGTTTTTTGTCACCGACTGGTTTCCCATCTATCTGGTCGCCAAGGGCATTTCCCTCAAGAGCGGCTTGATCGCCGTATGGGTCCCGTTCATCGCTGCAGATCTTGGTAATTTCGTCGGCGGCGGAGTCTCCGGATATTTGCTCAAGCGCGGATGGTCGCTGGGCGCCGCGCGAAAAGCGCTCGTGGTTTTTGGAGGCACGGGGGTCCTTCTCCTCATTCCCACAGTCTTCACGGTGAACCTGTTCCTGATCACGCTCCTCTTCGGGTTCTCCACGTTTTCGTACGCATGTTTTACGACGATAGCGAACGTGTTGCCTTCTGACCTCTTTAGGAGTGAGTCAGTCGCGTCGGTGAGCGGCTTGAGCGGAACCGGTGCAGGCATCGGAACAATCGTGGCATTCATGCTGATTGGTCATTTTTCTGATGCGCGGGTGGCGTTGGCGAATTGGTACGATAGGCTCGTTTGAAGGAAGCCGTTTGGTTCGCGGCGGGCGTATGGGATTTCAATCGATTTCAGTCTGGAAGTTATTGCTTGGCGCTGGAGTCGCTGGGCTGCAAGCCGTTGTCACTGCGCACCGCCTTGGGCGGTCGCCTCTGCCTACGATTTGCGACCGGCAACCAAAGAACAAGTGCAGAGTCCGGGTGGCCGGTTCGTGGAACTCCCGATTGAGGCCGAGCCCGAAGATTGCTGGCCTTCCCGAACGTTGGGCATTGCGTCTTAGGGGTGAAAATCTGCTCTCGACGGAGTGGTGTCAACATGTCCCGAAACAAGAAAATTTCAAAAATTAGGCTGGTTTTCCATTCTGTTTTTTGCCTCCTCATAGTCGTGCTTAGCGTCAGAGGTGGGTTCGCGCAAATTGGAAGCGGTTCCATAACGGGAATCGTTTTTGACGCGAGCGGCGCGGTGCTTCCGGATACGGAGGTCACGGTAACCAACGTGGATCGGAACACGCAGCATGTGACCCGAACGACGAGCACGGGGGATTACACGGTCACGGCATTGGAGCCGGGTCATTACTCTGTGACGGTGAAGCACGCGAGCTTCCGCACATCCACGGTTGCCCCGTTTGCATTGCAGGTGGACCAGAAGGCGCGCGTGGACGTCACACTGAAAGTGGGTGAGGTTACAGAAACGGTGACGACTACGGGAGAGGCGCCGGTGCTGTCCACCGAATCGAGTACGGTCGGCCAAGTGATCGATAACAAAAGAGTGGTGGACCTCCCGTTGAACGGGCGCAGCTTTTTGGATCTGGCCACGCTAGGCCCAGGCGTGACGTTTACAAAAGACTCGAATACATCGTTTCAAGAAGTTCGGGATGTAGGGCGGCGCGTCACCGACCAATACTCCCTCGGCGGCGCACGTCCGCAAGACACAAATTTTCTTCTCGATGGGGCCACGGACACCTCGCCGGACTTCAATACGGTCGCTGCCATTCCTTCGGTTGACGAAATTCAGGAATTCAAGGTCCAGGCCAATTCCTACACAGCGGAGTACGGCCGCGGCGCCGCGCAAATCAACGCGGTTACCAAGGGCGGCACCAACATGCTCCACGGCACGGCTTACGATTTCCTGCGAAACGATGCCTTCGACGCAAAAGACTTTTTCACGGACGTCAACTCCGGAATCCCCAACGGTCCCAAGCCTCCGTTTAAGCGCAATCAGTTCGGCGCGACCATGGGTGGACGAATCATCAAGAACAAGCTGTTTTTCTTCGGCTCCTACGAAGGCTTGCGGGATCGCACCAACGCCACTGATACGACAAACGTGCCCATGCCCAAGGTAAAGAACGGCGATTTTTCGGAGGTAGCGGGACGCCTCGATTACGTTTTGAATTCGCACATGAGCCTGTGGGGAAGGTATTCCTGGGGGCGAGAAGACTTGGACAACAACAACGTGATGCCCGTCCGGGACCTCACGGAGTCGGTGAAAACCACGACGGTCACGCTGCACCACACCTGGACCATAGGTCCCAGCATGGTCAATGAGGCCAAAGTCAACTATGTGCGTGCGCAGGGCAGTCGCGTCGGCCCGCTCGCCGGCAAGATCAATGTCTCGCAGCAACTCGGCATCGGAGGTGCTTCCGGCGAACCCATCGACTTTGGGACGCCATTCTTTAACGGCTCCGGTGATAACTTTGAAAGCCTTGGAGAAGACGCTTTCGGCCATCCGCTTCGGAAGGTTCAAGCCATGTACGAGTACGGTGACGATTGGTCAGTGATCAAAGGACGTCATGTCATAAAGGCGGGCGTGGATTTCCGCCATGAGAATCTAAATCTGCTTTCTCACAACATTGCGCGGGCGTCTTTCACTGATCCTGCTGTCGCGACGGCCACGCTGCCAGACGCACAGGGCAATACGACAGGCGGACTCTCGCTCGCTTCCATGCTGCTCGGTATCAGCAACGATTCCGAGGTAGCCACAGGAGATTCGCACGTGCATCTGTTGCGCTGGACCCAGGCCTACTACGCTCAGGATGACTTTAAGATTCTGCAAAACCTGACGCTAAATTTCGGATTACGCTACGAGGTAGCGCCATATTGGCATGATCTGAACGATGCCATGGTCAATGTGGATCTCCGTGGAGCAACGCCAGTGGTGGTGCGGCCAGGCTCCGGCGATCCCTACCAGGGCTTCCCCGCCGTGACTTTCGATACCGATCCGACTTCACCTACCTACCTGCCTTATGTCAGGGACAATCGCCTAGGGCACAATCTCGTTTTCACCGACAAGACCAACTTTTCCCCGCGTTTTGGCTTTGCTTGGACTCCCGGGTTCGGACACAACAAAACCGTAATCCGCGGCGGCGCAGGAATCTTTTACTCGCCCGTGAACGCGGACTCCTGGTTTGATTTTGCGCGCAACGCCCCACGCGCGGCCAAGTTCATCCGGAGAACTCCCTACTCCATCGTCGACCAAATCTTCGCCAACACTGCGCTGGTCATCATTCAGCCCTCCATGTTCATCGTCGATCCACATTTGAAAACGCCGCGCGTTCAGCAATGGAGCCTGGGCATCCAGCAGGAATTGGTACCCGATCTGGTCGTGGAACTGGCCTACGTGGGTTCGGCTTCAACGCATCTACCGCACTTGACCGACCAGAATCAGCCTTTTCCACTGATGCAGGGAGACAAGGTCATCAATCCGACGCCTCTGCCACCGAAATACGCCTCTCTCGGTTCGTTCTTTAACGTGTTCGATGGAGCCACTTCCGCCAATTACAACTCCCTGCAAGCCAAAGTGGAAAAGCGCTTCTCACAAGGGCTTTCGTTCTTGAGCTCGTTTACCTGGTCTAAGTCGCTGGACACGGCTTCAGCGTCCCGTGACGGTGGCAATTATGGCACCTCCACTCCGCATCTCTACGACCTCAAGCTGGATTACGGTCCTTCAGTTTTCGATGCAAGAATCAATTGGGTGAACAGCGCCCTTTACGAGCTTCCTTTTGGTAGAGGCAAGCGCTGGGGATCGAATTGGTCTGGTCGCCAAGAAAAAGTATTGGGCGGCTGGCAGATCGGCGGCATCAGCGTTGTCCGCACAGGCTTGCCCGTCTCCTGCCTCAATACCAGCGACGCCGCCGTGAACAACATACTTTTCGAGCAGGACAATTGTGACGTCAGCGGAAATCCAAACGACGGCCCCAAACAACTCCTGAACTGGTGGAACACCGCGGCTCTTAGTTTCCCCACTTCCCAGGAAGTTTTTGGCAATGGTGGACGCAGCGTGTTGCGCGGCCCAAAGTACGTCAGCTTTGACTTCAGCTCCCTGAAGACCACGACCATCACCGAGCACATGAAACTTCAGTTCCGCTTCGAGGCCTTCAACCTCTTGAATCACCCGATCTTCTCCATGCCCAACCCGTTTATTGACCAACGTGGCACGACCTTCGGATCGTTCAACACGATCAACAGCACGGCCGCGAGCAACCGGCAGCTGCAGTTCGCGCTCAAGCTGATCTGGTGACCCTTGCAAGTGGCTTTCGGGGATTGCGCGAAATTGCGCAGCCCCGTCCTCTCAGGTAAGGAGATGTTACGATGACTCAGCGCTTATCACGACGAGAGTTTCTGGGCGGTGCTGGTGCTGCTGCAGTTCTACCTAGAATTCGGGCTTCTGCGCTAACGCGTTTGCCCGGTGCTGCATCTGACCGGCCGGCGCAGGCTTCTTCCAAAACTCGCATCGTCGACATGCATGTGCACTTCGACGACAAGAGAGCGAATTTCATCCCCGACCTCCTGAAGCTGTCGGACCGTTTGAATTTGACGGCGTGCTTGCTCACTCCCTTTGCCAACCGCAAGGTTGTTGCCGACGCAGCAAAAGAACATCTCCGGCAGATTGTTCCGTTCGGCTTCGTCGACCTGGACGCTAGGGACGTAGTCAAGCAGGTGGAGGAACTGCACGCGATGGGCTACCGGGGGCTTGGCGAACTGGAATTTGTGAAGAAGGCGTACAACGATCCGTCGTATTTTCCGGTGTATGAGCTCGCGAATCGCTACGGCTGGATTGTGTTGTTTCACACCGGCATTGTGCTGCGGGAGAAATTCGACGAGCCGGAGGATGTCGCTTCCGGACGAATGCGCCCGATCTATTTGGAGGAGATTGCGCGGCGTTTTCCGAAGATGACCGTGCTCGGGGCGCATTGTGGTAATCCTGAATACGAATGGGCGGCGGAAATCTCACGCTGGAACCCCAACGTTTTCTTCGATCTGAGCGGGTCGACGTTGACGAAGATGCATGCACGGCTCGCAGAATTTCAGAAGATTTTCTGGTGGTCGGCCACGGAATGGCATAGCGCGGAATGGACGGTAAAAACCCCTAATAACGATCCGAGTGCGTTTATCAAGATTGTTTTTGGGTCCGACACGGACTTGAACGAAATCGAGTCGGTGGTGAATCAATACCAAGCGATGTTCGAAGCGTGTGACATTCCGGAGCGCACGCGCAACATGATTATGGGCGGGACACTGGTCAAGATGCTGGGGTTGCCTGATTAACGGCCATACCAAAATACCGCTCTGCGCCCTGCACAGATGGGCGAGATGGTCACACCAATCTAGGATGGGGGAAAAGCCAATGGAAAGCTCAGACAGCAAGATCAACCGAAGAGAATTTCTGCAGAAAGGCGCGGTGGTGGCAGCCGGGAGCGCGGCGTTGAGCAGCACGGCGCTGTCCTACTCACGCATTGCCGGGGCGAACGATCGCATCTCACTGGGGCACATCGGCGTAGGTGATCGCGGGAGTGAGCTCGACGGCATCGTGGCCCCTCTCAAGGATCAAAAGAACGTGGAGATGACGGCGATTTGTGATTTGTGGACGCACAATGCGGAGCGGGCCGCCAACCAAAAATATTATGGCAAAGCGCCGCGCGCATTCCGCAATCCGCAGGAGCTGCTGGCGTTGAAGGATGTGGACGCGGTCGTGATATCCACGCCCGAGCACTCGCATTCCCCGCTGTTGAAGCTGGCGGCCGAGGCCGAGAAAGACGGTTACGTTGAAAAGCCGATGGGCAATGTTCTCGAAGAGGCCAAGGCGGCACGCGACGCGGTTCTGGCGCGAAATCTCATCGTTCAGGTGGGGACACAGCATCGCAGTGAACCGTATCAGATGGCTACTCGCGACCTGATTCGTTCGAAAGTTCTGGGCGACGTGACCAAATACGAGATTGTTTGGAACTATCGCGGGCCGCGTTGGCGCGGGCGTCCCCAAGTGAAGATGATCCGCGAACAGGATACCGACTGGCGGGCGTGGTTGATGACCAAGAAGTCGCGGCCGTTCGACCCGCAGCTTTATTTTGAGTTTCGGCTGTATAAGGAATTTTCCAGCGGCATCCCCGACCAGTGGATGAGCCATGGCATGGATCTGGTTCACTATTTTCTGGACGAAACTTATCCGGAATCGGTGGTGGCGAATGGCGGTGTTTTCGCGTGGCACGATGGGCGGGAGAATGCGGACACGTTTCAGGCGTTGTACACGTATTCGCGAGGCTTGCTGGTGAGCTACGCAACGAGTTTCGGCAATGACGCGCCCAGCTTCACGCGGATCATGGGAAAGAAGGCTACATTGGTGAATCAGGGAGGAGAGGGCAGCCCGCGGTGGCAAATCGTGGAAGAAAAGGGAAATCACGAAGACGATCCCACAGTGGACAGTCGACGCGCGGCGAAGAACGTGCAGTTGAGCGGCGAGAACTCGCTTCCGCCGACTTTCATTGGCGACGAGGACCCCTCGCACATGATCAACTGGTTTGATTGTTTGCGGAGCCGCAAGCAACCGAACGCGACGGTGAAGCACGGGTTCGCGCACTCTGTCGCATGCATGATGGCGACGCAAGCGTATTGGTCGGGGAAGAAGATTTATTGGGATGCGAAAACGGAAACGATCCTGGACCACGCGCCCCGGGCATAGGCAATGCTGCGGCAAAGCATGGAATATTCGAGAGAGCCGCGAGGGGCACAGTGTTCACCATTGGACGCAGCCAGAGGACAGAGCTTGTTCGCCTTGATTCGGAGGATGGTATGAACAAACCGATCCTACGCCGCGAATTCCTGTAGCTGCCGCGACCGTGGCTAATGAGCCAGGCAACCAGGCGAGGCTCTTCGTGGGTTGCTG
>WNEZ01006387.1_pt1 | contig 10342 bp, 8 predicted proteins | sample 5400521 | NCBI WGS metagenome assembly WNEZ01 (sample SAMN13153339, study PRJNA577476) | soil metagenome | isolation source: 120 cm saprolite under Douglas fir tree site 2 hole 1 replicate 1 | place: USA:California | collected 2015-04-18
ATCCCATTTGACGCTTTCCACAAGGGCGATTGTGGGAGCCGATCTGTCCCGAGATCGGAATTGCAACCGTCCGGGGGCCGTCGACTCATAACCTGCGGGCGTCCCGGCACGCGTTTCACGCGAGCTGCGCCAGTGCCTTGCGATGACGTTTGAGATCGAGGTACGTGGAGGACAGGGAGACATTCATAGAGCCCCTCCTGCGCGCCGTCCATTGTACCGGGGAGGGAACCCGATCTCTCTTGTGAGCAGTATCAGCGCGGGCCGATCAAAGCTTCCGTCAGGTCTTGGGATTGGTGATCTGGATTTCGTTTGCTCTGCAGAACGGCGTTGTTCGCGCGGCCTGGTGCTCAATCCTGACCAACCCATTCGGTCTGCAACTTCGGCGGCCGCCTTAAGGTCTGCATCACTACACAATACTGTTCTGTTTTTTCTCGTAATCCGCGCAGTTGTTCCGGTGTTGCCTTAGGCGCAACAACATCAAAATGAAGATGCATGCTCTCAAAGCCGACGGGCACGTCTTTTGATATGCCAAGGGTACCTCGGAGATCCAAGTCACCCTCCACCGTAACCTCAATGTGTTCGGTTGGTATGCCCATAGCCGCAGCTACCATTTGACAGGTAATCTGCGCGCAAGCCGCCAAAGCCCCAAGCAAAAGGTCACCGGAACAGGCGCCCGCACCGGCGCCTCCGACTCCTTTGTGGGCCTCGGCTTGGTAGATAGCACGTCCGATATCGACGGAGCAGGCCACCGGAACATCCGTCTGTCCACCTTTCGCCCGGATTGTGATTTGCGAGGAATTCGGGTCAGTGCGGTATTGGTCTTTCAGCGGCTTCTGAAGCGATCGAAGATCCATGGCAGCCTCGTTTTTTGTTCGCGGACATTTTTCGCTGAGCGGGAGCAGCTTCGGACAAGCCGTGTTGAAGCCACTCTCCCTGCATGCTAGCATCTGTGCACGTTAGGGGAGGCCCATGCCTAAATTCGTCATCGAACGCGAAGTTCCAGGAGCAGGAAATCTATCCGAAGCTCAATTGCGGGAACTCTCCCAAAAATCGGTCAGCGTTCTGAAGGACATGGGTACCGCGATCCAGTGGCTCCATAGCTACGTAACCGGCGACAAGGTCTACTGCGTCTATCTCGCTGCTGACGAGACGGCCATCCGAGAACATGCCAGGCGCGTGGGCATTCCTGCCAATCGCGTCTCCGCCGTGCGCCGGCTGATCGACCCCACAAGCGCGGAGTAAACTGAACCTTTCCGGGTATCCGGATCTCCCTCGCCACCCGCGTCAGCCCATCTCGGGCTCCTGTGCGCTAACGCGAACGAGGCGCAGCCTGGGGCGTCAGCACCTCTTCAATAGCTCTCTCAAGCGGCAGAGCCCAACCCTCTAACCAGGCCGCCTCGCCTGCCCTGTTGGTCAATGCCTGGCGTGCCGGGCGCAGACCTGCTTCCAGTTTGGTTTGTTCCGCCGGCGTGAGCGGAGCGCCAATATTTTGGCGCAAGGCAGCCGCTGCGCCCGCCAGCCGCAGCGAACGCTCAGCTTCGAGTTGAACCTTTGCCGCTGAGCACGCGAAACACTCCAGCAGGCGAGCAATTCCGCGCTTATGGTCCAGTTCCTGGAAAATTTTTATGCTTTCCCGGTACAGAGACGACGCAACGGGATAATTCGCCTCTTCTCTCGCCAAAGTCCCCAGATCAGCGAGCGTGCCGGCAATGCCCCAGCGGTCACCGAGTTCCCGAAAAATTGCCAGGCCCTGCTCGTATAATGCCCGCGCTGCTGCGGAGTCGCCCTGATCGCGAGCGACATCCCCCTGGTAGTTCATCGACCAGGCGACTCCAGTCCGATCTCCCAGATTTTTGAAGATTGAGAGACACTCCGCGTACAGGGAGCGCGCGCGGGCATAGTTACCTTGCAATTTGACGACATTGGCCAGATTGCTGAGAGAACGAGCAACAGCCTTCTGGTCGTCCAATTCTCTCCACAGCCCCAGGCTTTCTTCGAACAGAGAGCGCGCAACCGCCAGGTCACCCCGGTCCCGAGCGTGGACCGCCAGCGCATTTAGGGAGACGGCGACTCCCTGCGTGTCTTGCAACTGACGCGCAATATCCAGGTTTTCCCTCATGAGTGCATCCGCCGAGTCGTAGTGTCCCTGCTCGCCTGCGAGAACGCCTGCGGCAAAAAGAACGCGAGCGCGCGCCTTAGTGGGAGCTGCCGCACCTGCGAGCTTCAGTAGCTTGCCCAGCCTGTCCCTACCCTCGGCTAAATACTCGCGCATCTCCCAGAAGCGAAACAGGGCCGCGCCCAGGCGCAGACCCCACTCGGCATCTCCGGTTTCTGTCAGCCACTCAAGGCCGGCGCGAAAATTATCATGTTCCAACGCGAGACGTTCCAGCCATTCCACACCTTCCGCGCCGCTTTGCTCCGTAGGCTCTTCTTCCGCGAGCACCAGGCAGTAGGCGGCATGGGCCCGCTTCGTCAGGGCCTCTTCCCCGCTTGCCTCCAGTTTTTCCAGAGCGTACTCGCGAATCGTTTCCAACATCACGAAGCGCGATTCACCCTTCGCTTGCTCGACCTGCTGCACCAAGCTCTTGTCCACCATGGATGCCATACCGTCGAGCAGATCCAAATCGAGATCACGTTTGGTGTCGCACACGGCTTCCACGCCCTCCAGATTGCATCCGCCCACAAACACCGACAATCTTCGGAAAAGTTTCTGCTCGGCAGCGCTCAGCAGATCGTAACTCCAATCCATGGCAGCACGAAGCGTCTGCTGCCGCTGCGGCAGATCCCGCGCGCCGCCTGTCAATAGCTGCAACCGGCTCGCCAGGCGTGTCCGCATGGAAGAAGGGGAAAGAACTTTGACCCGGGCGGCTGCGAGCTCGATGGCGAGAGGCAGACCATCCAGCCGGGCGCAAATCTCGGTGACGGCGGGCGCGTTTTCTCGGTTGAGTTCAAAGTCTGGCTTGACCGCGACGGCGCGCTGCACAAACAGCGCGACCGCCGGGTACTGTGACAGGAGCTCAACCGGAGGCAGGACGACCGACCGCGAATCCGGCAGCGCAAGCGGTGGCACCGGAAATTCATGTTCTCCGTACACATGCAGCGCAGCGCGACTCGTTACCATGATTTTAAGATTAGGGCCCATGCCGAGAAGTTCTGCCACGGTAGGCGCTGCCTGAATCAGGTGTTCGAAGTTGTCCAGCAGGAGCAGCATTGGCGCGCGCCTTGAATCTTGTAAATTCTCCTTTAGTATTTCGAGCGGCGACTGACCTCCCGCCTCCCGGATCCCCAGCGTCTGCACGATAACGGAAGCGATCAAGCCCGGATCGCTTAGCGAGGAGAGCGGGACAAAATAAGTGCCTCCCGGAAAGCGCTCAACCAGGCCACTCGTCACCTGCACGGCGAGGCGCGTTTTGCCGATCCCCCCCGGACCTGTGACGGTGACCAGGCGCACATCCTGACGCATCAGGAGTTCTTTGGCGGCAGCCACTTCTTTCTCCCGCCCTACAAATCCAGTCCGCTGCACAGGAAGATTCGTCGGGCGGGTTTCCACGTGCTTTACAGGTTTCTCCGAAAATCGGTCGAAAGCGGGAACCAGTCTCTTCCAAAGTTTCTGCCGAAAAGGGCCGGAGACCTCCGGGGCCTTCGCGGGAGAGGTGGTCAAGCCAATCGCGGGAGCCGAACTCAACGTCGCTTTGAAGTGTTGTAAATCGGCCCGCATCTCCGCTGCAGTCTGATAACGCAGATTGCGATCTTTCTTGAGAGCCTTGCTGATGATGGCGTCCAATGAAGCGGGCACTGCGGGATTCACCTTGCTGGGCGGGACCGGCCTGGCGTTGAGGATCGCATCCATTGTCCGCACGCGATTTTTGTTGACGAACGGGTGTTGGCCTGTGGCCATGTCGTAAAGCACCACTCCTAGCGAAAAAAGATCGCTGCGTCCGTCAATCTCCTCACCCCGAACCTGCTCCGGAGACATGTAGGCGGTTGTTCCGGGAATCACACCCTCGACCGTGAGCGATTCACGCTCCGCCTCGTTTTCCAGCAAATGGCTGGGCATCAGTTTCACCAGCCCAAAATCCAGAATCTTCACCCGCCCCGGATCCACAACGAAGATATTTGCCGGTTTTATGTCGCGGTGGATGATTCCGTGGGCGTGCGCGGCCTCCAGTGCGCTCGCCACCTCAATTCCGACGTCCGATATTTGCGCGACTTTCATGGGTCCGTTCTGCAGGAGCTCCTTCACGGTTTGGCCTCGCAGCAACTCCATGACGATAATCGGGCCGCCGGCATGCTCCTCAATTTCGTAAATGGTGCAGATGTTGGGATGGTTCAGAGAGGATGCAGTCCGCGCTTCACGCAACAGTCGCTCCAGGGCCTTGCTGTCCCGCGCAAGATTTTCCGGCAGACATTTCAACGCTACCCTGCGCCCGAGCCGGAGGTCCTCCGCTTCATAGACCACCCCCATCCCCCCACTGGCAATCTTCTCCCGAATTCGATAATGCGATACAACGCACCCCGGTCCCACAGTTGTGGTTTTCGAACTCGGACTTGGAGTCTCGGTGGTTTTTTCAGCGGTGGGACTTACCTCGGTTACTGGCGCGATGAACCGGTATCCCCTTCCCGTGATGGTCTGCACGAATCGCGGCAGCTCCGGATCGTCCTTGAGAACCTGGCGAATCTTGCGGATGGCGGCGTTGATGCTGTTATCGGTATCGAGGAAAACATCCTTACCCCAAATCCTCTCGATGATCCGGCCGCGGGGGACCAGTTGTCCTCTCTCCTCTATTAAGAGGAGCAGCATTTCCATGGGAATCCGCTCCAGCTTAAGGACCCGGCCGGCACGGCGCAGTTCGTAGGCGCGCAAGTCCAGCTCAAAGTCCTCACCGAACCGGATGTGGTGTGCAATTCTGACTGGATCGGAAGCCATGATCGGAGGCTCAGAACGACGGCGCAATTTTACATCGGTTGCCGCATGCCTCGACAAGCCCAATCTTTCCAGCAGCTTACGGATTTATGTGGATTAAGCCAATCTTCAGGCGTTCACCATTGTCAGCGACCATCGGCTGCGGCAGTATGCCCCGCATGAGCACGCGGCTCAAAAAGGAGCGAGCTCAGAACTAACAGGCTCTCGGTCTCATGCAAGTAACAGGCAAATCAACTGCTGTATCACTTTCAATCACTGAATGGAGGATCGTATGAAATCTGCCGGATATTCGCTTTTCACGCTTCTTGCAATTTCGATGTTCTGTTCTGTTGTACTGGCCCAACAGGGCGCAAGCACATCATCGTCGCCGACCGCCCCTCGCCGAGTGAACTTCTCAGGCAAGTCAGCCGACAGGGAAGAGAATTCACCACGCCTCGCACAGGTCCTTGGACGAATGCGATCCCACCACATTCAATGCCGCGCTGGGGCCTGACTTCTGCAAGAACGTCGCGCTCGGAGCATTCACGACGTTCGACAACTTATTTGCGGAGGCAGCTAATGGGACACCGGATCCGAACTGGGACTTCGAACCGGACACAGTCCGCATCAAGCAAGGCTCTATTCTTAGCGTCGTCGACCAGGGCGGCGAGCCTCACACCTTCACCGAGGTAGCACAGTTCGGTGGCGGCTTTGTAACCGGGCTCAATGGGGGAGAGGCCACGGTTCCCGAGTGTGCCGGCGGATTTTCGAACCTGGCGGTGGCCAAAACTCGAATCCTTCAAGGCAGCCATATCGAGGTCACGGGTCTATCGAAAGGTGAACATCGTTTTGAGTGTTGCATCCATCCCTGGATGCGCGTCAAAGTCGAGGTGAAAGATCGAGATGAGAAGTGAAATGACTCCGGCACCCGAGGGAAAGCGAGCCAGGCACTAGAAGAGCCAATCTTTTGGGGCAAGTGCTGCCAGGTCGGACGGAGGCGAACCATCTTGCTTTGATTCGTCTGACAAAGTGCTTCTACCGCTGATTCCTGCCGGGGGGTTCCCCACGTCTCGCGATTTTTCGAGACGTGGGGCATTTTTCAAACTTCGATCGAGAGTGTGAAGTTCAATCTCGGCCACTTAGGATTGACGAGCCACATACTTTCGGGGGGCTCCACTATCATCGTGGATCTCAAACTTCCAGCGATCCAGTACGCTATTGTCAAGAAGATGGATAGTCCAACCCGGGAGGCAAGGACCGTCGCTTTCTTGAACAATGCGCTGAGCGATCCGATCCGCGCGTTATTGATGGCTCCTGAAATAAGAGAACCGTTTGCCGCACTCCATTCGCTTGCTGATATAGCTTCCTGAAGTTCGGGGCTGCAGTAAGAGGGGAATCGATTTACACAAAAGTAACCGAACTAAGGGTCAGCGGGACTACTTTCTAGCCGCCCACGCAAGTCCGTCCGCACCTGCCCCTGCGTCAATCAGCTTATCCACAGCCCAGTCCGAAGTACGAATCGCTGCAATCTGATGACTAGCATCGCACGAGGCGTATGCTGTCCGGCCATCAGGGCGTACCAAAATCTCTTGAGGTGCCGCGGGAACATCAATCACGTGTGCAACCTTCATGGTGCTGAGATCAACAACTGCCACCTTGTTGGCGGTGCGTACGGCCACGACCAGGAAACGACCGTCCGGTGTGGGCGCAATCCCGTAACCCGGAGCCGGCAGCGGTATCCACGTTTTGACCTTGTTGCTCGACGTGTCGATCACAGCCAACCGAGGCTTTGTCTGATCGGAGGTGAAGACCATGCGACCGTCCACCGACACCGCGATTCGTTGGATCTCGGCCGAAATTGGAATCACTGCTGTCACCTTCCTCGACTCCATATCGATGACAGAAACAGTCCCGGGTCCAACATTCGATGTATAACCGCGCGTTCCGTCGGGCGAGATCGCGAGCATGTGCGACTCCGCTTGCCCCGTCGGAATTGTCCCCACGATCTTCAGGGTGTTCGGATCAATGACGCTGATTGCGTTGTCGATCTCAGTCGTAACGTAAAGCAACCCGTCCTTGGGGCCAAACACAGCACAGTGGGGTCGGACACCGCGCCCGAAATCAACGTTCCCGATGACCTTGCGGGAGGTGATGTCGATCACGACCACGTTCCGCCCGTCGGTTCCCGCCTTGCCGACGCCGGAGTTTCCGTAGATCGGCACATATGCAGTTCGACCATCGGGAGAAACCGCTACCTCGTGCCCAGTCGTTCCGCCCTCTGCCACAGTGGCGATTTGCTTGTTAGCTTCGGGATCGATGATGCCGAGCGTGCGGTCGCCTTTGTTGGCGACGAGTAGAACCGCCTGGCTGGAAGGATTGCCAGCCGGGCTAGTCCCGGAGGTGACGAACATGGCTGCCAATCCAATTGTCACCAGCAGCACCCAATGCGAATAGTTCATTTACAATCTCCATGCCTTGAGATTGGCCACAAGTCGAGAGTTTACCTGAAGAAGAAGGCGGCTCGCCTCACGCACACTCTTTAGACCCCGAAGTGCAAACGGTCACAGCAATCCAGTTGAACTTCCCAGCAACGATGATATTTCAGAAAGGATTGACCCTGGTCTGGGATTGGGGGGGAGACACGCTCTGCAAGCCCCCCTCAGTGACGCTCGAGTAGGTCTACTGCCGCTCAGCTACACATTTCGCTGACTGTTGGCACCAGACGGTCTAACTCATGTTTTTGGACGTAATCGCACGCGCCCGCCTTCATAAGAGAGACTGCCACGTTAAGATCGGTTTCGCCGGACACAACCACGAAGGGCACGCTTGGCTTTGGTTCCTTGGCCAACTTAAGTGCCGCTAAGGCGTTGAAACACGGCATGGCCTGGTCAGAGGTAATCAGATTCCAAGGTTGATGTTCCAACGCGGCACGCATGGCATCTTCCGTCTGCACAATTTCATACGTCACCTCGTAGCCTGCGGCACGCAAAGTACCCAGCAACAGGTGGGCGTCCACTTCCGAATCATCGATGATCAAAACGCGCAGAAGTTTTCCCATATCCTGAATTTCCTAGTCCCGAGATAGGTTAGGTCTTAGGGGTTTTCGCAGTCTGTGCAATATTGAACATTTGGCCGTAACGTCCGTAATCAGCCTTATCACGCACTCACATTCCCAATTTGGGCGGCACTGATTGAACGGCTTTACCAGTTTGCTGAAAAATCTTTGGCGGTCCTGTCTTGAAAATGCGCGGCTTCTAATGTGTGCGTGAGAACCAACTCTCTCGCGCAAACCAGTGGAATGCCAACGCAAACTCACAGCCCCAAAGGGGCGGAATTCGTTAGCCCAGGACGTAAGTCCTGGGTGAAGTGGGAAGACTAAGCGAGTCCCACTCTTCTAGCCCCGCCGTAAACGCCTCAAAATCTTCAGCCACTGAGGTCACATCCGGTCTGCGAAGCGAGTTTTTCAGCAAACTGTTTACCCTGAACGACCCGCTTTCCCCAATCCGAACCCTTTTCCCAGTCCTGGTTACCTCCGTGATCTTACTTCCGGATGCTTCCCCGTTCTAAGGTTGCCAAAGGCGTTCCAGGTACCCGAAACAGCGCCACCAGCAAGCCAATCCACGGTAGGGGAGTCCGGTGAAGCTGAAGTCTCTGTTGTTCTCGTTGTTCGCACTTTTGGTGGCCATCGCCGCCGCCGCTTCCGTCGACAGCAATCCCGCGGCCCAGACCCTGACGGGCCAAGCCCAGATTGACCAGACCCAGATTGACCAAAAAACCCAGATTAGCCAGACCCAGATCATCGCCTGGCTCACCGCCGGCATGCCCAGCTACCGCGTGGCTCAATTAGTGCAGCAGCATGGCCTGGCCAGCGCTCCAACGCAAGAGCAACTCCACCAGTTGGAAGCCGCCGGTGCAAGCTCGAATCTGATTCGTGCCCTAAGCGCCATCAAAGCGCCCGCGAGTCCAGCAACTCAAGTTTCTCCGGCTCTACTCAAGGCGGCCGCCGAAAACCGCCGCCAGCATTATCACCAAGCCGAACTCCAACTCCGCGAAGCCCTGCGCAGCGATCCGCAAAATGCGGCTCTGCATTTCGCGCTGGCCGCGATGCTCCGCCAGCAAAGCCAATGGGACGACGCCTTCGACGAGATCACGCAATCCGCTCGCCTAATGCCCGATCTTCCCGAGAATCACAGCGCCTTCGCCTACATTTTCTACCGCCTCGACGACGGCCCCAACGCGATCGCCGAAGCGCGCACCGCGCTCAGCATGGACCCGCAGAATGCCGAGGCCTATCAGTTCCTCGGGCTTGGCCTCTACTCCAACGGCCAGTACCGCCCCGCGGTCCACGCTTTCGCCGAGTCTCTGGCCCGTGAAGGCGAGAACCCCGACACCTACTACGACATGGGCATCGCCCTGCACGCCGACGGAAATCTTCACGGCGCGGTGCTCGCCTACAGCAAGGCGATCCACCTGCGCCCCGATTTCTGGGAGGCGCACTCCAATCTCGCGCTGGTCTTTCATGAAGAGGGCAAACTTGCCGAGGCCGTCGCCGAATATCGCGAAGCCAAGCGGATTGCTCCCAGCGAGGCCTCTGTCCGCAACAATCTGGGCAACACCTACTGCGACCAGGGAGAGTACGACGCCGCCATCGTCGAAATGCAGGACCTGTATCGCCAGCATCCCGAATGGCAGCAGGGACACGCCTGCCTGGCCACCGCCTACATGGCCCGGAAGAATTACGACGACGCAGTCAGCGAACTGCAGATCGCGTTACGCCAGAATCCGACCGGAGCCACCGAACATCGCGTCCTCGGCCAGGCCTTGCTGCTCGATAACCGGCCGGAAGACGCGCTCCGCGAGTTCCGCCTCGCCGTCTCGCTCAATCCCGATTCGGACGTGTCCCATCACTTTCTGGGCACCGTGCTCTTCCAGCAGCAACAACTGCAAGCCGCCGAAAAAGAATTCCGCGAAGCGCTTCGCCTGAAACCGTCAGCCGACAATCACTATTCACTGGCCGCATGCCTGATGACCCTGGACCGCTACGAAGAAGCTCTGTCGGAACTGGAACTGGCATCGCGCCTCGACCCGCAGCGTCCGCTCTATCGCGCGCGCCGCGAAGAACTTTTGAAGCTGATGAAAGGCCCCAACGCGCGCTAGTCGAGACACGCTGGAGATTTTTTCCCAGCATGGAGTTTGAGCCCGGAAGCCCATTGGAAGGGAACATACCTTCGTGGCTTCATTGGAAATTCGAAGGAAGTTGATTTGAAAGGGCGCGGCTTCAAGCCGCGCCGTGAGTGCCGAAGATAAATGACTGCGGCTTCAGCCGCTGAGGGACAGCGGACGTGATTGCAGTGGCAAGGCTCATGGGGGACAGCCGCCCCCAGCTGTCCGGGCGGGCAAAGCCCGGCTGCGCTGGGGGCAAGCACCACCGGCCACTGC
>WNEZ01006390.1_pt1 | contig 10341 bp, 10 predicted proteins | sample 5400521 | NCBI WGS metagenome assembly WNEZ01 (sample SAMN13153339, study PRJNA577476) | soil metagenome | isolation source: 120 cm saprolite under Douglas fir tree site 2 hole 1 replicate 1 | place: USA:California | collected 2015-04-18
CAGGTTCCATCGGCTTGCCAAACGAAATTCGTCCAGATGGCACAACGCGTGGCGGGCTGCCGCGCATCGTATCGACGCGATGAAGACTTCCCAGCTCCGTTTCTTTCTGTTGATTGCCGCAGCGTGCATGGCTGCATCCGCGGCGCTCTCCATCCCGGCTCCGTCCGGTGCCAAGCTGACCTTTCGGCGTGTGTTCAAAGGAAGCTCACCGGAGTTCATCGAGATTAGCGTGCGGGAAGATTCGGATGCCGCCGCGTACGAAATTCGCCAGTTGGACGAGGATCCCGGCTCGCTGCCCTTTCAGGTGAGCACGGCGTGGCGCACGAAGATGTTCGACCTCGCCGCGCAACTCAATCATTTTCAGGGGCAGGATCTGGATGTGCACCGCAAGATCGCGAATCTCGGTCAGAAATCCTTTCGGTGGGAATCCGGCGCCGAAGTCCACGAAGCAAAATTCAACTACACTTTGAATTCGGCGGCGGCCCAGCTTCTGCAGATTTTTGAGGGGCTGGCGCGTCAGCAGGAACATGTGGACTTGATTTCGCGGCGCATGAGATACGACCGTCTGGGGATCAACGATGCTTTGCTGCAGTTCGAATCGGATCTGAACCGCAGCCTTCTGCCGGAACCACAACGCGTCCTGCCCATGCTCGATCAGATCGCCGGGGATTCGCGATTTGTAGAGATAGCGCGGCAACGGGCCCGGTCCCTCGCCGAGCGCATTCGCCACCAGGGATAAAAAGGACTTCACCAATTCCATTGGGCCTCAAATAGTTGCGACGCCATTCCAGTGACGCGCCGGTAGCTCAAGAAGCAGGGATCCATAATTTTGTATGTTTCTCAAGGAATTGGAAACCAAGCGGTGCTAAAGCACGCATTGCCTGGCCAAAATCTGCCATATCTTATTGAGTCTAAATATCTTATAGAAATTTCTATTAATTATACATCTTGGCCCAATTTATGCATAACTTATGAGAGTATGTGTCCGAATTTAGGGGGAGTGGGGCGGCTCCCTGAAGTTTCCTCATTTCAAATTGCATGCCGCGATCAGCTTTTCAGATCACGGAGTTCTCGAAAGGAGTTTTAGAATTATGAAGAATAGGTGGCTTGTAATCAGTCTGGCGCTCACTTTATGCGCCTTCTTTTCAATTTCGGCCCTGGCCCAGGAGACAACGGGCGGTATGCAAGGCGTTGTAAAGGATCCTTCCGGCGCTGTGGTGCCCAATGCCAAGGTAGTTGTCACCGGAACATCGCTGGTGGGCAGCAAGGAACTCGAGACGGATTCAAGCGGCTATTATCGGTTTGCCAATCTTCCCCCTGGCATTTACACGATCACCACGACGGCCAAGGGATTCAAAACCTTCAAGCGGGGAGGACTGATACTTGAGGTCGGGCACCTGCCAACCAGCGATATCGTACTCGAGGTAGGCTCTGCCGCGACGACCGTGGAGGTGTCGGCGGCAGCTCCGGTGATCGACACCACCACGACTCAGAATCTAACCAACGTTACGACCGACGTTATTGCTAATGTTCCCCATGGACTCAGCTTTCAGTCGGTCATTCAGTTCGCGCCCATGGCGCGCAACGAGCCTCTTGCCGGTTCGCCGGGCGGCACCGGCGGCTCTCTGCCGGGCAGCAGTGGCAACGGCTTGGCCGTCGGTTTCTCCATCGGCGGCGCCGCCGATTCGGAGAGCAGCTATCTCGTGGAAGGCCAGGACACGGAGAACATCTCCGGCGGCTATTCCAAAGCCAACGTTCCCTTCCAGTTTATTCAGGAAGTCGAAGTTAAGACTTCGGGCATCGAAGCGGAGCACGGCGGCGCTCTCGGCGGTGTGATCAACGTGATCATGAAGAAGGGCAGCAACGCCTACCACGGCGAGTTGTTCGCCACCTATGAACCCTCCGGGGTGGACGCGAATCCCACGAACGCCTTCTTGCGTTATGATCCGACGCAAGGCGGTAACGCTGTCCTTGGTCAGGACCCCGGAGCACAGCTCTACCAGGCGCAGAAAGACCACTTCCGCATTCTTCAGCCCGGCTTTAGCGTTGGCGGCCCGATCGTAAAGGACCGCTTGTTCTTCTTTCTGGGCTTTGCGCCTCAGATCAACAGCTTGGCCAAAACGGTCAACTTCGGCGCCAACGACGGCAACGCCGGCAACCAGTACTTTACCCAGGACAGACAGACCTACTACGGCACCGGCCGCCTTGACGCCTCTCTGACGCAAAAGATACGCCTCTACGGCTCGTGGCTGTATCAGTACGCGCGCGAAACCGGAAACTCCTTGCCGCTATCAGATCCGGTAAAATCGCAGGCGGGTTACCTGAACACCTCGATCAACAGTCCCTTGACGAATTTCTCACACGGCCTTGGCTGGGTGGCCCCGAACTCGACCTACAACGTCGGTGCTGACATCAGCTTGACCCCGAAGATCGTTTCCACTACCCGGTTCGGCTACTTCTTTGAGAACTATCACGACTTTGGCTGGCCGACCACGGCTCCCAACATTGTGTGGGCTACCAGTGGAGTGGGCGCTTGTGATAACTCAAACACCGCCCCGACCGCTGCGTGCCCCACGGGGGGCAATCCCCTGCCAACCAATCTGGCGCTGGCTAGCGGCACTACCACTACGCCCTACCTTTTCAGTTTTACCAAGTTCAACGCCAACAAGCACTACCAGTTCGACCAGGACGTGGCGTTCTTCAAGGGCGGTTGGTGGGGCACGCACAACCTCAAGATTGGCTACCAGCTCAACCATCTGACCAACGTGATTGATCAGAACGGCAACGTGCCCCAGGCATTCCTGGACCTTGGCCAAGGGGAGAGCCATTTCTCGTTCACAAACACCGGTTCAATCAACTGCGGAAAACTGAGCGCCGACTGGACCAATGGCAATTGCGCCGGCCAGTACGGCGTCGCGATAGTGCAGGACTTCTCGACGATTCTGACCAAGCCTGCCACCGACTATAACCACGCCTTCTTCGTGCAGGATTCCTGGAATGTTGGCCACGGGCTGACCCTGAACCTCGGCATCCGCATCGAGAAGGAATACCTCCCCGCTCCTGCTGGTTACAACATCAAGTCAATCAATTTCGGATGGGGCGACAAGATTGCGCCTCGCCTGGGCGCAGCATGGGATCCAACCGGCCACGGCAAGATGAAGCTCTTCGGCAGCTATGGCGTCGTCAACGATGTAATGAAGCTCCTGCTTGCCCAGACGTCGTGGGGCGCGCAGGCCTTCGAGCAGTGCATCTACGCTCTTGGTCCAGACGGGACGGCTGCCGGGTTCAGCGTCTCCGATCTCAATCTGACCTACGTGAACGGGCGCGCTTGCCCGAACGGCCCGGCCACCACGCAAGCCAACTTCGCCACCGGCTCAACTCCCCCGCCATCCCTGGTCGACACCAAGTCGGGCGTTTCGCTGATTGAAAACATCAACCTTCGTCCGTGGGAGCCGGTCGCGCCTGGCGTGAAGCCCTATCGCCAGCACGAGGCGGTTTTCGGCGTGGACTACCAGATCGCCAGGGACTGGGCGTTCGAAGCCCGCTATGATCGTCGGCGTCTCGACCACGTTATCGAGGACGCATCATTGTCGGACCCGGCCTGGGGCGAGACCTATACCATCGTCAATCCTGGCGAGGGTGTGAACAAGACCATCGACGGCTATGCCGCCTTCTTGACCTCCATTGGCGAGGCGTTCGGCGTTCCGCAATGGGCGTTCAACGCCGGGGCGTTCGGCGCTCCTTTATTCGGCACCTGCCCCACATGCCCAGCCAACCCCAAGGCTATCCGTAACTACGACGGCGCGGAGTTCCGGCTGAGCAAGACCCCGAGCAAGGGTTGGGCCGGAATGTTCAGCTACACCTGGAGCCGCCTGTGGGGCAACTATACGGGCCTGACCACTACCGACCAGACCGACGGCGGCAGCAACGGACGCAACTCGCCCGACACCACCCGTGCCTTCGACGAGCCGTTCTACTACTTCGGCGCCAATGGCAAGTCAAACGCCGGCCCTCTGCCGACTGATCGTCCGAACACGTTCAAAGGCTATGTGTATTATCAGCTACCTTGGGGGAAGGGTCAGACCACGACCTTCGGTCTCTTCCAGTCTGCCTACCAGGGCAGCCCAGTAAGCTCATACATTGACTTGGCCAGCATGCCGTTCGGTTCTTTTGTTGCCGAAGCCACTTACATTTATGGCTTCGGCAAGTGGGTTAACTTGACCACTAACCCGGCGACCGGGGCCATCACGCTTGGCACCCCCTTTGCCCGTCGCACGCCGTGGTTCACCCAGTCCGATTTCAACATTGGACATAGGATCAAGGTGGGCGAGGGCAAGGCCATCGCGTTTGAAGCAAGCGCCTTTAACCTGTTAAACCAGCGCGCCGTCACCGCGTACTACGGAGGCATAAACTCGGTGAATTTCGCGACCCCTTTGGTTCCAGGTCCAGGAGTCAGCATCTTCAATGGTGCGGCGACGTACCAGGCCCTCGAGAGCGGGTACAACCCGCAGACGTGGATCAACGGGGTTCCGGGCTCCCCAGCTGGTTGTACCACAGCATGTACCACTCCGGCCGTTCCGCCGGTGATTAAGAGCTCATGGTACGGCCAGCCGTTCCGCTACCAGAACGCGCGCAGCATTCGCTTCAACTTGCGCTACACGTTCTAACTCCTTCCCGTTGCGCCCCGCCGACGCGACGGCGGTTTTCCAGGGCGTCCCGATCAGATCGGGACGCCCTTTTTCTTTTTTGGCTGCGATTTCGTGCTCTGATCCATTGAAGCGATACGCCTCAAAGGCAGGTCGGCACGTAATTCCAGAAGCTTCCGGCGCGTATGTTAGGATGAGGTGTATTAGTGTCCGCAGGCTCTACGCCGCGTCCAACCACAATGAACTTGTCCGAGGCGGTGGCCATCTCCGCCTCCAGCCTCTGGGCCCACAAATTGCGCAGCGTCCTGACGCTCATTGGCGTGGTCATCGGCGTGGCAGCGGTGATCGCCGCCTTTCGAACGACAAGCCCGATGATTTTGCGCTTTTTACTTCAGACTATTTTCTCGACTTGTGGAACAAGATCAGCGGCTTGATTTTCATCTTGATGTTCGCGGTAGCTTCGGTGGGACTGATCGTCGGCGGTATCGGCGTAATGAACATCATGCTCGTGAGCGTCACCGAACGTACCCGGGAGATTGGCGTTCGAAAGGCTATCGGCGCCAAGCGCGGAAACATTCTCTCGCAATTCTTAATAGAAGCGGTGACCCTGAGCGCCGTGGGCGGCGTCATTGGCGTCCTGTTTGGCTCCGGCCTCTCCCTGTTGATGCGCTATGGCCTGAAAATGCCCGCGGTCCTATCCTTTTTCTGGATTGCCGCCGCGCTCATCATGTGCGCATTGATCGGCATCGTCTTCGGCGTCTATCCCGCCTGGAAGGCTGCCCGCCTCGACCCCGTCGAAGCCCTCCGCTACGAGTAACTCCTCATTTGTATCTCAGCGCCACCATCGGATCAACACGTGTGGCCTGGCGCGCCGGCAAGTAGCAGGCGAGAAGTGCCATTCCCACCAAGAGAAGAGATACCGCGGCAAATGTGGGCAGGTCCGTGCCGCGCCGCGTGCCAGTGGTGCTTCCTGCTCCTTCGTAGGGCCGCCTGCCGCAGCGGGCTGCGCCTCAGTTACCAAGCGTTGGATGCGCGGGGTCATTGCTGACTACTCCAAACCACAGCAATTTCTTTCCCTTGGATATGCTGTGATCTATGGTTCCTTGCTGGTGAGAAGTCCGGTCCAACGCCTCTTGTCAGCATCCCTCATCCTGCTTAGACTCCTTTCGACGCATGCAACATAATTCGAATAGGCCAGACCAATGAGCCAGGATGACGTTCAACCCGGTGGAGATCGCTTTCCCCCCACGCGCCGGTCGGTGATCGAAGCGGCGCGCAGCATTGATGCGGAGGAGCGCGAGCACGCACTCGGGGCGCTGTGCGCGTCCTACTGGAAACCCGTCTACAAATATGTCCGCTGGCGATGGAACCGGCCGGCTGAGGCGGCCCAGGATCTCACGCAAGGATTTTTCGCGGAACTTCTGGAACGCGAGCTGCTCGACAAATTTGATTCGAACAAAAGCCGCCTGCGAACCTACCTGCGCGTTTGCGTGGACAGCTTTGTCATGAATGAAGACAAAGCCGGACACCGCCAGAAGCGCGGCGGAAGCATCCCACATGTCGCCCTGGATTTTGCCGCTGCGGAAGAAGAACTGGGCGCAACCGCGATCGACCCCGCAAAAATCGCCTCACCGGAATCCCTCGAACAGTTCTTCGAAAAAGAGTGGGTGCGCAGCCTTTTTGCGCTGGCCGTCGAGGACTTGCGCGAACTTTGCGAGCAGCGCGAGCGCGAGCGCACTTTTCGCCTGTTCGAATCGTACGACCTCGAAGGCAACGAGAAAAGTTCTTACGAACAGCTTTCGAAAGACTATGGAATTTCCGTGAGTGAGGTGACCAACGCGCTGGCGTGGGCCCGCCGCGAGTTTCGAAAGATAGCGCTCGGCCGTCTGCGCGAACTCTGCGGCAGCGAAGAAGAATTTCAGCGCGAAGCGCGCGCCGCTTTTGGCTGGGACGCGAAATGAGATTCCTTTCAAACGGCGCGCTCGAAAGATTGCGCGACGGCGCGGAGGTCCCCGATCTAGCAGGCACGCGCTACCGTTTGCTGGATCGCATTGCGCGCGGTGGGATGGGAGTGGTGTACGCCGCGGAAGACGAGAACCTCCAGCGGCGCGTGGCGCTGAAAGTGCTCGATATTCCCGGGACAGAAGGCGATCTCGCCAACCGCCTAATTCGCGAAGCCCGCGTGCTCGCGGCTCTCGAGCATCCCGGCATCGTGCCCGTCCACGACGTGGGAACACTCGCGGATGGCCGCGTTTTCTACACCATGAAATTCGTCGAGGGACGCCGGCTCGACCAATTTATTGCGTCGGTCGCATCCGTCCCGGACCGTTTGCGAATTTTTCTTCGCATTTGCGACGCCGTTGCGTTCGCACACGCCCGCGGCGTACTGCACCGCGATTTAAAACCCGCGAATATCATGGTCGGGCCGTTCGGCGAAGTGCTGGTAATGGACTGGGGCCTCGCCAAAATTCTGCGCGGAAAAGTTTCGAACGCTGCGCGCGAAGCCGATCCGGAAGCAACAGTTTTCGGCAGGCCAAAGCAACCTGCCGCTGCCGACGATGCCACGGGACTTTCTGTCGTGACTGAACACGGCACGGTCATGGGCACGCCCGGATATATGTCGCCGGAACAAGCGCGCGGCGACGTGGAACACCTGGACGCGCGCAGCGACATCTATTCGCTTGGCGCACTTCTCAGGTTTTTGCTCATAGGGCAAACGGAAGGTGCTTCGATGCCGGATGTTGGCCGCCTCGACAAAGCAGTCCAAGCCATTTGCGCGAAGTCCACCGCGGCGTCTCCGGCGGACCGCTATCCCAACGTTCAGGAGCTGGCCCTGGATGTTTCGCGCTACCTCGACGGTCTGGCAGTTGGGGCACATCGGGAGAGCCTCTTTGAGAAGGCCGGGCGGTTCTACCGCCGATATAGTGTCGCTATCTTATTGATAGCAGCCTATTTGCTCATGCGGATGATCCTACTTCTGGTTTCACGTCGCTAACCGCTAAAGGATTTTCTTCTTTCGTTGTAAAGATGCTTATAGAGCGAGACAATCTCGGACCGATAAAGGAGTCCTTCATGAACAAGATTTTGCTGGGCGTGCTTCTTGGTGCGGTTCTCGGAGTGTTCGACGGGTTGACGTCTCTCTTCACGCCAGATCCTAAGATTCGCGCAGGCCTTGTTGGAATTATTGTCGGCTCGACCGGAAAAGGCCTGGCGGCTGGATTGATCTGCGGTCTCTTCGCAAGAAAAGTCAAATCGCTGGCGGGCGGAATTGCCCTCGGACTTTTCCTTGGGTTCCTTTTTGCTCTCTTTGTTGCTCTTGGCGTGCATAACTACTATGTCCGAATCATCATCCCGGGAAGTATCGTGGGTTTGGTTGTGGGTTACGCCACCCAGCGTTACGGTGCGGCTCCGGCGCCGGCGATGCGCTAGCTAAGACCGAGAAGGAAAATAAAATTTCGTTCGCACAAACGAGGGGGAAAACAATGTCTCGAGTCATCCATTTTGAAATACCGGCGAGTGATCCGGAACGCGCGTCAGCCTTCTACCAAAAAGTGTTCGGATGGAAGATTGAGAGATGGCCGGGGCCGATGGACTATTGGCTGGTCACTACCGGTGTGGAAGGAACACCAGGAATCAATGGCGGCCTCATGAAGAATACGGAAGTCAAGACGACGACCAACACCATCGACGTGGATTCCGTCGACGCCTCCGTGGAAGCCGTGACCAAAGCCGGCGGGAAGTTGGTCATGCCGAAGACGGCGATTCCAACAGTCGGATACTTCGCGTACCTCACAGACACCGAGGGAAACCTCTTCGGGGTGATGCAGGCCGACAAGAATGCCAAGTGAATGCATGACGCAAGCGCAGTCGTTTTCGCAGGAAGAGATGATGAGTCTTACGAAACCGATGCTGGGACTAGCGGTGGGAGGAGCGCTGGGGCTTCTTGATGGATTGAGCGGATTTTTCGAGCCATCACTCGCGCCGGTAATGGGAAGCGTGATCACGTTTTCGTTGCTGAAAGGGTTGGTAGGAGGAGTCGCCACGGGATATGTTTCGCAGCGCATCCATTCGATGCTGGTGGGGATTCTAGCCGGAATCGGAATCGCCGCGGCGCTGAGCCTGCTGGTGATTCTGCGCGCGGGAATGGCGTTGTTTTGGGACATCTTGCTGCCTGGAATGTTGCTCGGGGCGATTGTGGGATTTGCGACGCAGCGATTTGGAAAAACTGCCGCGTCGGCGGTAGCAACACAGTAGAGCTCGGATTTTGAGTGGTCGAATAGTCGAGTTCCGAATATTTTCAGCGAGGAGGAAAGTCCATGAGAGGAATCATAAAAGCCGTTGGTGTTTTCCTGTTGACGCTGGGCGCGATGGCAGTCGCAACCGCCGCCGCAGGTGGAGGCGGTGCGGAGGCGTTTGAAAAACTCAAATCGTTGGTTGGCCACTGGGAAACCGATAAGACGAACATGAACAAGGCGACATTGGACCTGGAGCTGACCTCCGGAGGGACGGCGGTACTGGAGAAGTTCCGCATGGTAGAGAATGGCAAGCCGGTGGAGATGACCACCCTGTATTACCTCGATGGCGACCAGGTAAAACTGACGCACTATTGCATGGCGGGAAATCAGCCGACGATGCGCGGATCGTATACGCCTGAGACGAAGACGATCACGTTTGATCTGGTGAGCATCTCGAACCTGAAGAGCGCCGATGACGGGCACATGCATCACGCGGTGTACACGTTTATCGACAACGACCATTTCAAGACCACCTGGACGTTCCGCAAAGACCAGAAGGACGCGTTTACGGAAGACGTGATGTACGTCCGGACGAAGTAGGAAGAAACTCTCCGAAGTGGCGCAAGAGCCGCTCCGACCCGGTCGGAGCGGCTCTTGTGTTTGTAACTTGTGTAAAATGGCGTGCATCGGATGGCTGTTGCGAATTGATGGGGTGGCAGGAGCGATGCGATGGGATTTGCGGGATTTGCCGGACACAAGTATCTGAACCTCGAAACATTTAAGAAGAGCGGCGAAGGCGTGAAGACGCCGGTATGGTTTGCGACGGATCCATCGGCGAACCTCGATTCGAGCGATGCGAAACTGTATACGTACACCATCGGCGTTTCCGGAAAAGTGAAGCGCGTACGAAATAATCCACACGTGAAAATCGCGCCATGCGACATGCGCGGTAGAGTGCTTGGCGAATGGGTGGAAGCGCGGGCCGAGATTGTCTCGGGCGAAGAAGCTTCCCGCGGAATGCAGTTGCTCAATAAGAAGTATTTCCCGTGGAAACAGTTGCTGGGGTTTTTCGCGTCCTTCAGCCGGCGCGAACGGACCGTCTTCGTGATCCGGCCCGCGTGAACGGAAGTAACGAAGTAAGGAGGTAAGGACGTAAGGAAGTAAAGTACAGCGTGGCCGTGATTCCGTGGCCCGAACTCCTTGGCGGATGCGGAAGTTGACAGTCGAAAGTGGAGAGGAGCAGGTCCCTTCCGGCAAGACCGGAACCTTTCCGACAAGATCGGTGCAGGTCCGTCGCTGCGCTCAACGCGAGGCGCTCGCCAGGCGGGATGACAACAAAGAAGAGGCGTGGTTGACGGGGCTTGTTCTTGGCGAAGAGGAGGGCTATGATTTGTGCTCCTCAGGAAACCCCTGAACATTCCAACCCAAGGAGGCGAATATGTCTACGGCTCCTAGACCCC
>WNEZ01007315.1_pt1 | contig 10339 bp, 9 predicted proteins | sample 5400521 | NCBI WGS metagenome assembly WNEZ01 (sample SAMN13153339, study PRJNA577476) | soil metagenome | isolation source: 120 cm saprolite under Douglas fir tree site 2 hole 1 replicate 1 | place: USA:California | collected 2015-04-18
AGCGTTTAACGACGGACTCGACGGCCTCGCGGACGGCGGCCGCCTTCGTGAAATCAACGGGCATCGCCACGAAATTCGAATCTGGAAAGTCTTCTCTTGCGATGCTACGCGACGCTCCTACGACGGTCGCGCCGGCCGCCAGGAATCGCTGGGTGACAAACATCCCCAGGCCGCCCTTGGCGCCAGTGATGAATACCACTTTATCTTTCATGTTCTTACACCCCGCCTCAATCACAATGGGATATCACACCACGAGGATGATTTGTTTGCAAAGGCGGGAAATCTTGCGGGAGCGGGGCTGCCCAAGTGAGTTTCGAACTCGCCAGACGGATTTGGCGCCGGCCCGAGAAATCGCCGGCAAGGGCGAACCAAAAAGGGTGAAGCAAAAAGGGTGAAGCAAATCAGGATTGGCGGGCAGTCATACGCGTCAAGGCCGGATTCTGCTCCGCGTAGGAAGGCTCAGGAATGCCAATTCTAGGAGCGCGCAACAGGACAAAGAGCTCGCCGGCCCACAATAAGATATCCAACAGCTTACCGCGCTGTAGATTGTCAAGGTCCTGGCCCTTGAAGCACGCCACCAACGCTTTGCGCGAGCACTCCTCGACGAATTCCCTGAGCGAGGCGATTTCGGGCGCAACGCGTCCTCCGCGGCGGCACCGTGGGTCGATGCGCTCGAGGTTTTCGTAGCATTGGGCCAGGAAGTGATCTAGGCAAAAATCCTGCTGACCCAGGGAAGTAACCGCGGCCCGATCACAAAAATCAAATGCGCAAATCCTATTTTCAGACATCGTAAGTAATGCCCCCAAGTCAATTGACCTAATTCCTTTACCATTTGGGCGAAGGCCATTTCCTTTAACATGCCGTGCTTCCGCCCTCTACACCAGTTGAAGCAGTTCATCCTCTGCACGCAGCGATTCATGGCGCGGAAGAGAGGCCACGCGTCCGAGCGCCGGATACACTTCAGGAGGAACGGGAATGAACGCCGCAAGCGTCTGGACGCGCAGGCAATGATCCAGGTAGGGCTTCAGCGCGGCGCGGACCCAGCGCGCGTTCTCGTTGCAGAGCCGAACGCGGCTCTCGCCGGTCCAGAGCGTAACGACCGTAACCAGGCGGGCCTCCAAATTGGAGACAAATACGAAACAGCCTGCAAATCCCGTCACTTCTCGCAGTGCTCCCGCGATGGCGGCGGGGATGGCTGAGTGCACCTTGGGAGCTTCCTGAGGTTTCGCCACAAACTCAATGCTGAGGGCTGCGACCTGAGGGTCACGCCCAATGTCGTTCGTCACCCGCGGAAGTTGAGCCGGGGTGGCCGGCGGCGAGGGCCGGGCGGCATTTTCTGCTGCTCTAGATTTGCCAAGCGAATTCAACACACAGCCTCCGGATTTACTGCCCCTCCAATTCTGAGGGGGGAGGCGCATCCATTCCTGTCCAGGTCAGGCTCAGATGCGCCTTTGTGGGACGCGTGGGGGACAGGGGATCAGTCCCTACGCTGAAGGACTCCCAAGTCTTACTGGGGTTCCTACGTCGAGTTAGTGCAGGAGACGGCGGAATCGTTTCAAATCCGGGGACGAAAATTGGATTCATTGCCCCAGGGGGAGGGGGCGGTTATACTCCCGGCCAGGGATTCGGGGGCCGCGTGGAACTTTTCGCATTTGACAAAGACTATGTGGATCGACTGCGCGGGGGAGATCCAGCGACGGGGCAGCACTTTGCCGCCTATTTTGGTCAACTTCTGCGTATCAAGTTGAGAGCACGGATGATTGCTTCGGAAACGGTGGACGACCTCCGGCAGGAAACCTATATAAGAGTGGTGGCCGCGCTTCGGCGGGAGGGAGGCGTTCGCCAGCCGGAACGCTTCGGAGCCTTCGTTAACTCCATTTGTAACAATGTGTTACAGGAGCACTATAGGGCCTCCTCCCGTAGCCAACCCCTTGAGGACTCTCATTTAGAGAGGCCCGATCAAAATGTGGACCTGGAGGGCCAGCTCGTCACGAAGCAGTGCAGGGAACGTGTCCGCCAGGTTCTCGAGGAGATGCCGGCCCGCGACCGCGACCTCCTCCGCGCTATCTTCCTGCAAGAAAAGGAGAAAGACGAAGTCTGCGCGCAGTTCGGGGTCGACCGGGAATACCTGCGCGTTTTGCTCCACCGTGCGAAGGATAAGTTCAGGGTTTTGTATGAGAAAGACCGGGTTGGCCTCGCAGCCCGGGCGATTGCGAGGAGGGAAGCATGAAACGTTTTTGCCCCGTCCCGCACTACCCATCTGATGAGAACTATGGACCACAATGAGGCAGTACGGCTTCATGCCGCCGAGAAATACCTTCTGGGAGAATTTTCCCAGGTGCAACGCGACGAATATGAAGAGCATTACTTCACTTGTATGATATGTGCTGAAGACCTGAAGGCCAGTGCCGCCTTTATGGACGGGGCACGCCAGGTCCTCCGTGGACAGAGTTTCTCCGAGACAGGAGCGGGTGCCCAAGCCCAGAGGGGAACCGGCTGGTTTGCGTGGTTGCGGCCGGCCTTCGCGGTTCCAGTCTTCGCGGCACTCTTACTATTTGTGGGCTATCAGAACGCGATAACCATCCCCGGCTTGAAGCAGGCATCCTCGCCGTCTGCAGGCGTCAAGGTTTTCGAGCCCCACTTTCTGGCCCTGGGTTCACGCGGTGCGGATTCGCCCAAGTTCGGCCTTCGCCCAGGAGAAGACTTGGATCTCGAGATCGATCTCCCCCCTACGGACTCCCCGGCGGGCTATATCGGCCAGATTCAAGACGAAGCGGGCCACGTTCGGACCTCTTTTCCAGTCTCCGCCAAGCAGACCAAGAAAACTGTTCATGTGAGAGTTCCCGCCAGTGCTCTCCAAGCGGGGAAGTTTGCGCTGGTCATTCTCCCCGGGCAGGAACCCGGCGCGCGTGCGGGCGAGCAGAAAGTAGTCGCCCGAGCACCGTTTACGGTTGAATTTCTTCCGTAAATGAATAAGGATTAACCCTCATTTCAGGTGTCGAGGTGTCCTCGATGAGCTCCGATCCCCGTATCCCCTTTTTGTTTCATGCGGAAGGCCACGCCTTCAGCGGTCAGTTTCGCCGCCCCGTGTGCGTTTCGATTCCTGCGCAGGCGTCTACTTCTTTGCCCACCATCGGCGGCACCGCGCACTCGCGCGTGGACAAGTTCGATGTTCCTCGTCTAGTGTCGTTCACGAAGGGGGAGACTCATGTCTCGGGCAGCCAGCAGGACAAAGACACTTTCACGACGCAGGTAACCACGACGATCGAAGGCTTGCGCATTCTAGATTTCCTCACCGCGGACCGCATCGTCGCGCGTCTCACCTCCGAGCACAAACGCGATCAGAAGGAGGGCCACATCCTCGCCTTGGGCAGCACCTTCGATAACTTGCGCCTCGGCGGCCACCAAGTGAAGGTGACGCTTCGCCACGAGCTGTTCCTCGAAAAGAAGACGTTCAAAGCCCTCCACGAACAGGTTACAAAAGAAGCGAAATCCGAGAAAATACCCGGAGTCGATTACGGAGCGCTGCTTTGTTCGCTGGCGAAGACAATCGAGACCGACCTACCCGGTGTGGAGATCAAGGGCAACGTCCTGCGAGTCCCTCATTTTGGATTCATCGCCATTGCCGAAGTCTTTGCCGAGCCCGGCACCAGAACGCTGACGATGCTTCGGTTCGCATTGGGCTCTCCCGACGATGGAAGCGGCACCGGGGGGGAAGTCCGCACGAATGGACAGCCGCCTCCTCCGTGATGCGGGTGAGCATCACACGTTTCGAATTCCTCTTCTTCCTCGTATCTGTCCTGGCGTCCGTCACTGGATGCAAGACTGAGCCAAGCCCACAGACGGTTTACAATCAACTGTCTGATAGAGTTGACCACGGCCGACAACTTCAGACAGCGTTAATCGAAGCAGACCAGGCTTACCAGCGCTACGCGCCACGCAGCCAGGAATGGGCTTGGCGTTTCCGAATTCTAAAGGCTCAAATCCTCGTTTCGCAATTCGAGGCGGAAAAGACCCTCGAACTTCTGCGGGCTGAACTCCCACCAGCTCTCTTTTCGAGTGATGTCGCCGTGCGTAAGCTCATATTTGAAGGAATCGCGCACAGAATTGCCCAGAACTTCGAGGATTCTGAAAGGAAGCTGGCCGAAGCGGAACAACTTGCTAAGTCCTCCCAACCGGGATTGCTTTGCGAGGTTTTGAATGCCAGGGGCGCCTTGGAGGTCGATGAAAGGAAGTATTCAACCGCCGAGGCCACTTTTCGGCAGGCACTGACACTCGCTCGCCGGCTGAAGATACCCCGGCAGGAAGCGGCTGCTTTCATAAACTTAGCCCGGTTGGCGATCAGCCAGGAGCACTTCGATGAGGGCGCAGAGCGAAGCCAGAGTGCTCTCCAGCTTTCTCGGACTCTGGGCTTGCAAAGCTACGAGGCAACAAGCCTTGGAAACCTGGGCTGGAGCTACTTTCAATTGGGGGACTTTGATAGTGCCCTTGAGTTCTACAAGCAAGCAGCCGACGCGTCCGAACGAATTGGCCTCCCCGGTTATGAATTCTATTGGCTGACGGGCGTCGCAAACTCGTACGAGGCGATTCATGATTACAACTCCGCGGAGGCTGTCTCCAGGCGCACGCTCGAACGTGCTCGCAGTCTGAAAAATGCACAGACTATGACCGAGTGTCTGAACACTCTGGCAGAAATTGCATTGAGAAACGGCCGGCTTGAGGAGGCAGAGCAGCATAACCAGGAAGCCCTGCAGTTGGAGGAGGCTGGTCTTGACCACTTCGGGGTTCTCGAATCCCAGCTTCTATTGGGGCGCATCGAAACGGGCAAGCACGAATTCGACAAGGCGGAGAAACTATTTCGTCGCACAATTGACGATCCCAAGGCCGAAACCCCTCTGCGGTGGGAGGCCGAAGCCAGGCTCGCCGAACTTTACGACGCCCAGAATTTGTCGTGGAGGGCGCAACAGCAATATCGCAAGTCTATCGACACCATCGAGGCGGCGCGCTCCTCGATCGACCGAGACGATTTGCGCCTTAGTTTTCTTTCCAGTGGAATGGATTTCTACGACGACTACGTTGACTTTCTGATTCGCCAAGAGCAACCGGTGGACGCTCTAAGAGTCGCCGAACTGAGCCGGGCGCGAACACTCGCCGAAGGACTCTCCTCTGCGCCCCAAGCGAAGGCTCCCACCCGCGTCACACCGGATCGCCAACCCCAGCAACTCGCGCAGCGCTCGAAAGCCACTCTTCTTTTCTACTGGCTGGGGCAGAAGCATTCTTATCTCTGGGTCATTACGCCGGCAAAGACCGCCAATTTCACTTTGCCGCCTGCGCCGGAGATCGACCCAGTCATCAAATCCTATCGCGCAGCGCTCCTCGAGTCGCGGGATCTCCTGGCAACCGCCAATCCGGATGGCAAGAAGCTCTATGCGATGCTTGTGGAGCCTGCGAAGAAGCTCATCCCGCAAGGCTCGCGGGTGATTATTCTCCCGGACTCCAGCCTCTACGGGCTGAACTTTGAGACGCTGATCGTTTCCGAACCCAAACCGCATTACTGGATCGAAGACGTTACGCTGACCACGGTGAGCTCGCTGACGCTTCTTGCTTCGGCCTCCAGGCAGACTGTGCCAAAGGACAAAAGCCTCTTCCTCGTCGGCGACACCATCCCGCCGAACGCTGATTTTCCGGCATTGCGACAAGCGGCGGACGAAATGCAGCGCATTCAGAAATATTTCCGCGAATCGCGGCTCCAGGTTCTGTCCAAGAACCAAGCCACCCCGTCGGCGTATCTCAGCAGCCGGCCCGAGCAGTACGCCTTTCTGCATTTCGTTACGCACGGCACCGCCAGCCGCGCGCGACCGCTGGAATCCGCTGTCATCCTCAGCAAAGAGAAGGAGGAGGATTCCTACAAGCTCTATGCACGAGACATCGTCAAGCGCCGCCTCTCCGCCTATCTGGTGACTATCTCTGCATGCAATGGCGCGGGCACGCGCGCCTACTCTGGCGAAGGCCTCGTCGGCCTCTCCTGGGCGTTTCTCCGGGCTGGGGCCCACAACGTCGTCGGCGCCCTCTGGGAAGTCAACGACTCCGCCGCCCCGCAGCTCATGGATAAGTTCTATGGCGAGCTCAGCGCCGGCAAAGATCCCGCTGCGGCCTTGCGCGCCGCCAAGCTCTCCCTTCTCCACCGCGATGACGTGTACAAGAAGCCTCTTTACTGGGCCCCGTTCCAGCTGTACGCAGGATCATGAGCGGGGGCAGGGAACCGGGAGGCTGGACACGCTTCCATCATTCCTCATGCCGAGGGGCGGATGCGTGAAACGATTTCACCATGCGGAACACTACCTTGCGTCACTCTAGTCCTGATGGGGAGTTGTCCGCCAATGAATCGAGAAGAAATCGATCCAGCAACCGAGAATCAAGTTTCTGCTAATCCCGCGCCGAACCAGGGGGCTTCCTTGTTGGAGTCCAGTGTCGAACCCTGTGAATTTGAAAGGCTGCTCCAGCGTGCGATGGAAATCCTGAGCGCCCGGGAGCGAGCCACCGCCGCTGGCGGTTCTTAGACGCAGGGTCATGCACGCCAACTGGAGTCGCAACTGTTAGCTGTCGACGCGGAAATACGGGCCCGCCAGCGCCTCGGCGAGCTCCACGACTCGAATACCATCAAGAATGTTTTTCACGCCGCGCGATTATAGCTGACATCACGTCCGCAATTGTTTCTGCATCTCACCTGCCAAAACAAGAATTCGCTCTCCTGATTTGCACATCGCTGCTTTTGTCTTTACACTCTTCTCTTCCGCACGGCTGCCTTCGCAGGCTGGTGCGTGAAAGGAAGTCGTACCGGAATAGCTTTCACTCGATTTGGTTTCAGATTCTGACAGCGAGACTCTTCCCCGTGACCTCGCACGCCCATCCATCGCTCGCCCGCTCTGAGGTGACCGTCCGCCTGTCCGCGGCACAAACTTTTCAAGTCCAGGGAGCAAAAAGAATGCGCCGAATATTTCTAACACACGCAGTTGTAACACTTAGTTTTCTCTTTCTCACTGTCGCCCTTGCCTCCGGGCAGACCCTCGAGCGCGGCGCGGTTCGCGGCACCGTCTACGATTCCACGCACGCGCCGATCCCGGGCGCCAAGGTGACGCTCTCCAGCCTGGCGACCGGCCTTCGCCGCGAGATGACCACTGCCGCCGACGGTGGTTTCGCCTTTGATTCCGTCTCCCCGGGGGAGTACACGCTGGTAGCCCAGGCCGCAGATTTTGCTCTCACAACCGTCAAGGGTATTGTCGTCAACGTCGGTTCCTCTCTCACCATCGACCTCACTATGCCTCTCAAGACCGCGCAACAGAGCGTCACCGTGACCGCCGACGCCGTGGGCGTGGTCGACACTTCTACCGCCGGCATCTCGCAGCTTCTCGATTCGAAGAGCCTGGAAAATCTGCCGTTCCCCGGCCGCGATTATCGCGACCTCGCACAGTTAAGCCCCTCGGCGCAGGTCGTTCCCGGCTTGCGCGGCAACATCCGCCTCGGCGGACAGCAGAGCGATTACACCGGCCTGGTCATCGACGGCGCCGACACCACCAACAATTTCTTCGGCGAGAACTTTGGGTCACTCGAGACGAAAAATCTCACCGTTCCGATTGAGGCCGTTCAGGAATTCCAGGTCGTCACCAACGGTTTCGCTCCGGAATTCGGCCGCGCCACTGGAGGCCTGCTCAACGTCGTCACCAAGTCTGGCACCAACGACCTCCACGGTGAAGCTCACGAGTACTTTCGCAGCAGCGGCCTCACCAAAGACGACGCCCTCGGCAACCAGCCCAACATCGACAAGCAAAACCAGTTCGGCGGCTCTGTGGGTTTCCCCATTCACAAGGACCGCCAATGGCTTTTCCTTTCCACCGACGTGCAGCGCAACAGCGGCCCGCTCACGACGAACATCTGCAATGGCGACGCCGTCTGCCAGAAGGACACTGGCCCGGTGATCCCCACAAAGGCGGCCGGTACCCAGGACCAACTGGGCCCGTCTTGCAAAAACGTTACACCCGGTGTCACCCATCTTCTCCCCGGCTGCTATGGAGTTGCGAACCTGCATGCTCTCGAGGGCGCTAGCACGCAGTTCCAGAATTTCTTCACGCTCCTCGGCCACTACGATTACCAGCTCACTCCCGCGAATCACTTCAGCGTCCGGGGTCTCGGCACGCGCAATCACACCAAGGGTTTCACCGGCGGACACGGCCAGTCAGAAACCTTCGACGCTTTCGGAGATTCCGAGGAATTTGTGAACCAGGGCATCAGCGGCGTCTTCGCGCTTACGACCGTACTCGGCCGCAAGGTGAATGAGATCCGCTTCATGGTTGAAGGCGAGACCCGCAAGCGCCACGCCATTTTCTCGGGCGCGCCGGAGATCCAGATTTTCGGCCTCGGCGAATTTGGCCAGCGCTTCTACCTGCCCGGCAACAATGACAACGGCAAGCTCCAGGCGCAGGACAATTTCTCTTACTCATTCAGCAAGCATGACGTGAAGTTTGGCGGCGACGTGAACTCCTTTGTGGACCGCAAAGACATCTTTGCGGGTTGGAGCGCCGGCCGCTACAATTTCAGCTCGCTGTGCGATTTTGATCCCAATCCCACTACCTGCGCGGCCGTCCCCGTTGCGCAACGGCCGACTTCTTCGAATCCCAATTTTTATTTCCAAGGCTTCGGCTTGAACAATCTGGACCCCTTCAAAGCCAACACGCTCTTCCCGAATTACCAAACCGGTCTCGGCCTCTACTGGCAGGACAAGTGGCAGATCACACCGCGTCTCACCCTCACTTACGGCCTCCGCTGGGACGCCACCTGGAACCCGCAGCCGCAAACGCCGATCCCGGGGCAGCAGGTGTATGTCGGAGTCGGGCCTCTCGGCAATGGCACCAAGATCGCACCCGTTCCTCAGCGCACCCCGAACGACTTCGGCCAGTGGGGCCCGCGCATCGGCCTGGCTTGGAATGTTGCGGGAACCGCACATCCAACCGTCGTCCGCGCCGCTTGGGGCTTGTACTACGCCCAGACACCCACGATTTTCTTCCCCCAGGTTTCCAACGGCGGCGGTTCGAAGTCTACGACGCTGTTTTGCGTTCCCGCATTCGGTTGCGCCCCGCCAAGCGGAGTCCCCTATAACTTCCCTTCGACTCTCTCTCAGACCTCCAGTGAATTGTGCACGCTCACCTCGCCCGCGATCGGATGTCCCGCCATCGAGTACACCGATCCGAGCTTCCGCAATCCGCGAGTCTCCAACCTCACGGTGGGTGTAGAGCACAAGTTCTCCAGCGACTGGTCCGTTTCGGTGAATTACGCCTTCATGCATTCCTCTCATCTGAAAACAGGCGGATTCAGCACTTCCAACTGGCAACGCAATGTCGTGCCGCTGGGAACGGACCAGTTTGGCCGCGCCATCCTCGCCGCGGTGCCCGCATCGGGAGCGTGTCCCCAGGATGCCCTGGTATTTCCGGACGAACCTTTGCCGCTCGATTGCTCGCTCACGAACTTCGTCGGTGCGCTTTCGCTTGCGAGCTTCAGCCGCGGGAATTATCACGAAGTTGTAGCCAGCGTGAATAAGCGTTTCTCTCGCCGCTACCAGTGGTTCGCCAACTACACGTGGTCGCGCAATTACAGCAACGATTCCAGCGAGCGCGACACCGATACTTTCTTCGGCGCGCAAGATCCCTTCAACATTGAAATCGATTACGGCCGCAACGGCCTCGACATCACCCACCAGTTCAAATCCGGCATAGCGTCACCTGGAGCTCGAACTTCATCGCGCACAGCGGCTTGGCCTACCCTGCCTATTCTTCGGCTGACATCAACGGCGACGCGGTGGTTAACCAGTTCTCGAACAATGACCGCCCGGTCGTCCAGATTGGCAGCGGAAAGCCGTTTTTGTTGACGCGGTACCCCGCGCGCCAGCCGGACTTCTTCACCTGGGATATGCGTCTCACCAAGGATTTCAAGCTCGGCGAGCGTTATTCCGTCCGCCTCGTCGCCGATATCTTCAACGTGACCAATCGCGGCAATCTGTATTCCAACCCCGACAACTCAGGTTTCATAACCCTGTTCGACCCCATCGATCCAACTAAGACATGCGGAGGTCCAGGATCAAGTTTCACTCCTCCCGCACCGGGAGCCGTAGGCTTATTGTGTGCCCCACTGAAGGCCATACCGACGCCGAGCAATACGCCGGGATACCGTGTCCTCGACGAAATTTCTCCCGGCAGCACGCCGTTCGCCGCCCAATTCGGCGTCCGCTTCCAATTCTGATCCGCCTTTCGCGTTATTCGGAGGGGCGCAGCATGCTGCTGCGCCCCAG
>WNEZ01010293.1_pt1 | contig 10338 bp, 10 predicted proteins | sample 5400521 | NCBI WGS metagenome assembly WNEZ01 (sample SAMN13153339, study PRJNA577476) | soil metagenome | isolation source: 120 cm saprolite under Douglas fir tree site 2 hole 1 replicate 1 | place: USA:California | collected 2015-04-18
TCGGCCGCCGGGCGGGTGCTGGCCCCGGCGAGGCCCGCCTCGAGTGCCGCGCGGTCGTCTTTGGCTACCCCGGCATCGACCACGACCCCGTGGGACTCTTCGATGGCGGCTCGGAGCGTGTAGCGGTTGGTGTTGGTAATCTGCCCCGGCCCCAGCGGCTCGCCGGCGGGGCGCAATTCGTCGCCGGTGCTGAGCAGCAGCACCCGGGGGCGCCGAACGCATCGGACGGCCGCGCGGCCGGCGGAGGCGATCACCCCCACCAGACCAGGGGTTAGAACCTGGCCAGCGCGGGCGACCAGGTCGCCGGCCCGCAGGTCGCTCCCCGCATGGCGCACGCTGGTTCCGGCTTCCACGGGGACCCGGATTTCCAGCTGGTGGTCTCGCTCCTGCGTGTCCTCGACCCGGACGATGGCGTCCGCGCCCTCGGGCAGCATGGCGCCGGTCATGATGCGGAGCGCGGTCCCAGTAACCACACTGGATGGCGGCGGATGGCCGGCCTGGACCTCGCCAATCACGCGCAGTGCGATAGGACGGTCTGGCGTGGCCGCGCGAATATCGGCAGAACGCAGCGCGTAGCCGTCCATGGCCGAGTTCGCGAATGGGGGAACATCCCAGCCCGACGTGATGTCTTCGGCCAGGACCCGTCCGGCGGCCGACTCGATCGGGATCTCTTCGGGCTCGAGGGTCGGGATCCTCGCCAGGATGCGGTCGCGGGCTTCCTGGACGCTTAGCACGCGCTCAGCGTATCGCGAAGGCAAGCGCGTCGAGGGGCCTAGGCGCTTACCTGTCGTTCCAGTGGCTGGTCTCGAACTCGGGCGTTCCGCCTTCGCCGTCGGTGACCACGTTCTGGTGGAAGCGGGCGGCCACCATCTGGTAGGCCATGGCCCGCGGGATCCCCAGCTTGACCAGCGCCTTGACCTCATCGGCCATCACCTTGTCGCGGGCCGCCTCGATGGCGGCAATGACATCGTCAATGGCCGAGTGCACCTTGGCGGCCGGTGCACCGGTCTCCGCCACCGGCTCCTCCGGAAGCTCAGCCGGCTTGGCCTCTTTGGCTTTGGCGGCCTTTCCGTCTTTGGACTCTCTGGGCATGGGACTCCTCACGATAATAAACGTGCTCCCGCACTCATACCCGTTCGCCAGCAGGGGGAAACGCCTGTTTGAGTTGCGCTGGGGGCCCTCCAGCGCTCGAATTGCAGGCCCGGAAAGCCGATGCTAGCGTGTGCAGCGTGAATCAGGCTGCCCGATTGCGCAGGCTGCTGATGATCCTGTCCCTCTCCACGGCTCAGCCTGGCATCCGGCCCGCCGGGCTGGCGGAGTCCCTCAATGTCAGCGCGCGCACGATCTTCCGCGACCTGGCCGAGCTGCAGCGGCTTGGGTTTCCGGTCGCCTTCGGGAACGGGTACCCGTCCCAGCAGGAGCTCTTTCAGCGTCGTATCCCCCGCCCGCTGTATCCCCCGCCCGCTCTCGCAGGTGGTCGCCGACCTAGTCGACCAGCAGCTCGAGGTGGCCCGCAAGAAGCTACCAGAGGCAGAGGCCGAGGCCATCCTGGCCAAGGCAGCCCAGTATCTTCCCTACGAGGCGGCCGAAGCGGTGAGCCGGGCAGTGGCCGAGGGCCGCAAGCGCCTTCGGCACCCTTCCTGAGTCCTACAATGGTGCCCACCGGTCGGCTAGCTCAGTTGGTTAGAGCGCTTGGTTCACATCCAAGAGGTCGAGGGTTCGAGTCCCCCGCCGACCATTGCCCCCTTCATGCCGCCGGGCGATGCCTCCCTTGATCCGAAACTGGAAGAGCGGCCGTTCGGCGGCTCTTGTCGCTGCTGCTCTGACGCTGACGACGTGCGTGTCGCGGACGTCTGCGGTCATCCCGACACGACCAGGGAAAAGTCCAACGAGTTCCTCGACCCCTTCTGCATCTCCATCGCCATCAGCCAGCCCCACCCCTTCTCCGTTCACCTGCGCTGGATACGCTCCGCCTTCCATCGCGCCCGAAGGAAACCTCCCGTCGCCGCGCCGATCCGCGGCTTTCATCTACGATAAGGCGACCGACCAGACCATTCTCTTCGGCGGCGATGCGGGTCAGTCGGCTGGAGAGATCCCGAACGACACGTGGATCTGGAACGGGCCTGCCTGGAGTCAGACGCACCCCGCCACCGCCCCTCCGTGTTGGCGTTCGGGCACAACGTCCGCCTTTGACGATGAGGACTGGGGACAGCTATGGTTTACGGAGCCAACACCACCAAGTCGAAGCGGCGCCACTCTGGCCTACGACGGTCACCGGTTGATTCTGTTTGGGGGACTGCACATAAGCAGCGGCCCTACTCCGGCTGGGACGCCCCTCAATGGCACCTGGGCCTTCGACGGCACACACTGGCAGCAACTCCATCCACCGAGCAGCGCACCCGCTCGAAGCGGTGCCGGCCTTCTGCAACAAGGACCGAATGGCGTGGTGATCATCGGTGGTTTCAGCGAGACCGCACAGGTCGGCACGTATTACAACGACATGTGGCGGTGGGACGGCTCGAACTGGGCGCGCTTGCCCGTCTCGATGCCAGGTCCAGCCAACCGCTAACTCTTCATGGCCACGCAGGACACGCGGCGGGGCGTCGGGCTGTTGTTTGGAGGGGCTGGCCGCGGGACGGAGCTTAACGACCTGTGGGCCTGGGATGGACAGACCTGGCGCGCGCTGCCCTGACAGCAAGGCCGGGCCGTTGGCGGAGCTCGTCACGCGTGAATCCGCTACGGTTGCTTTCTAAGTGATCGCACCATGACCGAGCCCGGCACTCGCGGGACCCTGCTCCTCTTCGGCGAGACCTACCATCACCCGAACCTGCTCTACAAGACGCGGTTCCTGGCACCGGATCCCATCATTTACCTCGAGCAGGATGGCAAAGGCGTGCTCTACACCAACGTGATGGAATTCGAGCGGGCCAAGAAGCAGAGTCGGGTGTTGGAAGTCCATCACTTCTTCGAGTTGCCCTCGGCCAGGCAGTGGGCGACGGCGTCGAGCGAGCTGGAGGGCTTCGCCGGGACGATTAAGGAGATCCTGCAGGCCCAAGGGGTCGACGACGTGGCGGTGGAGCCGACCTTCCCGACCTTCCTGGCCGACCGCTTAAGGGAAGCCGACGTGGCGGTCCATCCCCGACCGGACTTGTTCACCGAGCTTCGCCGGCGCAAGCGCCCGGATGAGGTGGAGACGATCGCGCAGGTGCAGGCGGCCGGCCTCGATGGTCTGCGGGCCGCGATTCGATTGATCGCGGAGAGCCAGCCGGACGGCCAGGGCGTGCTACGGACCGATGGCGAGATCCTGACGTCGGAGCGGCTCACTGCCGCCATCGAAGGTCGCCTGCTCGAGCTGGGGTGCACGACCGAGGACACCATTGCGGCGGCGGGTCCAGCCTCCGCCGACCCGCACGCGCACGGAAGTGGGCCCATCCGAGCGGGACAGCCTATTGTGCTCGACATCTATCCCTTCTCCAAAGCCAGCCGTTACTGGGGCGACCTCACGCGGACCGTGGTCAAGGGTCCCATTCCGGACGACCTGCGCCGGATGCACGCGGCCGTGCTCCGGGCTCAAGAAGAAGGACTCCGGCTTGTCCGCCCCGGTGCCAAGGGCGCCGACATCCACCGTGCGATCTGCGCGCTGTTTCGGGAGGCCGGGTACGCAAGCCTGCCGGCCGAGTTCAGCCAGCCGCCCTCGGCCGCCCGCTTTATCCATGGTACCGGCCACGGGGTGGGACTCGAGATCCACGAGGCGCCTCGCATCGGTCAGAGCGAGGGCCAGGTCCTCCAAGAAGGAGATGTGGTGACGATCGAGCCGGGCCTCTACGATCCGGCCATCGGCGGCGTCCGGATCGAGGACCTGATGGTGGTGACCGCCGATGGCTACCGGAACCTGACGCCGTTTCCCAAAGATCTCCAGGTTGAGTCGCTGGCGCGGGCCTAAGCCAGCGCCATCGGGCGGCCGCTCGTTTCTCTGGTAAACTAGGCACCGCTTTCCTGCTCCGTTGCTGCCGATTGTTCGGCTATATGCGGGGTAATCCCATAGGAAGGAGGGAGTCGTGTGTCTGCGTACGAGCTGATGTACATCGTCCGGCCCGAGCTTGACGATGAGGCCGTCCAGCAGGCCATCGACCGGGTGAACCAGTTGGTTGAAACCAATGGTGGCCAGGTGCGCCGGGTGACCCCGTGGGGCAAGCGGCGTCTCGCGTACACCATCAAGGACCAGCGCGAGGGTCACTACGTCGTCGCCGACGTCGAGTTGGAGCGCAGCCGCGTGCAGGAGGTCGAGCGCGTCCTGAAGATCTCCGATACCGTGTTCCGGCACCTGTTGGTTCGTCAGCCTGAGGGGAAGTAATGAATCTGAACAAAGTGATGCTGATCGGCCGCCTGACCCGCGATCCAGAGATGCGCTACACGCCCAGCGGCAGCCCGGTGACCACCTTCTCGCTTGCCACCAACCGCTACGGGCAAGGCCCGGACGGGGAAAAGAAGGAATACACCGACTACCACAACGTGGTGGTCTGGAACATCGGCAAGCGAAACCTGGCCGAGCTAACCGGCCAGTACCTGCACAAGGGCAGCCTGGTCTACATCGAGGGCCGCCTGCAGACGCGCTCCTGGGAGGGACAGGACGGCCAGAAGCGGAAGACCACCGAGGTGAACGCCACCGAGGTCCAGTTCCTGGAGCCCCGCAGCCAGAGCCAGGGAGCCCAGGGGGTGGCGGCCAGTCCCCGGGAGCCGGTGGAGGTCGCGCCCGCGGCGCCGGCGGCGGATGAGGCGGCCCGCGACGTCGATCCGGAAGACATTCCCTTCTAAAAGTCCATGCCACCTGCCACTGAGAAACGCGACCGAAAGCCGCACAAGAAGGTTTGCAACTTCTGCACGGAACGCGTGCACCTGATCGACTACAAGGAGGTGGCGCGGCTCCGCCGGTTTGTGAGCGAACGGGGTAAGATCCTGCCCCGGCGCGTGACCGGCACCTGCGCCCGCCACCAGCGGCGTCTGGCCACGGCGCTCAAGCGAGCAAGGCACGTGGCGCTACTCCCCTACACGGCCGACCAGCGCTAGGCGTCTGAGGGCGACTCCCTCCCCTGCCCGTGAATGGGGAAGGGAAGTTTTGCCATACTGCGGGTAATTGCGCTTCCTGGGCCCCCTGGCCGGGCTCGCGGTCGGGGTCGTCTTGCTTACGTCTCACTCACCGGCTCGGGCCTCCGCTTCTGAGCCCATCCCGGCCATGCCCGCCCCCTACGTGGTGGCCCTCGATCCCGGGCACGGCGGCAGCCCCGGCAGCGATCCCACCGTCCTCTGGGACCCCGGCGTGGTGGCCGGCCGGCTGGTCGAGAAGGACATCACGCTGGACCTCGGTTTCCGACTGAAGGCGCTGCTGGAGAAGGAACGCGTGAAGGTGGTGATGACGCGAACCACCGACCGGTATCTCGAGATCTCGGAGCGCTGGAACCTGGTCCACGCTTCGAAGGCCCGGCTGTTTGTCAGCCTGCACGTGAATGCCTTCGACGGCGATCCCAGCATTAACGGCCTGACCGTCTTCTACCCGCGCGCCGAGAGCCAGGCCTTTGCCCAGCACCTGGAAGCCGGTCTGGCGGCCGCCTTGCAGCCGTTCGGGGTGCCCGATGACGGCGTGGCGCCCAAGCCGGAGCTCTGGGTGCACTCCGACATTCCGACCGCCACCGTGGAGCCTGCCTATGTGAGTAACGCGCACGAGGCGGGCTTGCTGACGCGGGCTGACTTCCGCGAGGCGATCGCCAGCGGCCTTTACCAGGGTCTGCTGCGGGCGGACCCCCAGATCGACGCGACCTACCAACAGATTGTCCGGGTGGAGCAGGCCCGGGCGGCTCGGCTCCAGGCCGAGCGAGCCGCGGCCGCCGCCGCCGCCGCCCGCGTCCGGCGGTGGGAACTGGGGGGTCTGGTCGCTGCCGTTCTCCTGCTGTTGGTGATTGCACTGCGCGCTCGTCGGCGCAGCGTGCACGCTCGAAGGCGATCTGGCCGCCGCGGCCGGCGGCGCCCATACGCGGCCCGTGATGGCCACGTCCGGCCACCCGTGCGCGACCTCTCCGAAGTCAAGAAATAACGGCGTGCGATCGGGCGGTGGCGTCGGAAGTGCCTGTTATGCTTGAACGCGTTTTACCTGCCGATGGAGGACAGCACGCCCGTCACGCCTCAGCTGCGCATACCCGGTCCCACGCCTGTTCCTCCTCGCGTGCAGCGGGCCATGGACGCGCCCATGATCAACCACCGCGGCCCCGAGTTCAAAGCCCTGCTGACGGAGCTCGAGGACGGGCTGCGCTGGGCCTTCCAGACCTCCCATGATGTCCTGGTCTTCCCGGCATCCGGCACCGGCGGCCTGGAGAGCGTGGTGGCCAACCTGGTGTCTCCGGGCGAGCGCATCCTGGCCGTGTCCATCGGGGCCTTTGGGGACCGGTTCGCGGATTGCGCCGCCGCGTTTGGCGCCCATGTGGTGCGGCACGCCGTTCCCTGGGGCGAGGCGGCCGACCCGGACGATGTCGATCAAATCCTGGCCGACGAGCCGGAGATTCGAACGGTGCTCATCACCCACAACGAAACCTCCACCGGGGTGACCAACCCCCTGCGCGAGCTGGCCCGCGTGGTGAAGGGTCGCGGCCGGCTGCTGGCCATTGATGGGGTCAGCTCCATCGGGTCGATCGACTTGCCGGTGGATGCCTGGGACGTCGACGTGGCCGTCACGGCCTCCCAGAAAGGGTGGATGTCGCCGCCCGGCGTGACCATGTTGAGCGTGGGCCCGGCGGCCTGGGAGCGGCGAGCCACCGCCCAGGCGCCTCGCTTCTACTTCGATTGGGAGCGCGCCCACAAGATGCAGCAAAGCGGCGCCACCTTCACCACCCCGGCGCTAAGCGTGCTCTTCGGGTTGCGCGAGGCGCTCCGGATGATGCGCGAGGAGACCCTGCCGGCGATCTTCCGGCGGCACCTCCAGATCGCGGCGTCCTTCCGGGCGGCGGTTGAAGCCCTCGACCTGCGCCTGGTCGCCGCCCCGGCGGCGGTGTCCCCCACGGTGACCGCCGTCTACTTTCCCGAGGAACTCCAAGGGGACCCGGCCAAGGCGGTGTTCGCCACCTGGCGCGAGCGCTACGGCCTGATTGTGGCCGGTGGGCAGGGACAGCTGACCGGGCGGATCTTCCGGCTCGGTCATATGGGGGCCGTCTATCCCGACGATGTGCTGGCGGCCGTCGACGCACTGCAGCGCGGGCTGGCCGATCACGGCTACGGCGTCCAGCCGGGCACCGCCGTGGACGCTGCGCAGCGAGCCCTGGCTGAGCCCGAAACCGCGCTGGCCTCCTAGCCATCCTGATGGCGCGGGTGCTGGTCGCCGACGCTATCGCCGAGGAGGGCATCCGCCGCCTGCGTGAACATGCCGACGTCGATGTCCGGCTGCGAGAGCCGGCAGCCGCGCTGCGGGAAATAATCCCGGAGTACGAGGCGCTGGTGGTCCGTAGCGAGACCCGCGTGGACGCCGCCCTGATCGAGGCCGCCACCCGCTTGCGCGTCATCGGGCGGGCGGGCGCCGGCGTCGACAACATCGACGTTGACGCTGCCACCCGGCGCGGCATCCTGGTGCTGAACGCGCCGTCCGGCAACACGGTGGCCGCGGCCGAGCACACCATGGCCATGATGCTGGCCCTGGCCCGGCATGTACCCCAGGCCGACCAGGCCGTCCGAGCCGGACGGTGGGAGCGGACGCGATTCGTCGGTACCGAGCTGAAGGACAAGGTGCTCGGCCTGGTCGGCCTGGGCAACATTGGCAGCGAGGTGGCGCGCCGGGCCCAGGCGTTCGGCATGCAGGTGATCGCGGCAGACCGGGTGGTCTCCGAGGACCGCGCCGCTCAGCTGCGGGTCAAGCTCCTCTCCTTGGAGGAGGTACTCAGCCAGGCTGACTTCCTCAGCCTCCATGTCCCGCTGACGCCGGAGACCCGGCACCTGATCGGCGTCCGGGCCCTGGCGCGGCTCAAGCCGACCTGCCGGTTGATCAACGTGTCGCGCGGTGGCGTGGTGGACGAGGCGGCGCTGTTCGACGCCCTGTCGGAGGGCCGGCTGGCGGGCGCCGCCCTGGACGTGTTCGAGCGGGAACCGCCGGGTGAAAACCCGCTGCTGCGCCTGCCCCAGGTGATCAGCACCCCGCACCTGGGCGCCTCCACCGAGGAGGCACAGATCACGGTCGCGGTGGACGTGGCCGACCAGATCGTCACGGTGCTGCAGGGCGGCCAGCCCCGGTTCGCGCTGAACGCGCCAGTGGTGCTGCCGGAACAGATGGCGTTCCTGCAGCCCTTCCTCAAGGTGGTGGAGGGCATCGGCCGCTTCTACGCCCAGGTCGCTCGCGGGCCGTCGACCCGGCTCGTCGTCGAGTACAGCGGCGAGATTGCGAGGTACGATAGCTCCGTCCTCACGGCGTCCCTGCTCACCGCGTTCCTGAGCCGGTTTTCGGAGCACCGCGTGAACCCGGTGAACGCTCGCGCCGTGGCCGCCGAGCGCGGGATCACGGTGATGGAGCAGCGCAGCACGCAGGCCAGCGAGTTCTCGAATCTGGTCACCCTGATCGCGGAAGGGGACCGCGGGCGCACCCGGGTCAGCGGCACCCTGCTCCTGGGGGAGGCGCACATCGTGTACCTGGACGACTTCCGCATCGACCTGGTGCCGGAGGGGACGTTCCTGATGAGCTGGCACGCCGACCGGCCCGGCATCGTGGGGGCCATCGGTACGCTGCTCGGTCAGCACAACATCAACATCGCCAGCATGCAGGTCGGTCGGAACCGCCCGCGGGGCGATGCGGTGATGATCTTGACGGTGGATGAGCCTGTTCCCGAAAGCCTGCGGGCCCGCCTGCGAGAGATCCCGGGCATGGCCGAGCTCCAGTACGTCACGGTCTGAGGGAGGCAACCGCTGGCCATCGTCCGTCCCTTCCGGGGCGTCGTGTACGACCAGCACCGAGTCGACCTGGCCAGAGTGGTGGCGCCGCCCTACGATGTCATCACGCCCGAAGACCGGGTCCGCTACTACGCCCAGGATCTGCATAACGTAGTGCGCCTGATCGCCGGGGTGGTGCACGACTCCGACAACCCGGCCGACAACAAGTACACGCGGGCGGCGGTGTTTTTTCAACAGTGGCTCCGTGAGGGTGTCCTTCGCTCCGAGCCTGGCCCCGGCTTCTACGTGTACCGGCAGTCGTTCCCCGATCCAGCGAGTGGCCAGCCGCGCGCCCGAACGGGGATGCTGGCGGTGGTCCAGCTGGAGGCCCTGGGGAAGACCGTCCTGGCGCACGAGCGGACTCACCTGCGGCCGCGTGTCGACCAGCAGTCACTGACCCAGGCAGTGGATGCCAACCTGAGCCCGGTTTTCGCGCTCTACCAGAATCCGGGACCGGCGCTCGGCAAGCTGCTTACCCGCGTCGCCAGCGCGCCTGCGTGGTTCAGCATCGAGGCCGAGGGGGAGGGACACGCCGTCTGGCGGGTGCCAGACCCCGGGGATTTCCGGATCCTGGGCGCGGCGCTGGCAGAGTCTCGGCTCTTTATAGCGGATGGCCATCACCGGTACGAGACCGCCTGGAAGTATCAGAACCGGCAGCAGGCTGCCCATCCCGAGGCGTCCCTGCGGGCGGCGTTCAACTACGTGCTCATGCTCCTGGCCGACGCTGACGACCCGAGCCTGCGCATCCTACCCACCCACCGGTTGGTCCACGGCGTCCCCGGCCTGGACGGGCCCTCCCTGTTAGCGCGCTTGCGGAAGCGCTTCACCTTGACGCCGGCTTCCAGCGCCGCGGCCACGCTGGAGGCCCCACCCGGCGGCACGGCCGCGCACCAGGTGGGGGTGGTGCTGCCCGGTCCCGCCCTCTTCCGGCTGCAGATCCCCCGGAAGGGCGCCGGCCGCCCGTTGGATAGCCTGGACGTGGTGGCCCTGCACCGCGACGTGATCGGGCCGGAGATCGGGTTGCGGGAGGGGCAATTGGAGGACGAGCGGCACATCACGTACACCCGGGATGCCGGGTTCGCCGTCGAGCAGGTGCGCTCCGGTCGGGCCCAGGCCGCGTTTTTGCTGCGACCGCCCCAGGTTGCCGACGTCCTGGCGGTGGCGGACTCCGGCGCCGTGATGCCCCAGAAGTCCACCTACTTTTACCCCAAGCCGGCCTCCGGGATCGTCTTCAATCCGCTGGCTCCCGGCATCGAAATTCCGGAGGTGTAACGGCCGGGTGGTAGACTCGGGCGGCGTTTTTGGCGCCCGCCAAAAGGGTAGATACTGAGGTATGCCGACCTACGGATATCGATGCAGCCGCGGCCACCATTTCGAGGTGCT